>ENA-ORXR01000012-ORXR01000012.1-marine-metagenome-genome-assembly--contig:-NODE-12-length-317113-cov-9.289797_pt1 | contig 317113 bp, 281 predicted proteins | sample MGYA00237866_ERZ511479 | MGnify/ENA metagenome assembly ERZ511479 | reverse complement strand
GTTAGCTGAACAGTAGTATTAGCACTAGAATCTGTATATAAAGATCCAGGACGAGCTGAATCATTTCCTGATGTTAAACCTGTGTCATCACCATTATATGGAAAGATGTCGATAAAATCGCCCTCAGAGAAAGCACCTCCAATTGGAGCATATCTAACAAGCATATCAAAAGGTGTTCTTACTTCGTAAAGTTCTTGATCTACTTCTTTATCAACTTTAATACCTTCAAGATCTAAAACTACAATAGATGAGTAAGCCCTTGTTGGTCCAGTTGATGAAATGTCAGGAGTTGAATCTGTTAGAACTGGGTCTGAAGAACTTAAGATTACCATATTTCTATGAGAAGTATTTACAGCCGCCGTACTTTTTATAACTACGTCAAATGAAACTTTAGGAAGAAGTCCACCTGTAGTATGTCCAGTAATATCCCAAGTTAAAAATGTTCCAACAATTGTTGGCTCACAAGTTGTAAAAACACCAGTTGCTCCTGTTGAGTCACAAACAGCACTTCCAGGTACGTATTCAAAAACAGAAGGTATTATGTCTGTATATGTAAAATCAGTAGTTCCTGTTGTTTCTCCTGTAGTTTCTGCCCAGAGATTAAATGTTCTAGTATCACCTTTGAATGCAAAACTTATATCATCTTCAATTCCATTTTGGTCAATGATACTTTTAAACATTTTCATTTTAGCACCAACAACTCTTACTCTATCAGCATTTTCTAAAGTATAAGAAAAACTTGTACTTGTATCATCAGTACTTGAAACTTGAGTAATCCAGGAAGAAGAACCATCATTTTCATCAAAAAATTGACCATAATTTGGGAGGACATCTCCAGTACTATTTGTATTTTTTACTTTAACAAAAAATTGTGTAAGAACATACATAAAATCATAATCTGGATTTACACTTTTCATATCAGATTTTTTAACATCAAAAACCATTCTAACTTTAGTTACTGAAGCTGCTCCTCCTGTTAAAAGTGCCGGGTCTGTAACCCAATCATAAGTAGTATCACCATTTAAATCATCTTCACATAAAGAATCTCTTTGTTGGTCATAAATTGAATAGGTACCTGATAAAGCAGGTGTGTTTGCTGAATGCGGTATATTAGAAAATTCTAACTTTCCCCCAAAATCAGTTACTAAGTCAAATATGCTGTGAGCTGGAGGAACTGTGTAATCTACATAAGATGAGCTAACATCATGAAATGTTACGCTTGCAGGTGCAAAATGGGGAGCAAGTCTTTTTATACCTCTTGTTGGATGTTGCAAATACCAATGTCTTGAAGTCCAGTCACCAGAATTTATCCCTACAAATTCAAAAGTATTTGTATCTATATTATCACAAGCAATACCTGTTAAATCAATACTAGCACTAGTTGGAGCGCTACTTACATGTAAATCTACAGGTAATATATCTCCTAACAGCGCTGTAGTTTGACCATGTTTAAAACCAGTACCACTTGATCCTCTGCCATCAAAAGTTTTACTAATACCAAATGACCCAGTAGTTGCTATTAATAAAGGAACATCAAAGTAATTATCACAAGTACTTCCAGGAACTCCACTACATCCTTGAGCTGCATATTCTCCACTTCCATTAAAATTATTTAAACCAGTTACAGACACTAAAGGGGTAGTTGCATCGTAGTTCCAACTAATTTCGTTACTAAAAACAGCTGTAGAGCCAGAAGGACTAGAAGTAATATCAGTATGAGGAACCCATAGGTATAAGAACACTTCAAAAAATAAACCATCATTATCTGAATCAGTTATATCAACACCATCAAGATCTATGTTGATTGTATTTCCTGATTGAGTACATCCAGCAGCTGGAATTGTTCCCATTCCCTGAGAATCACAACCTGTTGTTGTTTGAGAACCCCAAGTATATAAAATAGCATCTGAAGTTAGACCTCCTCCATCATTATTGACATGGTCATCTGTAAAAACATCAGTAATATCAAAATCTTTAGTAGTTCCTGCTATAAGCTCAGATCCAGTTAAATATTTTCCTTGAAGTTTAAATTTTAAAACTTCACCTAACTCTGAACCATCAGCGCTTGGAACATTTATAAGAGTAGAACCATAAATTGGAGTACCGTCAGCTAAAGCATCAATTGGGTCCATTGTTTTAACTAAGTTAACAAAGAAACCTGCAGTAATTAAAGTTTCAACTGGCCCAGCTGTTGCAGGAGGAGAACCTGTATCAGCTTCAGCTTCTGTTTCAGCAATTGCAATATCATTATTAACTGCGCTAGAAACTACTTTTACTTTAGGATAGTAAGTTAACTTAGTTCCTTCAATATGTGCTCCAAAATCACAAAGTAAAGTTTGTGGGTTGATAATCGCTGAAGATAATCCAATACATTCAACAGGTATATCTTGAAATTCTACCTTGTCATTAACAGTAACTGTTGAAAGTAGATTTGCAGTTGGAGCATCATTTAGTGAGACTTCTATTTTATAAACAATATAATCTCCAACTCTTACAACATCATTATTATCAGCTGCATCAGTTCCTGGATCAGTTGTCGGAGCTACATAAGTTGTTGCATCAAATGGCCCTAAACCATCTTTAAAAACAGAAATTGTTGTATCAACAACAGCTGGCGCTGCAAAAAGGTTAACAGTAAAAAATAATAGAAAGCTACATAGGATGTACTTGCTTATAGAAAAAGAAGCAGTACTTCTATTATTATTATTATTATTATTATTATTCATTGTTTCTCCAAAATAAAAATTCTATATACACATTCGGACCCTTTTTCAAAAAACTTTAATGTATATGTCAATTATATTTTAGATAGCTAAAATAAATAAAAGGATTCAGGAAATCTTTAGCAGTTGTCCATTTAAGTATCTGATTTTATTTAATTTGTAGTTATTATAGGATTTAATTAGTAACGGCTTTATCTAATCTATTCATAATAGCAAAGCCAACCCCAGATTGAGAGCATTTATCTACTAATATATAGTCAAGTTTTAAATTATCAAACTCTCTAAGAGCTTTAAAAAGCATTTTAGAAATTTCATTTAAATTATTATCTTTAGATATGATTTTATGAAATTTAGGTTTTTGGCTTAAGTTATGCTCATCGTTATTAAAAGAGATTAATCCAAAATTTAAAGTTTTATCCAAATTTTTTATCTGATCTTTAAAAAATAAAGGGGTGTTAGGAGAATAGTGTTTTCTAAATTGACCAGGAGAAGTTTTACTCTCAGATTGATTTACATTTTTAGAAGCTCTGATAATATTTGGAAAAATTTCTTTTAACTCTTTAAAAGTTATAAACCCAGGTCTTAATAATTCAACTTCTGTTGAACAAAGATTGATAATAGTAGATTCAATTCCTATTTTAGAATCTCCTCCATCAAGGCAAAAAATATTTAAATTTTTAAACTCATCAAGAACAGCTTCTTTATCTGTCGGGCTCACTCCCATAAACTTATTAGCACTTGGGGCTGCAATTGGCAGCCTGCATTCTTTTAAAAACTGTAAAGCTACAGGGTGATCTGGAATTCTAACTCCAACAGTTTTTAAACCAGCTGAAACAATCTCAGGAATACAATCTTTTTTAGGTAGAATAACTGTTAAGGGCCCGGGTAAAAGGTGTGCTATCTTATTAAATCTATCTAATATTTTTAAGTTTGTTAAATCTGCAATTTGTTTTATTTGTAAACTAGAGTGAAGGTGAACTATTAAAGGATTATTAAAAGGGCGCTCTTTGGTTTTAAATATTTTTTCTACGGCTATTTTTGATAAAGCATTAGCCCCAAGGCCGTAAACAGTTTCTGTTGGAAATGCAACAAGCTCATCATTTAGTATTAATTGTTTTGCTTTTTTAAAATCATTCATTTGAAATTAGTATAAAAAAAAAGGAGAAGTTAGTAAATAAAACTAACTTCTCCTTTTGATAATCTAATCAATTACTTGATTACATCATTCCACCCATTCCTGGCATTCCACCCATTCCTGGCATTCCGCCCATAGCAGGAGCTCCTGCAGAGTCAGATGAAGGATTGTCACAGATAATAGCTTCAGTAGTTAATACTAATCCAGCAACAGAAGCTGCATTTTCTAAAGCAGTTCTTACAACTTTAGTTGGATCAATAACCCCAGCTTTTACTAAGTCTTCGTAAGTACCAGTAGCAGCATTGTAACCATTGTTTCCTTTTTCAGATTTAACTCTGTTTAAAACAACAGCAGGCTCAGCACCAGCATTTTGAGAGATAGTTCTTAAAGGGGCTTCAATAGCAGCTTTAACAATGTTTACTCCAAATTGTTGTTCATCATTTACTGTAGCATTATCAAGAGATTCGATACATCTGATTAATGCAATCCCGCCACCTGGCACGATTCCTTCTTCAACAGCAGCTCTAGTTGCGTGAAGAGCATCTTCAACTCTATCTTTTTTCTCTTTCATTTCTACTTCAGTAGCAGCACCAACATTAATAACAGCAACTCCACCAACAAGTTTTGCTAATCTTTCTTGTAGTTTTTCTCTGTCGTAATCAGATGTTGTATTACCAATTTGAGTTCTTAATTGTCCAACTCTACTTTCAATTTTTGTTGAATCTCCTGATCCATCAATAATTGTTGTATTGTCTTTAGTTATAGATACTCTTTTTGCACTACCAAGTTCATTTAAAGTAATGTTTTCAAGTTTTACGCCTAAATCTTCAGTAATACATTCACCGGCTGTTAAGCAAGCAATGTCTTCTAAGATAGCTTTTCTTCTATCACCAAAACCAGGAGCTTTAACTGCGCAAACATTTAAAGTACCTCTAATTTTGTTAACAACCAAAGTAGCTAATGCTTCACCTTCGATGTCTTCAGCAATTATTAATAAAGGTCTTCCAGTTTTAGCAACTTGCTCAAGAACAGGTAATAAATCTTTCATGTTAGAAATTTTCTTTTCATGAATAAGAATTAAAGGGTTCTCAAGTTCAGCTTCCATTTTTTCTGGGTTAGTAGCAAAATATGGAGATAAGTAACCTCTATCAAATTGCATTCCTTCAACAACTTCTAAAGTAGTTTCAAGTCCTTTTGCTTCTTCAACAGTAATAACCCCTTCTTTACCTACTTTTTCCATAGCTTCAGCAATGATATTTCCAATTTCAGTATCACTATTAGCAGAAATAGTTCCAACTTTAGCAATATCTTCTTTCCCTTTAGTTGGTTCTGACATTTCTCTTAGTTTAGTTGTAACAGTTCCAACTGCCCAGTCGATTCCTCTTTTAAGACTCATTGGGTCGTGTCCTGCAGCTACAAGTTTTAAACCTTCACAGCAAATTGCATCAGCTAAAACTGTTGCAGTAGTTGTTCCGTCTCCAGCTACATCAGAAGTTTTAGAAGCAACTTCTTTAACCATTTGAGCGCCCATATTTTCAAACTTGTTTTCAAGTTCGATTTCTTTAGCAACAGTAACACCATCTTTAGTTACAGTTGGAGCACCAAAGCTCTTTTCAATAACTACGTTTCTACCTCTTGGGCCCATAGTTACTTTTACAGCATCAGCTAGTGTTTTAATTCCTTTAAGAATTTCTTCTCTAGCATCTAATCCAAATCCTATTTTTTTTGACATTTTATTTCCTTTTTAAATTAAAATTAAAGTTAAAATTAATTACTCATTACACCGTAAACTTCATCTTCTTTCATGATTAAAAGTTCTTGGTTATCTACAGTTATTTCGTGTCCAGAATATTTTCCAAATACAACAGTGTCACCTTCCGTCAGGTCTACTGGAGTACAAGTTCCATCTTCTTTAACTTTTCCTTTTCCAATTGCCACTACTATTCCTTTTTGCGGCTTTTCTTTTGCTGAATCTGGAATAAATAATCCAGAAGCTGTTTTTTCTTCATTCTCTATTCGTTGAATAATTATTCGGTCGCCTAGAGGACGTATTTTACAATTTTCACTCATTGTGTTTTCTCCAATATATAATATTTGTTAAATCTTGATGATTCATTTATGGACACTATTTTATTAAATTCAAGTTTTTAATCAAATTTAATGAAAATAATTTTATTTAGTGCTATTCTAGATGATATCTGACTGATTATATTAAGAAAACTTATGAAAGATGGTAAATGTTATATAGGGATTATTACACCAGCTTCCCCTATTAATTATAAATTATTAGAAGAATGCTTAAATATACTTAAAAACAACAATATTGAATATAAAATTATTAACCCTCCAGATTCAAATCATGATAATACAAAGAATAAATTTTCTGCTTTAAGTATTGAGCAGCGAGTTCTTGAAATAGAGGAGCTTTCTTTAGATAAAGACATAGATTTTATTTTAGCTACAAGAGGCGGCTATGGCTGCATGGAGATTTTAGAAAGTTTGGATACTGATCTTTTACAAAAGCATTCTAAGCCAATTATAGGGTGTTCTGATATTACAGCGCTTCATCTTTATTATAATAAATTAGGAATTTCTACTTTTCACGGTCCTAACCTAATCTCCTTAACATCTATAAATCAAGAATCTTTAAATGCTTTTTTTAGTTTTTTAAATGAAAAAATTATTGATGAGAGTTTTTTAAAGTATCAGGGAAGAATTATTGGAGGAAACTTATCATTGATTTGTAGTTTATTGGGGACTGATTATTTACCTGATTTTAAAGATAAATATTTGTTTATTGAGGATATTGGAGTAAAGCATTATCAAATTGATAGGAGTCTTTTGCAACTAAAACTTGCTGGTGTTTTTGATAAGCTAGCTGGAGTTCTAGTTGGAGATTTTATCGGAGAGCATGAAAATAGCGAGTTTATTAAAAATATAGATGTTATTAAATCTTTTGAAGATTATGTAAATATTCATTACGGGTTTAAAGCAGGGCACGGAAGGGATAATTTAGTTATTCCTTTTTGCTCAGTTTCTATTTATTAAATATTCTATTAAAACAATAGGTTGAATCCTTGCGCTTTAGTTTTTAATTAAAATAAACGATTTACTTTGTATGGAAATATATAATAATAATTTTAATAAGCTTACTAAAAATGCTTTAAAGAATGATAATTTAATTCAAGAAGATTGTCAGGACCCAAGAAGAAATGATTTAAGAGTTGAACAATATAGAGACAGCCTTACTGAAGAAAAAACTACAGTATTTTCTATTATAGGTAAAAATAAATCACCTGTAGTTTTAAATAATTGCCCAGAAAATAATTTAAGTATCAAGATAATTTCAGGAAAAGCTAAATTAATTGTATCTAAAATTGGTTCTAGGGATGTAGAAGTTTTAGAATTAGATAGCTCTGCTGAACATATAATAGAAAAGGATTCTTCATATGTTTATAGTTATAGAAATGTATCAGAAGAAAAGTTAATTATAGCAGAGACAGTTAATCATAGTAAAGAGAAGGATAAAGAGCTGGTTTATATTCCCGATGGTGTCAGTTTTGTTCCCTCATTCGATGATAATGTAAGTTTTAGATCTTCAATTTATGGTAGTTTTTGGAGTCATCTTTTAGCGCCTGATACTCTATTAACAACACCAGCAGAAATTTTTTTAAGAAAGTATCTTCCAGATTTAAGTATTGAAAGTATAAAATCAATTCCTGTTGACTCAAAGACTATTTATCCAGACAACTTTGGAAAAACTTTTTTAGCTTTAAGCGAGCTTGCTAAAGATAATTTGAGTTTTCTTAAGCAGCTAAATTCTTTAAATTTCGTTCAAGAAGAGGATGAAAGGGTGAAAGCTCTTGTGAAACTTACTATTAAGGAGGTGACTCCAAACAGTATATTTGAAATGGCAAAATACTCCTACCCAGAAATTGATAAAGAAAAATTAGCTAGTTTCAGAAAAGATGCTAAAGTTAATTTTGCTGAACCAGTTGTCCCCGAAAGGTTAAAATCACTTGTAAAAGGTTATTCTGAAAAGGGTGATTTAGTAATAGTTGGTAGGGATGAGAGTAATAATCGCCTAATATTAAACTATAAGTCGCATGAGTTAAAAATTGGTATAATCGATAAAACTGATAATTTTCATTACATGAGTGTAATAGGGGTTAATAAGGTAAATTTACTTTTTAATTGGCTAGCAGATTCATATAAGCAAGGTGATGTTCTCGAATTAATAAAAGCTGTAAAGGTTTATGGTGATGATATTAAAAATATTCCAACTCTTTATTCATCAAAAGGTATAGAGGCATCTCTTTTAAGGTGGGAAACTGTTTTAACTGACAAAGTTACTTAAAAAATTTAACTATTATTTAAGTTTTTTTATAGCTTGATTCTTTGATTTTAAATTGGTTACTTATTTAATAATTTCAAATCAAGTAAATCTTGATCTCTGCCTGCAATTTGTTTTAATATTTTTAAGTCATTTTTAGAAATTATTTTTATTTTAAAGTCTTCAAAGTCTTCAATAGTAGAATTTTTATAAATTTTATCAAATGAACACCCTTTGATACTTGTTATTAAATCAATTCTCCAAGGAGGTTTTCCAAACTTGAAAAACTTCTCTTTTATTGAAAACATTTCTATATTTAATTGTTCTTTTGGAATTCCAAATTCATCAAGGGAGGAAATGACTTTCTTAGCATTTTCTATACTTGAGTTTATTAAAAGATCTACATCTTTTGTGTATCGAGGTTCGGTATAATGCATTACTGCATAGCCGCCAATTAGAATATATTGAACATTATTTTTATTGAAAATATTAATTAAATCTATTATGTTTAAGTTAGAAAACATTTATTTTTTATAACTTCCAAAAACAATATGAGTTTTATCAAGAAAAGTAACGGCTTTCCGATTTTCTTTTTTTGCTAGTCTAATTTCATATTCTTGGGCCATTTCAAACCCAGCATTAAATCGCTCTAGTGGACTAAGCTTTTGCCAATAAGAAATATCTTCAGATTTACAATCATCTTTTAAGTCACCAGAAGAGATATAGAAATCAGTAGGTCTTGTCATAAATTAAATAAATTAGTTAATAATTATATTATCATAAGAATAAAAATTAAGTAGCTAAAATTTGAAATAATTAATAATTTAATGTATTTATGTTAAATGCTAGATAAATTAAGTGAAGTAGAAAATAGATATAATGAATTAGGAGACTTACTTTCAACTCAAGAAGTAGCCTCAGATCCAAAACTTTTACACAAATATTCAAAAGAACACAAAGATTTAAGCCAAATAGTTAAAACATATATTCAATTTAAAAAAATTACTAAGGATATCGCTGATAATAAAGAAATTATGGCTGATGGTTCTGATGAAGAGCTAAGCTTTTTAGCTAAAGAAGAGCTTGTTGATTTAGAAAAAGAATTAGAAGAGGTAACAGCTAGTTTAAAAGTCTTGTTAATTCCAAAAGACCCAAATGATGATAAAAATGTAATTATTGAAATAAGAGCTGGGGCTGGTGGAGATGAGGCTGCTATTTTTGCAGGAGATCTTTTTAGGCTTTATTCAAGGTTTGCTGAAGTTAGAAAGTTTAAGATAGAAGTTATGAGCTCATCTGAAGCATCGTCAGGAGGGTATAAGGAAATAATAGCAACTATTATAGGTCAAGGAGCTTATTCACTTTTTAAATATGAAATGGGCGTTCATAGAGTTCAAAGAGTTCCTGATACAGAAACCCAAGGAAGAATTCATACATCAACTGTGACAGTTGCAATACTTCCTGAAGCTGAAGAGATTGATATAGAAATTTTTGATAATGATTTAAGAATTGATGTTTACAGATCAAGTGGGCCAGGTGGGCAAAGTGTTAATACAACTGATTCTGCTGTAAGGATTACTCATATACCTACTGGGGTTGTTGTAGCTATGCAAGATGAAAAATCTCAGATTAAAAACAAAGAAAAAGCTATGAAAGTTTTAAGATCAAGGATCTTAGAAAAAGAACAGCAAGAAAAGCATGCTGAAAGATCTGCAAATAGAAGAAGCCAAGTTGGAACAGGCGACAGGTCTGAAAAGATTAGAACTTATAATTTTCCTCAATCAAGAGTAAGTGATCATAGGATTAACTTAACTCTTCATAGTTTGGATGCTATTATGGGAGGAGACTTATCTTTAGTGATTGAACCATTAACTACCTATTTTCAAGCTGAAGCTTTAAAAGGTGACAGTGAGCAAAGTTCTTAATATTCAAAAGCTTTTAGAAACGGGAGCTTGGAGTTTAAAGGACGTATCCTCTACTGCAAGTTTGGATTCAATTTTAATTCTTTTGCATATTATAAAAAAAGATAAAACGTTTGTTTTAACATATCCAGATTTTGTAGTTACTAAATTGGAATATGAAAAGTTTAATAAGCTAATTGATCAAAGAAAAAAAGGAGTTCCTGTTGAATATTTAATTAACAATAAAGAGTTTTGGGGTATTGATTTTTTTGTTAATAATTCAGTTTTAATTCCTCGCCCTGAAACTGAATTAATAGTTGAGTATTTAATAAATAAAATTAAATCTTCAAAGAAAGAAGTCTTTAGAGTTTTAGATTTAGGAACGGGTTCTGGCTGTATTAGCATTGCTTTAAAATCAGAGTTAAAAGAAAGAGTAAATATTGATGCTGTTGATTTAAGTACTGATGCTCTAAAGGTAGCTAAGTTAAATGCTCAAAATGAGAAAGTTAAGATAAATTTTTTTGAATCAAATTGGTTTGAAGGGGTAAAAGAAAAATATGATTTTATAATTAGTAATCCTCCTTACGTTATTTTAGATGATCCAAATAATTCTATTAATTTAAAATATGAACCTAGTTTAGCTCTTTATTCAAGAGATTCAGGTTTAGCTGATATAAAAAATATAATTACTAATAACTCTTTTATGAAGGAAAATGGGGAACTATTAATAGAGTTTGGTTATAATCAAAAAGAAATATTAGAAAAATATTTAGCTTTAAAAAAACTTAATCATTTTTTTATTAAAGATTTAGCTGGTATTTTTAGAGTAGTTGTAATTAAATATTAACAATAAAAAAAGGCAAGTTATGAATATAGCAATAATATCAACAAGTTTTCATGTTAAAGAAATGAAGATTATGAAAGATGAGGCAATTAATGAAGCTAAAAAAAATAATTTAAATATTGAACTTAATTTGGATCTTGTAGGGAGCTTAGAAATTCCATTAATTTTGGATTTAGTTTTGCAAAAAAATAATATTGATGGAGTAGTTGTTCTTGGTATTATTGAAAGAGGCGAGACTAAGCACGGTTTAGTTATGGGGCAAGTTGTAACTAAAAGTATTATTGATTTGCAAGTGAAGTATTCTAAACCTGTTGGGGTTGGGATTTTAGGGCCAGAGATTGAGAAAGAGCAGATGGGTAGCCGATTAGTTCCTTATGCAGGTGCTGCGGTTAAGGCTTTAAAGGATCAATTAAGTATTATAGCTAGCTTGAAGTAATATTATTATTTTTGATAATTTTATTATTTATTAAAAATATAAAAGTTATTAAGTTTAATGTTATAATTAAGTAAAATATTAAACTAAGGTCAAATATTTCTAGAAGATAACCTAAGATCATTGAAAAGCTAACATAATAAAAAACTTCTATAGACGAAACAATAGAACTCATAGTAGATTTTATATTATCTTCAGATTGGTCGTTGTTTATTAAAAGTATTTTTAATGGCCCTAAAATGCCACCAAAAGCAAATGCAACTAAGAAAAATATCCCAATAAAATTTTGAAAAGAAATCATCATAAAGCATCTTAGGATATTTCCGATTATAACAATTCCAAGTAAAGAAATGATAATTTTGTTTATTAGAAATTTTTTAAAAATTAAAGTAATAATAATTGAAGACAAACAAGCTAGTCCGTAAAGAATGCCGATATTTTCAATTGTTATATTTATTTCTTGTAAATAAATCTGAAAAATACTCCAAACTCCATAGTGGTAGGCATGGATTATTGCTATAAACATAATTGGTATAAAAATAGTTTTTTTATTAAAAATAAATTGAAAAACATTTTTGATATGATTTAAGTTATTTTTGTTTTTAATAAGGACTCTAAAGTTCCAGAAAATAGAGCATGAGCAATGCCAAGATTGATGCAGCTAAAGATAAAAAAGTAGTAATTCTTAGAAAAAATAAAAATTAGAACTGAAATTAAATTTAAAATATTTGCTATAATTAGTGTTTTTTTTTCTGCCATAGAGATCGGCAAAAGACCCTGTAATTATGTCAAAAATGATTGAAGTTATAAATGGGAGATTAAATAAAAGAAATGCTTGGCTGATATTAAAATTTAAGTAATCAATATAGAAAAAAGTCCATATTGAAGTTAGCATTGTGGAGGTAGAGAAAAATTTTAATAATATGTATTGGTAGTTTAGCATTGAGATTATAACTTTAAATATATTACATTTTATATCTAAAGCAACTTGTTATGAGTCAATAGAGTGAGTTGTGTAAAATAATTTATGTAAGCACAGATTGGTTAGTAATTGTTAGTTTAGGGCACGAACTATTTATATATATTTTTGATTTAATTATTTAAAAAATATTTTTTTATGATCCTAAATTAGGAACTACCTGTACTTGAAGTAATGTTATTTAATAAATTCTGTTAATTTTTCTACTAGATATAAAGGTATTCCGGTTAAATTAGTTTCTATAGAATTATTATTGTTAGAGGTTGTTAATTTAAAATTGATTTTTGATTTAAATTTTTTGCGATATGCAAGATCAAACCTTAAACATTCTGGTAGATTTTTCTCCGATACTAATTGCCATAAAGATTTCATTTTGCCAGAAGTTCCTGACTTAACTTCTATTGGGTAGATCTTTCTATTGCATGAAATGATAAAATCAACTTCTGCAGCTCCAAGTTTTTTATTTCTAAGCCAAAAGTATAATTTTTGAATACCTCTTGTTGGATTATTATAAATAAGATGTTGAGAAATAAATTGTTCAGCAATATTTCCTTTTATTAAAAGCTCTTCTGATCTTAAGTATTTAAGATCTTCCCATGAAATATTCATAAGCATGTTGTATAAGCCTATATCAAGAAAATAAAGTTTCATCGTTCCACTGTCTTGATTGGAACTTAGTGGTAATCCTGAACAATTAGTATGTGTCACAATACTTATTATATTAGCCATTGATAATAGTTTAATAGCATTTTTAACGTAGGTAGAATTTTTATTAGAAATTTTTGAATAGATAACTTTTTTACCTAAATTATTTGGTAGGTATTGAATAATATCAAGTATTATTTGAGATTCGTTTTTTGTTGCATATTTATTGATATCATCTTTATAGCTTTGTAATAAATTATAATGTACATCTCTAACTCTTTCAAAGTCTTTTGTTTGAATATAGGTAAGAATTGCTTCCGGCATACCTCCAATATAGTAAAATAATTTTAATAGTTCTTTGCTTTTATTATGAATAGCTTCAAGCATGTAGCTATCTAGATTAATTTTTTTTAATTCTTCAAGTAGTTCAGTTTCATTTAAGGCTTCTAAGAATTCAAAAAAAGTCATAGGCCCTAAGTAGTGATATTCAACTCTTCCAACGGGCATTGTCATTTTATTTAAGTGAATAACATTTTCAAGTAAAGATCCAGCTGCTATAACTTTCAACTCAGGGAAATCTTCATAAAAGTATCTCAAAGAATTAATAGCATCAGGAGAACTTTGAATTTCATCTATAAACAGAAGCGTATTCTGTGTAATTTTTTTTTTTGATATAAATTCAATTTCTGAAAGTATTTTTTTGATATCAAAGGACTCTTTATTAATTAATTCCTTTAAAACTATTTTTTCTAAATTTATTTCTATTAAGTTTCTTTTATTGATCTTAGCCAATTCTCTGACTAAATAGCTTTTACCAACTTGTCTAGCACCTCGTAAGATAAGAGGTTTTGATTTATCTTTTTTAAGCCATTTTTCTAATATATCTAATGATTTTCTGTACATATGAAAATAATAGCACCCTTATTGGATATTTACAACCAAAACAACCCCTTTTATTGGATATGAATATCCAATAAAAGGGGTTGTTTTCTTTTTTGTAAAGTTAAAATCTTAGTTATTAACTTAATTAACCTCTAACTAGCCAATCTTGATATCGCTCTTTCATAAATCTGAAACATACTTCTAGTCACTTCAAGAAATGAATTATACGCCTGCATTGATCTTCTATAGCTAATTTCTAAGCTAGCAATTTTACCAGGATCTTGGCTTGGAGAAGAAAGAGCGTTTAAATACTTATCTTGAGCAGATTCAAGCATATTTCCAACAGTTCTTGCTGTATTTTCTTCATTTCCTCTTTTGGCTAGCTTTGTTGAGTATATATCCATTAAATTATCCATATTATTGTTAATATTACTTATTTCCATCTAATCTCCTTAAAATATTATTATTTTTTATCAATTTTTTAATTTATATGTTGCTAGTTTATTTATTTTTAAATCTTAAAGTTATATAAATAAGCTTATGGATAAAAAAAGAGTTGTAATTACTGGAATCGGAATGGTTTCTCCTCTTGGAAATGATAATAAATCTAATTGGGAATCTGCTATAAATGGAAAGTCTGGAATTGGAAAGATTACTAGATTTGATGCTTCAAGTTTAAATTCTCAAATAGCAGGGGAAGTTAAAGGGTTTGACCCAACAGAGTATATGACTGCTAAAGAAGCAAAGAAAATGGATGTCTATTCTCAGTACGCAGTTGCTGCTTCCTCTCAAGCTTTAAAAGAATCTGGTCTAAATGATTCTGATACACCAAGAGAAAGAATTGGTTGTATATACGGAGTTGGAATTGGCGGCTTAGAAGTTTTAGAAGCAAATCATAAAGTTTATTTAGAAAGAGGACCAAGAAGAATTTCTCCTTTTTTAATTCCATCAATGATTTCAAATTTAGGACCAGGAAATATTGCTATAGCCCATGATTTAAGAGGTGTTAATTTTACTATTTCTAGTGCTTGCTCGTCAGCAACTCACGCTATAGGGGAGTCTGTGAGGATGATTCAACACGGAGTTGTTGATGCCTGCGTAACTGGTGGTGCTGAGTCTGCTGTTACTCCAATTGGAATAGGTGGCTTTTGCGCTATGAAAGCATTATCAACAAGAAATGATGAGCCTACCTTAGCTTCTCGTCCCTTTGATAAAGATAGAGATGGATTTGTTTTAAGTGAGGGGTCTGTAGCTTTAGTTTTAGAATCTTTAGAAAGTGCTAAGAGAAGAAATGCAAATATTTATGCAGAAGTTATTGGTTACGGAGCATCTTGTGATGCAAGTCATATAACAGCGCCAAATATTTCAGGAGCAATTAACTGTATGAAGTATGCTTTAGAAAGTGCCGGCTTAAATGCTGATCAGATTAATTATGTAAATACTCACGGAACTTCTACTCCTCTTGGGGATGTTTCTGAAACAAAAGCAATTAAAGAAGTTTTTGGAGATTATGCAAAAAATGGTTTAGTGGTTAGTTCTACAAAATCAATGACAGGACATTTATTAGGTGCTGCTGGCGCTATAGAAGCTGCGCTATCAGCGATGATGATTAGAAATTCTGTAATTTTACCTACTATAAATTTAGATAATACAGCAGATGATTGCGATCTTGATTACGTTCCAAATACTGCTAGGGAAAAGCAAATTAATTACTGTTTAAGTAATTCTTTTGGTTTTGGTGGAACAAATGCAAGTTTAATTTTTGCGAGTATTTAATGAGTTTTGTTAAGCCTAAGACATTAAAAGGTTTTAGAGACCTGCTTCCACAAATTAGTAATATTAAACAAGAATTAACTTCAAAATTAATTCCTGTTTTTAAATCTTATGGTTTTTTACCAATTGAAACTCCTATCTTAGAATATTTAGAATCTTTAGTTGGAGAAACAGAAGGGGAGATATCAAAACAGCTTATTAGCTTTACTGATAAAGGTAAAAGAGATGTTTGTATGAGATTTGATTTAACAGTTCCTCTTGCAAGATATTTTTGTCAGCATAAAAATGATATTGGAGTGCCGTTTAAAAGATACGCAATAGGGGAGTGTTTTAGGGGGGAAAACCCTCAAAGAGGAAGATATCGTCAATTTACTCAGTGTGATTTTGATATAATAGGAAGCGATTCTATTACTTCAGATGTAGAAACAATTTCTATAGTTTCAAATTTACTTAAAGCTATTGATATTTCTGATTATACTATCTTTTTAAATAATAGACGTTTAATGAATAATATATTTATAAAACTTGGATTTGAAGAAAAGATGTTTTCTGAGATTTTAATAATTGTTGATAAGTTTAAAAAAATAGGAATTGAATCTTGCAAAGAAATTTTAATTTCAGAAAAAGGACTTGATTCTGAAAAAGTATCAGAGCTTTTTGAAATTATTAATCCTGATAAATTTTCAAATAATTTGGATTTAATTAAGTTTTTAGAAAAAGACTTTTTAGAAGATTCTGTTTTTTTTAGTGATTTATTAAGTAAATTAAAACTTTTAAATATTGATACTAATAAAATAAAAATAGATTTAACAATAGTTAGAGGTTTAGGGTATTATACTGGTTTAGTTTTTGAAACTTTTCTAAACTCTGATATGGCTCTTGGGAGTGTTTCTTCTGGCGGAAGGTATGATAATTTAACACAAAATTTTTCTAATGAATCACTTCCATCAGTTGGTGGGTCTTTTGGCTTAGATAGGTTTATTGCTCATTTTGAAAATAAAGTATTGGACTCTAATGTAATACTTTTAGCACAGTTAGATTTAGAAGCAGTTGATGAGAATTTAAAATTATTAAATACTCTCCGAGATGCAGGGCTGCTTGTTGATTACTTTCCAAATTGTTCTAAGTTTAAAAAACAAATTTCTTATGCAGAAAAAAAAGGTTTAAAATACATTATAATTCAAGGAAATAGAGAAATAGCTAATAATTCTATTACTTTAAAAAATATATCTGATGGATCACAGTTAAGTTTTGAAAGCGCTACAGATTTGATTAATTATTTTATTAGTTCTTAATTATATGGTATTTTTAACAAGTGTTAGAAATCAAACAAGCTTTAAAATCTACAGCTCTTTTAATATTAGCAACTTGCTCTGTTGCTAAAAGTCAATCTGCAGTTGATTCTAAATTAGAATTACTCTCTTTAGATAGTGTTAAATTAAAAGAATTTGGTCCTAAAATAGAAAATTATCGATATGATGTTGAAATTAATAAAGATTTTTTTAAAATCTATAAGAATTTAGGGCATAGTGAGTATAAAGTAAGAAAAGACTCTGTTAAAAAATTATCTGATTTAATTTCAAGTGATCATACAGTAATACCTCAAATTGCAGCTTGTGTTAGAAAAACAGACTTTTCAATTGGCGCAGATAATAAAGAACTTGAATTAAATTTAAGAGATGTTTTTAAAAATGCTAAATTCTCAGGATCTGTTCTTTTATTTTATTATATTTCTTTTAAAGATCCTGAAATCAGAAAACAGCTTTTTAATGCTTATATTGAATTATCAAAAGAAAGATTTGAGTTAGCAGAAGATTTGAATCATAAAATTTATTGGTGCTCCCCAAATGAGTTTCGGATTGCTAAAGAATGTATGTCTGTTTTAGAGTATGATTTAATAAATAATAAACCTTTAGAAATAATTAACGGTAGTATTAAAATGGAATTTTTTTTTAATAAGTTAGAAATTATTTCAAATCGTAAAAGCATTATTGATGATGTAGAAGAATATTTAAAAGAACAAAATTGTTATGAAGATGACTATAATATTTTTTTTAAAATCTTAAGATCTAATGCATCTTTTGTTCGTGAAGATCTTAAAACTGAAAAGAAAATAAAAGAGAGACTTTATGCTAAGCCTGTGCTTAGAAAAGGATTTTCAACTATTAGTGGAACTAAAAGCTTAGAGGGATTCTAGTCCAAAGTCACAAATTTTATTTAAAGTACATTCTGTACAATTTGGTTTTCTTGCATCGCAAACTCTTCTACCGTGAAGAATTAAATAATGATGAAAAGGGCGCCAGAGTTTTTTAGGAATATTTTGTTTTAGTTGATCTTCAACAATTTTAACATTTTTACCATCAGCAATTCCAAGTCTTTTTGAAACTCTAAATACGTGAGTATCAACAGGAAAAGTGTAAGCTTTTCCGAGTTCTCCAAGAACAACACTAGCAGTTTTGTTTCCAACACCAGGAAGTTTTATTAATTCAGACATTTCATAAGGGATCTGCCCAGAATAGTTATCTATGATTAAATTTGATAAATTTATCAGATGTTTTGATTTTGTTTTATAGTAATTAACTTGTTTAATGATTTTTTCTATAGTTGATATTTTAGCTTTTGAAAGTTTTTCTGCAGTTGGGTATTTGCTAAATAGCTCAATTGTAACTTCATTTACTTTCTTATCAGTACACTGTGCTGATAAAACAACTGATACTAATAGTTCAAATGGGTTGTTAAAATTTAATTCTGTTTCAGGGTTAGGGTAGAGGAGTTTGAACTTTTTAGTAATTTTTTTAACTTTTTCTTTCATTTTCTTAAGATATAGATTGTTGAATAGATTGTCTATTAAATATGCGGTAATATAAGGCGGTTATACTCATCGATATTTAAATTTACCTATTTAAAGTCGAGATTTAATCAACTTACTTAAATTTTAAACTAAGGTTTGTCACCATCATAATCTGCTAAAGAATTTCTAATATTAAAAAAGAAGATATTGGGAAATAGAAAATAGTTTGCTTTATATTAAAGATTTTGTGTTTGGTGAAGATCGCTCTACTATTAGAGCAAAAAATGGTCCTGTTAATATGGTAACATTAAGAAACTTTGCTATTGGGTTATTTAACTGTTGTAAAATTACAAATATCAAACTATGCATTTGATTTACTCAAAGCCAGATAATGAGCTAAGTTTTAACTTTAGAGATTCTTTTTATAGGGTAGACTTATCTCATTTATTTTCAGTTATGAGTCTTTGTTTAACTTTTTCTTCTATTCCCGATTTTAAATTGCAAAATAAGTTTATTGATACACTTGATAATATTGCCCAGAGAGAGGTTAATACTTATTTCTCTAATCAAAAAGATCTTGCTACTTTGTCTAGGTCAGTTTAGAAACAGTAATTTTTAGGTTCATTTAAAAAACAAATATAACTTTTTGGGATTGCAACTCCTAAAAAGTGTGGTATTCTGGAAGTATGTATCCTAGATTGTTTGAAAAGCAGAATAATAAGTCCTTTTTTATCTTTGGACCACGTGGAACTGGTAAATCAAGCTGGTTAAGGGAAAATATTAAAAACTCAAGTTATATAGATTTATTAAATGAAAAAACATTTAGATTTTTATTATCTTCTCCAGAGAAGCTAGTTACATTAATAAATCCTGAATCTGAATGGATAATTATAGATGAGGTACAAAGAATTCCAGAGCTTTTAAACGAAGTTCATCGTCAAATTGAATTAAATAAATTAAAGTTTATTCTTAGTGGTTCAAGTGCTAGAAATCTTAAAAGGCTTGGTGTTAATCTATTAGCTGGTAGAGCAATTACAAAATTTATGTATCCTTTTACATTTGAAGAGCTTGGAAATGATTTTAAGCTAAATAAAGCAATAAAATTTGGATTATTACCTGAGGTTTGGAATCAAGAAGATGAGGCTGAAATCGAAAGTTACCTTGATAGTTATGTATCTACTTATTTAAAAGAAGAGGTTAAGCAAGAAAGTTTAGTTAGAAATTTAGGAAATTTTTCAAGATTTTTAGAAGTAGCTTCTTTTTCACAAAGTTCTTTATTAAATGTTTCAAATGTTGCTAGAGAAGTTGGAGTATCTAATAAAACATGTGAAAATTATTTTACAATTTTAGAAGATTTATTACTTGCTAAAAGATTACCTGTTTTTTGCAAACATGCCAAAAGGGTAATGTTTAAAAGGCAAAAATTTTTATTTTTTGATGTTGGTGTTTATCGTACTATTAGACCAAAAGGGCCTCTTGATAGTGTTGAAAATATTGACGGGGCTGCTTTAGAGACTTTGATTTTTCAAAACTTACTCGCTTTAAATGATTACTATAATTTAAAATATGATTTTTATCATTGGAAAACTAAATTAGGACAAGAAGTAGATTTTGTTTTGTATGGAGAAGCTGGGCTTGTAGCGATAGAAATCAAAAGGGCCCAAAGTATAAGAAAATCTGATTTAAAATCATTAAAACTTTTTTTTCAAGATTATCCAATGGCTAATGTCTATATGTTATATACTGGAGATCAAGAGCTTTTTATTGATGGTATTAAGATTATTCCATATGAAATGTTTTTTAAAATTTATAAGCAAGTTTTAAAAATATTAGTTTAAATAAAATTCTATTTTCAAAGTAATCAGTATTAAAAAGCTTATCTAATTTGCTAATCATTTAGTAGTTATACATAAAAATATCTAAAAGTTTATTATTAACTTTAAAATCTTTTAAATACTTTGATAGTATCGCATTTGCAGGCTGATCTTTATAAAAAATATTCATTAATGAAGCCGCTCTAGTTAAGCAACCAGGAACGTAGCTTTTATATATCTCTTTTCCTGTTTTTTCAGTTAAAAATAAAAATTGTCCTGCTAACCTAAAGTTTCTTTGAAGTAAAATATTAGCATAATCTTTTAAAATGTCAGATTCTAAATTAAATATCTTTAAATAGTATTTAATGCTTTCAGTTATAACTTTTGTCTCTAATATTAAGTCAGTGTCTCTGTCGTGTAAAAGCGAGATGATATCAAAGTGCTCTGGTCCTAAAATAAAATCTTGAAAATCTATAATAACTAATTCATCTTTTATTAAATGAATATTCCAAGCCATAAAATCTCTATGAATAGGTGCTAGCTGTTGACTTGTTACATTTTTACAGATTAATTTTAAAAATTCATCAACTTCTAATAATTCTGAATCTAAAAGAGGTAGTTTTGATAAGTTATATTTAATTAATCTGTATGATTCTTCATAGTGATTTTCAAATAATATTTCTCTTTTTAATAAGGGGTGTTTTTCTTTTATTTGTTTAATTTTAAATATTAAATCAATTGTCTTTTTAAAATATTCAATTTGAGTGTTAGTATCGGACTTTTCAATAATGCTCCAAAGATTGTCATTTCCAATATCTTCAACAATTAGATATCCTTTATCTCTTAAGTCTTGGTATATTACAGGCACTCTTATGTTATTTGCTGTAAATAACTTTTGAACTTGAACAAATGAATCAGTTTGAGAGATTGTTGGGTTAGAAGAAAGAGGGCCAAAAGAGGAAAAGAGTTTAGTTATAATTACTGTGCTTAAATCAGTAAAAATAACTCTAAAATATTCTCTACTTGAAGCATCTCCTTTAAGTTTAATGATCTCTTTAACTTTAAGATTATTAAGTTTAGAGCTACTTATTAATTCTAGTAGTTCTTTATTCATTTACTTTTAAATTCTCTTGAGCAACTACTGATAGCTCAATATTTAATTCTTTAAGTTGTTTGTCATCAACAGTGCTTGGCGCTTTCATTAAAAGATCTTGAGCATTTTGGTTCATTGGAAAAGCAATTATTTCTCTAATGTTTTTAGAATCAGTTAAAAGCATAATCATTCTATCAATTCCAGGAGCTATGCCGCCGTGAGGTGGTGCTCCATTTTTAAATGCTCTAATCATTCCACCAAATTTTTCATCAACAACTGAATTGGGGTATCCTGCAAGATCAAATGCTTTATACATAATTTCTGGTTTATGGTTTCTAATAGCCCCGCTTGATAACTCGTATCCATTACAAACTAAATCATACTGATAAGCTTTGATATCTAAAGGATTCATTTTCTCTAAAGCCTCCATTCCGCCCTGGGGCATAGAAAATGGGTTGTGAGAAAATTCTATTTTTCCGTTATCGTCGAGTTCAAACATTGGGTAATCAACAATCCAAACAAATTCAAATTTATTATCATCAATTAGTCCTAATTCTTTACCTAAATGAGAAATTGTCCAGCTCATCATTTTACAAATTTCTTTAAAATTTAAAGAAGCATAAAAAAATAGTGAATCACCATCTGTGATTTTAAATGTTTCTTTTAATTTGTTTTTAACCTCATCAGATAAAAACTTTTCAATTGGTCCAACAAAGTTTCCATCAACAAAATTTAGCCAAGCAATCCCAGGCCCGCCCCATTCTTTTATTTGGTTATTTATTTTATCAAAAAATGATCTGGATTTATCGGCAGTTTTTTGAGTATGAATTACTTTAACAGTTTTATCACTAAAAGCTCTAAAATCAGAATTCTCAAATAGCTCAGAAACATCAGTCATTTTTAATGGGTTTCTTAAATCTGGCTTGTCACACCCATAAAGGTTCATTGATTGGTCGTAAGTTATTCTTGGAAAAGGGTGTTCTGATACTCTTGATTTTTCTGAAAATTCAATAAAGCATTCAGATAAAACTTTTTCTGTTACAGCAAATATATCTTCTTGATTTACAAAGCTCATTTCGATATCTAATTGATAAAACTCTCCAGGACTCCTATCCGCTCTAGCATCTTCATCTCTAAAACACGGGGCTATTTGAAAATACTTATCAAATCCAGAAACCATTAATAATTGTTTAAATTGCTGAGGCGCTTGAGGAAGAGCATAAAATTTTCCTGGATGAGTTCTTGAGGGAACTAAGAAATCTCTAGCGCCTTCAGGTGAGCTTGATGTTAAAATAGGAGTTTGAAATTCATTAAAACCTAAATTATACATTTTATCTCTAATAAGCTTAATAAACTTTGATCTTTTTAGGATATTCTGATGAAGCTTTGATCTTCTTAAATCTAAGTATCTATGAGTTAATCTGAGCTCTTCACTTGTATCAACTTCAGGAAAAACAGGAAAAGGGGTTCCAGCTGTTTTAGAATGAACTTCAAATGATTCTATTATTATTTCAACATCGCCTGTTGGAAGGTTCTTATTGATGTTAATATCATCTCTTTTAATTAAATTACCTGTAATGCTTACTACAGATTCTTTTTTAAGAGTGCTAAATTCTTTGTAACAAGAATTATCAGGATTAATTACTACTTGAGTAAGTCCATAATTATCTCTAATTTCAACAAATAATACTCCTCCTAAGTCTCTGATATTATGAATCCAGCCAGCAATTGTTACATTTTGGTCAATATTTGATGAGTTTAGCTCATTACAAGTGTGAGTTCGAATTGAATTAGTAGTCATTTTAATCCTTTAAATACTTAAAAAGATTAAAATAAAATATTACAAAACTCAATATATGTTTAATTATAACTTAATTTTTATAGTTATTTATCTTAATTCAATCTTTTGCTATTCTTTTGGGTATGAAGTTTCTAATATTTGACCTTGATGGCACTCTTATAGATTCACGATATTGTATTTTGAATACTCTTAATATTATGTCAAAAGAGTATCAGATTAGTTTTTCTGAGGAAGAGAAAAAATTAGCTTCAAAGTTTGGTATAAATAAATTGTTTGCTAAATATTCTTTAGATGACGATAGTTATAACTTACTGCAGGCTCAGTTTGCTAAAATTTTCCTATTAAATATTAAAAATGATACAACTTTATACCCTGATATTTTGGAGGTGTTAGCAAAATTACAAGAATTATATACCCTAGTTATTTATACAGCTAAAATTAAAAAGTTTACTTTGGAAACTTTAGAGCTTTTTGATTTAAATAAGTATTTTGAAGCGGTATATTTCTCAGAATCTTTTGAAGAAAAAAAACCTAGCTCTAAGCCAATAGTCAATATTTTAAAAAATCATAATTTTACAAAACAAGATTCATTAATTATTGGAGATACTTCTTCTGATCTTAATGGTGCAAAAAATGCTGATGTAAAAAGTTGTTTTGCAAGTTACGGCTATGGAGAAGAATTGGAAATGAAAAAAATAGGATTTGATTATATTATTAAAAAGCCTGTTGATTTAATTGATTTACTAAAAAAATAGTTATCTTGTAATCATATGGCCTTTAAATTTTTCATCGATCCAAATCTTATTTTCTTTGACTTCTTGATTTAAATCCTGATGTCCCTGAAATACCTCTTGATCCAATTGGTAGAGTTTATTAGGAGAAAGTCTTGAATAAAACTGATCTATTCTTTCAAATGATTCATCTACGATCTTTTTATCCAGCTTATTATCTTTATAGGCATCTTCCATATATTTAATTAATTTTTCAGCCAATACTAAATCAGTATTTGGTCCTGCAACTATAAACTGGTCAAGTCCTGCATTAACTGCTTTAACTGTTGATTGATCATTATTAAGAGTTTCAAGGATTGGTTTCATACAGATTGCATCGGCAATAATTAATCCTTTAAAATTATATTTATCTCGAAGTAGGTCGTTTAGTAAAGTTTTAGAGTAAGTAGTAATATTTTCAGAATCTATTTGTGGGAAGATTATATGTGCTGTCATAATTGCAGGAATTCCATTTTCAATTGCAGCTAAAAAGGGAAGCAGTTCTCTTGATTCTAACTGCTCAAGACTTAAATCTAAAACAGGAAGGTCGTAGTGTGAGTCAGAACTAGTATCTCCGTGTCCAGGAAAATGCTTAACACAAGGAGTTATTCCATTTTTTTTATATAATTCTGCAACTTCTAACATTCTTGGAGTAACAGATTTGGCAGATCTTCCAAAAGCTCTATCATTAATTACAGGGTTTTCATCATTTGAATGGATATCTGCAACAGGAGCAAAGACAAAATTAACTCCTAAAGAGTTTAATTCTAAGGCCATAGCTTGTGTAATTTCTTCAAGCTTATTTCCCCAATATGCAGGGTATGGAAATCTTGTTATTGGGCTAGGGGGCCTAACAATTAATCCGCCTTCATGGTCAATAGAGATTGATAAAATGTCGTGCTCTGTAATTTCTTTAATTTCATTTATTAAGTTTTGGTACTGCGTAAACCATTCTTGATAGGAGGCATCTTTAAGAAAGTTTCTTGATCTTAACATAAAAGATTTTGGTTTGTATTTTGATAAAAAAAGTTTTTCTGAATCAAGTAACTTTGTTGAACTTACTTCTATGATTAGTTTATTAATGAAATTAGACATTTTACTCCCAGACATTTTTCGTATATAATATCAAATATGTTATATAATACAAGAAAAATGCCTGGGCATTCTATGAAAGTTCGAAAAGGGGATTATGATATCGATACAATTATTATCCATACTTGTTACGATGTTTTTAGTGAAATTAAATTTAAACCTGAAAATGTAATAGATTGGCTTGATGAGTGCGGTGCTACTATTCACTTTGTAATAGGAAGAGATGGGGAAGTTTGGAATCCGGTTGAAGAAGATTTAAGAGCTGGGCATGCTGGAGTATCTCAGCTTCCTTTTGAGGATGATAAAAGAGATGTTGGAGTTAATGAATATAGTATAGGAATAGAGTTGATTTCTGCTCCTGAATTAGAGGTTACTGAAAAACAGTATCAATCTTTATTTTTATTAATAGAAGATATTCTGACAAGAAAAGAAATAAAATATATTTTAGGGCATAAGGACGTTACATTGACAGATAATGTTAATAAAAAAGCAATTTATGATTTGGATGCTGAAGATAGAATTTCATATAAAACTGTTCCTCAAATGAGTAGAGAAGAATATTTTGAATTGATGAAAGATGAACCTAAAACAGATCCTTGGAATTTTGATTGGGATAAATTAAAAGAGTTTATAAAATTAAAAGACAGTAATATTAAATTGTTAGAAGATGCTTAATAGTTTTTTTACTTTTAATTGCCAATATCGGGTATTAAAGAATGGTCCTTGTAAAAGATAAAGATAGAAAATGATAAAAAAAGTACTAGGATTAATGAGCGGAACCTCAATGGATGGAGTGGATGCAGCTTTTATGGAAACGGATGGAGTAAAGGTTTGTAATCCAATATGTAATTCAACAATTTCATACCCAAAAGAAGCTAAGATTATATTTAAGTCTATTCAGTTAGCACATAAGTTAGCTAAAGGAAGTATACCTAAAGCTAGAGAGAATTACTTATCTAGTTTAAAACAATATCTTAATGAAGTTATAAATTTAAAAGGGGATGATTTAGAAAATAAATATGAAGAAGTATTATCATGGTTTAAAGACAATTCTACTTTTAATGAAGATTTAAATTATGAATTAGCAGTTCGACTTTCTGCTAAGTATCATAAAGATGTAGTTGATAAGTTATTAACAGATAATAATATTGATAAATCTGAAGTTGAGCTTATTGGCTATCACGGTCAAACAGTTTTTCATAACCCTGCAGCATTAATTACTGTTCAAGAAGGTGATGGACAATGGTTGGCTACAAGCTTAGGGATCGATGTAGTTGCTGATTTTAGAACTAATGATGTAAAAAATGGTGGACAAGGTGCTCCATTCGCTCCTTTATATCATAAGGCTTTAGCTGAAGAGCAAGGTTTAGTTCCGGTTGTGATAGCAAATTGCGGTGGGATCTCAAATATAACAGTTATTACAGAAGAAGATTCTGGTTTATATGCTTTTGATCCAGGTCCTGGAAATGCTTTAATTGATGAGTTTGTTAAGCTGAAAACAAAAGGGGAACATACCTATGATAAGGATGGCCAATTTGGTTTAAAGGGCAAAGTGAATAATGAAGTCTTAGAGTTTTTATTTAAATCTTCAGTTATTAAAAATGGGAAAAACTACTTTGAAATTATCCCTCCAAAATCTTTAGATGCAAATGACTTTATTTTAATCCCTGAAGTTATAGAACTTTCTTTAGAAGATGGATGTAGAACTTTAGAAGCTTTTACTGGGGAATCTATAGTAAGAGAACTTAACCATATTGAAGATAGAGGAATAAAAATTCCTACAGACTGGGTAGTTGCTGGAGGAGGGTGGAATAATCCTGTAATTTTAAATGAATTTAAGGAAAGGCTTACAGCTAAGTATGGATCTAAAGTTTCAGTAAAAACTGCTGCTGCAGTTAATTGGAACTCTGATGCTCTAGAAGCGCAAATTTTTTCATATTTAGCGGTTAGGACCTTAAAAGGTTTACCATTAAGTGTTCCTGGAACAACTGGAGTTAAAGAGCCATTAACTGGTGGTGTTTTATTTAAAGCATAATTACTTTTGTTTCAGCTTGAATATTTAAATTTTAATAGTAAAGTTAAGTAAATATTCAAATTGAACTATAAATGAATTTTAATTATACAGGAAACTTAAATTACGGCTGGAACGTATCAAATTATATAAAAGCTTGTAGCTTATCAATAGATTCTGAAAACATAATAAAAGCATCTTTTAGCTGCAGCAAAACTCCATATATTAATAGTTTTGATTCAAAATTTGCTGAAGGTTTATTTAAATTTGATGTTTTTGAAATCTTTATTTTTGATTTAGAGTCAAAAAGATACTTAGAATTTAACTTTTCTCCAAATTCTCACTTCTGGTCTGCTTTATTTAAAGATTATCGAGAAATAGATAAAGAGATAAATCAAGAAGTCAATTTGTTTCAAACTTCCTTAGATAAAGATTCATTTAAAATAGAAGTTGTTGTAGACTTAAATAAATATAATTTAAGCTTTAATAAATACTTTGTTAACTTAAATAGTATTTTATATAATAATGATGAGAAACATTTTCATTCTTTAAATCCTTTAATGTCTGAAAATCCTGATTTTCATTCTTTACGAAAACAATTATAAGAAAACTTGTGGCTAATAGAAAAGATAAAAAAAATAAACCAAAAGTACTTGAGTTTAAAAACAAAAAAGCAAGTAGAAATTATGAAATTTTAGAAACCTATGAAGCTGGTATGGTTTTAAAAGGGAATGAAATTAAATCTATAAGAGAGTCAAAGATTACAATTAACGAAGCACACATTAGAATGGGGAAAGTTCATTTAGTTTTAATGAATGCTCATATTAGTCAATATACACATAGCTCAGAGAAGAATTTTACACCAACAAGACCCATAACGCTGCTTTTACATAAAGCTGAAATAAATAAACTTATGGGTAGGGTTCAGCAAAAGGGATTAACAATAGTTCCTTTAAAAGTATATTTTAAAAAGAGAATGGCTAAAATCCAAATAGGGCTTGCTAGAGGTAAAAACGCTCCTGATAAGAGAAAGGATATTAAATCAAAAGATTTAAAAAGAGCAGCTCAAAAAGCTATGAAAGATAGATTTTAAATAAAAATAAATTTAAAAGGGATTTTTTAATCAATCTAAAGTTAGCTTGTTAAATGCCTATATTTCCTAAATAATAATATTTATTAAAGAGTTTAGCTACTTAGGTGCTTAAATTTACTACTTATTTTTATTCAATGGTTATTATACAAATTTATATAATGGTAATTGAATAAAAATAGCATAGATGTTTAAATAAGTATATGAATGAAAAATTTATGATTCATAACTTATTTAAAAATAACTCTATTAAATATTTTAATGAAAATGATCCTAACTTAAAAGGACTTCAAAAAGAAAAACTAATATACGAATCTCCTTTAATTGAAAAATTACCACAAAAAAAAGGGATTTATATTTTGCTCGGTGGAAGACAGGTTGGAAAAACTACTTTAACTAAACAGTGGATTTCATTAATCTTAAAAAAAACAAATCCTTTCAGTGTCTGTTATTTAACAGGAGATATAATTCTAGATTTTAATGAATTATTAAATCATTGCTTAGAAGCTATAGAAAATCAAAAAAATAAAAACGAAACTTTTTATCTTATTATAGATGAAGTAACTTACATAAAAGAATGGGACAGGGCTATTAAATTTTTAGCTGATGGAGGTTATATAGAAAATGCTGTTGTTTTAATTACAGGCTCAGATTCAATTGTTCTTAAAGATGCTATGCTCAGGTTTCCTGGAAGAAGAGGAAATGAAGATCAGTATAATTTTCATCTTCATCCTTTATCATTTAAAGAAGCTGTTGATTTAAAAAATATCAATAATAGTGAAATTACTAATGAGTTTTTATTAAAAGAATGGAATGAATATCTGATTCACGGTGGTTATTTAAAAGCTATTAATGAGTTTGTTAGTGAATTAAAGATTAGGAAAGCAACTTTAAGAACCTATTCTGAATGGATTAGGGGTGATTTTATTAAAAATAATAAAAAAGAATATACTTTAAAAGAAATTTTTAAATCTATTTTAAAAAGACAATGCTCTCAGGTTAGCTGGAATGCTTTAAGTAAAGAATTGAGTACTCAGCATGTAGCAACACTCATTAGTTATCTTAATATGTTAGAATCAATGGGGGTAATTATTATTCTTAAAGCTCTGGATCAAAACAAGCTTTCCGGGGCTCCTAAAAAAGCAAAGAAAATCCATTTTTTAGATCCATTTATTTTTCATGCCATTAATTTTTGGATAAACCCTGTAGAAGATCCTTTTCAAGATCAGATAACAAAGATATTAAAGGATATTAGCCCAGCTTTAACAGAATCCTCTGCTGCCTCTCATCTTAAAAGAATATATGAGATTTATTATATAAAAACAGAATCTGAAGTAGATATTGCTTATTTAAAAAACGAGACGTTTTATCCTGTTGAAATTAAATGGGGAAATCAAATAAGAAAAAAGGATTTAAAACAAATATTAAAATATTCTAATTCCAAAATCTGGAGTAAGCTTGAAAAAGAAGAATTTTGTGGAGTAAAAAACTTGTTTTTACCTGCTCAAATTTATAATTTAAAACCTTAAAATAATATTTATAGGTTTTTAAGTAGTTATCTTTCATATTAATATCACTCAGTTTCTTGCTAAATTTTTGAAATTTTTTCAAAAAATCTTAATTTTTTTAAAATTTATACTTAAGTTTCCAGATTTAATGCCGATTTGTTTAATTGACTATAGGTTTAAGGAGATATTATGATTGATAAAATCTTATGGTTGGTGTTGTCTTTAGGATTAGTTATCTCAACAAATATAACTGCTCAAGATATAGATTATTTTGACTCTCAAATAGCCGTTGATGGGCTTGCTCTCACATTAACTAGTACTGCTAAAGTTGCTTATAACGAAAGAAATAGAGCATCAAAGCACTGTGATATTAAAAAAGTTAAACGAAATGAAAAAAAAGAATTAGATATAGATTATGAATCTATTTGGAGTAAGGTTTATTCAATAAATCATAGTTGTTCTGAAGATAATTCATTAATGCTAGAAGATTTAAAATTAGAAATAGATTTACTTAAAAGAAAAGCTTTAAGAAAATTAAAGATTAAAAAATCTTGCCATAAGTTAATTAAAATTAAAAGAATTAAAAAACTAAGAAAAAAGATTAAAAAAATACATTTACTAATTTTAGAAAAATTAGGAGAGATTCCTAGTGTTAATAAAAGATGTGAATATCCTGCTGCAGAATTAAAAATACTTGATCCAGTTGATGAAGATGATTCAATATTAAAAATTGAAATTGATTCTAAAGAAGAATCTGGATTAAAATTTGATGATAAGGATTTTGCTAGGATTGAAATACTTGATAAGTCAGGAAAAGTATTATTTGATTCAGGGATTAAGTCATATGGTAAAGAGCTTTTAATTGGCAAATCTGGAAGTTTAGTTGTAGGAAAGTCTGTTGTTTTAGATATGGATAAGTTTTTAATTGAAAGAGACTTAGAGAAAGCTGATTTAAATATTAGAGTTACATCAATAAATGATAAAGGACTTGAGGGGAAAGCTTTTAGTCTTGATTTTAAAACTGAGGTTAAAAGGCTTAAAGCGGAGATGACTGTTGTAGACTCTGGAGATGGTAAATTAAATATTGATACTTTAGTAAGATCATTTTCTGGAAAGGAATTAGCTGATACTAAAGGGCAGCTGTTAGTAAAAGATTCTTCTGGAAAAGTGCTTTTAGATTCAGGCTTAATTGCTGTTGGAGAAAAAGTATCTCTTGGTGAAAAGGCATCTTTAAATATTGGTAGCAAGTCAAGCATTGATATCAACGCTTTATTGGCGGAAAATAAAGCTGAAGCAATGGATATTTCTGTTGAGTTTAAAGCTGTTAGTTTAAAAGGAGTTGAGGCTAGAGTTCAATCAGCATCTTTATCGATAAAGCAATTTGAGATTAAAAGAGGTGATGATAAAGAGGTTTCTAAGGATGTCTCTAAGGAAGTGAGTAAGGATATTTCTAGAGAAGTCTCAAAAGAGATAAGCAAGGAGGTCTTTAGAGAGCTTAAGTAATTTTTTATTATTATTCATTTCAGTTAAGCTGGCTAATTAAACTTAGTCAGCTTTTTTATTTTAAATGTTTGAATTAATGAAAAAAGTGATTATAATAAGGTAAACGGGGATGTTTTTGGCTTCGACGGGATTCAACGAAACTTGGATAAGCATGTCTAGGGCTCCGCTGGCCTAGTAAAAAAGCGGTAATGCTATAAATGCAAACAATAATTCAATCGTTGGTAACAACGATTACGCTTTAGCAGCTTAGTTCTGCTAATGTCTTTGATTAGAGCTCCTGCCTCTTTTTGAAGACACACTTTAGTAGGATGCTTTAATAATTGTTCTTAAGGGTTATTAAAAAAGATTAATTAAGATAGTTATAAAGACTAGTGTAACTTATGGTCTTATTAATGAATTTATGAAGTTACTAAACATGTAGAAAATCTAAATGTAGGTTTTTCGGACGGGGGTTCAAATCCCCCCATCTCCACCACTCTAATACATTCGAACCTTTTTGAGTATCTTCAATAAGGGCGAATGTTTTGAGCTTGGTTTTAGCTTCATAAAATTTTCATTTTTATATTTAAAATATCCTAATTTAAAAGATGCGTTTTATGCCCCAATCTTTTCCTTGTAATTTATAGTTATGATTAGTTACACCTGTTATATTTAAAATTAAAATATTTCAGAGAGACAAAGAAATTAATCGTAAAGATAGTAATAATAAAATAAATAAAGTTATTATGTGTTTGATGCCCTTTAAATATTGCAATTAAATCATGAGTTAGCCCACATCCCCAGCAATCAATACCGATATAATTAAATATACAAATACTAAAACCAATTTGCGTTAGAGATGCAAGTATTGCCCAAGTTGTCCAAAGCAAGAAGGGCAGGTTATATGTAATAAACATGTTTATACTAAAACATTCCCTTGTGCATCTGGAAGTTTCCTAAGGATTATCAGAAGCAAGTCAATCAATGCCCATAAACCACAACCTCCAAGTGTAACCAGCTTTAGTACACCTAGCCCATTATATCCAAGATAGAATCTATCTACACCTAGGAACCCTAAGAATAGTGATAGTATTAATGTTGTTGTATAACTTTTTCTTTTCATTTTATTTATCTCCAAAAAATTAAAATTTACTCTAATTGTTGACCTATAGAATTTTTAATTCCTTTAGTAGAAATTAAAATTAAATCAACAATATACCAAATTCCACAACCACCAAATGTAATTATCTTGAGAATCCCTAACCAGAAATATCCAAGATAAAATCTATCAAGTGCAACCCCACCAAATAAAACTGACAAGATTATTGCTGTTGTGAAATTGTTTCTATTTACACTCTTAGTCCAGGCATACATAGAGAAGAAAAAGCCTAAGAAGCTAAGAAGAAGACCAGTTTTTATAAAAATAGATACAGACTTAACATTATCATATACTTTGATCGTTAAAGTTTCTATCTTAGCCTGATACTCTGTGTCGGGGCTAATAGTTAAAATGTTGAGCATGGTACTATCATCAGATTTAAAATTTCCAAAACTTACAGATTTATTAACTTTTATCTTATCATCAAATAGTTCAGCGCTTGAAGATCCCAAAGTAGAGCCTGATATTGTTTTTGATTTGGAATAGGTGACCTTGTTGTTGTTTTTGCTTACAACAGTGAGTTTAACAGGGATATTTGCTAAAGCTTCTTTTTTTACTCCGTCGCTATCTTCTGTTTGTTTGATATGATCACTTATAATTTTAAAATCTACCTTAATCTGGACAAAGTTTTGCATATTTACTTCTACGGGATCAAGGTTTATTGTTTGGTTAGGGTTATCAAATGTTCTGCTCGTAACTAAATTAGAGTTAAGCTTTAAATAACCTGCATAAACAAGCAGAAACAATCCTATTATTAAAATTGAGATAGAAGCTATTAGTAACTTTTTCATATTTTTGCTATTTAAAACTTTACGTATAATATACGATGTTGATTATTACAATTTAGTTTCAATAATTATATATTTTATATTAACAGGAAAAATATCCACTTTATTCCTTTTTTTTTGGGGGGGGTTATCTATAGTTAATATTATTAGTTGAAGTTAAGAAATAATAAACAAAAACAGTTCTTGCTTAAGAAAACTATATGTTTATGAAAAATTTTATTAATGAGTTTGTTAAAGAGTGGGGTTAAATAAAAAGGAAAGATAACTTAATTTAGTTTATCAAGGTTAAGCTGTATATTATTGATACTTTCTAAAACTCTATTTAATTCTTGGGTAAAAAAATTCTCAGTTTCTTTTTGCCAAGAGGTAGGATTTGATAGAAGGGACTTAAAACTTTCTTTAAGAGAAGATATATATTCTTTTTTCCCATCTGAGTCTTTTATGAATATTGGAGGATATAAATTATACATTAATATCCAGTTTTTTGCTATTCTGGTAGTTCTTCCGTTACCATCAACAAAAGGGTGTATTCTAATTAGTTCGTGGTGAAGGTATATTGCTTTAATTAACGGGTGTTCAATACGTTTTAAGTTATAAAATAACTGTGATACTAAACTGTTTACACTTCCAGGAGGTGGGCATAAGTGACCCCCGACTTGAACTAAGGTATTTCTGTATTTGTTAGGGTGAAGTTTATGAGATTCTGGTGATACTAATCTAAATAAATGAAATAGTTGATGTTCTGAATTAAAATCAACTTCATTTTTAATTTCACTTATTACAAATTTTATAGTTATGTTAAGATTCTTTTCATATAACTTTAACTGATCCTCAGTTTCTGCCTCCATTTGAGCGTTCTTAATAGATAGCAATTCAGTTAAACAAGTTGTTGAGTCTATAAAATTATCTAGCAGCGCTTTTGATGAAATTTTTTTACAGAAGGTAATTGCTCGATAGATAGATTTAGACTTCTGATCAATTTTGTCTAAAATTGATTTATCTATTTTTATAGTCTTGGGATCAATAATAATCATTTTTTAAGTTTTATCTAAATCTTAAGTCTATAATTAGTGAGTTGAAGTTAACTCTCAAAATTTATTTTATTATATACTAGTCGTTAATTATATCTACTATTTTTTACATAATTTATTTAACAATAAGAATAAACTTTTATAACTAATAAATAGTTATTTATTTACAATTAAATAAGAGTATTTGTTTATAGTAAAATAAGAATATCTGTAAAATCATTTTTTTAGACTTTTTTATTTTTTAGATTTTTTTACTTTTTAGAACTTTTTATAATTAAGCTAGAATAATTTATTTTTATATATTATGATTAAAATGTTTTAGGCAGCTTTTAAAATAGAAAAGTGCTTTATTTTAAGTTAAATAATTCTATTAAAAACTGATAGTTTAATTAAAAAACTTAAAAAGATAAACAAAAGATAAACAAAAGATAAACAAAAGAATTATATGAAAAAATTTATACTAGTATTTTTACTTTGCTTTTTATTTTCTTGTTCAATGACAAGAGTTAGTACCTCTTCTCAGACGGCAGTAGAACAGGCTTTAATATCTCAAGCTATAGTAGATAATATAAAATCTTTATCAATATCAGATGGAGAAGGAAAAAGTTTTGCAATTAATGAAGATCATTCTCCTCTTGAGATCTGCGGTGATGTTAGGTGTTATTCTTATGACTCTAGTTTTCTCTATACTGCTATTATGAACAAGCTTTTAAATTCTAACTATTTTTTTAAGAAAAATGAATCTGACGCAGATATTATTGTATTTTCTAAAATTTCATATGCTGCAATTGATGATGCTGAGAGTTTGATCGGAATGCCTAGCATTCCTATCCCAGGAGCTGGGGGGATTTCTACTCCTGAATTGGCGCTTTTTTCTTTGATTTCTCAATATGGTAGGGCTGATATTAATTTAATGGGTATTGAAAAAGATACTGGTAAATCTATATTTTTAACCCAAGGGGTTCCTAGGCAATCTTATTATAAGCGCTGGTCGCTGTTTTTTTTCTTTAAATGGAAAACCACTAATTTATCGAGTCCGTTTTAAATTGTTAATTTTAAGATAGTTTTCTAGTTTACAAAAAGGATAGTGGCTTGATTTATTTTTGGATTAAGCTATTCTTGATATATTAAAAGATTTCTTTCTAAAAAAATATTTACGGTGTTATGAAAAAAATATTATTGACAATTTGGGATGATAATATTTGTGAAAAGTTAGAATTTGACTCATTTAATGATGTAAACAATGTTGACTTTGAAAACAAAAAAGTTTGGATACACTTAACAAGTAGTATTAAGAATGAAGAATCTCAGAAGTTTTTTAATAAATTTAATATCCATAGTTTGTCTGTAGAAGATTTTTATACTGAATCTCAAAGGCCTAAAATAGATTTTTTTTCTGATTATATTTTTATTCATTTCAAAAACATAAGGCTAGTTAAAAGTTCATTGATCGTAAAACGGAATTCTGTAAACATTATTTTTGGTAATAATTTTTTAATTAGCTTTTCTGAAAAAGAGATCGATTTTAAAGATATTAATAGCAGGTTTAATGATATAAAAAGTAGGCTTAGGAAAAATAAAACTGATTATTTAGCATACGCAATTTTAGATCTTGTTGTTGATGATTATTTTAATGAGGTAGAAAAGTTTGGTGAATTTATAGATAATTTAGAAGACGATTTTGCAGGTAGAGCTACTCAGGAAACTTTACAAAATACCTATAAGTTTAAAAGGCAGTTAATCTCTTTTAGAAAACATGCTTTGCCGCTAAGAGAAGTTGTGTATAAGCTTCAAAAAAATGATAGCTCCTTAGTAGATGTTAAAACAGAACTATTTTTTAGAGATATTTTTGATCATATTATTCAAATAATTGAAAACTTAGATACATATAGAGAAATAACTTCAAGTATGGTTGAGATGTATTTATCATTTGAAACAAATAAGAGTAATCAAATTATGAAAATTTTAACAATAATGTCTTCAATTTTTATTCCACTTACTTTTATTGTAGGGGTCTACGGTATGAATTTTGAGTTTATGCCTGAACTTGATTGGAAATATGGTTATCTCTATGTTTGGGCACTAATGGTGGGTTTAACATCTTTGTTAATACTTGTTTTTAAAAATAAAAAATGGTTTTAAGTTAAAAAGTAGCTCTGTTTTTTTTAATTTATATTTTCTAATTATATTGTACTAGTTTGTTATATATAGCATTATTATATGAGTTAAAATTTATAAGATATTTTTATGAAATTATTAATAAAATCCTTGATAGTCCTTTTGTTGTTAAGTGTTACAACTTTTAGTTTGGCGCAAAATAATAATGAACTAGTTATAGACAAGGACTTGAAGTTATTAACAAATAATATAATTGAACTTAAAAAGAATATTGATTTAAAGAAAAAAGATTTACAAAAAGTTAATAGTGTTGAAAAAAAAGAAGAAATTAACTTAGAGTTAGAAACTTATGAATCTAGGTTAGTTAAACTCGAAACAAGCTTTGTTGAATTAATAAGTAATACTAATATCAATGACTTTGGTAATCAAAAAGAAATAGAATTTTCTTGGGAAAATGAAATTTCTACGCTGCTAGAACCTATATTTAACAAGTTAAAGGATTTTACTGATGAGCCAAGAAAACTTGAAAAGCTTAAAAATGAAACAGAAATGCTTGTTGAAAAACAAAAACAACTAAAACAAATCATAAGTAGTTTTGATATAACTTTAAAAGAAAATAATAATAAAGCAGTCTCTAGTTATATTGATAAAATATATACAAACTGGACAAAAAAACTTGAAAATATTCAAACAGATTTACTTATCAATCAGCAACAAATTCAGTTAATGAAAAAGCAAAAAAAATCTTTTGTAGAATCAGCAGAAGGAATTTTTGATATATTTTTTAAGAGTAGAGGGATAAACTTATTAATTGCTATCGCCGCAGTAGGTCTTTATTGGGTGTTTATTTTTTACTTTTATAAGTTTACTCTTAGAATGATTAAAAAATATGATTATCAAAATTATAGATTCACATTAAAAATTAGTCAGATTGTTTATACCCTTGCTTTGATACTAGGTATTTTTATTATTTTTGTTTTAGCTTTGTACTTTTTAAATGATTGGCTTTTACTAATTATATCCTTATTTTTAATTATTGGAATCTTATGGTCTACAAAAGAAGCTTTTCCTAGGTACTGGTCTCAAGCTATTTTGTTAATAAACTCAGGACCTGTTAGAGAGAATGAAATGGTTTTTTATAATGGCTTGCCTTATAAGGTTAGAAATATACATTTTTATTCAATATTATCTAACTCAGAACTTGAAGGAGGTATTATTAAACTTCCTTTAAATGATTTGTTGAGCTTAAGATCAAGAAAATATACAAACAATGAGACTTGGTTTCCAACAAAGAAAAATGACTGGATACTGGTTAAAGACTTAAATTTATTTGGAAAAGTTATATCACAAACTCCAAATAATACTGTTATTGAAAAAAAAGGTAATTCAATAATTCAAATTCCTTCAGCAAAGTTTTATGAAATGATGCCAGTAAATTTATCTAATGGTTATAGGATACAAGTTGTTTTTGGTATTGATTATAAACATCAAAATGATTTAAGAAATAATATAATAGATATATTTAATACTGAGATTAAGGATAATCTTAAGTCTTATATAAATGAAAAATTTATCAATAATATAAATGTTAACATAAGTACCGCATCTGCTTCATCAATTGATTTATCTATTATTGTCGATTTTTCAGGTGCTCAAGCAGGGCAGTATTACGAAAATCAAAGAATTATTAATTGTTTATGTATAGATATTTGTAATAAACATAATTTCTTGATCCCTTTTAATCAATTAAGTTTACATATAGAAAGCAATAAATCTTTGAAATAATAATTATTAATTAAATTTTAATTATAAGTCTTTATAAATTATTTTTAAATTTTCTATCTGCTGATTCTTCTTTAATAGTATTAGTCTACGAACCTTATATAGTACTATAGATAAACATCAACTATCTGTGCTACTTCAGTAAAAGGCTGCAATAAAGAAGATTTAAGTCTTAAAAAAGTTTAAACTTAAATAGGCTTAGCTATAACTTTAATCTGAGAATAATTATAAAATCCAGCTTCTCCGCCGCGTCTACTAATTCCAGATTTCTTATATCCACCAAATGGAAGATTATTACTTACATATCTAGAGCCATTAATACTTATATGACCAGCTTTAATTTCCTTAGAAATCATTTCAGCTTTTTTTAAATCATTAGTGTATACAAAAGCACTTAATCCATATTCTGTGTCATTTGCAATATCAATAGCTTCTTTATCAGTTTTAAACTTTATAATAGGAAGAACGGGTCCAAAAAGTTCCTCGCTTAATACTTTCATTTTAGCATTAACATTTGTTAATATTGTTGGTTTATAAAAACAACCTTTAAAGTTTGTATCAATTTCTCCTCCGACTTCAACTTTAGCACCTTTTTCTATTGCATCTAAAACTTGAGTATTTAAAATTTCTAATTGTTTTTTAGATGCTAAAGGGCTAGCAGTGGTATCTTTATCTAACTGATTTCCAAGTTTTTGCTTTTTAGCAATATTAACTAATTCAGCTACAACTTGATCAAAGATATCTTGATGAACGATTAGCCTTTTAAGTGCGCAGCAAATCTGACCACAATTACTAAATCTTTCTTTATAAATTGACTTACAAGTTTGAGTTATATCAACATCTGGGTACACTATTGCAGGTGAAGACCCTCCGGTTTCAATGATTGTAGGAATAAATTTAGCTGCTGCAGTTTTGTAAATAATCTCCCCAACAGCAGTACTTCCAGTAAAGGAAATAAAATTAATATCTTGATCTAATAATATTTTAGCCTCTTCTTTATCTCCATAAATAGAAATAAACACGCCTTTTGGAAGTGAGCTAGAATCAAAAATATCTTGAATTAATTTAGATGTTAATATGCATTCTTCTGAGTGTTTAAAAATAACAGTATTTCCTGAAAGTATAGCTTGAATAACTCCTTTAAATAATTGAGCGCAAGGGTAGTTCCAAGGAGCAATAACTGCGCACACTCCAAATGGTTCATAGTGAATCTCTGTTTGATAATTTTCAAATTTATCAATAACTTTTGAGTCTAATACATTTTGAAAGTTTGTTGAAAAATCTTCTAAATAGCTGAGCATCGCATTACATTCAGAAATACTTTCTGAAATTAGTTTTCCCATTTCCATGCTTTGAAGTTTTGCTACCTCTTCTAGTTTTTCTTTTAATACTTTTTTTATATCTAATAAATATTTACTTCTTGATTCAAAAGCTACTTGCTTCCAAGACTTAAAAGTCTCTTTAGACTTTAAGTAAGCATCGATAATATCTTGTTTAGAGCTAGATTCGAGTTCTCCAATTATAGAGTTATCAAAAGGGTTTATTGATTTTATTACTTTTTTAGTCATTGGTTATTGGTATCATATTAAATAATCATATTAAATAATCATATTAAATTATCATACTAAAAATTAATTAAAAAATGAGTCATTTATAAATATTAAACATCATAAGTTATACAGAGTTTTTTGATTAAAAGCTGTAATTGAAAATATTACAATTTTAATTTTAAAACTGTTGATATTATTATGTCTTAGCATATAAATGTCGAGTTAATACATACCTATTGGAATACTTTAATGATTAAACGCCTAGTTTGCCTACTCTTTTTAATATCAAGCACTGTTTTTGCCGAAGGAACGTTTGAGCTACATGGCGGTTCTTTGCTGACAACTTCTTTTCAAATTAGAAATAATACTGTTTCAGGACAGAAATCAACATACTTTAGAGTAGATATTCTTGATCCTGCAAATGAGGTGATTGATATTTACGCGCAAGATAGAGGGACTAATGATTATCAAGTATATTGTCCTGGAACAATCCCTGCTGATACTAATGGCTTTGGTATCCCTACAGCTGATTTTACTGGAAACGTAACAGCGACTCAAGGAAGAGTTACAAATTTTACACAAGTAACTCAAGTTCAAACAATAGCAACTCGTCATATGCCTCCATCTACTTATTCTTTATCCGGAGCAACGGCAAGCTGTGGTACTGCAGGAACTTATATAGTTCGGGTTAATCCAACTGTTACGGGGTATAATTACTTTGATATCAGAGTTAGAAATACTGCAACTAACACTTTAAAAAGTGGAAGACTTTTTACTTATTTTATGAATATGAATGTTGGTAATTTTACAGGGCTACCTTTTAAATCATATGTTGTTGCAGGAGAAGATAATGGAACTGATTATAATGCTATTACTTGGGAAATAGATATGAATGGAATTGCCCCTTGGTACTTCCAAATGTATTCAAATTCTTTTGGTATAACAAGTTTTCCATCTCAATCAGTTCATTCTTCACTTTTAACAAATGCTGATTACGTCCCTCAGTACCCTGTTTATATTAATCCTCCTGAAAAAACAGTTAATACACCACTTCCATCAGGCGCTTTAAGTATTGATTTAAATAAATCCTGTGATGATGATGCAGAAGTTACAGGAGTGAATATAGAATTTACAGTTCCAGGAAGTTATGTTTATAAAGTTTTAATTGATGAAAACCAAGATGGGGTTTACTCAAATAGTGAAATTATAAATACAGGGACTTCTGTAGCTGGTTTTAATTCTATTCCTTGGAATGGGATTTTACCAATTAGTGGTAATTTAATTGATCAATCAACTAGTTATTCTTTTAAATTAGAAATAACAGCTGGTGAGGTTCATTTTCCATTTAGAGATTCAGAGTACAATATCCCAGGTCCGTTAATTACAAAATATAGCGGTACGCCAACAGGAACATCTAATTTATATTTTTGGGATGATACTCATCCATCTGTAAGTACAACTGGTGCTGGTACTTCTTCAGGTGCTGCTGGGTCGGTAACTGAGCATAGATGGCAAAATGGAGTAAATGGTTATAGAGATCAAAATGTTATTGATACTTGGAAGTATGATGATTTATCAACAACTGATAAATCAGAGATAATTGTTTGTCCAATTGAGCCAGATTTAACAGTTAAAAAAACTAGCGCTCCAGTAACTTTAATTGCTGGAAATACTGTTACTTATACAGTTACAGTTTCAAATATAGGAATTACAAATGCTGCAGGTGTTACTGTTATTGATAATCTTCCAGCAGGACTTTCAAATATTTCTTGGACTTGTTCTGCAGCTGGTGCTTCGGTATGCGGAGCTGCAAGCGGGACTGGTAATTTAAACACTACTGCAGATGTAACAATTACTGATGATGTTACATATACTATTAGCGCAGATATAGATTCTTCTTTTACAGGAGTATTAGTAAATACTGCAAATGTAAGTCACCCTGATGATGTTAATCCAAAAAATAATAATGGCGGAGTAAAAGATGAGGTAAAACAAATTTCTGATATTCAAGTTACAAAAACTCATAGCCCAGTACCGTTTGTTGCAGGGGACTCTGGAACCTGGACTATTACTGTAAAAAATAATGGACCAAGTGATGCAGCAGGAATCTCAGTAATTGATGCTATTCCTGCTGATTTTACTTCAGCTACTTGGACTTGTACTGCAACAGGTTCTGGGTCTTGCGCTAACGCCTCAGGTTCTGGTGATATAAATGAAACTGTTAATTTGCCGGCTGATCAGACAGCTACTTACGTAGTTTCTGGAATTATCGATCCAGATACAAACGGGGCAATGTTAAATGAAGTTAAAGTGGATCATCCAAATGATGATAATCCAAAAAATGATGTTGCTCAAGATAAAGCAACTGTTGATGTTAAAGTTGATTTAGTTGTAACAAAAACACATTCACCATTAGTTTTAATTCCAGGTTCTCCAATGAGTTATACAATGACTGTCTCTAATGCCGGTCCTTCAAGTGTCTCAGGGATTAGTTTTATAGATATCTTGCCTGTAGAAATGTTAACTCCAAGTTGGACTTGTGCAATTACAACAGGAACTGGAAATTGCGCAACTGCAAGTGGGTCTGGAAGTAATATAAATATTTTAATTGATTTAGATGTAAATGGGACTGCAACAATTTTAGTTTCAGGAACTCTTGATCCAGCGGTTACTTCAGGTGTTGCAAACTCAGTAACAGTAACTCATCCTGATGATGATAATCCAGCCAATAATACTGATACAACTAAAGCAAATGTTGATCCTCAAGTAGATTTAAGTATTACTAAAACTCATACTCCAAGTCCATTAGTTGCTGGAGAAAATGTAACCTACACCATTGTTGTTAAAAATGATGGGCCATCAGTTGCAACTGCTGCGAGTGTAATAGATAATTTACCAGCGGTTTTTTCTGGTGCTACTTGGACTTGCGCGGTTAGTTCAGGAACAGGTTTATGCCCAAATGCAGCAGGTTCTGGAAATATTAATGAATCAGTTGATTTAGGAGTTAATGCTGAAATCACTTTTACAATAACTGCTCTTTTAGATTCAAGCGCTACAGGAAATGTAACAAATGTTGCAAACGTTTCTCATCCTGATGATACTGATACAACAAATAATGGAGTTAAAGATCCAGATACGATTAAATTAATAGCAGATTTAGCAGTAACAAAAACTTCAACTCCAGATCCATTAGTTGCAGGCGGACCTGTAACTTACTCAATAACTGTAACTAACAATGGACCAAGTGATGTAGTGGGCGGAACTTTAGTAGATTCCATACCAGCAGCAGTTTTAACAGCTACTTGGACTTGCTCAGCAACTTTAAGTGGAAGCTGTTCTGCTTCAGGAACTGGTAGTATAAATGATACATTTAATTTACCAAATGGAGCAGTTGCAACGTACATAATTTCTGGAACAATTGATCAAGATTTTGAAGGTACTTTAACAAACTCAGCAACAGCTTCTCCTCCTGCTGGAACAACGGATCCAGATCCAAGTAATGATACAGGAGAAGATACTGAAGAAGTAGAAAAAGATGCTAATATAAAAGTCTTAAAAACTCATATGCCAGCAGCGCCAGTTGTTGGAGAATCAGTTACTTATACAATTACAGTAACTAATGAGGGGATCTCTCAGCTTAATGGAATATCAGTAATTGATACTTTACCAACAAGTTTAACAAATGTTAGCTGGACTTGCGCAGTTGTTGGAATAGGTTCTTGTGCTAACGCAGCTGGATCTGGAAATATATCTGAAACAGTAGATTTAGCAAATGGCTCTGTTGCAACTTATATAATATCAGCTGATATTCTTAGCTCTATTACAGGTGAAATATCTAACACAGCTACAATTTCGCATCCTGATGATAATGATAATACAGATAACTCTTCAGAAGATAATTTCACTCCTGATGTTGTTACAGATATAATTGTTACAAAAACTCATAGCCCTGTTCCTTTTGTTGCTGGAGATTCTGGTGATTGGATAATAGAAGTCACAAATTTAGGACCTTCTGATGCTACAGGAATTTCTGTTGTTGATAATATACCAACTACATTTTTAACTCCTACTTGGGTTTGTTCAATAATAACAGGAACTGGTTATTGCGCTAATGCAACAGGTTCTGGAAATATAAATGAAACAGTTGATTTAACTAATGGCTCTGTTGCTAAATATGTAGTTAGCGGAACTATTGATGCAGCAGTTACAGGAAATATTTTAAATACTGTAGATGTAAGTCACCCAAATGATGATGATACAACCAATAACTCTGCGCCAGATAATGCAACAGTTGATGTAAAAGTTGATATCGTAGTTACTAAAACACATAGTCCTACAATATTTATTCCAGGGTCTGCAGTTAGTTATACAATGACTTTAACAAATGTAGGACCTTCAGATTTAGTTGGGGTTAATTTTACAGATAACTTACCTGTAGAAATTTTAACACCTAGTTGGAATTGTGTAATTACAACAGGAGTTGGAACTTGTTCAGTTACAAGTGGATCAAGCTTAGCAATAAATACAGTAATTGATTTAGAAGTTGGCTCAGTTGCCTCAATTTTAATCGATGGAACTCTTGATCAAACAGTTACAATGCCAGTAGCTAATACAGTTACAGTAAGTCATCCTGATGATGATACTCCAGATAATAATACTGATACAACAACTGCAAATGTGGATCCTCAAGTTGATTTAAGTATTACTAAAACGCATACGCCAAGCCCAGTGATTGCTGGTCAAAATGTTACTTATACAATAAAAGTAAACAATGCTGGGCCATCTTATGCTTATGCTTCAACAGTTATTGATAACTTACCTGGTTCTTTATCAGGTGCAAGTTGGACTTGTACAATTTCTACAGGAACAGGTTTATGCGCAAATGCAAGTGGAACTGGTAATATAAATGAGACAGTTGATTTAGCAGCTAACTCAGAAGCAACTTATGTTGTAACTGCTTTATTAAGTTCTGCTCACTCTGGAACTTTAACAAATATCGCAACGGTTTCTAATGATGATGATACTGATACAGATAATAATTCAGCAACCGATATGGATTCTGTTGATTTAATATCTGATTTAGCTACAGTTAAAACTTCAACTCCTGATCCTTTAATTGCAGGAGGTTCGGTAACGTATACAATTGAAATTACAAATAATGGTCCATCAAATGCGGTAGCTGCATCAATAGTTGATAATATTCCAGCTACAGTTCAGTCTCCAAGTTGGAGTTGTTCTGCAACAGTTGGTGGAGTTTGTGCAAATTCAGCTGGGCTTGGAAATATAAATGAAACTTTTGACCTGCCTGCGCTTGGAAAAGTAACTTATGTTATTTCAGGAACTGTTGATCAAGACTTTGATGGAACTTTAACAAATACTGCAACATCAAGCCCTCCTGAGGGTTCGACAGACCCAAATCCAGATAATGATAGCGGGGAAGATGAGGAAGAGGTAGAACGTGATGCAAATATTAAAGTTTTAAAAACTCATATGCCAGCTAGCCCTGTTGCTGGTGAAAATGTTACTTGGACTATTACAGTAACAAATGATGGGATATCTGCTTTAAATGCAATCTCTGTTATAGATAACTTACCAAGTTCAGTTATCAATGCTACTTGGACTTGCGCTGTAACTGGAATTGGTTCTTGTGCTAATGCAAGTGGTTTAGGGAATATAAATGAGACTGTAGATTTATATAGCGGCTCTGTTGCAACTTATGTTATAACTGCGCAAATTTTAAGTTCAATCTCTGATGATATTTCAAATAATGTAAGCATAAGTCATCCTGATGATAATGATTCATCTGATAATACTTATGAAGATACTTTTGAAGTTACAAAAATTGCTGATTTAAAATTAACTAAAACTCATATGCCAACATTTTTTGTTGCAGGAGAAGTTATTACTTATACAATTACTGTAGAAAATTTAGGTTCTTCTGACGCTGCAGGAGTAACTATTACAGATAACTTACCTTTAGGTCTAATTTCTCCAACTTGGACTTGCGCAGCTGATCCAAACTCAGCTTGTACTTTAACTGGTTCTGGAGATATTTTAGATACTGTTTACATCGCTAACGATGAAAAGATTGTTTATACAATTAATGCAATACTAGATCCTTCTTATTCAGCTTCAAGTATTTCAAATACAGCAACTGCTGAAAATGATCCTAATACTTCTGATCCTGATCCAGAAAATAATTCTGATCAAGATGATGCAACTGTAAATAAAGTAGCTGATTTGAAAGTTGAAAAAATACATTTAGAATCAGAAATAATAGCTGGTTCTCCAATTAATTATAAAATTACAGTAACTAATTTAGGATCAAGTGATTTAGTGGGCGGAACCTTTATTGATAATATGCCAACTTCATTATTAACACCTACTTGGACTTGTTCAGGAGTAGATTGCCCAGTAGCTAGTGGTTCTGGAAACATTAACTTTGTTTTTGATCTTCCTTTAAATGCTTTCTTTGTAATTGATGTAACAGCAATAGTTGATCCAATGGCATCAGGAGTTATTTCAAATACTGCAGCAGTCCAAAACCCAGAAGGAACTACTGATCCAAATCCTGATGATAACTCATCAACTGATGATGGAACTATTAAAGGAGATGTTGATATTAAAGTAACTAAAACGGTTAGTCCTTCAATGTTAACTAGAGGGCAAGCTGGGGTTTTTACAATAAGAGTAGAAAATGATGGACCATCTGATGTAACTAGTTTTAATTTTCAAGATATTTTAGCAGCTTATTACTTATCTCCAAGTTGGACTTGTGTTTCAGATTCATTATCTAATTGCAGCGCAAGCGGGTCAGGGGATATTAATGACATAGTTACAATTACAAATGGTGGATATATTGAATATTCATTATCATTTATTTTATCTTATGAGGCTCCAAATCCAGTTTTAAATACTGCAGAGTTAATAATACCAGATGATTTTGGTGACGATGACCCAGGAAATACTACAGACTCTATTAATCCTCCTGTTGATCAAGATACTGATAATGATGGTATCCCTGATTCAGAAGAAGGAACTGAAGACTGTGATTGTGATGGGCTTCCAGATTTAGCAGATGTTGATTCTGATGGAGATGGGCTAACTGATTTATATGAAGCTGGTGGAATTGATGCAAACGCTGATGGTGTTGTTGATATTTTAACTGATAGTAATTTGAATGGGATTCCTGATGTTGTTGATCCAAGTTTAGGAAATGGACTTACTTTAAGTGATTCTGATTCTGATGGAATGAGAGATTTTGAAGATTATGATTCTGATGCTGATGGGGTATTTGATATCATAGAATCTCAAGATATTAATAGTTTTATTTATCCATCTGGAAATGATTCAAATTCAAACGGTTTAGATAATGCTTTTGATCCAAATTCTGGTGGAGTTAGTATTATGAATTATTATGATACAGATTTAGATACAGTTCCAGATTATTTAGATACTGATTCTGATAATGATGGTATTCCTGATTTAGTTGAAGCATATGATTTTAATTATGATGGGAATCCTGATGTTTCTCTAACTGGAATAGATGTTGATATGGACGGTATTGATGATGGACTTGATACAAATACAACTAAATGCGCTGAAAATACTTTAAATTTAGATTTTCCAGTTGATGAAAGTGGGCAGCCTGCTTTTAGAATTATTGGAAACTTAGGTTGCGCAGAAATTGGAAACGATTTAGGTACTATCGATTCTGCTGCTAGAGATATTAGTAAGATCGGAGAACAAGCTTTAAGGTTTAAAAAGAAATTAGGTAGAAAAGGTATTTGTGATAAAGTTAAGGGTAAATACGTAACTAAGCAAAAAAATAAATTAATTGATATGTATCATGAAATTTGGAATGAGGTTTGGAGTTTTCCTGCTAGAAACTTTTTAGGTTGTGCAAGTGATACTTCTAATTGTTCTGAAGTTAATATGAGTTTAGATAAGACTGCTCTTAAAAAGAAATTAAAGAAGCTTAAAAAAGTTTCTGCTAAATTATCAAAAGGCTGCGTTGCTGAAAATGTACCTGGGTATAATAAGAAATTTAAGAAAAAGCTTAATAAGGCTTATAAAAAAGGGATTAAAGCTTTAAATGAATACCCAGATCAAGTATTAATTTGTGGGGAGTAAGGTTTTATATAATATAAAACTTAGTTTCTTAATACAAATTTTTAGAGTTTAGGTATCTTTATCTTTATCTTTGTATTTTTACTCTATTTGTTAATTAATAAAACAAATGGAGCATTTTTTGAATTTTCTTTTTTGATTTTGAAATATGATAAATTATTTTTCTTTAGGTAAGTGATAAGAGAGTTAGTTTCAATTACACCTTCAGTATGGCCAATGTAACAAGTAACAATTATGATACCAGAAGGGCTTAAAATCTCTAGTGAATTTTCTATAGCTTTAATTGTACTTTTACTTGTTGTTGTTATTGTTTTATCTCCAAGTGGAAGATACCCAAGATTGAAAATAATTAAATTTATTTTTTGTAAGTGTTCTTTGTTAATAACTTTGTTTATATACTCATGAGAGTCTTTAATTAATGAGTAGTTGTTGTAAGTTGTTTCTTTTATTTTTTCTTTAGTACTATCAATAGCTTCTTGTTGGATATCAATGCCGTATATAAAGCCAGTGCCTTCTAATTTATTTAATAAAAATTCAAAATCAAAACCATTTCCGGCAGTAGCATCTATTATTAAAAAATCTTTTTGTAAAAAACCTGATATAAAAATATGAACTAATTTTGTAACTCTAAGTGAACTCATTTAACCTTTTAGGTAGTGAATAAATATCTTTTATTGATATTTTATTAAATATATAGTCAAAGAGATTATTAACTAAAGTAGGAGCAAATAAAACCCCTTTAGAGGCTAGGCCGTTAATAATAAAATAATTCTTAAAAACTTCTCCTATCACTGGAGATCTTCCTTTTATTATTGGTCTAATGCTTGCATATTGTGTTATTATTTCAAAATCTAAATTAAATAGTTCATTAAATTTATTTATAAGCTCAGTTTTACCTTTGTTACTTGTTTCATAATCTAAATTTTCCCAATTATATGTTGCTCCTAAAAGAAAATGCTCAAATTCTAGAGGGATTAAGAAAATGCCAGAATTTATTAAATAATCAATTTTGAAATTTTTTATTTTTATTTTTAAAATCTCTCCTTTTGCAGGTCGGAATATTTTCTTGGAAAGGATGTCGTTATCTATCTTCAGTCCTCTTGTATCTAAGATGTATTTATATTTTTTAGATTTATATTCAAAGTGGTCTTTGTTTTTTATTAAATCTTGATTTTTAAAATTTTCATCTATTGTATTATTTTTTTTATTAAAATAAAGATGACTGTTATAAATAAATTTTCTAGAATTTAAGTGGGCAGCATTTTTTATTATGTAAGAGTTATGTTCTTTTTTTATAAAAGGATATTCTAAATTACTTTTTGAAGCTATTTCATTGTATTTGGAAGTTTTTAGCTTTTTTATAAATTTAATATTTGCTTTTTTATCTGTAATTATTTTTAAGATATTTTTTTCTTTAAAAGAGTCGGTAACTGAGTTTATGCTTTCATAAAATAATTTAGCAGTTTGAAATTGATGTTTGTAGTCATTAGAAAGTGAAAAGTTTCTTCCAATAATTGGATTAATCATACCAGCTGCAATTTTTGAAGAAGCTTTTTGGTTATGATTATCAATAATTTTAAAATTTAACTTATTTTCTAATAGTTTCCAAGCAAAACAAGTTCCGCTTATCCCTTGCCCTATAATTAAAAAATCAGTTATCATATCTATATGTCTATTTATAAACTAGAAAGAAAGCAAGTTGTTAATGCAAGTATAAATGATTGTTGGGATTTTTTTTCATCTCCTAAAAATTTAGCTGTAATAACACCCGAGTCAATGAAATTTAATATTATAGATTTTGATGATAAGCCAATTTATAATGGGATGATAATTGGTTACACTGTTAGCCCTGTAAAGTTTTGTAAGTTAAAATGGTTAACTGAAATTACAGAGGTTCAAAAACCTAATTGTTTTATTGATAATCAACTTCTCGGGCCTTATAAGATTTGGCATCATAAACATTTTTTTAGAGAACTTGAAAGTGGAACTGAGATAGTAGATGTAGTTCACTATGTTTTGCCTTTTGCTCCTTTAAGTAACTTTATGAATTTATTTATTAAAAAAAAGTTGGATTTTATTTTTGATTATCGTACAAAGAAAATTGAAGAAATATTTAATAACAAAAAATGAGTATCAAAGGAAAAAACTTTATTATAATAGGAGCAACTGGAGGGATTGGATCTGGGCTAGCTAGAGAGATCGTTTCAAACGAAGGAAATTGTTTTTTAGTTTCAAGAAATTCTTCTAAATTATCTGCTTTATCAAATGAATTAGAGCAACCTTTTAAGGTACTTGATTCAACTAATTTAGATTTATATTTAGATTTACTTGATGATATAAATATAATTTTTCCACAAATTGATGGTATTATTAACTGCGCTGGTAGTTTATTGTTAAAACCAATTGCAACAGTTAATCAAAATGATTGGATGCAAGCTGTTAATGCTAATTTAACAACAGCTATTTTTGCTTTAAAGCTTGCTTCTAAATGCTTTAAAGAGCAGTCAGGTTCTGTTGTTCTTTGCTCTTCAGCGGCATCAAGTATCGGGCTTGCAAATCACGAAATAGTTTCAGGCTGCAAAGCTGCTATTAATGGCATGGTCAAGTCGGCTGCAGCAAGTTTTGCCAATAAAAATATAAGAGTAAATGCAGTTGCTCCAGGTTTAACAGACACCCCTTTAACTAGCCATCTTTTTGCTAAAGAAAGATCTGTTGAGTTTGCTAAAAAATTACACCCTTTAGGAAATAGGCTAGGGGTTGTTAAGGATGTTGTTAATATGATTTTATTTTTAATAGATTCAGATAATTCTTGGATTACAGGGCAAACTATTGCAATTGATGGTGGGCTCTCAACTATTAAATAATGTATTAATTACAAATTTAAATATTATATTTATTTTAAATTATTTTAAATTTACTTAGTATCGTGTTAATAATACAATTAGAAATATTTTTATAAGGAAATAATGAATAAATTTTTAATATTAATTTTAGTAATAGCTTTAACTTCTTGCGGAGTAAAATCACCAGTACTTTATCCAAATGAAACTTATAATCAAATAGGAAAGGATCAAGCTGATCAAATAGTAAAAGATTGTATTTCTCAGGCAAAAGAGCTTGGTGTTGAAAATGAGGAACATAATAAAAAAGTTTTAAAAAATACAGGAATTGGAACAGTTGCTGGAGCTGCTACAGGAGCTGCCGCTGGTTCAATTAGAGGAAACGCAGGGCCTGCAGCTTTAACAGGTGCTGTTGTTGCAGGGGTTGGAAGTTTCACTCACGGAATGTTATCTGAAAAAGAGCCAGATAAAATATATAAATCTTTTGTTGAAACTTGTATTGATGAAAAAGGTTTAAAATTAGTTGGTTGGAATTAAACCTAAAACCTAAAACCTAAAACTTAAATCTTTTAGTTGGTTTAAAGAATCATCTAAAAGATTTTGATTTTCTTGGATAGAATTTTCTTTATTCAAAACTACAGGATCTCCAAATAAAATATTTGCTTTTGAAAAAGGAAGTGGAAGTAAAAACTTATCCCAGCTATTTAAGGTTTTATATTTTTTATACCCAATGCACATTGGAACAAATTCTGATTTTGAAATTAGCGCTAATTTAATTAATCCAATTTTAGTTTTATTTGCTGGCCCTCTTGGCCCATCTGGGGTGATCGCAATAGCATTTTTATTTTTTAATAGTTTGATTAAAGTTTTTGATGAAGAAACTGCTGAAGAAGAGCTTGAGCCATTAATATGTTTTAATCCAAATAATCCCCCGATATTTGCAATAATTTGCCCATCTTTATGCTCGCTTGATAGGTTATAAACCTGAACGCCGTACTGTTTAATATACTTTTGATAAATGTATGGCATTAGTAAGATATCTGAGTGCCAAAAAAATAGAATTTTATTTTCTAAATTGATACTAGATAGCTTTTTAAATGGATTATTAAACCTAATGGTCAACCCATAAGCTTTAATAAAAAAATACCCTAAATTGACTATTAATTTAAATTTAAAGCTATTTAGATTAATTTTTGACATATTATATATAAAGGTATTAGATATAATATAAATAAACAATCTTTTTTAACTTTTATTCTTTTTATTTAGTATTATGAAACAAGAGGTAAAGGATTTAATATATAAAAATTTATGCTTAGTTCCAAAAGGTTTTATTACAACCTATAAAGACTTAATGCTTGTTTCAAATTTAAATAGCCCAAGATTGGTTGGAACGGCTATGAAGGAAAATAAGCATTTAATTACAATTCCTTGTCATCGAGTAGTTTTGTCTTCTGGGCTTGTTGGGATGTATCAAAATGGTAGAAAAGAAAAAATTAAGCTATTAATTGCTGAAGGGCTTGAAATTGAGGATAATAAGATTCTTAATTTTTCTAAAAAACGCTTTAAGTTTTAATATTAAACAGCCTGCCTTATCTATGCTCTAGAACGTAAATATATTTTAAAAACCTATCTCTTTTAAAATCATATCAAATTTAATATAAATAGCTAAATATAATAATTGGAGATTAAGAATGATAAAAAAAATATTTGGATTAGTGCTTTTAGCATTTCTAATATCTTGCGGCAGTTCCTCGTCAAATGATTCAGTAATAGATTTTGATACCTCAAAACTAGAACCTTTAAATAATGGTTTTCATTACGAAGGTTGGGCAATGATAAATGGTGATCCTATTTCAACTGGAAAGTTTAATGTTGATACTGATGGAAGTTATTTAGAAATTTCAGATCCTATTGATTTAGTGGATTATACTTTAGCAACAGCAATTGTTTTAACAATTGAGCCTGATGGAGATACAGACTTAGTTCCATCTGATACAAAATATCTTGGTGGTTTGGTTACTGATAAAAAAGCTGAGATTACTACTAGCTTTGCTGGTGCTTTAAATAGTGACTATAGCACTGCTGAAGGGAAATATATTTTAGCAACTCCAACAGATACAGATTCTACAAATGAAACTAGTGGTGTTTGGTTTATTGATGCAGAAAGTAGTTCTGCAGGTTTAAACTTACCAACTTTACCTTCAGGATGGGTATATGAAGGTTGGGTAGTGATTGATGGAACTCCAGTTTCTACTGGAACTTTTGTTGATGTAATTGGTTCTGATGATGCTGCTCCATTTAGTGGGCCAGTTGCTGGGCCTAATTTTCCAGGGGAAGATTTTTTATTAAATGCTCCAGCTGGGCTTGAATTCCCGTTAGATTTATCAGAAAATTCTGTTGTGGTATCAATTGAACCTTCACCAGATGATAGTACAAAACCATTTGCTTTAAAGCCTTTAACTAATGAGATTCCTGCAGATGCAGAAACTAAAGTTGTTTATGATATGGAAAATAAGTCCTCAGAGTTTCCTGTTGTAAATGTTACTATTAATTAATAATTTAGTTAAATATACAAAAGGGTAAAGATTAATTTAATCTTTACCCTTTTATTTTGCAGATTTTTCTACAGACTCAACAGTTTGTCTTATTAAAGTACTAATTGTCATTGGGCCAACTCCCCCTGGAACTGGAGTGTAAGCTGAAATTCTTTTAATTAAATTTTCAGTTAGTTCTATATCACCACAAGTTTTCGATGTAGTTTTGTGAAATCCCGCATCAACTAAGATTGCATCGTCTTTAATCCACTCAGCTTTTATAAATTCAGGTTTCCCAAGACAGGCTAGGATTATATCAGAATTTTTAACTTCTTGTTTTAGGTTATTAGTTCTAGAGTGAGCAATAGTTACTGTTGCATTTTTATTTAAAAGCATCATAGATAAAGGTTTTCCTAAAATGGGGCTTCTTCCAATTACTAAAGCTTTTTTGCCTTCTAAGTTGATTTTAAAATGTTCAAGTAAGTACATGATTCCTTTTGGAGTAGCTGAGCCATAAATTTTTTCTCCCATTGCTAAAGCGCCAAAGCCAGAACTTGTTACTCCATCAACATCTTTAGAGCCAGTAATTGTATCAAAGCAAGCTCTTTCATTAATTTGAGAAGGTACTGGGTGCTGAAGAAGGATTCCAAAAACCTCAGGATCAGAGTTAAGTTTTTCTATCTCAAGCTTAAGTTCTTTAGTTGTTGTGCTTTCTTTAAGTTTTATTAGTTTAGAGTCAATTCCGGCTCTTTTACAGGCATTTCGTTTCATTTGAACATAAACGGCTGAAGATGGGTCATCTCCAACTAAAATTGTTGCAAGTTTTGGTGTGAAGTTAAGTTTTGATTTTAAATTGCTTACTCTTTCTTGTAGTTCATCTTCTATTTGCTTAGCTAGTTTTTTGCCATCAAGTATAATTGTCATTTAAATACCTTTTTGAATTAGTATAATTATTTTAAGTAAAAAGACAAATAATAATCATTATAAATATGAGAATAAAAATTTAAATCACTAAAATTAATAGGTAAAATATTATTTTTTACCTCTGCATAAAATTGGTGATTATCAATTTTTATAAAGTTTACATCCTGAAAATTTGGATAAGTGATGCAGTGCGTATTTAAAGCTTTATAAAAACATTCTTTTAAAGAGAATAGCTGAAAAAAATTAACCTCTTTGTTTTTTAGAAGTACTAGTTCTTTAGAGGTGAATATTTTTTTTGCTAATCTTGAATTAAAAGTTTCTTTTATCTTTTCAATATCAAATCCAATAATAGAAGAGGGGTTTTTAGATGTTAAAGCTCCTGCGTACTTATGACTATGGCTAATTGAAGAAATAAAATTATCAAATTTAAAATTATATATTTGATAGTTAGAAATTAATTGTTTTGTATTAAATTTTACATTTAAGTCTTTTAAGCTTTTAATTAAAGCAACTCTACCTGAAATAAATTCAATTTGTCTTTTTTTGTGAAATTTATAAAAAAAGAAATCTAAATATTCTTTGTATTCATCTAAGTACAAAATATCATTTTGGATTAACTTAAAAGAATAGTCTTTATAAGGAAGATTAAAAAGCATAGACTTATTATAAATTTAAAAAAATAAAATGTATATAAAACGTAATTTAAATATTAAAAAAGCTTATGATATTGTTATTATAGGTGGCGGGATTCACGGTGCTTCACTTGCTAATCAAGCTTCTCAATTAGGTATATCAGTTCTTTTGGCAGATAAAAGTGATTTTGCAGCTGAAACATCTTCAAGAAGCTCTAAAATGGCGCACGGAGGACTTAGGTACTTAGAAATGTTTGATTTTAATCAAGTATTTGAGGGGATTAAGTCAAGAGATTTACTTTTAGAAAAACAATCAGCTTTAGTTAAGCCTCAAAAGTTTTTAATTCCTGTTTATTCTAATTGGTTTTATAAGTATAAAATTTTATTAGGTTTGTTTTTTTATGATCTGCTTTTAAAAAATAAAAAACTAAAACATAAAGTTGAAGATCTTAATAATTATAAAGATTTAATAAATATTTTCCCTAAAGATTCAAAGCTCTCAGATTTAATTTTATATTACGATGGGACAATGGATGATAGTTTGATTGTAGTTGAGCATATACGAAAAGCTACAAAACAAGGGGCAGACTGTTTTAATCACTTAAAAGCTGAAATACTTAATAATAGTGAAGATTTTGCAGAAGTAAAATTAATCGATCAAACTAATGAACAGGAGTTTTTTGTAAAGGCAAAAAAAATTATTAATTTAGCTGGCCCATTTGTTGGAGAAATAGATCCAACAATTAAAAAGCAATTAATGTTTAGTTTTGGGGTTCATATAATTTTTGATTATAAATGGGAGTTTCCGGCATTATTTTTACCTCTTAATAAAAAAACTCGATATTACTTTGTCTGGCCATTTAAGGGTAAAACAATGATTGGTACTACAGAAAGAAAGTTTGATAAGCCAGTAACTGATCCGCAGCCAACAAAAGATGAAATACAAGAAATTCTTAATAGGGTAAAAAAAGACATTCCTAATTCAAATTTAAATAAAGATAATATTCTCTACGCTTTTTCTGGCTTAAGAACTCTTGCACTAAGAGATAGTAAGTCCACAACAGGAAAGATATCACGAAAGCATTTATTAGTTGATAATAAGTCAATTATTAGTTTGCTTGGCGGAAAATATACAACTGCAAATTATACAAGTTTTGAGATATTAAAAAAACTTATTAAAGAGAAAAAAATAATTGAAAGTGAAAAAAAAGAAAGTCAAAAAAAAGAAGCTAAACTAAAAGATAAAAAAATTGATTATAGTTTAGACTCGGTACTGGGAACTAAGGATTTAGAGGAGAAGATAAAAATTTGTTTAAAAGAGTATTATGTAGTTTCTTTTATGGATTTAGCAAATAGGATTGGCTTAGTTTATTTTAATAACAATGGTTTAGATGATTTAGAAGATATTAAAGATATTATTATTAAAGAAGATAAATCATTTCCTGTTGAGCAAGGTCTAAGGGAATTTAAAGAGCATATAGAGGCAATAAAAAAAATAATACAATCTTAAAAACGCTTAATCTTAAAAAAATTGTAAAATTTACTGTTAAAGTTATTAAAATTAGATTATTAATATCTTTATGACAATAGAAATAGATAAAGATAAAATTAAAATATTAATAGCAGATGATGATCAGATTTATAGAAATCTTTATTCAAATACATTGAAAAAAGAAGGATATGATGTTGTTACAGTTTCTGATGGCTCAAAAGCTATTGATACTGTTGATGAAAGTTTTCAGCTTTGCTTATTAGATTTTAGAATGCCCTATGCAACAGGGCTTCAATGCTTGGATCATATTAAAAAGCATTTTCCTGAAATACAGGTAATAATTATTTCTTCAGTTACAAATATTAAACAGGTGGTGGCTGCGATGAAAAAAGGCGCTTTTTGGTATCTAGAAAAAACAGCAACTCCTGATGAAATTATTCAACTATCGGAAAGTGCTTTAAGTGTTTATTTTTTGAAGGTTCAAAATATGGAACTTTTCAATTCAAAATTAAATACCCCTAAAGATGTTAATTTTATAGGTGAGTCTGAATCAATTAAGGCTATTAAGAAAACAGTTGGGAAAATTAGTAATTCTGATCAGGTTGTTTTAATTACTGGCGATACAGGTGTTGGTAAAAATCATTTAGCTTCCTATCTTCATACAAAAAGCTTAAGAAAGGATAATTCATTTATAGTTGTTTCTTGTTCTAGTTTGAGTAAGCAGCAATTAAAAGATGAGCTTTTTGGGGTCGTTGATAAAAATGGTAAATCTAGATTGAGTTGTTTTGAGATTGCTAAAAATGGAACTGTTGTTATTGACAATATTGATGAGGCTCCTATTGGGGTTCAATCAAGGCTTGTAGATTTAATTGAGAGTAAGAAAATTAAAAGAGTCGGAAGTAGTGGATTTGTTGAAGTTGAAGTTGATGTTGATTTAATTTTCACCTCATCAAGGGATTTGGAAAAATTATGTATTGAGAAAAAATTTAAAGAAGATTTATATTATGCTTTAAAGGCTGTTGAGATAAAGTTGCCTTTTCTAGCAGAAAGAGGTGGAGATTTAAGTATTTTATGTGAATACTTTTTAGCTTCATTTTCAAAAAAGAAGTTAAAAAGTTCAAATTTTATTTTAAGTCGGGAGGCTGAAAAAAAGATTAAGACCTACTCTTGGCCTGGTAACGTAAGAGAACTTCAAAATGCTTTAGATGTAGCAACTGATTTATGCGATGATAATAAAATAAGGGAGTTCGATTTAAGTTTAGACTCAAATCATAAAAGCAGCGTAGGAAATCTGTCTGGGATGAGTTTAGCTGATTTAGAAAAAAAGGCTATTATTCAAACTCTAGAAATGACTAATGGTAAAAAGTCAAAAGCTGCTAAAATCTTAGGAATAAGTGAAAAATCAATTTATAATAAGATTGATAAATATGGATTAAAAAAGTAATAGTTTAGGTGATTTAGGGTGTGTTTGTTGTAATAAATACACTAATTGGCTTAAAAAGTGTTCAAAAGTAGATACTTATCAGTATTTTTAGCAAGCTTGTTTTATAATATAAATATATATTTAGATAAATCAAATATATAGCCTCCATTGCTTTGCTAAAAGAGACTCTTTAAAGAGTCTCTTTTTTTTTTGAAACTTCCAAAAAATAATGTCATCATAATAGTTAAGATATTAAAATAATATTATGAGTGAAAATAAAGAAAAAGAAAATCTTGATAAAATTAGAGATATTCTTTTTGGCGAAGATATAGAAACTAGAGATCAGATCTTAAAAGATATGATTTTCTCTATGGAATCTAAAGTAAATAATCTTTCCAATAAGACTGAGACTCAATTAAAAGAGCTTTTATCAAAGATCTCAGAAGAAAAGCAATTTTTATTAAACTCTAGTTTTAAACTAGAAGAAATGATTAAAGCACAGAAGCTACTGTTTAATAATAATATTGATCAATTGACTTCAAATAATAAATCTTTAAATGATAATATTAATAGTATAAAATTAAATATAGATGAGATGAGTAATAAATTTTTAAATACTATAAATACTCTAAATGATAACAAGTTATCAAAAACAGACTTTGCAAATGCTTTAATTGATGTAGCTAATAAAATTAAAGAATAAAAAACTATATGTATAACTTTAATGAGCCAACAAAAAGATAATAAAAGTATTGTAGGAAACCTGAAAAATGCTCAGAGTATTGAAGAGATATGTAATTTAATCACTGGTTTAACAACTCAAGAATTAAAGCAATTAAAAGAATTATTAAATAATATTCCATTTAGAACAGAAAAGACTGCAGAAGTTTTGTCCGATGCTTTTCGAATTACAGCTAAAAAAAATCCAAAACTTGCTAAGCAGCTTAGTCCTTTAATTGAACAAGGTGTTAAAAGTTCTATTGAGCAAAACCCTAAGGAATATGTTGGTATTTTAGCTCCAATTTTAGGACCAACAATTAGAAAATATATTGCTAATGCTTTAAGTGATTTTACTGAATCAACAGAAAGAGTAATTGCACAAAGTCTTTCTATTAAAAGAGTTAAGTGGTGGCTAGAGTCAAAAAGAACAGGTAGGACTATTTCAGATATTTATTTTTATAATACTTTAAAATATAAAATTAACCACTTGTTTATTATTGATAGGGAGACGGGTTTACTATTGCTACACGCTGATAGTGAAGGAGATAAGGATAGGTCTGCAGATGTGATCTCTGGAATGCTTACAGCTATTAATGATTTTGTTAAAGATTCATTTGATATTGAAAGTAAAGAACATATTGGAAGTATTAAGATCGGAGATCTAACTTTGAGAGTTTTTTCAGGAAGTAGGGTTATATTAGCAGCAGTTCATCATGGGAATTTACCTATTGATGTTGTTGAAGATCTTCGTTCTCTGTTAGATCAATTTCATTTTGAAAATCGTACAAAATTGAGAAGTTATAATGGAGATATAGAAATATTCTCAAGTTTTCAACAAGAACTTGATGACAGTTTGCTTTTTGAATATAAGGATAAATATAAAAAAGAAAATAAATCATCTATTAAATACTATTTATTATTATTAATACTGCTAGCTGCACTTGGGTATTTTTTATATAATAAATTTTTATTTAATAAAAATTTTCAAGAACTCAGAAATAAAATTAATAATGAAGCTGGTTTGATGATTACTGATTATGGAAAGGATAAAAAGCTAATTAACTTTTTTGGATTAAAAGACCCATATGCAAAAACCCCTTTGGATATTATCAGAAAAAATAGCTTTTTTAATAAGTATAATTTTAATTTAAATTTTAAATCTTATGAATCTTTAGAGCCAGAATTTATTTTTAAAAAATTAATAAAAAATATTCAAATTCCTAAAGAGGTAACTGTAACAACTAATTCAGATGATAATCTTATAGTAACAGGAAAGGCATATTATGCTTGGAAAGAGAACTTGGTTCTAGAGTTAAAAAAACATAATCTAGAAAATAGATTACTTTTTAGAGATTTTACATTAAAAGATAAGGAAGATTTTGATAATATCTTAATGAAATTAAATAATTTTAAAATAAATTTTATGGTTAGTTCTACAAAATATTCAGCAGAAAGTAATGATGAGATGAATATGTTTGCAAATGAGCTATTTAAACTCTTTAAATTATCAAATATATTAGGTTATAATGTTAAAATAAATATATATGCTTACGCAGGTAGTACTGGGAGCGTAAAGGTTAATAAGAGAATCTCAAATGAAAGACTGGATTTAATTAAGAGTAAATTAATTTCTAAAAATATTGATATTTCTAAAATTAATCTTGTTCCTTGGGCGGGTAATGATGAGACTTGTGAAAATGTAAGTTTTTTATGTGAATCTGATATTCCTGGTTTGGCTGCAAAAGTTATTAAGGTTGAAAAATGATTAAAAAGAAAATATGCATGCTTGGTTCATTTTCAGTTGGAAAAACTAGTTTAGTTAGAAGAAAGGTAGATGGGATATTTAGTGATAAGTATTTAACAACAGTTGGGGTTAAGATAGATAATCTTGATACTAAATTTGAAGATCAAAAAGTAAAATTAGTATTATGGGACATTCATGGAGATGATGAGTTTCAAAGGATTCAAGCTAGCTACCTTCGCGGGTCTGCAGGGTTCTTTTTTGTTGTTGATGGAACTAGGCTTCAAACAATGGAGCATATTTTTAAATTAAAGAAAATGACTGATGACGTAATTCCTGATGCTAGTTGTATTGTTTTAATTAATAAATATGATTTAAAAGATGATCTTGATTGGTTAGTTGATGATGAATATTTAAACAAGTTAAAAGAATATAATTTAGAATATATTTATACTAGCGCAAAGGATAATTTATCAGTTGATTCTGCGTTTGAAGGTTTATTAAAAAAAATGATTTAATGGATATCTTATCTTCTTTGTTTTCTGAATTAGATTTATTGGTTTTTTCTAAGACTAATAAACATTTCACTCTGATTTCAGATCCTCCAAGCTGGTCTAAGTACCTGTTCCCTAGTATTAAAATAAATACTGATACCTTATTTCAAGAAGATACCTTTGCATTTTTAAATAATTTTCTAATTGATGCAGATAAGTTTTGGGAAGCTGAAAATAGTAAATCAAATTCCTTAAAATCAGGTATCTGGGTTCAAGTTGATAACTCTGGAAATGAGTTTTTATTTGAATCAATTGTAAAAAAAATTAATCAAGAACAAGTTTTGTTAATTCATTTAATAGGAGACTCTAGTTCTAAAATTAAAAAAGATTTTCAAATCGCAAGAGATAATTTATTAGAAATTGAAAAGCTTGACCAAATAACAAAAAAGTTAGAAGTCAGGGCAAAGGATTTAAATCAAAAAAATCAGAATCTTGAAGAGTTTGCATTTGTAGCGTCTCACGATCTTCAAGAACCCTTAAAGAAAGTTTTAATGTTTTCACGTATGATTAGAGATAATTTTTTTGATCATATTCCCCAAGAGGCAAAAGGATATCTTGATATAACAATTGATGCTTCTGAAAGAATGATTAAGCTTGTAAATGATTTACTTGAGTATTCTAGAGTTTCTTACAGCACAGAAGAGGCTATAGAGGTAGATTTAAATCTTATTGTAAAAAATATCTTAAATGATTTTAGCTTAAAGATAATAGATAAAAACGCAGATATTGTTCCTGATATCTTACCTAAGATCATTGGAAGGGGCTCGCAACTTAGGATACTTTTTCAAAATTTAATTTCCAATGCCTTAAAATTTAATGAAAGAAAATCTCCTAAGGTTCATATTAAATATAAAAAAGAGTTTTTAGAAGATTGTTTTGCAATTGAGATAATTGATAATGGAATCGGAATAGAAAAAGAGCAGATAGATTATGTTTTTGGCATTTTTAATAGAATCCACGGTAGAGAAAGATTTGAAGGATCAGGGATAGGTTTATCTAAATGCAAAAAAATTGCGGAAATTCATTTTGGATCAATTGAGGTGGAATCTGAGATTGGAAAAGGGACAACTTTTAGGCTTATATTTCCAAATAATATTATTTCTTATTAATTAGCTTGGGTTGTTGACTATTACTTTTATATTAATATCATAAAGATATGAAATCTTGGGTATCAACAGAAAAAGGCTTATATAAAAAATTTATCTTTGATAATTTTGATTTAGGTGTTGGGTTTATTAATAAGATTAATGAAATTTCTAATAAACATAACCATCACCCAGATATCTTTTTAACGTATAGTTGTGTCAAAATTCATATTATAACTCACAAAATGAAAAAAATTACAGATAAAGATTATAATTTAGCAAAGGAAATAGATGGGATCATATAAATTGATAATTATACCAATGATTGGAGGTTTGATAGGCTGGTTTACAAATTATTTGGCAGTTAAAATGTTGTTTCGTCCAAGAAAAAAAATTAATTTTTTAGGACTTAAGCTACAAGGTGTTTTTCCTAAAAGACAAAAAGATTTAGCTGTTAAACTTGGAGAAATAGTTTCTAAAGAATTATTTTCTTCTGATGACATTTTAGAAATTTTTAATAATAAATTTTCTATTGATCAAGTAAAGAAAATTTTAAATGAAAAACTTGATAAGGTGCTTTCTGTAAAGTTACCTGAACTTTTTCCTATGCTTGCAGCTTTTATAACACCTGAAATGATTCAAAAAATTAAAAAACCATTTTTAGAAGAGTTATTAAAAGTAATTGATGAGTTTAAGTCTAAAATAAAAACAGGTATTGATCAAAATGTTGATATAAAAAAAATTGTAGAAGAAAAAGTATTAAATTTTTCTGTTGATAAACTAGAGGTTTTAGTTTTATCTATAATGAAGCAAGAGCTAAAATTTATTGAATATATAGGCTTTTTTATTGGTTTAATGATAGGGATAGTACAAGTATTAATTTATGTATTTTAATATTTATTTAAGTCCCAATTGTAATTACTAAATTTTACCTTATAATTTATATCAAATTTTTCTTTTTTAAATCTATTTAAAAATTTAATTAGTTCTTTATCTTTTGGAAAGTCTTGTTTGTACCAATCAAAGATTTTTGATATGAAAATTGTTTTATTTTTTTTATCAATAAAATTATTATCCTGATCATCTAAAAAGGTTGAAGCAGCATCATTTAATTCTTTAGACAGATTGTCTTCAGTGTAAAGTTTATTTATAAGCCTAGGACAACTTTTAGCAGCGCAAACTAGTGCAAAGTGAATTAAGTTATTATTATATTTTTTTCTTATGTAATCATTTTCTATTTCATTTAAAGTAACATTTTTACCAAACAAGGAGCCAAGTTTAAAATCCCAAGCTGATTTTTTATCAAAGGTCAGGTCTTTAATCGACTTTAAAGGGTAGTGCTCTATTATGAGTTTAATTGTTAAAATATTATAATAATTTATTAAATAAGCTAACTGTTTGTTTGTATTAAGATTCTCAAAGTCAGCTTTATTAATGCTTTCTATTTCTGTTAAGTATTTTATAAGTGGTTCTTTATTGTTTTTTAGCTTTTTATAATTAACTAAGCTTTTAGATTCACTATAGATAACATTTTCTTTTAGTAAGCTGTTTAAAATTATAGAATTATCAATCGCTTGAAGGTTGCTACAAATAAAAAAAAATAAAATAATAATCTTGTTCATATTAGTCTTTAACAATACATTATAAATATAGTTTGAGTTTATTTATTTAACAAGGATGTTATGGGTGATTTTGGTGTTTATAGATTAAAAGAAATTGGTGAAAAAATAACGGTATCTGAGTTTTTTGATTTTATAAAAGAAATAGATGCTAAAATGATAGATGTAAAATTTACTGACCTTCTTGGAACTTGGCATCACTGTACTTATCCTGTTTCTGAGTTTGATGAATCAGTTTTTGAAAAAGGAGTTGGCTTTGATGGCTCCTCTATCCCAATGTGGCAAAATATTGATAATTCAGATATGCTTGCACTTCCAGATCCTAGTTCTGCCTGCGTGGATCCTTTTTTTGAATTAAAAACAGTTTCTTTAATTGCTGACATAGTTGATCCTATTACTAAAACTAAATACGATAAAGACCCGAGGAATATTGCAAAAAAAGCAGTAAAGTATTTATTAGATTCAGGAATAGCTGATCAGGTATATATTGGCCCAGAACCAGAATTTTTTATCTTTGATGATGTTAAGTTTGACTCAAAAGAAAATCTTTCCTTTTATGAAGTAAATTCAAATGAGGGTATTTGGAACTCAGGAAACTATGAAGAGCAGAATTTAGGTTACCGTCCAGATTTCAAAGGAGGGTATTTTCCAACTCCACCAACTGATAGTTTAGCAAATTTAAGATCAAAGATGTGTCAAGAATTAATAAAGTCAGGAATACGCATAGAGGCTCATCACCATGAAGTAGCAACTGCTGGGCAATCTGAAATTGATATGAAGTATGCACCTTTACTAGAAATGGCAGATCAAATGATGTGGTATAAGTATGTTATTAAAAATGTTGCTGTTCAAAATAATAAAACAGTTACTTTTATGCCTAAGCCAATTTTTAAAGATAATGGCTCTGGCATGCATGTTCATATTTCACTTTGGAAAAATGGAAAGAATTTATTTGCCGGTTCTGATTATGCTGGGCTTTCTAAGATTGCAATTAATGGGATCGGGGGAGTTTTAAAACATGCAAACAGTTTACTAGCTATAACAAATCCAACTGTCAATTCATATCATAGGCTGGTTCCAGGTTATGAGGCGCCTGTAAATTTGGTAATGTCTGCTAGAAACAGGTCTGCATCGGTAAGAATTCCAATGTATGATGATAGTGCTGAATCAAAAAGGTTTGAGTTTAGATGTCCTGATCCAATGGCAAATGGGTATTTAGCATTTAGTGCTATTTTAATGGCTGTTATTGATGGGATTAAAAATAAAATTGAGCCTCCTGAGCCAGTAGATAAGGATATATACTCAATGAGTAAGGAGGATTTAGCTAAGATCCCTTCAACCCCTAGAGATTTTGCTGCTGCCTTAGATGAGTTGGAAATTGATCATAATTATTTATTAGAATCAGGAGTTTTTACAAAAGAAGCTATTAGTGATTATATAGATTATAAAAGAGAAAAAGAAGTTGATGCCGTGGCGCTTCGTCCGCATCCTTATGAATTTATGTTATATTATAAAATGTAAACTAAGAGTATGATGAAATAGTATGAGTATAAAACTAATTAAAAGTATTCCAAAAGTTCCTATTGCAATTCAAGGATATTCTGTTGCATCAGTAGTTGATAATATGGTTTTCTTTTCTGGTCAACTTGGAATAAATCCTAAAAATCATAAAATGGTCTCTGGCGGGGCTGCTGCAGAAATTTCTCAAATTTTAAAAAATGTTACTACAGCCTTAGAGTTTTTAAATTTAAATATTGTTGATATTGTTAAGTTAGAGGTTAGTATCACTAACTTAGATTCATTAAGCATAGTTAATAATTATTTATCAGAATTTTTATTATCTCATAGCCCATGTATTTCTGTAGATGTTGTTTCAGGGCTTGTTTTTAGAGCAGAAGTTCAGCTTAATTTTTGTGCTAGATTAAGGTATCTAAATGAGGATTCTTTAGAAAATCAGGATTTATATGAAATGGAAGAGATTTCTAATACTGAATATTTTTGTAAGGATAACTAATACTTTAGTGTTTTTAGGTGGTTAGCTAGATTGTTGATAAAAAATTTGTAACAATTTTGTATATTTGTTAAAATTAAGTAAGGTTTTAAGTTAGGATATTTTTTAGGTTTTTAAACTTATAAAATTATAGGATGTATTGTGTCTAATTTTACTAATTTAATTACTGCAGCTTCAAGCGTTGAAAATAATGAAGGATCTACAAACTTTACTGTTAAAAACCTAGCTCCTGGAATAACAAATGTTGTTGTAGGTAGCTTTCCTGATACTAATGCTCAGTCTTTTCATGCTAATATTCACGATACTACAGTTCATGTAGGAGGTAGTGTTAATACGACTATGTCTTCTTATTTATCAGATGGTGGAGTTACTATTGTTTCAATGAATTTAGAGAAGGTGAATTCAGATATTGCAAATGGGTTAAATGAAACTTTTTCAGTTCTTTCATATCCTACTAAGGCAAACAGAACTAATACTAGCTCTGAAACAGCAATAGTAGATTTTAATTCCCAACAAGAAGCTAAAGTTGTAAATAAATAATATGAATAAGCCAGATACTTTTTCAATCTTTAAAAAAATAGATCATAGACAACCGTTTTTAATAGCAGAAGTTAAAGCACCAAAAGGTATTTATGCTTATGCGTATTCTCCAAGTAATGATAGGTTTGTAATCGCTACCTTGGGTATGCTTTTAAGTTATGAAATTGTTCGTGATAAAGATGATAAATTTTTAGTTCATCCACTGTCAGCATATAGTTTTATCGAATCAACAACTGAAGTAGAAAAAGTTGTGTTTGAATCAGAATCAGAATTTTATATTATAACTAAGAAAAATAATAAACTTGATTATACTATAACCTCAACTCATTTAAAATTGAAAAATATTAAAGAAAATGTTCCTGAAGAGATTATTAACTTTGATTATGACTTTGATGAAATGCTCCTTGCTTCCTAATGCAAGAAATAAATCCATTTTCTGTAAATAAATCAGATATAAAAAAAACAAAATTTGATGTTGTTATTCAGGAATTTAATAACTCTTTATTTCTCTTTATTAATAATAAAAAAAGAACTGTTAAAAGTATTCTAAAAGAATATAAAACAACTTGTTATGTTAGAGAGTTTAAATCATATTATTTAAAGACTGAAGATGTTAAACCATTGGTTCTTTGTTTAAGAGATAGAAAAGTTTCTTTTGGAATATTAGAAGATGTGAGTTTAAAACTTCAAACTTCTAAATTAAACAGAGAAAAAGTTTTTTCAGCAAGTTATTCAGACACTGAGCTTCTAAATTCTTCTTTAGAGCTAATTATTTCTAAAAAAAATGGAAAATATTATTTTGTTAATACTCCTTTGTTTTTGTTTAAAAAAATTAATAATTCAAAGCTTCTTAAAAAAGATTTAAATGCTCTTAATCAGGGGTTTGATTTAAAATACCTAATTAGCTTTATAAATATTTGTTATGATCAAGGCGTGAATATTTTTTTTAGTAATGATGTTAAAAAGGATTTGTTAGAATATTCAAATAAAATAAATGATTTGATTTATAAAAAACCTAATAGCTTTAATCAAGAATTTTTATATTTTTCAAATCTTCAAAATGGGTTTATTATCAGAAATAATAAAGCAGAATTTATTTTTGAAGATAGTAAAGAAATGATTGATCTTTTATCTTCAGTTATATCTAAAAATACAAAGTTATATAATGATAAATTAAATTTAAAATATAAGACATTACAAATACCTGATTATTTACTTGTTGATGTTTATAATGAGATTATTAGTATAGTTAAAAAATTAATTCCTAAGTCAGATATCTTCAATCAGAGATTATTAAAACTATCTAAAGTTAATAAAGAAATAAATATTAATAAGAAAATACAAAATTTACCAAACATAGAGTTAGATTTAAAATATACTAAACATCTAAATCAGCTATTTGATCACCAAAAAGTAGCAATTTCTTGGCTTTTAGAAAGAACTTCAGGTCTTTTAGCTGATGAAATGGGACTAGGTAAGACATTCTCTATTATAGCTTTATATACTGAACTTTTTCTAAATTCTGAAATTGATTTTATTTTAGTTATTTCTCCAAATTCTTTAGTTAGAAATTGGAAAAAGGAATTTGATACTTGGTATCCTGAAAATGAGATTGTTGAGTCAGTTAAAAGTAAGGCTAAGCAAGATAATTTATTACAAAACTTTTGCTATAAAGGATTAATAATTAATTATGAATCTTTTAGAGTAGAAAGAATTTATAAACAAATATTTAAAATTCTTGAAAATAAGAAAGTATTACTTGTTTTAGATGAATCACAAAGAATAAAAAATCCGTCATCAAAAACTTTTAAGTCAATTAAAAAACTATCTAAAAAAGTTAAAAGAACTTATCTTCTTTCTGGAACGCCTGTAACAAGAAATATATCAGACTTATGGAGTCAAATTTATATGCTTGATCAAGGAAAATCTTTAGGTGCCAACTATCAAGAATGGTTAAAAAGTTCTGCCAATGTGTCTAGAAGATATAATAAAGCTATAATTCATTCATTTTCAAAAGAGGCTACAGAAAATATAATTTATTTTTTAAATGCTTTTTTACTTAAGAGAACAAAAGATCAAGTTCTTTCTCTTCCTGAAAAAATATACTCAACTATTGACTTAGAAATGAAAGGAGATCAATTAAACCGTTATGAGGAGCTTTGTTCTGATTTAAGGATTAGGATAACAAAAATGAATGGAAGGGAGTATCATAAAAATATTAGCAGCATTTTAGAAGAATACTTAAGAGCTGTTCAAATAGCATCTAATCCAAGATTGATTGATCCTTTATTTAAAGAGGATTCTGTTAAGTTTAAACAGCTTGATAGTTTAATAGATGAAATTGTGATTTATAATAAATCGAAAGTTATTATATGGACTTCATTTAGAAAAAATGTTGAAGAGTTATTGGAGAGGTATTCTAAATATAAGCCACTTTCAATTATAGGAAATCAAACTACTGATCAAAGAGGCGAAATAGTAGCAAAGTTTCAAAATGAAACAGAAAATAAAGTATTAATTGCAATTCCATCAGCTGGAGGGGTGGGGTTAACTTTAACTGCTGCAAACTATTCTATATACCTTGATAAAACCTGGAATGCTGAGCATTGGATGCAATCAGTTGATAGGATTCATAGGATAGGTCAGACAGGGACTGTAAATATAATAAGTTTAAATGCTTGTAAGATTGATTTACTAATTTGTAAAAATATTGAAAAAAAGTCTAAGTTATTAGAAAGGGCTTTAAATTTAGGTACTCAGCTTGAACCTGATAATTTTTTACCTTCTAAGGATGAATTACTTGATGCATTATATTAAAGTAGTTATATTATAATAAATAAAGGTTGTTATGGACGATAAAAAAATTAAAAAATTTATAAAACTAGCTGGTCAAGATATAGGGACTTCATTTTTAGAGCTTGATCCAAAAACTAGAGAGCTTGGCGCTCAATTGTTACTATCTGAAACTTTAGAATATATTATTAAAGGTCTTGGGGTGGTTCCAAGTTTTAATGAAATTGATATTACAGACCCGAATGGTCTTAAGTATTGTTCAAAAGATCCTGTTTCTAAATTAGAAATGCTTGATGGCTTAGCTGATGTTGCTTATACAATGTTTTGGAATTCTGTTCGTTTTGGTATTCCCTTAGAAGAGGGGTTTGATTTGGTTTGTGATAATAATTTAGATAAATTTGTTTGCGTTGACGGTTTAGATTTTAAAGTAGGAGATGTTGATTCTCAAAATTGGGGATTAGGTAAGGATGTTACCTGGCCAGAAAATGTGTCTAAAGTTTCTATTATTGACTATCAAGGTTCATTGTACGCAGTAGGCTTTGATAAAACTGGAAAAGTTAGAAAGCCTTCAAGTTATAAATCAGTTGATTTAAAGCCTCTAGTTGCAAATGCAAGTTAATAAATTATTTGATGATGCCAAAAATCTTGTAGAGGTTTTTTATAATCAAGCGATTTTAAATCCTGAAAAAATTGCATACGAATTTGCTAGAAAGAAAGAGCCAGCAATTCAAAGAAGTTATAAAGAGGTACTTAAAAGAGTTTCTAGTATAGCAAATTTTTTAAGCTCAAGAATAGATAAGCCATCAAACATAGCTATTATATCATCTTCAAGAGCTGAGTGGATGGAGTCAGATTTAGCTATTTTAGCTAACAGTTCAGTAACTGTTCATATATATCAAACTTTGCCAGCATCAGAGATAGCTTATATTCTTGATGATGCAAAAGTGGATACAGTTTTTGTTGAAAACTTAGAGCAATTTGAAAAAATAAAAACTATTAATAATAATAAATTTATAATCCCAACAAAAGATAACTTAGAAAAAGAAGTTGATCTAAGTATTAAAACAATTATTAGTTTTGAAAACATTAACGATTCTTTGACTAGCTTATATAATTATAATGATTTACTAGATAAGACAGGTAAAGTTTTTGATTTTAACTCTATATCAATAAAAAGAGGGGACTTAGCAAATATTGTTTATACTTCTGGAACTACAGGAGTTAGAAAGGGAGTTGGGCAAACTCATTCAAATCATTTATCTAATTTAAGGCAGGCTTATGTTGCACAGATTTATTCTAGTTCAGACTCTATTTTAATATTTTTACCTTTTGCTCATAGTTTTGCAAAACTTATGGGGTATATCGGAATGCTTACAGATGTAGTTTTAAAATTTCCTTCTGTCTCTGATAGCCAGACTTCTAAAATTGATCTTGAGCTTGTAGGTAAGGATATAGCTAAGATGTCTGCAAGTATAGTTCCGGTAGTTCCAAGATTTCTTGATAAGGTAAAAGAAAAGTTACAGCTGTTATCAAGTACGGAGTCATTTAAATCTAAGATTTTATTTAAAGCGTTATACTCTAAGAATGTTTTGGTTAGGTTATTGACCTTTAGTATTAGAGCTAAGATTAAAAAACAGGTATTTGGTGATAACTTTAAGTATGCAATTTCTGGTGGCGCTAAACTTAACCCTGATACTGCATATTTTTTTGATAATATTAATATTTTGATTTTGCAAGGTTATGGATTAACAGAAACTTGCGTTGCAACAAATGTGAATCCTTATTTTAAAAATAAGATTGGAACTGTTGGCCCTTTGTTGGATGCAGATATTGAATTAAAGATATCAAATGAATCAGAGATACTTTTTAGAGGGCCTAATGTTGTAAATGGTTATTACAACTATAAAAAAGCTACAGAAGAATCTTGGGATGATGATGGTTTTTTTCATACTGGAGATTTGGGTAGTGTTGATAGTGATGGATATTTAAGTATTGTCGGTAGAAAAAAAGAGTTAATAGTTTCATCTTATGGAAAAAAGATTTCTCCAATTGAGGTAGAAAGTTTTATGGAAAAATCCAAATTCGTATCTCAATCAGTGCTTGTTGGAAATGATAGAAAATATTGCGTTGCATTGGTAGTTCCTGAGTTAGGTTTGTTGGAAGCAGAATTTGAGAAAGGTTTAAAACGAGAAGAGCAAGAAGATTTTATTTATAATGAAATAATTGTAAGCTGCCAAAAACTTGCAAAGTTTAAAGTTCCTAAAAAAATAATTATAATTTCAGATCCTTTTTCTGTTGAAAATGGACTTTTAACACCTACTTTAAAAATACGAAGATCACATATTGAGAAAGCATATCAAGCAAAGATTGATCTTTTATATAAATAAAAATATACATAATTATAGCTTCTAAGATTTATATATTTAAAATTGTAATTAAAGGATTAAATATATATAGAAATTATTTAAGTTATTTGTTCTGATATCTAAGATGTTACTTTTATTAAGAAAATATCTATTAATATGCTTTTATTTATGGATTTAATCTGTATTATTATATTTTAATTCAAGGAAAAAAAATGTCAGATAAACATAAAATTGCATCAGCTGGTTATTCAGTTACCTTATTTATTAAACTTACAAATAAAGTTGGATCTTTTTGTAAAATTACAAGTCTATTGTCAGATCTTGAAGCTTCTCTTGGTGAAGTTGAGTTGATTTCATCTTCGTTTGAGTTTAATTACAGAAAGATAACTGTAAGTTGTAAAACTGAAGATCATATAAAAGAAATTGAAAAAGCTGTAGGTGCTTTAGAAAATGTAGAAGTAATAGAATCTACTGATGATACTTTTCAAATTCATAAAGGTGGTAAACTTTCAGTGAATTCAAATATTGATGTTAGAAATCAAGATGCTCTAGCTAGGGCTTACACTCCAGGTGTTGCTAGGGTTTGTTCTGCAATTTCTGAAAAAAAAGAACTTGCTTATGAGTATACAATCAAAAAAAATACTGTTGCAGTTGTAAGTGATGGGACTGCTGTTTTAGGTCTTGGTGATATCGGGCCAGAAGCAGGGATGCCTGTTATGGAAGGTAAGTCTTTATTATTTAAAGAGTTTGCAGGAGTTGATTCTTTTCCTATTTGTTTAGATACAAAAGATACCCAAGAGATAATAGATACCTGCGTTAGGATTGCCCCAACTTTTGGTGGGATTAATTTAGAAGATATCTCTGCTCCAAGATGTTTTGAGATCGAGGATAAATTAAGAGAATTGCTTGATATACCTGTATTTCATGATGATCAACACGGAACGGCAGTAGTTGTTTTAGCTGGGCTAATAAATTCTTTAAAAATTGTTAAAAAGAATATGTCAGATTTAAAGGTTGTTGTAAGTGGTTTTGGTGCAGGTGGTGTAGCTTGTAGTAAGATTCTTATAAACGCAGGGGTCACAAATTTAATTCCTTGTGATTCGGTTGGTATTGTTTATAAAGGCAGACCGGAAAGAATGAATGATATTAAAAATCAAATGCTTGAAATAACTAATCCTGATTCTGTTCAAGGAAGTTTGGCTGACGCTTTAAAAGATGCTGATGTTTTTATTGGTGTTAGTAAGCCTGGGGTTCTAACTAGAGAATTAGTTAAGACAATGGCAAAAGATCCAATAATTTTTGCATTAGCAAATCCAGTTCCTGAAGTATATCCAAATGAAATTGCTGATATTGCAGGAGTTATTGCAACAGGCAGGTCTGATTATGCAAATCAGATTAATAATGTTTTATGTTTTCCTGGGATTTTTAAAGGAGCTTTAGATTGTAGGGCAACTAAGATTACTGAAAATATGAAATTAGCTGCAGCTAACGCAATAGCTGATACTGTAACTGATGATAAGCTGTCTCCAACTTTTGTAATCCCAGGTGCTTTTTACCCTAATATCGCTGATTTAGTTGCTGAAAAAGTTAAAGAAGCGGCAATTACTGATGGGGTGGCAAGGATTTAAGTGTGCTAGTTAATATATCTTTATTGCTTGCAGGTTTTGCTATCTTAATTACTGGAGCGGATTTATTAATTAAAGGTGCTAGTCATCTTGCCTCGTATTTAGGCGTTTCTACTTTATTGATAGGTTTAACTGTTGTTGCTTTTGGAACATCTGCTCCTGAATTATTTGTTTCTGCTCAAGGCGCTCTTAAGGGGAATTCTGATATTGCTCTTGGAAATGTGATAGGGAGTAATATTTTTAATCTTTTAGTTATTATAGGCTTAGCCTCATTAATGACAAATTTAAAAGTTCCAAAGAAGATTGTTAAATTTGATTACCCGTATATGATTTTTGCCTTTTTGTTTTTGTTCTTATTTTCAGTGAATGGAACAATTACTAGGTTAGAGGGTGGAGTCTTGTTTTTATTGATTTTTGTGTTTTTATTTTATTGTTATAAAACAATGGATTTAGAAAATGATGTTAATGAAAAAAAAGAGATAAATTTTATTAAAGAGTTTTCATTTATAGTTGTTGGGCTTTTGGGAATGATTTTTGGATCAAATTGGATTGTATCTAATGGTACTGTTATTGCTCAAAGTTTAGGTGTCTCTGATTTAGTTATAAGTATATGTTTGTTGGCAGTTGGAACTTCTCTACCTGAACTTGCTACAACCTATGTTGCTGTTAAAAATGATGAATCTGATTTAATTCTTGGAAATGCGATTGGGTCTAATATTTTTAATGTTTTTTCAGTTATTGGAATTACTGCTTTGATCTTTCCATTAAATGTTAATATGCAAGCAGTTAAATTTGATATGCCACTTATTTTAATCGCTAGTTTTTTGGTATTATTAAGTATTTTAGTTTTTAAAAAAGTAACTAAGATTACAGGAGTTTTAATGCTTTTGTCTTATGTTGTATATATATATAATATCATTTAATGACAGATTTAATAAAAGTTATAATATTAAGTATCGTTGAGGGGTTAACTGAGTTTATTCCAGTTTCAAGTACAGGTCATTTAATAATTTTTGAAGATATTCTAAAACCTGAAAATGTTTCTGATTCATTTAGTATCTTTATTCAACTTGGCGCAATTTTAGCTGTTGTTTTCTTGTATCTTCAAAGATTCAAAGACTTATTAGATTTAAAAAATCTTACCGTTAGTTCAAAATCATTTAAAGGATTCTCAGGGATATTAAAATTATTATTAGCATTTATTCCAGCTGCGGTAGTCGGAGTTTTATTTCATAGCAGCATCAAAGAAAAATTGTTTAATATAAATTCAGTTGCAATTGCTTTAATTGCTGGAAGTGTTTTTATTTTTATAACTGAATATTTTTATAAGAAAGTTGAAGTTAAAAAAAATAATATTAACAATATTTCTTTTATAGATTCTTTTGTTATTGGTTTATTTCAATGTTTGTCTTTAATTCCTGGTTTCTCCAGGTCTCTTAGCACGATTTGCGGTGGTATGCTTTTAAAATATGACAGGGTTACAGCTGCAAGTTTTTCTTTTATTTTAGCTGTTCCTGTTATGGTTGGGGCTGTGTTTTTTGATTTATTTAAATCTTATCAAGGGATATCTATTTCTGAATGGAAGTATATGGTTTTAGGTTTTATTTTAGCGTTTATATTTTCTCTTTTTGCTATTAAGTTTTTTATTAATCTTTTAGGTAAGATTTCTTTAAAATCCTTTGCTATCTATAGAATATTATTAGGTATTATTGTTTTAATTAGTTAGTCTGTTAATTTGACTAGCTTTTTTATTATTGATAGTTTTAATTTATTTTTCAGAATTATATGTTATCAAGAACAAAGGATTTTTTTCAAGCCTTTTATCATTTGGACGCTTCTTTATTTGAAGGTGTTGATTTTAAAATAGATTTTAAACAAAGAGATTCTAATATATTACTAGTGGCACCGCATGGTGGATGTGTAGAAAGAGGGACTGATTTTCTAGTAAGGTATATTGCTGAAGAGCAATTATCTTATTATTGCTTTGAAGGGCTCAATGAATCAATTGGATGGGGTTTGCATGTTACATCTACAAGATTCTTTGAAGATCAATTAGATGAACTGTTAGCAGATTCTAGTTTTGTAGTAACGATTCATAGCTGCAAAAAAAAGGGGGGCATATTTTTAGGTGGGCAAAATCAAAGATTAATTCAAAATGCAATTCAAATTTTTAAAGAAAATGGTCTTAAAGCTGATAAGGATATTGTTTATGAAGGAAAACATAAAAATAACATATGTAACAGAGGGGCTGGTTTAGGCTTGCAGTTAGAAATCCATAAAGGATATATTAATGAAATAATGGCTAATACTAATCTTTTAAAAAGTTTTAAAAAAACAGTTTTAGATATAATTAAAAGATATGAATAATCAATGGTTTAACTCATTATTTGATTTTGAAACGGATACTCCTGAATACTCAATTAACCCAGAAACTTTTATAAAAAGAACAAAGATTCTTTTATCTAATTTTAAAGATTTTAATCCTAAAATAATAACAATTGCTGGAACTAATGGAAAAGGAACAACTGCTGAAATCATTAGTAATTTTTTATTAAAAAATAATTATTCAGTTGGAAAATTTACATCTCCTCATATATATGATTATTTTGAAAGAATACAGATTGATAATAAGAATATAGATAATGATTTATTTAAAGAAGCTTTAAATTTTCTTACACCTGTTTACCAAGATTTTGAAAAACATAATTTAGGAATGTTTACAAAATATGAATGCATGTTGACTATTTCTATATACGCATTCTTAAAATCTAATGTTGATATAGCCATTTTTGAAGTTGGGCTAGGGGGGAAGTATGATGCCGTAAATTCTTTAGAGCCTGATATTAGCGTTTTAACATCTGTTGGTTTGGATCATCAAGGAGTTCTAGGAAATACTATTACTGAAATTTTTAATCAAAAAATAGCTATAGCTAGAAAAAACAAACCTTTAGTTACGTCTTTAGAGAATCAAAATATTTTAGATTTATTAGAACAAAACAAAATTGGCTATGATTTAATTAAAGCTAATAGTTTTAATTGTTTTGATAATAAAAATTTTAATATTAATAGCGGGATTTCTTTTGAAGTCTTAAAGTTAATTAATAAAAGTTTTTTAAACACAGATTTTTTGGAAGCTACTAAAGGATTAAAGCTAAGGGGGCGTTTTGAAATTTTAAAACAAGATCCATATTTAATTTATGATGTAGCTCATAATTTTGATAGTGTTAAGTTTTTAGTTGATGAAATCAAATTAAGAAATATTACAAATCTTCAATTGGTATATGTTTCAACATATGGTCATAATTATAAAGAATGCTTGGAGTTGTTGTCAGAAATTTCTAAAGATATCTATATTTTTGATATTGAGAATATTAAAATTGTTAAAGTGGATGAGCTTTTGGAAGTCTCAAATATCTTTTTTGAAAATGTATCTATATTTTGCAGGGAGTCTTTTGATTCTTCCAAAAATACTTTAGTTACAGGCTCTTTTTATGTTTTAAGAGAGTTTAGTTCAGATCTAAAAAGCTTATTGTGAGTTAATCTACGCCTAAAAGCTTATTGAGGGTTAATTTACGCCTAAAAGCTTATCAAGCATAATTGCTGCAGCTGATCTTACGGAAAGATGGTTATAGTCTTTATTTGCCCCAAGAACAGGTTCTAAAAAATAGTCAGCTCGATCTAGTATTTTTTTACTCATTCCATAACCAGTTCCAAGTAGCATTAAGTAAGGCTGATCAGAGTCTGTATGGATTTTTTCTTTTAAATCTTTAAATTTAATTCGATTATCAAAATCATCAGATAACGCGCTTGTTGTTATTATCTTAGGGATTTTGTTTGTTTTTGAATCAATAATTGTAATCGCTTGATCAAGGTTGTTTACTATTTCTACTTTACCTAAAGCTTCTTTTCTGTGGATATTATAAGTAGAGCCAAAACCTGTTTCCCAGTGACTTTTTAAAATCCTTGCAAGTTTTTGAAGAGCAAGGGAAGGGTGGGCGATAAAAGTTGTATTAACATTATAAGTTCTACAGCTTCTTGCAATATCATGAAGATCTATCATTGTTAAAGATGTTGTAACAATCTTTCCTTGTTTGTCATGCATATCTTCATGAAGAAGGCTTAAGTAGAAATTATTCATCTTCAAATAACTTAGGTTCAGTTAAATCTGGGCGGTTTTTTTGAGTTTTTAAAAGAGATTGTTCTTTTCTCCATCTATTAATCTCTTGATGGTTGCCTGATAGAAGTACTTCAGGGACTTTTAATCCATTAAATTCTTGAGGTTTTGTATATTGAGGGTGTTCTAATAAGCCATAAGAAAAAGATTCTTCTTTTATGGACTCTTCGTTTCCTAAAACTCCTTTTCTATGTCTAGCGATAGTTTCTATGTATACTAATGAGGCTGTTTCTCCTCCCATAATGACATAGTCGCCAATTGATATCTCATAATCTGCATAAAGATCGATTACCCTTTGATCGATTCCTTCATATCTTCCACAGACAATTATTAATGAGTTAAGTCTTGAAGTTCTTTTAGAAAAGTTTTGGTTTAATTGTTTTCCATTTGCTGACATAAAAATTACTTTAGCATTTGGTAGTTTTTCTTTAGCGCGGCTAATACTTTTTGACAGTGGTTCAGGGGATAGGACCATACCAGAGCCTCCGCCATAAGGAGTGTCATCAACTTTATTATGAGGAGGTTTTGAGAAGTCTCTTGGATTAATAGTTTGAATCGATAATAAATTATTATCGATAGCTTTTTTAATTAATGCAGTAGTTTTAAATGAATTAAAAAAATCTGGAAATAAACTTATAATTATTATTTCAAGTTTAGAATTTTCCAAAATAAATTTCTGTTACTTAGAAGCTCTAGCTTTTCTTTTAGCTCTTTTTTCTTTTATTTTTTTAGTTCTGTTTTCTTCAATTCCTTCAATGTATCCAGGTATTGTTTTAACAACTAAATCTCTTACAACTCTTGTGTATCCAGCTCCACAATCAACATATTTTTTAACTAAATCTTCTTTAAGGTTAATTAAAGGTGGATCCATAATTGGATTATATGTTCCTACGATCTTAATAAATTTTCCATCTCTTGGGGATTCGTGTTCTGCAGCTACTACTCTATAAAAAGGGTTCCTTTTGCTACCTTGTCTTTGTAATCTTAATTTTACAGCCATCTGTATTTTCTCCGTATTAGACTTGTATTTATAGCATATTTTACTTTTTATTCAATGATTAATGTATTTTAGGTTTATTTAAAAATATATCTAGTTATTTATTTTAGATAGTAAATACAGGTGCTTAGGTTTTTTAATAAAAAATAGAAGCAAAAAACAATTTAAAACGATAGGTATGTATAACATGTAGCAGGGTTAAGCCCCTTTAGTTTGCGTAGTTAATTTTTTAATCCTGCTGTTTTGTTATTCTTTTAAAGCTCAATCTTAGGAAAGATAACAGGAGGCTTTGATAGGCTACTCCCAGCTTTTAACTTATTTTCTATATTTAAAATTTGATCATAATTATCAAGATTTAAATCTTGCTTAAAACAATCAAAAACTTTTATACATTTTTCAGGCATAATAGGTTTTAGAATTAAAGTAGAAACTCTGATAACTTCTAAAATTGTAAAAAGGCATTCAGCAGTTTTTTCTAAATCTTCTTTAGCTAGTGCCCAGGGTTTTAGTTTGTCAATATATCTATTAGTTTCAGATAGTAGTTCAATTACTTTTCCAACAGCTTCTTGTGGTTGAAAGTTTTGCATTGAGTCTTTAAATTCTTTTACAGTGCTTATAGATAAATTAATTAAGTCTGTTGAAGATTTAAGAGAGGGGGTGGCCTCTGGTACTTTACTATCAAAATACTTAATGCATAAGTTTAAAGTTCTATTAACTAAATTTCCATAATTATTGCTAAGTTCGGTATTAATTCTTTCTGCAACAATTTCTCTAGAAAACTCAGCATCGCTTCCAAGTTTTATTCCTCTAATTAAATAATATCTTAAAGAATCTACGCCAATAATTTCCTTTAATTCTAATGGGTCCATAACATCACCTTTAGATTTACTCATTTTTTCACCGCTCTTATTTAATAACCAACCGTGCGCTATTATACTTTTTGGAAGCGGGATATCTAATGCCATAAGAATTGCTGGCCAGATGGTAGTATGAAGAGTTACAATATCTTTTCCCATTATGTGGATGGAGTTTTGCCAGAGTTTTTCAAAATCTCCGTTATTTCTATCTAAGGCGGAGATATAATTCATAAGAGCATCTACCCAAACATAGCAAACGTGCTCTGAATCAAAAGGAAGCTCAACTCCCCATTTTAATCTTGTTTTTGGCCTGCTAATGCAAGTATCTCTTAAGTCAGATTTTAAGTATCCTAAAATCTCATTTTTTCTACTTTCAGGTCTAAGAAAATCAGGATTCTCATTTATATGATCAATAATCTTTTGCTGAAAACTTGAAGTTTTTAAAAAATAACTTTTTTCTGAGATTTTTTCTACAGTTTTTCCTGTTACTGTTTTTCCATCTATAACATCTTTTTCAGTTAAAAATGTTTCATCACTTTCGCAGTACCAACCTTCATAAACATCTTCATAAATTAACCCTTTATCAAAAAGAGTCTGTAGTTGCTTTTGAACATAGGCAATATGTTCCCGGTCTGTAGTTCTGATAAACATATCAGGTTTAACAGAAAGTTCTTCCCAGGTGTCTTGAAATCTTTTTGATAGTTTATCAACGTGCTCTTTTGCTCGAATTTTATTTTTTAATGCAGCTTGCTGAACTTTTTGGCCGTGCTCATCAGTTCCTGTTAAAAAGAATGTTTCATTTCCAAAATATTTAAAATATAAAGATAAGACTTCAGTTAATACTGTTGTATAGGCGTGCCCCATATGAGGTTTGTCGTTTACATAAAAAATAGGTGTAGTTAAATATTTAGAATTCATTACAGACCTTTTGTAATTTTACTTAAATCCCCAGGGTTCATATTAAGCATTTTTAACATTTTTCCCATTCCGCCTTTATTTAGTTTTGTCATCATTTTTTTCATTTGAGCAAATTGTTTTAATAGCTTATTAAGGTCGTTAACAGTTGTTCCAGATCCTTTTGCTATTCTTTTTCTTCTATTTCCATTTATAATAATATGCTTTGCTCTCTCTTTTGGAGTCATTGATAAAATCATAGCTTCAATTTTTTTTAATTCTTTTTCAGCTGCTTCAGGGTCAACTTGTTTCATTAACTTATTAGCGCCTGGAATCATCCCCATAATGCTAGACATACCACCCATACTTCTCATCATTTTTAATTGAGAGTAAAAATCATCTAAAGTAAATTGATTTTTCCTCATTTTTTTAGACATTTTCAAGGCTTCATCTTCATCAATCTTTTTTGAAGCTTTTTCTATTAAGGATAAAACATCTCCCATTCCAAGGATTCTTGAAGCAAGTCTTTCAGGGTGAAATACTTCTAAAGCATCAGTTTTTTCACCAATTCCAATAAATTTTATTGATTTTCCAGTAACATGTTTCATAGAAAGTGCTGCTCCACCTCTAGCATCACCATCCATTTTACTTAAAATTAATCCATCAATATCTAAAGCTTGATCAAAACCTTTAGCCACATCAACAGCAGTTTGTCCTGTCATAGCATCAGCTACTAATAAAATTTCATGAGGCTTAAGTTTGTCACTTATTAAAGAGAGTTCTGCCATCATTTCAGAGTCGATTTGAAGTCTTCCGGCAGTATCAAGGATTATACAATCATAGCCCTTTTTAGTTGCTTCTTTTAAGGCTATCTGTGCTGTTTTAACCGGGTCTTTGTTGATATCAGTATCAAAGACAGGAACTTCAATTTGTCCCCCTAAGGTTTTTAACTGTTCAATCGCTGCAGGTCTATAAACATCTAATGGAACTAAGAAAGCTTCTTTTTTATGCTCAGTTTTAAGCCAATTAGCAAGTTTTGCAGATGTAGTTGTTTTTCCGCTTCCTTGCAGCCCAACAAGCATAATTATTAATGGGGATTTTACTTTAAGGTTGATTTCGCTAGCAGAGCTTCCTAAAAGTTCAGTTAGTTTTTCATTAACAATTTTAATAATTTGTTGATCAGGTGTTAGGCTTTTTAAAACTCTTTCACCTTTTGCCTCAGTTGAAATTAAATCTAGTAGTTCTTTTACTACCTGAAAGTTAACATCTGCTTCAAGAAGTGCTAATTTAATTTCTTTTAAAACTAAATCTAAATCTTTTTCTTTTATAGTTTTTTGACCTTTTATGAAGCTAAAGGCTTTATCTAATTTTGAGGTTAAGCTATCAAACATATTTTTCTTTTAATTAATTTGTGAGTTATATTAGTATATTAATTGTTAAATTACTATTATTTAGAATAGTTTTTAGTCAATAAATCTATTTATTTGATTTTTATTTGGAAGAAAACAGGTTTCTTTCTTTCCAAAAAGCTTATATCTGTTTTTAGCAATTAAATCATAGCATAAATCTCTTATAAATTTTGGTATAAATGATGTATAGCTAATTAGATTTAATGGGAATTTGAAATTTTTAGATATTTTTAAAATAGCATCACTTTTTTTGTAGAGCTTGTTATCTTTAATAAAAAAAACAGAATCTAATTTTTTCGAATCTGTATTTTTAAAATTTTCTAATATATTATTTATGTTTGGGTTTTGAAAATTAGTAAATTTTAAAATATGATTTTTTTCTATTTTAAATATAAATTTAATAAAACCAGAACATAGATTACAAACACCATCAAAAATAATTAAATTATCTATTTGTTTATTCATATTATTTTTTATTAAAAAACTTTTTATACTCTTTTTTACACCAATGATTCCACATATTAATTTCTTTTGTTTTAGGTTTTTTATAATTAGCAAGATTTACTTGACTAAAATATTTTACAGAAATAGTTTGTAGTTCTGATTTATGATGTTTTTTCCATCTTCTACAATAGCTTCCAGACATTTGGTTAATTAATATATTTTCTTTATCTTCTCTAACTCTTTGCATCCATTTTCTCCATCTATTCTTAGGTATAGGAAAATGATCATAGTAATTATCAGGTTGCTTTACATTATATTCTACGGGGTTATTGATTTTAAAGACATCTTTAAATTCTTTATCATTAAAGCGTCCCTTTATTTTGAAAAATCCATCAGCTCTTGTTGGGTTTGGTGCAAACATTCCCCAATCCTGAGAGGTTCGAGTATATCTTATTACTGACCTTACTTTACTAGGAATTCTAAATATCTTTTCAACTTTTTCCTCTTTGCTTTTTTTATTTTTAGATATTTCGTAATAAGTATTAACAATATTATCAGTAATTATTATAGAAAATATTCCAACAATAATTATATATGATAGAATGTTTTGAATTTTAAGCTTCTCTTTAGAATTAGTATAATATTTTTTAGGTAGTTTTAAAATATTCTCGATATAATCAAAAATATAAGAAGGGATTAAAGGTATAAAAGCAGCTATACAAATAAAAGGGAACAGCCCTAATTCCATAAATAGCATTAAGTTAATATGAAAGCTTATCATTAAAAAGATTCCAAATGCCTTAATATGTTTAGAGAAAAATGGAATTATAAATAATAATGGTCCATATTTTTCTACTATTAAAGTTATAATAGTTCCAAATTTTAACAGATTTTCTTTTTCATAAATTAAACTTGCAAGAGGAGTGGTAAATTGATCTAAGCTTAGTGTGTAATAGATTGCTGTAAAGTCTTTAACCCAAAGGTCTCCTGTTTTTAGGTAAGCAGTAACAAAATAGATTAATGCAATTTGGAGAGTATAACAAAAAGTTACAGGGTTAGATATTGTTTTATTTGAGTAGTTTTGGTTATTCTTTGAATCAATTGAATATCTTGCACCAAGAGGTAAGAACATTGCAAAGAACATCAGTATTCTTAATTCAACATCTCCACCATTTAATACATATATATTTCTATTATGAAGTGAAACTAAGAAAAACCAAACTAAGATAGTGTTTATTTTAGTTTTATATCCAAATGTAAATGCTAAAGCTATAACAGCATTAATAGTAAATAATAATTTTATTATTAATGGATCCCCAGAGCTCATATAGATTGAAGTGAACCAGGATCTCCAAAAATGTTCTATGTAGATGTCTCTTGGAAGAAAGCCAGAGTCTGTATAAAATTCTGTTAAGCTAAATGATCTTAATACTAAGTCTGATAAAATGATTAAACCTAAAGCTATCCTAAATATAGAAAGTAGCCTTAGGTCCATACTGTAAAAGTTTTTAATTTTTTGTATAAAAGTCATAATTGACTTTAGTATTTTTTATTAAAAACATAAAGTATTAAATTATTTAGTGATTACTATAACAGTTCCACGATCAACAGTTTCAGCATCAACAGTTCCACGATCTACAGTACCAGCATCAACAGTTCCACGATCAACAGTTCCACGATCAACAGTTCCACGATCTACAGTACCAGCATCAACAGTTCCACGATCAACAGTTCCACGATCTACAGTACCAGCATCAACGGTTCCACGATCAGTAGTTCCAGCATCAGCATCGGCTGCGTCTACATCACCAGTAGTTCCTGCATCAGCATCGGCTGCATCAACATCACCAGTAGTTCCAGCATCAGCATCGGCTGTATCAGAGTCATCACCATCAGAGTCAGGATCTAGGTAATCAGGGATACCATCACCATCAGTATCATCAGTACCTTCTTCAGAATCAGGGATGCCATCATCATCAGAGTCAGTATCTAAGTAGTTAGGGATACCATCACCATCAGTATCATCAGTACCTTCTACAGAATCAGGGATACCATCTCCATCAGAATCCAATCCACTACAAATTGATTCAACAGATAGTGATAAAACTGTTTCTTCTATTTCATTAAAAACTTTATTAACTTTCTTTTTAAGCTTAACTATTTTTTTAGTTCTACATTCTTTTTTAATTCTTAAAGATTTAATAATAATTTTTCTCATTTGGGTAAGTTCTTCAAGAAGTTGATGTATTTCATCTTGATGATCTTGAGTACAATCTAACTCAAGGGCCCAGATTCTATTCCAGATATCATCATAGATTTCATCTAAATTATTTATTTTATTTTTTTTAACTTTTTTAATATTACATTTTTTAGCTATTTTATTTCTTGTTTTAATAACCTTTGAACCTAGTTTACTTAAAACAGCAGATTCGCTATCAATAAATACTCTTGAATCATAGAAATCTATTTCTTGTGAAAACAAGTTTAAATTAAATAGTGTTAGAAAAATGATAGTAATTATTTTCATATATTTAGCTCCTTAGTTATGATTTTAGTCGGCAGAAAATAAAAAATAGTTAAGGCTTTGAGATAATTTAAATTTAAAGTGTAAAATTTACATATAGATATTCTTTACATTTATAATATATTGTATTACAAGTATTAAATTATTAATTATATTATGGACTTACCTAAAAATTTTAAATTAACTTTTTCTAAAGAGCAAATTGATAAATCAATAATTTCTTTATCAAAGCAAATCTCTCTCTGGGCAAATCAATCAACATTAGATGTTGTCGGGATTCCAGTCTTAAGAGGTGGTTTATTTTTCTATGCTGATTTAGTTAGGCAGGTAGATTGTTCTATAGAGTTAGCACCTGTTCGCTCTTCGTCTTATGTAGCTGATGTTAATAACATTCAGTCTGAAGAGGTAAAAATAGATACTTATAATAAAGATGTTAAAAATAGAAACATTTTATTAATAGATGATATTTGTGATTCAGGGAGAACTTTTAAACTTTTAAAAGAAAGACTAAAGTCTCTAGGCGCTCTAGATATTAAGACAGCTTGTTTAATTAAAAGAGAGTTGATGAATCCAATTTTTAATCCTGATTACGTTTGTTTTAATTACCCAGGTTCTGAGTGGTTTGTTGGTTATGGTATGGCAGATAAGGAGAGGTACTCTAATTTAGATAGTGTTTATATTATTAAAGATTGATATGACAAAAAAACCAAACTATGTTGTCGATATTAGAAATTTAGAAAAGTCTTTTGCTAGTTTTAAGGCAGGAGGTTCTTATACTACTATTAAATCTGTTTTATTAAATTTATTTTCCAAAAAAGTAACAAGTGAAAGTAAAAGTTTTTCTATAGATGATTTGTCAATTAGAATTCCTAAAGGTTTATCTGTTGGAATTATTGGAAGAAATGGTTCAGGTAAATCAACTATTCTAAAATTAATTACCGGAATTTATAAGCCAGATAAAGGGGTTGTTAATATTACTGGTAGGATCGCAGCTTTAATAGAACTTGGTGCCGGCTTTCATCCTGATTTTACTGGAAGAGAAAATTTATACTTAGGTGGAGTAATTTCTGGTTTAAGTAAAAAAGAAATAGATAAAAGATTTGATACTATAGTTGAATTTGCAGGCTTGGAAAAGTTTATAGATCAACCTGTTAGAACGTATTCTTCAGGTATGTTTATGAGACTAGGGTTTAGTTTAGCAGTTCATACTGATCCTGATGTTTTACTTGTTGATGAGGTTTTAGCTGTTGGGGATGCCGCATTTGTAAATAAATGTAAGGAAAAGATTCTTTCTATGAAAAAATCAGGAGTTACACTTTTACTTGTAAGTCATGATTTAGACGCCGTTCAAAGGTGGAGTGATGAAGTTGTCTGGCTTGATAAAGGTAAGGTAATGGATAGGGGTGAACCTAAAAGGGTTGTGTCTGAATATTTAAGTTTTTTAAATAAACTTGAAAATGAGAATAATTTAAAAAAGAAAGAACAAGAGATTGATAAAGATATAAAGAAATCTAAAAAAGAAATTGAAAGATGGGGTAGTAAGGAAGTTGAGATTACATCAGTTAAACTTTTTAATGATTTAAATAAAGAGACTACAGTTTTTTATCCTGGTGATGAATTAAATATAGAGATTTCATATAAAAAACATTCTGAAGTTAAAGATCCAGTGATTGGGATTGCTATTAATAGAAATGATGATCTAAATGTATATGGCAGTAATACTGATATAGAAAAAGTAGAAGTTTTAGATTTAAAAGATGAAGGGAAGATTGTTTATAAAATAAAATCTTTAAATATTTTAGAAGGAAGTTATTTTATTGATACTGCTATTCATAGAACGGATCTTTATAATTATGATTATATTAAAAAAGTAGCTAATTTTAAAATAAGAACTCAATATAAAAAAATTGGTATTGCAGAGTTAGACACAGAATGGAGCTTTTTATAATGTTAGAAATTTTTAAAGAGTTGTTTAAATATAAAAATTTATTAAAAGCGCTAGTTGTAAGAAACTTAGCTCTTAGGTACAGAGGGAGTGTTTTAGGGTTTTTATGGACATTCCTAAATCCTTTAGCTTTAATGATGGTTTATGCTTTAGTTTTTAAATATTATATTAGGTTTGACTCAGTTGATAATTACACAATATTTTTATTTACAGGTCTACTTCCTTGGATATGGTTTACTCAAGGTATTACAGAAGGCGCTTCAAGTATAGTCTCAGGAGGACATTTAATAACTAAATCAATGTTTCCAGCGCACATTCTTCCTGCAGCCGCAGTCTTTTCTTCTGCAATCAATTTTATTCTTTCTTTGCCATTATTGTTTTTATTTATGTTAATTTTTAAAGAACCATTTCATTTAACAGCAATAATTCTTCCAATTATTGTTTTTTTACAGTTTTTAATGATTCTTTCTCTTGTTTGGATTTGTTCTACTTTAAATGTTTTTTTAAGAGATATTCAGCATATAGTAAATAATATTTTACAGTTTTTATTTTTCTTATGTCCGATTTTATATCCTGTAACAGTTGTTCCAGAAAGATTTAGATGGACTTTTGATTTTAATCCTTTAGCACAAATTACAACTATGTATCATAATGTAATTTTAGATGGGGTTTTTCCAAGTGCTTTTTCATTTATTTGTGTTGGAGTTTCTATTTTAATTAGTCTTTTTATTGGAAGTTTTGTTTATAAGTCAAATCGTGAAAAATTTGCTGAATTATTGTAGGGATTAATTATGAAGATATATCAACTTTTACATACGTTAAGTTATGGAGATGCAATTAGTACTGAAGTTTTATCTTTAGATAAAGTACTAAAAGACTCTGGTTTTGAAACAGGGATCTTTTCTATTAATACTCATCAACATTTAAAAGGTAAATCCATTAACTATAAGCAAATGGATAAAGACTTTGAAGGGGTTTTAATTTTACATTATTCACTTGGATCTCCGATAAATGAACTTTACCTAAATTTACCAAATGTTAAAAAAGTATTGATTTATCATAACATTACACCTAAAAAATGGTTTGAAAATGTTAATTTTCGAGTAGCAAATGATATCGAAGTAGGGATAAAAGAACTTCCAAGGCTTTTAGAAAAAACAGATTTAATAATTTCTGATTCAGACTATAATGCAAAAGAGCTTAAAGAAATTGGCTATGATTCGATTGTTCTAAATCTTCCTTTTGATTCAAATAAATGGAATGAGGTTCCTGAAGGGCCTGGATTTAAGGCTTTAATTAATCCAAATGAATTAAATTTACTCCACGTTGGAAGGCTTGCTCCAAACAAATGTATTGAGGATATAATTAAAGTTTTTTATTTTTTAAAACACAAGGTTCAAGCTCATTCTAAACTTTGGCTTGTTGGTATTGATTCTGATACCGAAATTTATTCTTTTGGGTTAAAAAGAATGGTAGAAGATCTTTCTTTAAGAGATTCAGTTGTTTTTACAGGTTGTCTTTTGGATGATGATATAAAAGCGCTATATAAAAATTGTTCTTCTTATATTTGTATGAGCGAACACGAGGGGTTTTGTTTGCCTGTAGTTGAAGCGATGAATTATGAGCTTCCTGTAATTTCTTTTGCATCTACTGCTTTAACAGATACCGTAGGAGATGGTGGGGTTTTGTTTACAGAAAAAAAACATCCTCAAATAGCAGAATTAGTGAATGAGGTTTATCAAAATAAAGAGTTAAACTCTCGTTTAAAACATGCTGGGCTTAAAAGAGTTTCAGAATTAAGCATAGAAAAGTTTCAAAAAGAAGCTTTAGATATTTTTAATAACTTAATAAATGCTTAAAATAGCTTTAGATATATCTGCCTTAAGTTTAGGTTTTAAAGAACATTCTTTTCGAGGGATTGGAAGATATGTCACAGAACTAAGTAAAGAATTATCAGAAATTGAAAGTGAAAAAGTTAAAGTTGTAAATAAAAGTATTTTTGAAAATATAAATTCTAAAAATATAAAATTAAATAAATTAATTTCTAAAATTCCTTACGGGCAGCAAACTTTAAATCAACAAATAGTTTATCCTTTTTATCAAAAACAGTTATTAAAAGATTTTGATTATATTCATTTTCCTGCACATATGGACCCACCTGCTTTTTCTTTTAAGCCAACAATTGTTACTGTTTTGGATTTAATTCCATTGGTTTTAAAAGATTTATATCAGCCTGGGTCTGGTAGAATAAGATACTCTTTTGCAAGATTTTTAGAATATCAAGCTATTAAAAATGCAAAGTTGATTCTAGCGATAAGTGAGAATACAAAAAAAGATTTGATAAAATATTTAGGAATAAAAGAAGATAAAATTATAGTAACTCATTTAGGTGTTAATAGTTTTTTTAAAACTGATACAGGGCAGAATAAAAATTTTATTAAAGAAGAATTTAAAATACCTCAAGAGCGAACAGTTTTATTTTATCACGGGGGAATAGATATAAGAAAAAATTATGATTTAATGCTAAAAGTAATTAAAGAGTATAATAATAATTTTGACAATAAGCTTCATTTAGTAATAGCTGGAAAAATTGAACAAGAAAAAAATTATCCAATTTTATTAAAACTTGTTAATGATTTAGGGCTTGAAGAATTTATTACTTTTACAGGATTTTTAAAGGATAAGGATTTATTGGCTTCTTTGATATCATCAGATATCTATTTTTTCCCTAGTTTATATGAAGGTTTTGGACTTCCTCCACTTGAAGCTATGGCTGCAGGGCTTCCTGTAATTTCATCAAATTCCTCTTGTTTACCTGAAATTCTTGGAGATAGTGCAATGTTTTTTGATCCAAATAATATAACTCAAGCTGTTGATTGTATAAATAATCTTTATAATAATAATGATCTAAGATTAAAATTAATTGCTAAGGGGAGAATTCAGGCGCAAAAGTTTACTTGGGAAATGTCAGCTAAGAGTACTTTGGCAGCTTATGAGAGTTTGATTAAATAAATATGTTAAGTTTAGTAAAAAAAGATTTTTTTATAATTTTAATAATTACAATCATTGGCGCATTGTTAAGATTTTATTTTTTAAGCCATCCTGATTTTGTTTTAGATTCTGATGAAGCTATTGTTGGTTTAATGGCAAAGCATATCAATGAGGGTAAAGGTATCCCAGCTTTTTATTATGGTCAGCATTATATGGGAGCTTTTGAACCTATCTTAGTTGCATTAAGTTTTAAGTTGTTTGGTATCGGGCAATTTGGTTTAAAGTTTATTCCATTTTTATTTTCGGTTTTCCTTATTCCCTTAATGTATATTGCAGGGCTTCAATTAGGTTCTGTATTAATTGCTAGAGTTAGCTCTCTTATAATGGCTATTCCTCCTGCAGCTTTATTGATTTGGTCTTTAAAGGCTAGAGGCGGGTTTGTAGAGCTGATAGCAATTGGGCTATTAAGTTTTATTTTTATTATTAGATTTTATAAAACTCATAAGTTGATTTATCTTTTAATAACGTCTTTTTTAATTGGCTTTGGTTGGTGGACTAATAATCAAATAATTTATTTTATTCTACCAATTGGTTTGCTTACTTTAATTTATTCTATTTTTAAAAAAGAAGCTAAACTTAAATCTTTTGTTAGAAATTTATTTGGCTCTATTGTCTTTTTTTTAATAGGTAGTCTGCCATATTGGGTTTATAATATTAAAAATGAATTTAAGTCTTTTGAATTGTTTGCTGGTTCTGAAGAAAAAATTGAGTACTCTAAGCACCTTAACGGTTTTTTAACTGAGGCAGTTCCGATTCTTATTGGAGCTAGAAGATTCTGGTCTTTTGATGATTTATTTTCTAATTCATTTTTAATAGTTAGTATTTTATATATTTTTCTTTTTTTATGTTTTATTTGTTATTTGATTTGTAACTTATTTAAAGACAGAAATTTAAAATATAATTTTTTGTATTTAATATTACTTTTCACAGTTCCTTTTGTTTTTATTATTTCTCATTTTGGGTATTTATCTTTTGCTCCTAGATATTTACTGCCAATATACCCAGCAATTTTTATAGTTCTATCAATAGGTTTAGTTTTTATTAGAAAAATTAATACTAAAATATTTAATATTACTTTATCATTAGTTTTAGCTATCAATTTACTTAGTTTATTTTATAAAGGACCCGCAATTCCAAAAGAGCCTTTTGTTGCTTATGGAGATAGGGTTAGTAAAGATCAAACGGAGTTAATCAATTGGCTTAATAATAATGATTTTAAGTTAGTTAAGACAAATTATTGGATAGGCTATAGGTTAGCTTTTGAGACTAATGAAGAAGTTAAATTTTTAATTATAGATGAACCTAATACTCCAAGAATTTTAGATTACGAAATTGTCAAAGAAAATAAGTATCAGGAGGTTCCATTAGTTTTAGTTAAGTCCCAAGCTAATGTAATAAATCAAGTATTTAAAGAACAAGGCTTAGATTATAAAACAATTGAGTTAAGTGGTTACACTGTTTTTTATGATATTTTACCTATTAATAGTAATTTAAGAGAAGTTGATAAAGATAATCTGATTATAGAGACAAACTTTAATAGTGAAAAAAGTAAGTTTGTTTTAGATGATAATATTAAAACAAGATGGGGATCGGGAAGTCCACAGAATGAAGAAATGTTTTTTAATATCAAGTTTAAAGATGCTAAAAAAATTAAAGCAATTGAATACCAGTTAGGCGGCTGGAGTAATGACTTTCCAAGAAACTTAGAGTTCTTACTTTTTAAAAATGGGGACTTGGTTAAAAAATTAACAGATAGTAAAAGCTATGAATATTTTAAATATTCTCTCAAATTCCAAAATAGTTTAATGTTTTATTTAGAAGATTTATTAGTTGATGAGATTAAGCTTTTACAAGTTGGTACTGATCCTTTTTTTGATTGGTCAATTGCAGAGATAAATATTTATGAATAAAAAATTTAAGTTTATAAAATATTTTCTAGTAATTGCAGTTTTTTTTATTTTATTTAAATTTGTAGATTTTAACAGCATCTATAGTTCTTTTAAAAAATTATCTTTTAAAACAATTTGTCTTTTAATGTCTATTTCCTTTTTTCTAGTTTTAATTTCTAGTTATAAATGGAAGATTATAAACGATGGTACTTCTAAAACTAAAATATCTTTATTAAAATATTATTCTTTATATTTAATAGGCTATTTTGTAAATTTACTAATGCCATCTTACTTAGGTGGAGATGCCGTCAGGTCTGTTTATCTTGGAAGGGATACTGGGCAAGTTAAAGCTTTTAGCTCAACAATTATTGAAAGATATTCAGGACTAGTTGCAATGCTTTTTATTGCTTTAGTTGTTATGCCTTTTACAAGTATAATTGATATTAATACTAAAAGATTTGTTATTTTAATTTCTTTAGCAGTTTTTTTATTATCTTTTTTGTTATTTTCAAATAATTTATTAAAAATTTTTAGATTGTTAAAGATACCCAAAAAATATATTTCCAAATTCGAAAAAGTACAATCAAGTATGATCATTTTTGGAGAAAGTAAAAAATTAATGTTTTACACTTTTTTATTAAGTTTAGTTTTTCATATTTTCACAATGGTTAATGTTGTAGCTTGCGGGTATGCAATTGGGTGGAATACTTTTGAGTTTTTTGATATTTTAGTAGTTCTTCCAATGATTTTGTTAATTGGAGCAGTCCCAATAACTCCTTCAGGGCTTGGAGTAACAGAGGGAGCTTTTATGTTTTATTTAACAAAAATAGGAGCTACACCAGATCAGGCATTATCAATTGCTTTGATTCTACGTGCTAAGACATATATTTTAGCTATATTTGGTGCTATAATTTTACTTAAATTAAAAAAGAAAAATGAAGATAATTAAAGAAAAAGGGTCTGGAAAAGCAAAATTAGTTGTTTATACAAAAGAATATTCTTCCTGGGCGGAAAAAGTTTATGATTTATATAATGATGAGTCTAGAATTGTTTTAATAGATGTTGGAAGTATTACTGAAGATAATTGGGAATTGGAATATAATAGTTTTTATGAATTATTGGTTAATAATAAATTAAAACAAGGGGCTATTATTTCTTTTGGCCAAGCTTGTACATTGGTTCAAAATTTAGCTTTAAAAGAATATAAAATAGCTCGTCCTTTAATATTAGTTGATCCAACTACAAGAGGGAATCCTAGTAGGTTTTCTAAGATTATCGATAAAATTGAATCTAAGCTTCCTTTAGGTTTACCTTTAAGATTGAAAATGAAAGGTTTTGATTCTAGGCCATATTTGCAAAGGATTAGGTTTCCTATTAATTTAGTTTTAAGTTCTAAGTGTAATGCATATCAAAGATCTGAAGTTAAAGAGTTTTTAGGCAGAGCACCCACTGTGTTTTTAAAAGATTTAAGTGAAAGTTCTGAGTTTGAAAGAGATTTGTTTCAAGAGATTAATGATTTTTTACTTGTTCCTTTAAAGTGTTCTCAAAAGAATAAAAATAAGAAAATAAAAAAGGATGTAGATAAAAAACCTCTATAATAACTAGGAACTACTTAAATATACATATGTTTTATATTTAAGTAGTTCCTATGATGTTTATAAACCTATTCCACATCCAATTAATATAATCGGTAGAATTTAGAAAAAACTTTAGTATTTTAGAAATTTTCTTACAAATTAGGGTTGTCCTAACCTGGGGAGAAAACTTTATTTCACATCCTTAGAAAACTCAGGAGCTATTCTTAATTTTAAAATCTTTTTAGTATCTTCATATCCAAGCTCAATTAACCCCTGAATATAATCTTTATTTAAAGATAAATAAGATAATGTTTCATAAGCAAATTCAGAACCAAATTTCATTTTTAAAAACGAAAAAATTGGATATATCGGCCCAATAGTTTTTATAAAACTATAATTAGAACTCGTTGCTTGTTTTAAAATCTTCCCTAAAGGAATTGAATTTGTAGCATTAAAAGTTAGAGGAGGAATAAAGCAAAAGCTATCATCAGCTGCAGGTATTTCCCATTCAGGCCTTGAATCCAAAGATTTTCCAAATCTTTCAAGCCAGTATTTTCTGCCTGAAATATCAACAATGATCACTCTTTCTGCTCCAAATCTTGCAGCAGCACCAACTGGCAAACTGCTTGCTATTCCACCATCAACAAGTTTAATTGTTTTAGATTCAGAATTTATTTCTACAGGTGGTAGGATTGAGGGAAGAGCAGCTGAGGCAAACCCATGTTTAATATTTAAATTATTGTCATGCTTAATACCATAAGAAATTCCTTTCATTTCATCATCAGATAAGCGCTTATGAGTGCTAACAAATAAAATACCTTTTCTAGTTTGCGCTTCAAGAGTTGTCATAACTCCTAAAGTTTCAATTAACTTATTTCTTTTATTTAAATGCAGTCCGCCGTTATCTCTAATTACTTGGCTTAAAGAATTCATTAATGGTTCAGGGTTAAAAATTGCAGAATTACTAGGATTTGGCCCAGGAGAAAGGTATTGCAATATAGATGTTTTAATAGCTTTAAAAAATGATAAACTAACAGACCCTGAAAAGGTATTGTTAAAAGTTCTTTCAAGCCATAACTTTTCTAAAAGCTCAATGCTATTATCAAATCCATCTTTTGACCCGGCTGTAAAAACTAAGCTGTTAATTGCACCAATGCTTGACCCTAGTATAATATTTACATTTTGTTGTTGAAGTTTTAGGTAGGGAAGTAATGCTTTAAGTGCTCCAACTTGGTAAGCTGCTCTAACACCGCCTCCAGATAAGACTATGGCAATTTTTTTATTACCAACAGCGGGTGTGTTGGATATTTTATCTAGAAATTGATTTTGTAAGTCTTTTATAATTTTCATTTTATTTAAAATACATCTTAATATTATAATTCGACAGGTAAAGAAAAATAATTTAATTTTATATAAAAAAAGATTTTTTTATGTAAAAGTGTTTTAAAATGTCTAATAAAAGAACAATTATCACTATTGATGGCTTAGCTAGTACGGGAAAATCTACAATAGCTTCAAGCCTTGCAAAGAAATTGAAAATTGCCCATTTAAATTCAGGTATTCTTTATAGAGCTCTCGGGTATATTTGTTTAAATAATCCAAAATTTAATGAGGCTTTATTAAAAGAGTATTTATTAAAAAATGATTTAAATCTTAGACTATCAGATGATTTAGAAGTTTTAGCTTATATAAATAATGAAAATATAACTGAAAAACTCTTTAATTTAGAAATCTCAAGTAAATGCAATGAGTTAGCCCAGTTTACCTATATAAGAGAGCTTTTGCTTGATTATCAAAGAAATGCCTTTTTAGGAATGGACTTAGTTGCTGAAGGAAGAGATATGGGAACGGTTATATTTCCTGATGCAAAGTATAAGTTTTTTATAGAAGTTGATTTAGAAGAAAAAATTTCTCGAAGAATTAAGCAGTTAAAAGAAAAAAGTAGTTATAATAGTGACTTAGAGCAGGAAGTCAAAGATTCAATTATGCTCAGAGATAAAAGAGACTCCGTTAGAACCTTAGCTGCTGAAAACGCTATAATTGTTGATAATTCAAAAAGTATTGAAGATGCTATTAACTTTATTTTATCTAAAATTAATTAATAAAATCAAGCATTTTTAATGACAGTTTCTTAAAACTTTGTTAGTATTCGCATCTAAACTTAAAGCGTGAGGTTTTATGTTTGGAAATAATGTACATTTAATTTATTAGAATTAGGTGGAATTAACTAAAAAGTTAAAATATGAATTCAGAAAATAATTCAAGCAATAAATCATTTGCTAGTGAATATGAACAGTACTTAGGTAGTACAATCGAACAGATCAAACCTGGTCAAATCGTTAATGGAAAAGTTGTTTCTATTGGTAAGGATATCGTAAAGGTTGATATTAATTTTAAATCTCATGGAATTATTCCTAAGTCTCAGTTTCAAAACTCAGATGGGGATATGACATCATTAGTTGGTGATGAAGTAGAAGTTTACATTGTTGCTGTGGAAAATGACTCAAGTCAAATAGTTCTATCAAGAGAAAGAGCTGCACAATTAAAAGTTTGGAAAGATGTTGAAGATATCTATGCAAATGGCGGAACGGTTTCAGGAAAAGTAATACAAAAAGTTAAAGGTGGTTTGCAGTTAGATATTGGAATTCCAGCTTTTTTACCTGGTTCTCAAATTGATATTCGTCCACATAGAAATTTAGATAAATTTATTGGAAATACTTTTGAGTGTAAGATTTTAAAAATTACACTAGAAAAAGGGAATATTGTTATCTCAAGAAGAGCAGTATTAATGTCAGAAAGAGAAGAGCTTAGAGAGGAAACTCTTAAAGTAATTTCTGAAGGTGTTGTTATGGAAGGGACTGTTAAGAACCTTACAGAGTACGGTGCTTTTATTGATTTAGGTGGTTTAGATGGGCTTTTACATTTAACTGATATTACTTGGGGGAGAATTAATCATCCGTCACAGAAATTAGAAGTTGGACAAAAGACACCTGTTGTTGTTCTTAAGTATGATCAAGAAAAAGAAAGAGTAAGTCTTGGAATGAAGCAGTTAACTGATAATCCTTGGGATAAAGTTCTTAACTCATTTCCTGAAGGTGGTAAGGTTAGTGGTACAGTTGTTAGTACAACTGACTATGGTGCTTACGTTGAAGTTGAAGAAGGAATTGAAGGTCTAGTTCACGTTCATGATATTTCTTGGACTGAGAAAGTTAAGTATGGTCATAAGTACTTTAAAGTTGGTGATGAAGTTGAAGCGGTTGTTTTAAATGTTGATCAAGAAAATATGAGATTAAATCTTGGTGTTAAACAACTTCAACCAAATCCTTGGCAGTCACTAAGTGAGAGGATTCCAGTTGGAACTGAAGTTACAGGACAAATTAAATCTATTACTGAATTTGGTATCTTTGTTGGTGTTGAAGACGGGATTGATGGTTTAGTACACGTAAATGATTTTTCTTGGACTAAAACAATTAAAGATCCAAAAGAAATTAAAGAGCTGTACCAAATTGGAAATGATGTTCAAGCTAAGGTCTTAAATATTGATGCTCAAAATGAAAGATTAAGTTTAGGTATAAAACAATTAGGTGATAATCCTTGGGATGCAATTGCTCAAAGATACCCTGTTGGTTCTAAGATTACTGGTGAGATTTCAAATGTTGGTAAATACGGAGTATTTATTAAACTTGAAGAAGGTCTTGAAGGTCAAATTAGAGGTACTGAACTTGGTATTCCAAAATCGGATCGAGTTGAAGACTCTTTTAAAGTAGGGGAATCTGTAGAAGCTGAGGTGATAAATGTCAACTCAAATGATCAGAAGATCCTATTAAGTATTAAAGCACTAAATAAATCAGAACAGAAAGAATATATGTCTGGAATGGATGCTGGTTCAGCAGTTACTTTTGGTGATTTAATTGATGAAAGTCTTAAAGGACAAAAGTAATTTTGTAATTTAATATTTATATGAATAATCAGGATAAAAGCTATCCTCCAATGCTTAAGGAGTATATTGAGTATGAAGATAGGTATCCTGATTGTTTAATTTTTATCCAAGTTGGAGACTTTTATGAGGCGTTTTTTGAATCTGCTGTAAAAGTTTCTAGCGTTCTTAACCTTACCTTAACAAGCAGAAATAAAAATGCCGATGCACCAATTCCAATGTGCGGGGTTCCAATATCTGTAATTGATGGCTATTTAGAAAGACTTGTTGAGCAAGATTATTCGATAGCTGTAATAAGCCAAAGAAAAAAAATAGCTGAAAAGGCTAGTATAGAAAGGTATCTTGAAAGAATAGTATCGCCAGGAATTAAAACTTTTTCTAGCTTAAATGCTAATGTTGATAATAACTATATTTTAAGTATTTTCCCTTATAGAAACACTTTTTCTATTTGTTATACCTCTTTGCAATCAGGAACTATTTTTGTTCAAGATGATATTAATGAAATTGATTTAATTAATAAATTGAAATCTATAAATCCATTTGAAATTTTAATTCCTACTTTTATCAAAAATAAACAAATTGATAAAAGAACGTCTTGGGTGAAAAGAATTTGTTCAAGTTTTAATAATTTAAAGACTAAATTTGTATCAGTTAGCTCTTTGAAAGATTCAAATATCTCAGGATTTTCAGTCTGCTCTACACCTTCAAAAAGTGCAATTAATATTTTAGTTGATTTTTTAGAAGATAGGGTCATTGATTCGGATTTAGTCTTTGATGAGATACTAATTGATCAAAAAAATGATAAAATGATTATCGACTCTAAAACAAGAATTAATTTAGAGTTAATAAATAATAGTAAAGACAGCTCTATTAATGGAACTTTATTTCAACTCTTAGATAAAACAGCTACCTTAGGTGGAAAAAGGCTTTTAAAAACATATATTATTGAGCCGTTAATTGATTTAAAGCAAATTTTATATAGACAAGATGCTGTCACCGAGCTTTTTAAAGATGATTTAAATAGAGATACTTTATTTAATACTTTAAAAAAGGTCTCTGATTTAGAAAGTTTAGCATTAAGAACTGATCTTGATCTAATAAACCCTAAAGAATGTTATCAGTTAAAAAATTCTATAAATTTATTTTCAGATATAAAAAAGATTACTTCAAAGTTTTCTACAAATTTTTTTAATGATTTTAATAATCAATTAGAAGTTAATTCTGCTTTAGTTAAGTTATTAAGTTCTATATCTGAAAACCCACCACTTACAGTTAAACATGGAAACGTGTTTAATGACGACTTTAATGAAGAACTAAAGGAGTTAAGAGGACTGCAATCTAATTCTAAAAGTTTTTTAATTTCGATGGAGCAAGAATTAAAAACTAGTACTGGAATTAACTCATTAAAAATTAAATACAATAAAGTTTTAGATTATTTTATTGAAGTTACAAAAAGTAATTTATCAAAAGTCCCAGAATCTTTTATTAAAAAACAATCAACAGTAAACTCAGGCAGGTTTTACACTTTAGAACTTAAGGAGTTTGAAGAAAAGATTTTAACTGCAAATGAAAATATATTAAGACTTGAAACAAAGCTTTATGATGAGTTTAAAGAAAAATTAAAAGTGCATTCAAAACATATCAGATTTTTAGCTAAGTTGATATCGAAACTTGATTGTATCTTATCTTTAAGTATTGTTTCAAGAAATGAAAATTACTTTAAGCCTGAAATAGAAAAATCTCAAAAATTTGAAATAAACTCAGCAAAACATCCAGTTATAGAAAAAAGTTTAGGGAGTAGTTATATTCCTTGTGATTTTACTTTTAATACCAAAAAAGTATTTGTATTAACGGGCCCAAATATGGGAGGTAAGTCAACTTTTCTACGTACTTTAGGACTCCTTTCAGTATTAGCACAGATAGGTTGCTACGTTCCTGCTAAGATGAAATTAGGAATAATAGATAGAATTTTTGCTAGAATTGGTGCCTCTGATGACTTACTAGAGGGGAACTCAACATTTATGGTTGAAATGAAAGAAGCTGCTCAGATTTTAAAATATTCAACATGTAGTTCACTATTGTTAATTGATGAGATTGGAAGAGGGACTTCAACAAAAGATGGAGAAGCAATTGCTAGAGCAATTTTGGAATGGATTAGTGTTAAGCTAGAATCAAGAACAGTTTTTGCAACTCATTTTCATAGTTTGACTGATTTAGAAAATAAAAATAATAATATCTCTAATATTTCTGTTGATTCAAAGTCTGTTAATGAGAAATTAATTTTTACTCATAAAATTAAAACAAAGCCAGCTAATAACTCTTATGGGATTGAAGTTGCTTCACTTGCAGGACTTCCTAATGAGCTTTTAGAAAGAGCATTTGAATTAGTAAAAGAAGGAAATAAAAAGCAAGGTGTGTTATTTCAAGAAACAGAGGTTATTCCAACTTTTAAAAATATTGAAAGTAAACCTAAAGTTAATTTAAAATTAGAAAAGTTAGAAAAGTTAGAAAAGTTAGAAAAATTAGAAAAGTTAGAAAATGAAATTGATAATCTAAATTTAAATTCTTTAACTCCTATTGATGCTTTAAATTTTTTAAATAATATTAAATCAAAAATTAATGATTAAAGAATTAAAAGATATTTTGTCAGACTACTCTGAATATGTTTATTTAACAGGCGGGGTGGTTCGTGACTTCTGCCTAGGGATAGAAAAAGCTAAAGATATTGATTTAGTAATTACTGATTATTATCAAGAAATTTTAAGTATATTAGAAGTTAAATATGGTGATTTTCAAAAATTTGATAAATTTTTAACAGCTAGAAAGCAAATTGGGGATTTTAATATAGATTTATCAAATCCAAGAGTTGAAGTTTATAAAGGAGATGCTCAGCTTCCAACAGTTTCCAGATCTTCTTTAGAAAAAGATTATAAAAGAAGAGATTTTACTGTGAATTCTTTATATTTAAAACTTTCAAACTATCAAGATTTAAATAAGATTATTAATTACTCTCAGTTTGATGATATAAATAATAAACTAATTAGGGTTCATCATAAAGACTCATTTATAGATGATCCAACTAGAATATTTAGAGCATATCGTTATAAACTTAGATTAGGTTTTGATTTTGAGCAGCAAACTCAAGATTTAATTCAAGATGCTATTAATTTAAAAGTTATAAATAATTTATCTGATAAAAGAATTTATAATGAACTTTTGAAAATATTTTATGAAAAAGATTATTTAAAAATATTTAGTGAATTAAATAATGTTAAAATTAATTATTTTAAACAGTTTGTAGGTTTGAAAAAAGTTAGCTTAAAAAATGAAATATCTTTTTTAAACTTTATAAAACCATTTTTAACAGGCATTTCTTTTAATGACTATTTAATAAAGATAAGTTTACCTAAAGAGCTTAAAAAAAAGGTTCTAAATGCTTAGAGAATTTCTAAATCAAATAATTGATAATAGGTATAATCAAGATGTAAAGTATTATTTTTTTACATCTAGTACTTTAGAATATGGAGAATCTTATACAAACTTAACATTAAAACTTGCAAAATCTTTAAGAAGAAATCCAAAAGAGATAGCAGAAGAAATACAAAGAGATCTTAGAACAAAATATCAAATAGATTCAAATATTTACTTGAATAATCTTTATTTTTCTAATTTTGACTTTAAGTCTTTAACTGAAAACTACAAAGATAAACTACATATACATCTATATTTATCAAATAAAGATAAAGCTTATCAAAATCACTTGTTAATTTTAAAACTTTTATCATATGTTTTATTTTTAAAAAATTCTTTATTAGAATTTCATTTATTTGTTAATAATCTTAAAATAGATTCTTTAAGAGATATTTATGAAATATATTTAGAAATAAAAAAACAAGAAGAAAGTCAAATAAAAGAATTTGTTTTTCCTAAACAAATTGAAAATAATATTTATTTTTTCATAGATGGGAGTATCCCCACAAAGGTTTATAAACAAATAGTTAAAACTTCAAATTTTAAATTAAATGAATTTTCTAAAAAAGAACTAGATATTCCTGAGATAGGAAACTTGGAAATAACTAAACAAAATATTTATAAAGCAATATTTTTATTGGTAAGAGATTTAAAGAAAACAGAGTGTGATTTGAGTTTGATTGAATTTAGTAATACCTCAAATATTTATTTTTATTTTAAATTAACTCTTAATAGGCTAAATTCCTTAATGTCTAAAAATCCTTCTAAAGTTTTTGAGGTAGAGACGGTAGAGTTTGACTCAACGGTTAAATTGTTTCATTTTTCAAAAAAAGAATTTATTTGTTTTGGAGACCTTAATAAATATTTTATTTATTTATATAAGTATCTAGAATCTTTAAATATATTAATTAATTCTCCTAATTTTAGACATAAACTTGAATATGCCCCCTTAAATGATATATATTTTAATTCTCTAGGTTATTTATATAATCAACTTAAAGAAATAGAATTTATTTTAGATTAACTATGCGAAATAATAACAGAAACATTAAAAATATTCTAATAACAATCAAATTTAAAGAACTTTTAGTGATAAGTTTTATATTTTGTTTATGTCTTTTAGGTTCATTTATCTTCGGTTTTAGATCAGGAAAACACACTGGGTTTAATACTGCGTTAGATATGTCAGCTGTAAATTTAAAAAGATTTCCAATAATGGATGAACAGATTAATAGCTTAGATGAAGAAGATGTATCAAATGTTTATACAAGATTAAATGAATCAGGGGTGATTTATGATAACGATTCTGAAGATATAAACATCGATGCTCCAAAAGTAGAGCTTAATATTGTTAATAAAAAAGCTTCTTTAGCAGCTGAAAATTACAAAATAGTTACTAAAGCAGAAAAAGAAGCTACGCCAACAGTTACACCTACAATCTTTCCTATGAAAGTTATTAAGAAAAAAGAAAAGATAGTAGCTGAAAAAGAGATTAAAAAGAAGTCAGAAGTCTCTACTAAAAAGAACATAAAAGCTGTAGTTAAAGAAAAAGAAGTTCAAAAGAAAAATGAAGTTAAAAAAGAAGTTCAAAAGAAAAAAGAAGTTCCAAAAAAGAAAATAGATAAACTTGTTGAACAAAGTATTAAAACTGGCTGGTACGTTCAAGTAAGTACGGTAACAAAAAGTACTGAAGCAAATAAGCTTGTTAATTTACTTAGAGAGTCTGGTTTTATTGGTAAAATTCAAGAAATAAAATCTGATCAAGGAAGTTTTTATAGAGTGCTTGTTGGCCCTGAAAAACTAAAAAAACATGCAGATATCTTATATAATCAACTAGGAAGAGAACAATATATTATAAATAAACCTTTTATAAGAGAAGTTAAATAAAAACTATGAAAAATATAATTTATATTTTTATATACTTATTTTTAACAGTTTCTTTGAATGCTCAAAATTTAGAAAATAGATTAAATAATGAATTAGCCCTATTTCAAGATCAACTTAATGCTTTAGATAGACCTGTTTTGAAAAAAGAAAAATTAAAGCTTAGTAAAGAGTTTAAGAAGTTAAATAAAGAAAATTTAAAAATAGAAAGCTTGAAATTTAAAATTATAGATTTAAATAAAAATTTAAAAAGTTTAAAATCTAATGGTAATAGTAAAAAAAATACAAAGAAAATTAAAAGTATAGAAGCTAGTTTAGTTACAAGAAAGAATGAACTTAATGAAAAAGAAAAGCTGTTTAGGTATACTCAAAATGAATATGATTATTTAAAAGCTATTTTATATAAAAAACCCTCTGATCTTAAAAAAATCAAAAATATAATTAATGAAAAAATATTTATTATAAATTCAGAATTAAAAACTATTAAAGGTAATAAAAATGCAGAAAACAGCTCTAATTAGTGTTTCTAATAAAGAAAATATTGAAATAATTGCAAAAGAATTAGAAGACTTAGGTTTTTTAATTATTTCTTCTTCAGGGACTTATAAATATTTATCTGAAAAAGGAATTGCTGTTACTAAGGTTTCTGATTATACTAAATTTCCTGAAATCTTAGGAGGAAGAGTTAAAACGCTCCATCCAAAAATCCACGCTGGGCTACTTGCAAAGACTGATGATAAAGATCATATAAAGGATTTAGAAGAAAATGAAATAAACCCAATTTCAGTTTGTATTGTAAATCTGTACCCTTTTTCTCAAAATTTAAACTCTGATACTGCTAAAGATAAATTTAAAATGACAGAACTAATTGATATCGGTGGGCCTGCAATGATTAGAGCGGCTGCTAAGAACTATAAATACGTTCTTTCATTAATTGATCCTGCTGACTATCCTTTTGCAATTAAGTCTTTAAAAGGAGAGCTCTCAAGCCAAGAAGATACTAGGTTTAGAGAGGGTATATCTTCTAAAGTATTCTCAAAATTAAGTGATTATAATTATGATATTGGAAATTATTATTCAGACAATGAATCTATCAATTTAAAGTTTTCTAATAATAATACTCTTAGGTATGGTGAGAACCCTCATCAAAAAGCAAGTTTTTATTTTTCAGACAAGTTAAATTGGAAACAAATCTCAGGTAAAGAATTGTCTTATAATAATATTCTTGATTTTGACTCAACTTTAAAAATGCTTTCAACGATTAAATCTGAGTTACATTTTTCAGTAATTGTAAAACATTTAAATCCTTGCGGTGGTTCTATTGATCCTAAACAATTGTCCGCATATAAAAAAGCAAAACTTGGAGATACAAGAAGTCATTTTGGGGGAATTATTGGTTTTAATAAAGAAGTTGACCAAGAAACAGCAAGTGAAGTGATTGCTGATTTTAAAGAAATTATTATTGCACCAAGTTTTTCAGCAAGTGCTTTAGAAATCTTAAAAACCAAGAAAAATCTTAGAATCATCAAAGTAGATTTATCAAAAGAAAATAATTTAATTGAATACAGATCTGCTGTATCTGGGCTACTTTCCCAAGAAAAAGACGTAACTAATAGTAAAATCACTGAATGGGAGTTAGTCGCTGGCCCTGAAGTGTCTGAGGAATTAAAATCAGATTTAGAGCTGTCTTGGAATTTTGTTTCTCATATTAAATCAAATGCTATTTGTTTAGTAAAAGATTCTATTCTTATTGGCTCAGGTTCAGGGCAAATGAGTCGTATAGATTCAACTGAACTTGCTATTAGTAAAGCTAAATTTCATAATCACGACTTAAATAATTCAGTTGCAGCTTCTGATGCATTTTTTCCATTTGAAGATTCTATTGAAGTTTTACGTCAATCTGGAGTAGTTGCAGTAGTAACTGTTGGCGGCTCAATGGGAGACAGTAAAGTCATTGAAAAAGCAAATGAATTAGGGATGAGCTTATACTTTACAAAAGATAGGCATTTTAGGCATTAATATGAAAAAACTAGTAATAATTATAGCTTTAGTACTTGGAAATATCGGGTTTTCTCAAGAGCTAAAAATAGTTGATAAACATAACTTAACAAGAGCCGTTGCTGATATTAGCTCAAAAGCAAAAGTTATAGTAATAATTTCAGGAGAGTCTTCTGGGTCTGAGATTGTTTTAGAAAGTTTAATTGATTCAGGAAATACTTTAAAAGCTATGACCAAAAACGGCGAAGCTGTTTTTAATAATGTTAAGCCTCAGGTATGGAAGATCAAATCTAAAAAAGGCGTTAAAATTAAAAAAGTAAAAATTAAATAAAAATTAATAACTGGCAATTAATAACTGGCTGAGCTGTTAGTGTTTAAATCTATTTTCTTTAAGACAGTATTATTTGTAATTAAATTCCTTTGACTTTTAGTTTCTTGATCAAGTCCTTTTGCTTTTAATAACTCTATTAATAAATCTGCATCAAAGGTTCTAGCAATATCAGCTTCAAGATAATTTATACCAACTAAATTTAAATATTTAAAAGATCCGCTTTCAGATTTTGCCGTATGTTTAAAATATTCATATTCAGTTGTTAAGATAGTATCTAAAGAGCAGTCTGATTGTCTGTAAAGACTTGTTCCTGTTGAAAACATTACTCCAGGTTTTATTGCTTTACTTTTTGTTCCAAACATTAGTATCCAGGCAAGAGTTATTGGATGTATCGGCCAAAGCGGGGGAGTGAAATCTTCGGTATTTAATTCTTGTTTAATAGGAAGTTGAAAAACAAACTCATTTCCAAAAAGTTTATTTTCTTTAATCCCATATTTTCTTAAGCCATTTGTTACATAGATTAAAGTAGTTTTTTTATTGTTTGTTTTTTCAAAAACAGATACGGGAAGTTTTAGTGAGATATCAGAATTGTTTTTTAACTCAGAAATATCATAGCCAAGTTCTGATAATTCTTTTTCTATATCGATATAAAATTTTAGTTTTTCTTTTCCATAAGCTGCCTGAAATGGGGACCAGGCAGATTTAAAAACTGCTTCTTTATATTTTTTGTTATTTCCAATAGCAGTTTTAGTTTTATAAGGATTTAATAAGAATATTTGAGAGCTGTGATATGAATCAGAAAAACTTAAATTGCTAGAATTGTTTAAAGCAGCCAAGGTCCCAATTTCTTTAAATCTTTTAGTAATCCCATTATCTATAAGTTCAAACTTTATGTCCTTAATTAAGCCTCTTAAGTATCTTCTTGTACATTGTTTAGTCCAAATGGAGTTAATCTCAATAGGCAGCATAGGATAGATTCTTTTAGTTAATCTAGATATATCAACTAAGTTTGGAAAATCATCAGAGTCAAAACTTGAAGTTAAGTCACATTTTTCAAAAGTAATAGTTCTTGTAGTTTCTTCTCTTAAAAGAGAAAAGTCGTTTAGTTTGTAAGTAACATATTTTGTATTTAAAATAGGTTTGAAAATTCCAAAATCTTCTAAATAAACTGCCTGATCTCTGTTAGTATAATAGATTATGATTTCTATTAACTTTGCTTCAAGTGTTCTTCTTTGAAATTCTGAAGTTTCAGATATGAAAATATCTTTATTAATTTGAGTTCGTTTTTTCAATTGCTTTGCTTAAGTTACTTCTTTTGAAAATTGGTATATTAAAAATAAAAAATTAATTATTTATTTATAATGAATTTATTTTATCAACTAATACTTCTTTACTAACTGCGCCAACTAACTGATCTACAACTTCACCATTTTTAAAAAATACTAAATTAGGAATACTTCTTACTTGGTAGTTAGATGCAACAATTGCATTTTGATCTGTATTCATTTTAGTTATTTTTATTTGTCCTGTCATCTCATCAGCGACTTCAGTTAAAATTGGACCGATTGCTTTGCAAGGCCCGCACCAAGGCGCCCAAAAATCAACAACAACTAATCCATCGTGGTTTAATACTTCAGCTTCAAAGCTGGCATCTGTAATTTCAAAAACATTTTCTGACATTTAATTATTCCTATTTTAAAAACAAAAATAAGATATAACTATTCAAAAAAATAGTAAACACTAAGGATATTTATCGAATCATTTTTATAAGCTGTGCGTCTTAAGTTTAAATGGGTTAAACTAAAAAAGGGTAACATTATGAAAACATTAAAGATTTTTGAAATTGATATTTTTAATAACTATTTTGTGATTAAAGAAAATAACGATAAATCAGCTGTTATTTTAAGCTTAAGTTACCAGGGGTATAAAAGGCTTAAGAGTATTAATGAAATTAACCCATTTCATTACCTAGAACATAGGTTAAAAAAGCTGGTAAATAATAAGACCTTAAAATCAGCAGTCTTTTATATTGGGTTTAAATCTGATCCATTTTACCCTTATCAGGAAAAATTTAATGTAGCTAAAAGGATTTTAAATATCTTTAGTAAGTATAAACCAAAAAAGGTAATTATAAACACAAGATCAACTTTATGTGTTTTAGCAATGACAGAGTTAAAAGAGCTAAAAGATGTAATAGAGTTAAATTTTTATTTAGAAACTACGAGTAATGAAATAGCTTCCAAGTTTACACCTGGACTTACTGCTCCATCAGATAGAATAAAAGCAATCAGAACAATGAGAGCATTTAAGATACCAGTCTCAATTACAGTTGCTCCTGTTTTGCCTTATGGTGATTGGATAAAAGATTCTATGAAGTTTGCTAAGGTTTTAACTTCTTTATCGGATAAAATATTTGTTAAAAATATGCTCTCAAAAGAGGTAACAGGGGTAAATGAGGTTATTAAAATTTTAAAATATGAAAAAAAATTAAATTGGCTACGGCTTGATACTCATATTCCGCTAATAAATTCTATTAAAAGTATTAATGAAACAGCTTTAATAAGTGATTTAGATAGGTTTAAGGCTAAAAATATAAAACAACAGGTTATTTTTGCAAAAAAATGAAACTTTCCTTCTTTTACTTTATCTAGATATTAAGGATAATTAAATTATACAGTTTTAAGGAATAATATGGAAAGAGTTGCAATAGTTTCAGGAATCAGAACTCCATTTGCAAAAGCAGGAACTGCTTTAAGAGAATATTCATTTTTGGATTTAAGTATAAAAAATCTAAATGCTTTAATTGAGAAAGCAAATATTAAAGAAGACCAGGTAGATGAGGTAATATTTGGAACAGTGCTTCTTGATCCTAGAATTCCAAATGCCGCTAGAGAATTAGTTATTCAATCTAAGCTATCAAATAATACTTCAGCTCATTTTATTTCTAATAATTGTATTTCAGGAATGGTTTCCTTAAACTTTGCTGCTGATGGAATAAAAACAGGAAGAGTTAGTTCTGTAATTGCGGGTGGTGTTGAGTCAATGTCTAACCCGACTTTGACTTTTAAAAAGAAAGCAGAGAAGTTTTTTTTAAAGTTAAGTAGAACAAGAAAAACTTCTGATAAATTAAAATTGCTAAAAGATTTTAGGTTAAGTTTTGGTTTCCCAGTTCCTCCTAGTCCAAAAGAGCCATCAACTGGTTTAAATATGGGGCAGCATTGTGAATTAACTACCCAAGAGTTAGAAATAGCTAGAGATGCTCAAGATAAATTATCTTATGATTCTCATCAAAATGCAGCAAAGGCTTTAGAAAATGGATATTTTAAAGATGAAATTTTTAGTATTGGAAATCTAGATAAAGATAATATCATTAGAGCTAAGACAACTTTAGAAAAATTATCTAGTTTAAGAACCGCTTTTGAAAAATCAGATAAAGCTAGTTTAACTGCTGGAAATTCAACAGCTTTAACTGATGGATCTTCTGCTGTTTATTTAATGAGCGAAACCAGAGCTAAGAAGGAAAAAAGAGAAATATTAGGGTTTGTGGATGCGGTAGAATTTGCTGCAATAGATCCCAATTTAGGACTTCTTATGGCTCCCTGTGTTGCAGTTCCAAAACTACTTGAAAAAAATAAGTTAAAAGTTTCAGATATTGATTTATTTGAAATACATGAAGCTTTTGCTGCTCAAGTTTTAGCTAATTTAAAAGTTTGGGAAAATGGTTGGGATAAGTTACCTGAGTTAAAACCAATTGGTAAGATTCCTTTTGAAAAAATTAATCCAAATGGAGGCTCACTTGCTATAGGGCATCCTTTTGCAGCAACTGGTGGGAGGTTAGTAATTTCTGCAGTTAATGAATTAAAAAGATCTGGTAAGAAAAGAGCCGTTCTTTCTGCTTGCGCTGCTAGTGGAATGGCTGGTGCTGTTTTAATTAGTAGAGATTAGTATAAAAAAATAAGTACTGTTTTAATTAAAACAGTACTTATTAAAACTATATGTTTAAGGTTAATATCTTTGTCTTTGCTTTTTTAGGTCTTCAATTTCTTGACGTTGTCTTCTAAGCTCTTCTTCTTGTCTTCTTAGTCTATCTTCCTGATAGTCCATATCTTTTCTAGTAGCTTGAGCAGAATCACCTAGCATTGCACCTGTTGCAGCGCCAATCCCTGTTCCAATTGCAACTCCAGCTCCTGGATGTCCAGATTGATTCCCAATAACAGCTCCAACACTTGCTCCTAAGCCAGAACCGATTAATGTTCCTTTTTCTCTTTGAGTCAAGCCTGTTGAACAAGCTGAGGCAAATAAGAAAATTGTTGATAAAATTATGATTTTTTTCATTTTTTTCTCCAATATATTATTATGACGAAATAATAATCTAAATATTCAGAATAATAAACGAAACTTATTTATTTTTGTTGCATCTATATGATTATGAAGATCTTTTTATTATTTTTCTGTTTTATTTCTTTTCAAGCCTACAGCGCTCCTATCTATGTATATGAGGTTGATGGAGTCTTAAAATTTAGTACTGTTAAGCCTAAAAAAGGTATAAAAGCTGACGTTTTTACTGCTAAATCCTCAGTTAAAAGCCAGAGTTTATTGAGATCTTTTGGGGGAAAAAGTTTTAAAGATAGAAAGAGAAAATATGAAAGTTTAATTCGAAGAACTGCTAATAATATAGGGGTTGATGTTGCTTTAGTAAAAGCTGTAATTCATGCAGAATCTGCTTTTAAAGCTAATGCTAAATCAAAAGCTGGCGCTCTTGGGTTGATGCAAGTTATGCCATTTAATGCAAAAAGATTGGGGGTTATAAATTTAAGAAATCCTGATGAAAACGTACTTGCTGGAACTAGGTTATTAAAACAATTAATTAAAAAATATGATCATGATTTGAGTTTAGTTCTAGCTGCTTATAATGCAGGAGAAGGGGCTGTTGCAAAATATAATGGGATTCCTCCTTTTAAAGAAACTAAAAACTATGTTCCAAAAGTTTTAAAGCTTTATGATTATTATAAAAGAAATATTTAATAATATTTTTGCTTGGGTAGTCTTGAAGTTGAATTTATTCAATTAATTTTGCAGGGAAGGCTTGAAAATTTTTATCTGCACTTTTATTAACGTCAAAAATAATTATTTCATCACTAAAATAAGATAATAAACTTAAACCTTCATTAGCTATTTGAATACCATCTGCGGATTGATGCTCAGTTAGGAGATCTTTTTCAGGTTTTGTAATTGAACCAAATTTATTTTTTAATTCTAAGAGTAATAAAAGAGATGCTACTTCTCTATATATATTAGTATCAGGAATAGTATAATCTTGCCCCTCAGACTTATTATAAATAACTAACGAGGAAAAAGGGCTAGTTTCTTCTATGTTAAAATATTCAGAATAAGGACTAAACGTGCCATCCTTATCAGGGTAGTAGAAGTACTCGGATGTAAGGCTCCATGCTAAAATTCCTATTTCTTTAAACGAAGTTTTATCTAATTTCTCTGAAAAGGAAACTTCAAAACAATTATTTTTTTTGAGTTACTTTTATTGAAGAAAATAACTCTTTTAAGCGAGGAAGTTTCTCTGATAAGTTTTGATATGGTTTATATGCAATTTCTATATCTTTAGCAAAAATAGGATCTTTAGGTTGAATAGTTTTTATTTTTAGCTTTGCTAATAATTCTGTTAATATAACTTTAGTTTTAACTAAAGTCATTTCTGCAGGTTGTAAACTGTTTAACCTGCTCATTGCAGTTAGTTGCCATAGAGGTGAGCCGGAAGGTATTTGAGAATGTGAAAGTATTTCTGAAGCTGCTTTTGTTACTTCTAAAGCTTTTGACATAGTAAGGTCCTTTATTTTAGTTAAAGTTATCAATCAAGTTATTGCTAGTCAATTATTGCAAAGAAGTTATAGCGTAAAATACATAATTAATGAGCAGTTAAAGTCAGATTTTTTGTGCAAATTTGAGCCCTTACAAAATATAGAAACTTTTAGAGAGCTAAAAACAATAATTATTTAGTTTAAATGCTATATAATCTTTGTTCAATGAAAGATTTGAGTAAGGAGTTAAAATTTTATATGATTTTAATATGGATAACCTAAGTAGTAGTAATGGTGATTTAACCCAAGATAAAAGACAAGTGTCACAAAATGACGAAGCTGCTCTTAAGAGTATAGACGAGGAGTATAAAAATCTAGAAGACACAAAAGCTAAACTTAGAGAATATAAAAGTTTATATGAGATAGAGGAAAAGATTAAATCAGGCTTGCCCCTTAGCTGCAAACTACCTAATGACGATTACTTAATAATAACTATAAAAAGAAGTTTTGAAGTTAATAAAGGTGCTTTTTATAGGCTTTCTAGAAAAGAGCAAATGGTTGAAGAATTAAAAGTAGAGTTTGACATTTATAAACAAGGGGTACTAAGCGATCCAGGAGATAAAGTAACTTATTATCATAGATTAGTTAATGGTAAAGTTCAAAGCAACAAAGAGCTTGAAGAAAACGAAAGCCAAATTGAAAGTATAATTGTGATGCTGAAACCTATTTTTAAATTAGGTCTTGAAGATGGTTTTGAATTGTTAACTGATACAAAAAATACTATATTTAAAGCTTTACAATATATTGATAGTCCTAAAATTAAAGAGTTTGTCTCTTTGTTAGAAGATAGTAAAAATGTTTATAAAATAACAAATTTTCATATTCCTGAAATTAGTAAAGTAACTATTTATTTAACTTCAGTTTTAGATTCAGCTAAAAATCTTATTAGAACTGACCCAACTAGAGCAGATAATGTAGTTAATCAAGTTCTTGAAAATCTTTTAAAAGATGAAATTAAACCTAAAGAGGCTAAGTTAAGAAGGGAAGGTCGAAAAGAAATAAGAGATTTAAGAAAAGAGCTAGAAAGTACAATAAAAAAGACAAACGCTAAAATTAAAGCGGTACAAAAAGAAGCAATAAAGAAAAAACAGATATTAGAAGAAGAGAATAATCTGCTTGTTAAAGAAAGTAAAAAATTAAAAGAAGAAATTAAAAAATTAAAAGAAGAAACAGGCTGTTTGCTTAAAGGTAAAACAAAATTAAGTACAAAGGTGTTAGAAAGAATAGATAATATCTTTAGTAATATAATTTTTAAAAAGGAGGAGGCTTTTTTAAATATCTCAAATACTAAATTGAGTTCCGCCGAAGTTATTTTTTATAAGAAAGTTTTAACTAGTTTCATATCTTCTAGTAAAGATTTAGAGCTTAAAAAAATAAATGATATGAGGTCGTTTATTTTAAAGTTTTATTATGATGATGACTCTGGAGCTAGAAGTGGTAAGGTCTCAAAAGCTGCTTTTAAACAGATATTAACTTCAGCAATTTTATTGACAAAGTATAATGAGAAAATGGATATAGATAGTTACCACTCATTTAAATCAGAAAATATTAAGGCAATGACTCTTGTAGTTTTAGGAGGGGCTAGAGAAAAAGAATATAATGCACTTTGCAGGTCTTTATTGAGTAGTAATATTACAAGAGATAGTACTATTTTTGAAAAGGCTGGATCATACAACTTTGATTTTTATCAAAATACATATTAATTTTAATAATTCTGTGTTATTGGTTTTATGTGAATAAAAATCTTGCTAATCAAATAACAATTTTTAGATTAATTTTAATCCCATTTTTTATTTTAGCATTTGAGTTAGATTTAAGATTCTCAGCTTTGTTAATCTTTTTAATCGCATCCTTTTCAGACTTTGTAGACGGATATGTAGCTAGAAAATACAATCAAATTTCAGATTTTGGAAAATTAATAGACCCGCTAGCTGATAAAATATTAGTAAGTTCAGCTTTAATTTTACTAGTTTCAAGAATTGACTTAACAGGAAACTCTTTAATTCCTGCTTGGCTTGTTGTTTTAATTATTGCTAGAGAGTTTTTAATTACGGGTCTTAGAAGTTTTGCGGCAACAAGGTCAATTGTTTTAGCTGCTGATACTTTAGGTAAATATAAAACTACTTTCCAAATGCTTGCTATAATTATTTTAATTCCAACAGAATTAGTAATATTAAACTCTTTTTTAGGATTTGATATAACAACTAGAGATTTTGGATTATTTCTACTTTTTATCTCTTTTATCTTTTCGTATATAAGCGGATTTAAGTATATTCAGACAATTATTAAAGCAGTAAAATAGCTTATATTTTATTTCAAGTTACTTGAAGCAAACTTAAAAAAAGAGTATAATTTCCTAAATTTATTTATTTTTTTAAGAAAGTTATATGAAAATCAGCCGTTTAGAAGTTTTTGGCTTTAAATCCTTTATGGATCGTTTAATTTTTCCATTAGAAGATGGAATAACAGGAATTGTTGGCCCAAATGGCTGTGGAAAATCTAATATTGTAGATGCAATTCGCTGGGTTCTTGGTGAAACAAGAGCTAAGAACTTAAGAGGCTCAAGTTTAGAAGATGTAATTTTCAGCGGAACTGATAAATTTAGACCTTTAGGGATAGCAGAGGTAACTTTAACTTTAAAATCTGATGATAAAGAATATTTCTCTAATTTAACTTCTTCTTATGAAGAAGCTGAAAACCTTGAGCAAGCAATAGTTACAGAAATAGAGAATGAGGCAGATACAGAACCCGAAGCTTCTGAGGATAAGTATGAAAAGCAGGAAAATACTCCAAATTTAAAATTAATTAATTTAGAAAAAGAAACTGAAGCCAATAAGGAAAAGATATCTTTAGAAGTAACAACTCAATCTCCTGCTGGCCATTTTGCTTGGCTTAATGATGTCTCTGAGGTTCAAGTGACAAGAAGATTATATAGAAGCGGTGAGTCTGAATTTTTTATCAATAGAGTTAAATGTAGATTAAAAGATATTAAAGAGCTTTTTAATGCGGTCGGTCTAGGAGCAAAAGGGTTTACAATTATTGCTCAAGGAAAAGTTGGCGAAATTGTAAGCGCAAAGCCAGAAGAGAGAAGAAAGATTTTAGAAGAAGCCGCCGGAGTTCAGGGTTTTAGAGATAGAATCTCTGCAGCTGATAGGCGTTTATCTGAGACAGGTATAAATATTTCAAGACTTGATGATATAATTAAAGAGGTGGGCAGATCTGTAAATTCTTTAAAACGTCAGTCAAATAAGGCTAAAAATAGAAAACAATTAAAAGAGGATATTCTAGAACTTGAAAAAAAAGTTTTTGCTTATAAGTTTTTAAAGCTAGTTAAAAGATCTGAAAATAATGATTCTGATTTAGAAAATTTCATTCCTAAAAAAGAAGAACTACAAAATACACTTACCTCTAAAAAAACAATTGAAGTCTCTGCTAGGTCAGAACTTATGAATGTTGACGTTCAAGGGGATTCTTTAAGGACTAAAATCGATTCAATTAGAGATGAGCTTTCAAGGTCAGAAAGTAAAAAGAGTAATATAAAATCAAGAGTAAAAGAGTTGTCTGCTTTTATCTTAGCTAAAGAAACTGAAATAAAAAGATTTCAAGAAAGATTTAATACCTTAGATAGTAGAGAGGAGGCTTCAAAGTCTGAGATAGGAAAAATTGAGAACCAAGAGGATGCCTTATCAAAGGAGCTCACAAATTATGATAATGCTGATGAGACTCTTTTAAAAGATTTAGGTCTTAAAATTTCAAAAACTAAAACAGATTTAAGAAACGCTCAAAATGATTATAGAACTCTAAGGGATAAGTATATTTCTACAGAAAGTCGCCTTAAGGCTTTGAAATCACAACTAAAGTCAGCATCGCCAATTGATTCATTAAGGAAAAGTTCATTAGATGTTGATACTGATTCTAAAATGTTAATTGATGGGATAAGAGTTGATTCTAAGTATGAAACTGCTCTTCAGGCTGTTCTTTTAGAAAAGGCTGCGTTTATTGTATCTAGTAATTTTTCAGAATTAACTACAAAGGTCAGTAACTTACAAAAAGATGTTTCTGTGGGTGTTTTTAAGAAAGGGGATTGTTCTTTAAGTAAAGATTCTAGTATAGCTTTTAAATCATTAGCTGAAATTGTTACTTGCGATAATGGCTTTAGTCTTGCTGTTAATAATATTCTAAAAAATATTTATTTTATTCAAACTGCTACAGAAGCTTTTGATTATTTTAAAGATAACAATACTGATATTCAGTTAGTAACTGAAAAAGGTGAGATTATAACTAAAGATTCTTATTATATTTTTCCTCAAGATTCAGGTTTAGTTCAAGTTAAAAACTTAGTTGATAGTTTAACTTCTGAATATGAAAATTTAGATTCTAAAGTTAAAGAGTCTGATGAAAAAATATCTAGTTTAAAAACTAATTTAAATACTTTTGAAAGTGATTATAATAAAGCATTAAAAGAGATTAGAGAAAATCAACATAAGATTAGAGAATTGGGTAATAAAATAGGGAATCTAAAAGGAAGGCTTCATGCTGAAAAAAGATCTTTAGAGCGATTAGATGTTGATAGAAAAAGAGTAAATGAGCAAAAGCTTGATAACTTAAATAAGATTTCAGAGTTTAAAAAAGAGATTGCTTCATTGGAAGAAGATTTAAAGAATATGGATAACTCTAATGAGGAAAAGCTTAAGTCAGAACTATTAAATCTTGATAAAGAGTACAAAAGTTTAGATATTATAAGATCTGAAAAAAGAGAAATATTATCTAATATCAGTTCAGATCTTGATAATATTCGTTCAGAATTTGATTCTTTTGCTTCAAAGATATCTTCTGCTGAGCTTGAATCTGAAAAAGTTAAATTAGAAAAAAATTCACTTTTTGAAAGAATAACTGACGAATATGGAGGCAATCTATTAGCTGATTTTAAATCATATACAAATGAAGATGAGTTTGACTTTAATAATGCGACTACAGATCTTAATAAATTTAAACAAAGAATTGTTAGAGAAGGGGATATTGATCCTGAATCTATTCAAAGATTTGAAGAAGAGAATGAGAGACTAGAGAGTTTAACAAATCAAAAAAATGATTTAACTACAGCTTCAAAAACTTTAACTGAGACTTTAGAAAAACTAAGAGATACTTCAAGAGAAAAATTTATTCAAACTTTTGAAAAAGTAAGTTCTAATTTTTCAGAATTAGTTCCAAGACTTTTTGGTGGTGGGCTTGGAAGATTGGAATTAACAAATCCTGAAAATCCTTTAGAATCAGGTTTAAATATTATTGCGCGTCCTCCTGGTAAGAAGTTAAAAAATATTGAGCTGCTCTCAGGTGGTGAAAAAGCTTTATGTGCAGAAGCTTTAATTATTGCAATGTTTCTAGAAAGACCTTCTCCCTTATGTATACTTGATGAGGTTGACGCTCCCCTTGATGATGCTAATTTAGTTAGATTTTTATCTCTGATTAAAGAAATGAGTACTAAGACTCAGTTTCTAATGATAACTCATAATAAACAATCTATGTCAGTTGCTGATAATTTAGTTGGAGTTACAATGGAGCAACCTGGGGTTTCTAAGATTCTTTCTGTTAGTTTAAACGAAGCAGTAGAGCAGGTAGTTTCTAATGGGTAATGATATTTTTTCTATTCTTGAAAAACTTATTTCAGGGATTAGTAATAATAATATACTTACTATGAGTAATATTATTTATCTAATGAAAATATTTTTTGCCTCATTTGGAGTTATATTTTTTATAATTATTTATTTGTTTTTTAAATCAAAATCTAATAAAAAAAGAGAAAGGCAGCAAATACTACAAAGACTTGATAATATTGAGAAGCAGTTAATTATATTAAACTCAAATTCTAACAGGAACCTAGATGTTTAAAATATTTAAAAGAAAAGAAAAAGATTCTTCTATAATAAAAAAGAAAACAGTTAATGATGCTTTAAATACTACTAAAACTAGTTTTTTTTCTAAATTTAAAAGCATTTTTAAAAATAGCACTAAGTTTAATCTTGATCAATTAGATGAACTCGAATCATTATTAATCAGTTCTGATATTGGGGTTAAAACTACTAGCTTAATTATTGATTCAATTAAATCTGATCAAAATATTAAAAGCGATCAAGAACTTACAGCTTTAATAAAAAACAAATTAACAGAAGTTATAGATTTTAAATCATTGGATTATGATCTTAATACAGAGGTTTTGATTTTATCTGGAGTCAACGGGGCGGGTAAAACTACAACTAGTGCAAAACTTGCTAGAAAATACTCAGAACAAGGAAAAAAAGTACTGCTAGTTGCAGCAGATACTTTTAGAGCAGGTGCTGTTGATCAACTTTATTCTTGGGGAAAAGAAATTGGCATTGATGTTTTTACTTCTGAAAAAAATATGAAGCCTCAAGCTGTTATTTTTGATGCATTTAAATTAAATACAAATAATAACTATGATTTAATAATTATTGATACTGCAGGAAGGTTAAATAATAAGAAAAATCTTTTACTGGAACTTCAAAGTATTGGAAATACAGTAAAAAAATTCAATTTAGAAGCTAAAAATATTCTAGTTGTTGATGGGAATTCTGGTCAAAATGCTTTAAGTCAAGCAAATGATTTTAACAATACGTTTCCAATTGATGGATTTATTATTACTAAATTAGATGGCACTCCAAGAGGAGGAATGGTTTTTGCATTAATGTCTGAATTCCAAAAACCTGTTTATTTTCTTGGAACAGGTGAGAGCGAACAAGATATTCAAGAGTTTAATTTTAATGAATTTATTTCATCATTTTTCAATCAGGATGATTTGATAGTTCAATCTAATCACCATGCTAATAAACGTAAAAGAATAAGAAGAAGTGATTAGTTTTATTAATAATATAAAAAAATATCTTTTTTTTGATATCTGGATAATTAATGTTAAAAATTTAAATAAACTTTATTCATTTCTTATTTCGTTTATTAGAGTTTTAGTTTTATCCTTTAGAGAATTTTTTAAAAATAATTGTTCCTTAAGGGCATCGGCATTAACTTTTTATACATTGCTTTCAATAGTTCCAATTTTTTCTATATTATTTGGTATTGCAAAAGGTTTTAAGTTTGAAACATATTTAGAAAAATTAATTTATAAATATTTTTATGCCCAGGAAGAGGTGGTAGACAAGATAATACTTTTTTCTAATAATCTTTTAGATAACACTAAAATAGGTGTTTTAGCCGGAGTTAGTGTTCTAATTTTACTATATTCAGGAATAAAAGTTTTAAATCATATAGAAAAAGCATTTAATCATATCTGGTCTGTTGAAAATAACAGAGCATTTGCTAGAAAAATAATTGATTATTTAGGATTGTTTATCATTTGCCCAATTTTAATTATTTTATCCACATCAGTCTCTATTATTGCAACAGTTAAATTAAGTTATTTTATTGATATATTATTTAATTACTTCCCACTATTTATTGATTTTAAACCAGTAGTTCTTTTTAGTTTAAAATTTATTTCTCTATTCTCAATAATCTTACTACTTTCTTTTGTTTACTCATATATCCCAAATACAAAAGTAAAAATCTTACCTGCAATTTGTGGAGGATTAGTTGCAGGAATTCTTTATCAAATTCTTCAGACTACGTTTTTTGTATTTGCAATGGATCTTACTAATTATAGCGCGATATACGGCTCAATGTCCTCGCTTATTTTATTTTTGATTTGGTTGAATATTTCGTGGATAATAATTCTGTTTGGGGCTGAAGTTACCTATGCAATTCAAAATGTTAATTTATTTCAATATGAGCCAATAACAAAAAAACTTTCAAAGGACTCTAGAGATATTATTGCAATAAAAATATTATTAGAGATGCTAAATAATAAAGATTTAAAGACAAATCCTAGTATGATTTCAAAGAAGTTAGGAATACCAATAGGTATTGTTAATAAAACCTTTAATGTTCTTAAAAATTCAGAATTAATTTACCAATTAGAAGACTTGTCTTTTGTTGTTAGTAAAGAACAAAGTTTTTATTCAATTAAAAATATTATTTCTCAAATTAATAAATATGGAACTAGTGTTAAAGACTTAAACTTATTTGATGATATAACTACTTTGTATGAAAAATATCAATCTGATTTTAAAGATGTTAATATTTTAAAAATTTCAAAAAATAGTAATTAAAGTATTTAAAATATAGAATTTTTTTCTATAATAAATCTTATATATTATTGATAAAAATCAATAATTACTTATAATCAAAAGATGGTTTTTCAAGAAGTATTAGAAAAATGTAAAAAAGTTGTTTATTCCTTGTCTAAAAATGAAATTAAAAGACATGCTGACTTACTCATAAAAGATTATTCAAATATCTTTACAACAAATTTTAATAATTTAGTTGCTAATTATAGAAATATATTATTAGATGAAGTGGTAAAATTCTCATTTTTTAAAGAATCTACATATGTTGATAAAATATTGAACGAAGATTTAGTATTGTATTCCTTTTTAAGTAATTTTAGAGAAGGTTATATAATTAAAATTTGTGATTTAGTTATAGTTTATGATCAAAAAGATTTAGAACCGATTAAAGTACAGTTAAATGAATTGGATCTATTTTTAGAAGTTGCTAAATTAATGGAATCTAGTTTAATTCATTTTTTTATGTTCCAGAATTCAACACAGGCTATTAAAGAGTTGGAACATGCTAAACTAAAATCAAAGGACTTTACTATCATCAAAGATATAGATTTATTAATTAAAGATTTACTTGAAGAAATTAGATGTGGCTCCTTTAAATAAATTTTTTAATATATTTGTATAATTTATATGAAAATCTTATCTTCAAAATTAAATTGTTTGTTAAGTAACCTTGGCCCCGGCGGGTTATAGACAAGAGGAGCTAATACTAGATTGTTGTTTTAGTGAAATTGGTACAAAGAGTCAGATTTTTTTAAATAAGAATTTAAAAATGATAACTTTTCTGATATTGATTTTTTTAGAAATGATTGTTTAGTTCTTATTCATAATTGTAAATTGGAGCTAATTGAATCAAATTATTGGCTTAATAAAGATAAAATTTCAAAGCAGTTAGATAAATTAGAAGAATTTAGAGCTGCCTTTCTTTTATTAGAATCTGCTCTAATTGATTATAATAAGAATTTTTTTGAAAAATCATTTAAAAAGTTAGTAGATTCAAATAATTCTTTTATTTCTCTAAGCTCAAGCTCCTCAGCTTCAATTATGTTAATATGTACTAAGGAAATTATTTCTTTATATAATAAGAATATATTTTAAAATCTTATTGTTTTTTACCCTGAAATCTCATATCCTAGATATGAGATTTCAGGGTAAAAATGCGTTTAAAAGAAAGAAAATCATATTTAAAGCAAATTAAGCAATATTTAGTACAGTTTCCAATAGTAGCCTTGATAGGATCTAGGCAGTGCGGAAAAACTACAATTTCAAAATTAATTAAATATTCAAATTTTTATGATTTAGAAAACCCAAGAGATATTGCAAGACTTAAAAACCCACAGTTAGAATTAGAAGATAAAGAGGGTATTATTGTTATAGATGAGATTCAAAGAAAGCCAGAGTTGTTTGAGATTCTTCGTTTTTTAGTTGATTCCAATCCAAATCAGAAATACTTAATTCTTGGTAGCGCTTCTCCTGATTTAATTAAAGGCGCTTCTGAAAGTTTAGCGGGTAGAGTTGGTTTTATAGAGTTAGCACCATTTTCTATTTCTGAACTTCCAAAGTTAAAAAATGAGTTATGGATAAGAGGTGGGTATCCTGATTCTTTACTTGCAAACAGTGAAGAGGAAAGCTTTAGATGGAGAGAGAATTATATACAAACTTTTCTTGAAAGAGATATACCGAATCTTGGAATTAATATTCCAGCAAATACTTTATTTAGGTTTTGGTCAATGATTGCTCATTATCATGGTCAGACTTTAAACTATTCAGAGTTATCTAAGTCATTTGGAATTAGTGATATGACTGTTAGAAAGTATTTAGATATTTTATCAAATACTTTTTTAATTGAACTTCTTCAACCTTGGTATGTTAATATTAAAAAAAGACAAGTAAAAAGTCCTAAATTGTATATAAGAGATTCAGGAATTTTTCATAATTTAATTAGAGTTGAAAATAAAAAAGAATTAAATATTAATCCTAAGCTTGGAGCTTCGTTTGAGGGTTTTGTAGTAGAGCAGTTAAGAAGAATAGCTCCATTTCCAAGTAAGAATTTCTTCTTCTGGTCTGTTCATACTGGAAGTGAAGTAGATTTATTTTGGAGATATAAAGGATCAAATTATGCTGTAGAAATTAAATTTAAAGATGCTCCAAAATTAGAAAAATCTTTAAAAAATTGTATGATAGATTTAAATATTTCTAAGGCTTGGGTCGTTTATCCTGGAAATATAGAATATAAACTTACTGAAAATATTACAGTTCTTCCTGTAAGCGAAATTAATAAGTGTTTTTATGTTTAAACTTCCCATAAAAGCTTGCCTATCAAACTTATGTTTTCCAAATAGAAATTATAGATACGAAACTTTAATTTTTTCTTATTGTGCAAACAAAGTTTCAAATTACTGTTTAACTTATATAAATACCTTTAGTTTAAATGGTTCATTTAAGGATATTGATAATTTACGAATTAATTCCTTAGCTCTTATTAGTGTCTGTAAAGCAGAACTTGTAAATTCAAATTATTTTATTAATAAAGAGGAAATAACTTGTAGTTTAGATGAGTTGGAAAAGTTTAGAGAGTCATTTAATTCATTGTTATTAAGTATAACTGATTTTAATACTCAAAATTTTAAAGGCTCTCTTACGAATGCACGTAAAGGGCAAGATATATCTAAGAAACTTTCTCAAAAAAGTCCTATTAGTTCAATGCCGCTTTGTTTTGATAAACTACTCCTAATTCTTGAATCTGATTACTTATCTAAAATATACCCAAATGACTAAGAAAAATTGCTATATTTAGATTATAGGTACCTATATAAATTACTTTAAATACTATTATTAACTTTATTAATTTTAATTTTATTATTTTCTAAAGTAAGTATTACATCTTCTTTATTTAATACAGTCTTTAAAGTTACTTTATCTTTCCAAAGCTTTTCTATTGCTAATAAGCATTTCTCTGTATAGTTAAGCTCTAGTTCTCTCTGGTCGTATTTATGTGCTAAATTCAAAGTATGGTCCAAAGAATAATCAATTACTGTAATAACTGGAATATTATTAGTTCCTGTTGATTTAATTAAATTTTCTTTTATGATTTCCCAATTATTTTCATCTGCAACTTTTGTCACAATTCTTTTTTCTCCTCTTTTCTCATGTTGGAAAAGATGTATTTTTCTAATAATATCTTCTGTTAAAAATCTTCTTAAAAAACTTTCATCTCGATCTGTTTCTCTAATTTCAAAAATCTTTTTTCTACCTTCTGAATTTATATCATCAATTTCTAAATTATCATTAAATTTTTTCTCTATTTCATTCCATAAAACAAAACCTAAATTGTATGGATTAATACTCCCAGGAGTAGGGCGCAGAACTTGATTATGATTAATAATAAACTCTAACTGTAAAGCTTCAGATAAGTTTAAACTATTCATAATTTTATAGTGCCAGTAAGAAGCCCAGCCTTCGTTCATAATTTTTGTATCCATCTGAGGCATAAAGTACTGCGTTTCAGTTTCTACTATATAAAGCAGATCTTTTTCCCAGTCTGTTAAAGATTTAGAATAGGTTCTTATAAAACCTAATAAATTTTGATTCAAATCATCGCTATAAGCTATATATCTACTTTTTTGATAATTTAAGCTGTGTGCATAATCTAAAATGTTTTCAACTTTATCAATTCCAATTGAAGGGTCTTGCATATAAGAATTTACTCTTTTAGCATTATTTTTAAACATATCAAGAACATACTTTGCATCAATATTTTCTCTAAAATTATAGTTATTTTTAAAGAAATCATTATGACCATAAACGTGAGCAATTGTCATAATTTGCAAAAGTAAACTATTATCTCTCATTAAATATGCAAGACAGGGATTTGAATTAATTACCATTTCATATGGCAAACCTGAAACTCCATAGCTGTACATAGTTTTAGTTTTTTCAAAACTTTTACCAAAAGACCAGTGTCTATATCTTGAAGGCATCCCTGAATAAGCCATATAAGTAATCATCTGATCGTGATCACAAATTTCAAATTCTTGTTTATAAACATTTAGATTGTAGTAATCTACTCTTTCTTTTATAGTTTGTTCCCATTGAATAAGAGTCTCTACATTAAATTTATGGCTCATAACAATTCCTCTTGTGAAGAATTGCTTTTTTGTTCAATTTTATTTTCTTTAGTTAAAAATGATTTAAAAGTATCCCAAAGATTTTCTTTACCTTTAATAATTGCAGTATAAAAATTATCTTCATTTATATCTTTAAAATAATCAATCATAGTCCCGCTATAATATGCATTATCATTTGGTTTTATCTCTCCATAACCAAACAAGTTACAAACTTTGCATAGCTCTTTAGCCGCCTCTACAGTTTTGTCATTGTCTGAATAGAAGTTATCTCCATCAGAGCAGTGAAAAGCATAGATATTCCAAAGACTTGGGTGGTATTTTTTTTCTATTATCTCTAATGCTTTTAAATATCCAGAAGAAATATAAGTTCCTCCTGATTCTACCTTATGAAAAAAATCATTTTCATTTACCTCTTTTGCTTCTGTATGATGGGCAATAAAACAAATCTCTACATTTTCATACTTTTTCTTTAAAAATTGAAATAACAAAAAATAAAAGCTTCTAGCTAAATATTTTTTAACCGTTCCCATTGAACCAGAAGTATCCATTATACAAATCACAACAGCACTTGAAGTTTCTTTTTCAGTATTGGCTAAATGAAAATACCTCATATCTTCTTTATGAAAAGGAAACCTTTCTTTAGAATTTATATTTTCAGCTGAAGCTATTTTTCTTTTAATTCTATTTTTAGCTGATTCTTTTTTATTCAATCTTGGTTTAATCCCAGCTTTTCTAATTCCTTTTTTTCTTTTTGAATCATTTGAAGACATTTGTTTTAAGGCTTTTCTTTCTAAGTCGGGCAGTTCTAAATCCTCAAACATAATATCTATTAATTCTTCAATAGTTACCTCAGTTTCAATTGCATCAGCACCAGGCCCAGCTCCAGCTTCTCCATCACCACTTTCATCTCCAGGTTTAGCTTCTTTTTTTTCTTCTCCAACAACATCGCCTGGTTTTTGACTTCCATCACCTTTAGATACTTCAGGATTATTTTCTCCAAATATAAATCTAAATTCTTTAATTGATTTTACAGGAATTTTAATAACCGTGTCAGTGCTTTGCCCGATAATAGATTCTTCAGCTATGATGTCATGAATATTATCTTTAATAGATTCTTTAATTTTGGCTCTGTGTCTTCTCCGGTCTCTAGCAGTTCGATCGCTTTTATTAGCGATTCCTTCAAAATCTCTAAAAATTGTCATTAAATTTAGTCCTTCCAAAGATTATTACTAGCATATCTTAATACTACTTCAACGCAGCTTTCAGGGTATCCATTATCCATCATCTGCTGAACTAGAACTTGATGTTTGACTTCTTGTTTATCGTCTCTAGCTCCAGATTTTGTGATAATTCTAGAAATCTCTCTAACGCTATTTATTAATTTTTGTTCAATAGCTTTTTTTAATGGCTCATAGGATTTATAATTTAATGTTTCTCCATTTCTTGTCTTCGTCCATAAAAAAGATATAACATCCATTCTAAATCCATCAGCAGCAGTGCCAATTATTGCAATTTGCTCTTCTATGGATTTCATAAATTGTTCATCAGGCTTGATACTTTGACCTGTGTCTGAGTCTTTGATTTTCTTTTTATTTACATAACTTTCAGCGTGATCTAAGTAATTATGAAAAAGACCTTCAGCTTGTTCTTGATAAGAGCTAATAAAAGCTTTAGTAACTTCTTTTTCTAATATTTTTAAATATTCTTTATGAAGAGTATCTTGTAGTATCTCTAAGTATTTTTTAGTTAAATCTTCTGAAAAATCAGATTCTTTAACTAAGTTTACTAAAGCTTCTCTAACATTTATTGGATGAATACAATTTTCTTTGATATTATCTGATAAAGCATTATCCAATGCTTTCATAATAAATCTTGTACTGATTCCTGTTAAGCCTTCATCTTTAGCTTCTTCCTTTAATTCAAGAACATCAATTTTTTTAGTTTTTCCTTTTTCAATGATGTCTTCGCCGTTATATAATTTTAGTTTAGTTATAAGATCACATTTATTAGTAGGCTGTAGTCTTGTTAAGATTGCAAACATTGAGGCAAATTCAATTGTATGAGGCGCAATATCAGCATCAAATTCAGATTTTTGAATAATCTTATTATAAATTTTCACCTCTTCAGATAATCTGAGATTATAAGGAACTTTTACAGTAACAATCCTATCAAGGATTGCTTCATTTGTATGATCACTTTTAAATCTTTTCCATTCTGATTCATTAGAATGGGCTATAATTGCCATATCAACATAAATCATTCCGTGTCGCCCAGGGGCAGGGATTTGTTTTTCTTGAGTTGCTGTAATCATTGCGTGAAGATATTCAGTTTCATTTTTAAATACTTCTATAAATTCAACGATTCCTCTATTTCCAACATTTAATGCACCTGATAAATCTAATACTCTCGGGTCTCCTTCAGAATACATATCTAATTTAGATATATCCTCTCCACCAATTAAAACGCTTGTGTCTTGGTTATTTGGGTCAACAGGTGGAACGACCCCAATACCTCTTTTTGATCTTATAGAGAACTCTTTGGTTTCAATTGGAAAATCTTCCCACTTATTATTAAATTCTTCTTTTAATCTATAGCGACAAGCTGGGCATAAATCGCCCTCAATTTTAATATCAAGCATTTTTTCAAATTCTTTTCTTAAGTGTCTTGGTATTAAATGAAGCGGTTCTTCATACATTGGACAATCTTTTATTACATAAAAAGGCGCGGCGCTTTCTAAGCCTTTTTTAATTTTATCAACTAATGAACTTTTTCCTGATCCAACAGGGCCAACAAGGTAAAGAACTTGTCTGCTTTCTTCTCCTCCAAGTGATGCGGAATGAAAATATCGAACTATTTGATTTAAGATTTTATGCATTCCATAAAATTCATCTTCAAAAAAAGTAAAAGTGGAAAGTCTTTTATGTCTATAAAGCTTACTAAGAACAGGGTCTTTGCTTACTATTATTTCTTTTACACCTTTATTGGTGATCATTTCGTATATTCTTTTGTGAGCAAGTTTTGTGATTTCTGGTTTAGTTCTTAACAGTTCTAGATAATCTAAAAAGCTGCCAGTCCATTTTTTTAGTTTTTTCTTTGATCTGTCATCTTCTATTAGTTTTTTAAAATCTTTAGACATTTTTTACCTTAGTTTCTTTTTCTTATATTATGATGAGAAAAAAGCTGTTTTGGATTTTAAGATTATATAGATCTTCTAGTAATTATTATAAATAGCAAAAAGTGTGGTTATATTCGATAGTTAGGAGCGTTTAAAATAAAATAGTATTATGAACAAGTTAAAAGATTGTTAAATTCTTTATCGTGTAGATTAGCAAGAAAGCTGCAGTAATCTATTGCTTTCTCTTCAAACTTTTTTATAAATATTTGAATTGCTTTTATATCAGTTTTTATTTGATCACATCTTTCACATAATAATATAGATGTTGATTCACTTTTTTTTAATATCTTTCCTACCTCGAGTAGTGATTTTTGTTTTTGGGCTAAGTCTTTTTTGATATCATTATAAGAGTCGTATTCTTGACTATTTGTAATTTTAAAGTAAGTACTAAAAATTAGATTTTTTGTATTTTCTAAATGGTTTTGATCTCTTACAGAGGTAAGTAGTTCTTTATAATTTAAGTGTTCATTTCCTAATTTTCTTAGAGAGACAAGCTCGCTTTTCTCTTTTGCGGTAGTTTTTTGGTTGATTTCGTAATAGCCCATAAATTTACTTTTATTATTAATAAATATTTTTATAATAATATCAGATTTAATTTATAAAATACATGAGATTAATAATTATAAAACTATTATATTTACTAATCTCTTTTGTTAAAAAATTAAAATAAATTTTTTCTTTTTAACTTCGCTCTATTAAATCTTGAAGCTCAGTTGGCAATAATAAAGCAAAGTTTATAGCATCAGCAATAACTTGAGTTTGATGCATTCTTTGTTCTTTTAGTGCTGAATAATATTCAGATACCTCAACCGCTTTTTTGGAATACTCTTTTATAACTAGTTTATTTTTATCTGAAAGTTTATCTACGTTGTTCCTAGTATAAACATCAAACTCAAAATCTTGAATTTCATTTAATCTTTTCTCTAGATCATTTACTCTTTCGGTAAGTTTTTCTACCTTTAGTTTGTCATCAGGAAATTTATCAATACACTGTTTAGCAAAGGTAATCTCTTCATTAATTTTAGACGTTTCTTCACTTCTTCTCTCGGTTGTGTAATGTATTTGATAGTTATCAATTTTTTCAATAGATTCTCTAAGTTTATCTTGTTCTTTAGTTAGTTTATCAATATCTTTTGAAAGGATATCTGCAAATTCTTCATTAGTTTTATTTCCAGAATCATGAATATTGGTCCTGTTACCATTTTCTAATTCTCTCAAAAAGTTTTCATGCCAGTTTTCATGTCTTAGTTCCCCGAGTCTATGAAGTTCTTCTTTTGAAACAGAAAGTTCATCTATGTCTGGAAAGCTTGAATTTTCTTTAGAATCTAGCCTAGAAATATCAACACCATGTGTAATTCGTCTTAATATTTAAAGGTCAGAAGCTTCTAAACTTTGTAAAAATAATAGACCTGATTCAGCATTTCTAGCAACAATACCTGGAATGTGGGGCGCTAATTCTTCAAAAGGTGCTCTTCCTTCATATCTAGAATTGTCTTGATTTAAATAATTTCTCTTCCAACCCATGATCTATATTGATCAGGTACATATAAATCAAAAGCTGTTTGCGTATCAAAAGTATCGTTATCAATTTCACTAGTATCAGGAGTCCATATTTTTCTAGCATACAAAGAGGTTTTATTTAATATCTTTTGTTCTCTTTTAGTTGGGTCATTTATTGGTTCGTTCATTTTGCTACCTTTTTAATTTATTACAATTTTTAATGCCTTTTTAAATTTTAAGCAAATAATCTAATTGATTTTTATAATATCAACATGTTCATTTTTTAATTTGCTAAATAGTTGTAATGATTGAAGGTTTGTTTTTTTTAATATAATATCGGATGGTAATTTAAAATATTGATCATTTTTTGATGCAAAAATTCTATGATTGATTGTAGTTCTAATAAAAATATTTCCAAAGTTTTCTAAAGGTAAAAGAGAAAATCTTTTGAAGCTTGGAATTCGAAATTATCATAATATCTGTTGATATTTGTAATTTTACAGCAATTAAGTAATAAAATTTTTTAATTTAGCTATAATCATAGAATTATTTTTATCCTGATTAAATATTAATAATAATAATAATAATAATAATAATAATAATAATAATAATAATAATAATAATTTAAATAATAATGATTTTTAACTATAAAAATGTTAAAAAATATAAACATTTTATAATTACAAGTATGAATAATAATTGGAGAGAAGCTAGTACTCTAGAAATCGCACAATCTTTTGGACTCTTTGACACAGAATATGACCTTATCTGCTCATTATTTAATAAAACCCCAACAATCCTAGAAATAGGAATCTGCTCAGCCTTATTTTCAGAACACTGCTCATATAAAAGTACTAAAGCGCATCTTTCAAATCTTCCAACAACCGCTAAAGGAATAAACGTACTCGTTGGCCCAGGTGAGAACGCAGGAATAGTAGATATAGGAGACAATCAAGCTGTAGCTTTTAAAGTTGAATCCCATAATCATCCATCTTTTATTGAACCCTTTCAAGGAGCAGCAACAGGAGTTGGTGGGATTTTAAGAGATATTTTCACAATGGGAGCTAGACCGCTTGCTTGTTTAAACTCTTTAAGATTTGGTGAAGTTACAAACAAAAAAGCTTCTCATTTATTAAATGGAGCAGTTTCAGGAATTGGAACTTATGGAAACTGTATGGGTATTCCAACAATTGGAGGGGAGCTGTATTTTCATAAATCTTATAATGGAAACTGTTTAGTTAATGCTTTTGCTTTAGGGCTTGTTGAGCACGATAAAATCTTTTTAGGCTCAGCTGAGGGTGTTGGAAATTCTTTAATATATGTTGGTTCTAAAACAGGAAGGGATGGAATTCACGGAGCAACTATGGCTTCAGAAGAATTTAATGAAGATTCTGAAAGTAAACGCCCAACAGTGCAAGTAGGAGATCCATTTCAAGAAAAACTTTTAATGGAAGCTTGTCTTGAAGCAATGAATACAGAAGTTATTATCGGAATTCAGGATATGGGAGCTGCTGGGATGACGAGTTCTGCCTTTGAAATGGCTGAAAGGGCTGGAAGCGGTGTAAGAATTGATTTAGATAAAGTTCCAATGAGAGAAACTGAAATGACTCCTTATGAAATAATGCTTTCAGAGTCGCAGGAAAGAATGCTTTTAGTTGTCCAAAAAGGAAAAGAGCAAGAAATATTTGATATTTTTGATGCTTGGGATTTAGATTCTGTTTTAATTGGAGAAGTTACTGACACTGAAACTGTTCAGCTGTATTGGTTCGGAGAGCTTGTTAGTGATATGCCGGCTAAAGCTCTAGCTGATATTACTCCTAAATATAAGTGGGAATATGAAGCTCCAAAAAGAGATAATTTAAGTTTTGATCATTTATCTAAATTTGAAAAAAGTTTGGATTTAAAATCTGATTGGCTTTCTTTTTTAAGTTCTCCAAATATCTGTTCAAGATCTGAAGTATTTAATAGATATGATTCAACCGTCAGGTCTAACACCGCTATTTTACCAGGAGGAGATGCCGGGGTTATTAGAATAAAAAATAATTCTAATTATTCATTATCTGATAAAAATCATAAAGATTTAAAAAAATCTTCAAAGCCTGAAAAAGGGATAGCTATAAGCCTTGATTGTAATTCGAGGTATTGTTATCTGGATCCAAAAGTTGGCACAGAGCTTTCTATTTGCGAGTCGTTAAGAAATATTACAGCAGTTGGCGCAAAGCCTTTAGGGATTTCTGATTGTTTAAATTTTGGGAGCCCACAAAAGAAAGAAGGGATGTATCAAATAAAAGAATCAATTGATGGGATTGGAAACAGTTGTAAGAAATTAAATGTTCCAGTTATTTCAGGAAATGTTAGTTTGTATAATGAAACTAACGGAAGTGCTATTTACCCAACTCCAACAATTGCAATGGTTGGTTTGCTTGAAGATGTATCTAAAGCTCAAAGTATTTATTTTAAAAATGTTAAAGATAGAGTTATTGTTTTAGGTGAAGTAAAAGAAGAGCATTTGTTAATTTCAGAATATTTTTATGAAAAACATAAAGCTGAAGATATTGAATTTATTAATACTGATTTTGATAAAGAAATTAAAACGGCTAATTTAATTAGAGAACTAATTGACTTAAGATTACTAAATAGCTGCCACGATATTTCAACAGGAGGCTTAGCTTCAGCAGTTGTTGAATCTTGTTTAAATGCTGAAAACAGTTTTGGGGTAAAGCTTGAAACTGAAAATGATTTAGAATTAGAGTTATTTGCTGAAGCCCAGGGAAGGTACATAATAAGCGTCTCAGATGAAAATTATGAAAAAGTTGTAAGTATGATCGAAAAAGCTAGTCTTTTTATTTCTGTATCTGGAGTAGTTCAAAAAGATATAATTGAGCTAAATGATTTATCTATTGATTTAAAAGAAGCTGAGAAATCTTATTTTAAATTTGATATTTAAATTTGCTATTTTCTTTGAATTTTAGCTAATAAAATTATATAAAGAATTTAACCTTTAAAGTATTAATCTTATGTGCGGGATAGCAGCAGTTTGGAATCATAATGAAGCTTCAAATTTAGTTTACTTAGCGCTTCACGCTCAACAACATAGAGGACAAGAAGGAGTTGGAATTGTCTCTTTAAATGAATTTTCAAAATCAATGTCATCTTTTAAACAATTTGGATTAGTTCAGGAAGTATTTTCAGGTTTTGATTTTAGTAAGCTAGCTGGAAGGTCTGCTCTTGGTCATATTAGGTATTCAACAAGCGGCGGTAGTAATTTTCAAAATATTCAACCATTTCAAGCAGAAATTTCTTCAGGGCAAGTTTGTATTTCTCATAATGGAAATATAACTAATGCTGATAAAATAAGAAAAGATTTAATTTCAAAAGGTGCTATTTTTAATTCAACTTCTGATACAGAGATTATTCTTCATTTAATGGCTCTTCAAGATGGAACGCTTCCAAAGATTGATATTATTAAAAATGCATTAAAAAAAGTTGAGGGTGCTTTTAGTTTATTAATTATGTTTAATGATACTTTGTTTGCTGTTAGAGATCCAAATGGTTTTAGGCCACTTTCTTATGCAAATTTAGATAGTTCTTTAGTTTTTGCTTCAGAATCTTGCGCCTTTGATTTACTTGATGCTGAATTTGTTAGAGATGTAGAAGCAGGAGAGATATTAGAAGTAAACTCTAAAGGTGATATTAAAAGTCATAATATTCTTGAAGTTGTAAAAGAGTCAAAATGCGTTTTTGAGCATATTTATTTTGCTAAACCAGATTCTTTTGTTTTTAATGAAGATGTAACTGATTTAAGAAACAAAATGGGAAGAGAGCTTGCTAGAGAGTTTAAAGAAACAGCAGATTTTGTGATCGGAGTTCCTGATTCAGGAAATGAAGCTGCTTTAGGTTTTGCTGAAGAGTCTGGAATTGCTTATAAAAATGGGATAGTAAGAAATAGATATGTAGGAAGGACTTTTATTGAACCGCAGCAATCTATTAGAGATTTTGGAGTTAAGTTAAAGTTTAATGCTAAAAAGAAGTTACTTAATGGAAAAGATATTATTGTAATTGATGATTCAATAGTTAGAGGGACTACTAGTAGAAAAATTGTTAAAATGCTTAAAGGGGCAGGGGTTAAAAAGATTCATTTCTTAGTTTCTTCACCTCCAATAACAGATCCTTGTTTTTATGGGATTGATACTCCAAATAAAGACGAATTAATTGCATCAAATAAAACTGTTGAGGAAATAAAAGAGTATTTAAAAGTTGATAGTTTGTATTTTTTATCTAAGGAAGGTTTATTTAAGGCAGTAAATGGGAAGTCTGGTTTTTGTGATGCTTGTTTTACTGGTGATTATCCTGTTGTGATTGGAAAGAAAACTAAGCAAACTAGTATTTGTTAATTTAGGGAGGCTCAGCTATATTAATAAAGAAGTCATTTGCTGTATTTATAAGAAATTAAAAAATACAGGGTTTATTTGTAAAATTTAATATTTTTATTATCTTCATTTTTACAAAGAAAAAAATCTCCTGTATCAATAAAGCCATCAGAACTACAAAATGCTCTAGGGCTAAATTTTAGTAAGATAGAGTTATGGTTTGTATAAATTCCTTTTGCCTGTTTTTGTTGCTCAATATTATAATATTCAGTTTTTCCATGTAGTGGAGATCTAAATTTTCTTGAAAAGTCTGTACAAAATAAGTCAATTTTTGATTTATAGGAAGTCTAGGAACCTTCCTTACCATCTTTATATCTGATTTCAATAGTTTTACTACATCCAGAAAGTGTTAAGAAAATGATTGAAATAAGAATTTTCATTTTTAAAAATTATCATAAGAATTTTGTTTGAACAAGTAAATTCTAATAATCTTTAAACTCATTGTCAAAAATAGGAACTCCTACAGATTCTTGATTCCTATATTTACCGTTTTCATCATATAAAATAGTACTAGGTGTTTTTAATCCAATAATCACAGCTCTAGCAATCTTCATATCTTTATATAAGTTTATTGGGCTAGGAGAGTGGTTGGCTAGCTCTAATGTAATACATCTGCTTGTATGTCCTGGATAAATTAACATTGCTGTTTGAACTACTGTTAGCCCGACTCTTGCTAAGGTACTTCTACCTTCAATTAAGAATCCAATATTTTTACTTACAGAGACTTTTTCTAAGGTGTGAGATAATAAAAATTCTCCAGGTTTTAAAGTATATGGATCATCTTTACTTATAATCACTTTTTTATAGTCAGGTGTTATTTTTTTCTTTACATCAACAGTTTTTCCAGCTTGTTGAATTAATAAAGTATCTCCAAGATGAAGAGTTATTCCAGCAGGTTTAATTATTTTTTTATTAAATGGCTCAATTATTAAATCTGAGTTCTCAAGAGCCTCTTTAATATCTATATTTGAATACATCATATCTTTAAATTTACTCCTAAATATGTTAAATTTTATGCAATTATTATAAATAGGACAAGATATGGATGTTAAACCTAATGAAATTAAAGGAGGCTTTTTTTGGTTTATTGGAGCAGGCTTTTTTTCTGTTTTATTAGTAATGTTTCTATATTTTGTTGATGAAAAAAAAGCTCATTCAACTAAAAATATCGAACATAATAATATGATGAAAGAGTTAAGAGAAGCACAAACAGGCTTAAAGTCAGACTAGATTTAGTAGATTATAATTAAATTATCAATTCTTTTAACATTTACCCTAGTATCAGGTTCGATGCCAATAACTATATTAACTCCACCTTTTTCTATTTTTGGTAGTATATAATTAATTCCTTCAAAATTCATCGGAGGATACATAGCTAATGGGTTAATGTTGGAATTTAGGCGTGCTTTTGGAATCATTAAATTATATATTCGATCATTAGATTTTACTAATTTAAAGTTTGTATTAGTGTTTAAATCTAAGACTATATTTCTATTTTCATTATCAAATCTGATTGTGTTTAAAGTCAGCTCTCTAGAATTTACCTTAGGGTTATATCCATATGTTGGGAGTTCTTCTTTATTTAAATTTTCAAAATTATTGCTAGGAGTTTTTGCAGCTATTATTTTTTCTTTTTCTATATATTTAAAATCAGGGTTTTCTGTTGCTTCTAAATCTGCAAAGTTGTTATTTGGAAGTGTTACAGATTTTAGTTTTTCTTGAGTTTCTTGGTTCTTTAATGAAAATAATTCTTCTCTAGCAAGTACTGTTTTATCATTAGGTTTTTTATTTCTAATTATTGCGCCTTCAAATTTAATAGGTTCATTTGCTGTTACTGGGTGATGAATGATATTTTCAGATTCATATATTATTTCTTTGTTTTGTTCATTAGAATCCTTAGAGTCGTATTGAAAGTCTTTTTGAGGCGAGTTGTCGTTTTTAAATTTAACTAAATTAGCAGCATAAACTTTATTTTTGTAATTAGTTTTTGGAGCTTGCAGTCTTATTGCTTCAAGTGATGCTCGAGCAGTGTTAGAAGGAGTTGAAAGATCAGAAACTCTAACTGTTAATCTATCATTTGATAAATTCCAACTAGAAAAAACTTCTTTACCACTTTTAAATTCTAAAAAAAGTTTAGTACGATTATTATTAAAAGGTTTAACTGTAAGTTTATTGATGAGTTCATTTGTTTTTGGTGTAAAGCTTGCTTCTTTTTTTGTATTTATAGAAGAGGTTATAATGTTTATACCAGCTGGATTTTCTGCTCTATATACTTTTTCTATTTTTATATCTGGGCTGTAGATTAGAAGATTTTGAACTAAGTTATCAACTTCTTTTATTATAATAATATTGTTGTCATTTTTAATTTTTAATAACTCTTTATTAGAATCATTTGCAGATAAATTAAGAGTACAAAAAAAAGTTATTAGAGTTAAAAATAGTTTTTTCACAATATTTATTAAAATAGTTTTAGTATTGTTTTTTTACCATTATTTTTATTAGTTTCATAGAGTGTTACTCTGCCTCTAGAAATTTTAGAGACTATTAAATTCTGTTTAGAGATTATTTGATCTTCAAGTATTATAAATGATTTATTATTATAGGTAATTAAAGCTGTTTTATCAGTTTCAGTTAATAAAACAGCTTTTAATTTAGTTTTTTTAATATCAATATTCATAATTTCAGAATTAGAAGTGATTGTTGCTAAAAAGGGGTTAAATATAACTTGATTGGTTCTATTTAAAGAGTGCTTATAGTTAAATTCATTTTGAATAGCTGATTTTTTTAACTGATCTTGGTTTATTTGAATAGATGTTTTTAAGTTTGGTATTTGATAAAAGAAATAAGATAAGTTTTTAAATAATAAAAAGCTAGTCAGTATAATAAAAACAAAAAGAATAGAGTAAGATTTGATATTTAAGGATTTATTATAAAATAAGCTTAAAAACTTAAAATTTTCTATTAAAATCATAGTCAATAAAAAGAGTCGGGGCGAGAGGATTTGAACCTCCGGCCTCTGGTTCCCAAAACCAGCGCTCTAGCCATGCTGAGCTACGCCCCGAAATAGTAAATGTTATACTAGCTTATCGAATAATTTTTGAAAAGTTATTGACTTAAATAAAATTATTGAAGAATGTTATAACACATATTTAAAAGATTGCTATGTATTCAATAAAAGAAATTTTCACTAATTTAGCTGATTTAGGTCCAATTACAATAAAAGGTTGGGTTTGGACGCACCGAAAATCTAAAAATGTCTCATTTATTGAACTAAATGATGGCTCGACCCCAAAAGGACTTCAGTTAGTAATAGAACCTGATTTAGAAAGTTATCTTGATATTTCTGATGATATAACAACTGGATCTTCAATTGAGGTGCAAGGAGATTTGGTTAAATCTTTAGGAAAAGGGCAAGATTTTGAGGTTGTTGTTAAGGAAATTAAATTAATTGGAAAGGCAGACCCAGATTCCTATATATTACAAAAAAAAGGGCATAGTTTAGAGTTTTTAAGAGAGCATATGCACTTAAGAGCTAGGTCAAGAAGTTTAGCTGCTGTATTTAGAGTCCGCTCAGAGTTGTCTTTTGCTGTTCATAGGTTTTATAAAGAGCGAGGTTTTTTTCATATTCACACACCTATTATTACTGCTGCTGATTGTGAAGGGGCTGGAGAGATGTTTTCTGTCACATCTAAGGATTTAGAAAAGCTTGATTCTAAAATAAATTTTGAAGAAGATTTTTTTGGAGAACATACTAGTTTAACTGTCTCAGGACAACTTGAAGCTGAGACTTTAGCAACTTCTTTAGGAAAAGTTTATACTTTTGGGCCAACATTCAGGGCTGAAAATTCAAATACCTCAAGACATTTATCAGAGTTCTGGATGATTGAGCCAGAAGTTGCTTTTAGCGTTCTTGAGGATAATCAAAAATTAGCTGTTGAGTTTATACAGTACTTAGTTAAGTATGCATTTGAAAATTGTAGCTTGGATTTAGAGTATCTACATAAAAGAGATTGGGTTAAAAAATCTTTAGTAAAAGATTTAGAATTAGTTGTTAATAATGATTTTAAAGTTTTTGATTATACAGAAGTTATTGAGATCTTAGAAAAATCTGGAAAGAAATTTGATTATCCTGTTAAATGGGGGATTGATCTTCAGTCTGAACACGAAAGATTTTTAACTGAAAATTATGTCAAAGGTCCTGCTGTAGTTGTAAATTATCCTAAAGGGATTAAAGCATTTTATATGAAGTTAAACGATGATGGGAAAACTGTTAGAGCTATGGATGTTTTAGTTCCTGGTCTGGGTGAAATTATTGGAGGTTCTGAAAGAGAGGACAGGTTTGATGTTTTAAGTCAAAAAGTGGTTGAAAATGGAATTGATCCTAAAGATTTATGGTGGTACTTGGAGCTTCGAAAATTTGGAACTGTTCCTCATTCTGGATTTGGTCTTGGGTTTGAAAGACTGATTATGTATTTAACAGGGATGGGGAATATTAGAGATGTTATTCCTTTTCCAAGGTATCCTGGTAATGCTAAGTTTTAGGCTTATAATACTTAGTTAAGTTTCTTGTTATTTCTTGGATGCTAAAAACTGCTTCTATTACATTATTTGGTTTGTGAATTTGCCCTAATTTTAGTAATTCTTTTTTAATTTTATGTTTATCTACTGGTTTGATTGAAAAATCTTCATTAAAATTATTTAGCTTCTCAAAATTTCTTATTGTAGCTCTATAGGTTTCGTCTGGAATTTGAATATGTATCTTTTTAAGATGACTAATCGTAATTTGATACTCTTGAGATAGATTTCTAGAAATTATTTTATTAACAAAGGTATCAATCATAAAAGTATCAACTTTGTCAGCGCTAGTTATTAAAATAAAATGATTGATGCAATCTTGATCTATGTTTTTTTGAGTTTGAGAGTTGTTAGTAATATCTTCTTGAAATTTTGTTAATTTTTTAAATATTTCAGGAGCTAATTTGGTATCTGGCTTACTTAAGACTTTATTTATCTTGGATAAAAGATTATTAGAAAAATCAGGGTTATATTGGGACGTTGTACTAAATCCTATCATTTTAGAAATAAAAAATGGTGAGAACAGGATTCGAACCTGTGTAGGCATACGCCAGCAGATTTACAGTCTGCCTCCTTTAGCCACTCGGACACCTCACCAAAAATAAAAATGGAGCGGGAGACGAGATTCGAACTCGCGACCCTTAGCTTGGAAGGCTAATGCTCTAGCCAGCTGAGCTACTCCCGCTTGAATATGAAAATATAAGATTTTATTAATTTATTCAAGGTCTTAGTTGAGTTTATTTATGAATATTTAAATTTTTAGTTTAACATATTAATTTATTTATATAAATCTTTATTTTTTTAGTAAATTATTATAGTTACATATATAGATATGCCTTCGTGGCTCAGTGGTAGAGCGTTTCCTTGGTAAGGAAGAGGTCGAGAGTTCAATTCTCTCCGAAGGCTTATTTTATTATATTCCTTTATTTAATTAAAAGATTATAATATAAGTTTGATACTATTATATTTTACGCCAGTGGCTCAATTGGTAGAGCAGTGGATTCCAAATCCAAAGGTTGAGGGTTCAAGTCCTTCCTGGCGTGCTTTTTAAATTTTTATCCTTAAATTTTTCTCAAAGATATATGAAATTTTGAATTAGTTATTAATATTTGAATTAGGTATTAATAAAAGATAACAAGATAAATAAAAAAACCTTAAAAAAAATCCATAGATAAGTAATATGAACAAACCTCCCCCACAAAAAATTAATTCAATGGGAGAGGTTCAAGTTAAGTTCTGCTTTTACTTAACATTAGCTTGGTGCATTGCAAGAGATAATTCTATCTCCTGCGTCGCACTTTTTTTGCTGACAATGTTTCTTTTTTTTGTTGTTGTTGTTGCGTTGTTTTTCTTAACCCAACGATTCTTTTTTACAGCAGTAGTCTTCATTATCACATACCTATTTTTTTTGTTAAATCCTCTAGCCTTGACCTCCTAGATCAAGAAAAAACTTGAGGATCTTTTAGTATTTACAAATTATAAACAATAAAAGATCCCCAAGTTCAGAAAACATTAATATTTATCTTGTTAATTAAATCTTTTTAAAAAAAACTTAATTAACAAGATGTTTAAAACTTCTACCCAAAAATTTATTTATAATAATAATATTATTACAAAAATAGCTAAAATTGTAACATAAAAATTAAAATTTTTTCAAGATTATTTTTTTAATTACAGTTAAAATAGCCTTAAACCGATTTATATCTTTAAATTCTTAAGAATTTATAATAAGTTACAAAATATGAACAAAAAAACTAAAACAGCAATTACTCCAATCCGATCTGAAGATTTTCCAAACTGGTACCAATCAATAGTAAAAGAAGCAGATTTAGCTGAAATGGCTCACGTAAGAGGCTGTATGGTGATAAAACCCTGGGGTTTTTCTATCTGGGAAAATATCCAAACACACCTTGGAAAGCTAATTAAAAAAGAGTCAGTTAAAAACGCATATTTCCCATTATTTATTCCTTTAAGCTACATTCAAAAAGAAGCAAACCACGTAGATGGTTTTGCTAAAGAAATGGCAGTAGTAACTCATCACAGATTAGAAAAAAAAGAAGATGAGCTAATTCCAGCTGGAAAGCTAACTGAACCAGTTGTAGTTCGCCCAACATCGGAAGCAATAATTGGAGAGTCTTTTTCTTCTTGGGTAAATTCTTATAGAGACTTACCAATTAAAATAAATCAGTGGTGTAATGTTGTTCGCTGGGAAATGAGAACAAGGGTATTTTTAAGAACATCAGAATTTTTATGGCAAGAAGGTCACTGCGTGTTTAGTTCAGGGCAAGAGGCTAGAGATGATGCTAAAAAAATGATTAAGATTTATGAAAAGTTTATTAATGAATATTTAGCAATTCCTTTAATAGTTGGAACAAAACCTGATTATGATAGATTTCCTGGAGCTGAAATTACTTATACAGTTGAAGCAATGATGCAGGATAAAAAAGCTCTTCAAGCAGGTACTTCTCATTACTTAGGACAAAGCTTTTCTAAGTCAGCTGATATAAGTTTTATTGATAAAGATAATGAAAGTAAGTTATGTCACTCTTCATCTTGGGGGGTTAGTACTAGGTTAATAGGAGGTTTAATTATGACTCACTCAGATGATAATGGTTTAAGGCTTCCTCCAAAAATTGCTGGAACTCATCTAATTATTATTCCTTTTCTTAAAGGCAAAGATGAAGCAGAAGATAAGGGTGTTTTAGATTATGCAAATTTAGTTAAAGATAATCTTTTAAAAGCTAATGAAAATAATAATGATTATGATTTAGAAATAGAAGTTGATTCAACAGATAAAAAACCATCTGATAAAAAATGGGAATGGGTTAAAAAAGGAGTTCCGTTAATTGTTGAAGTTGGAAGCAGGGATATAGAAAATAAGAAAGTAGTTGTAAGAAATAGGCTAAAAGACCCGTTTGAGAAAGATATAATAGATTTAAGTGATTTAGAGACAAGTTTAATTTCTCGTTTAAACCAAATTCAAGAAACTTTATATAATCAAGCTTCTCAAATGCTAAATGATAATATAGTTGAAGCTAGTGATTTTTCTAGCCTAGAAGCTTGTTTTAAAAATGAAGATTTAAAATTTGTTAAAGCTTATTATGATTCAAGCTTAGAAGAGGATAAAAGACTAAAAGAGTTAAAGATTTCAGTAAGATGCATCCCTTTAGACCAAGATGATAAGCTAGGAGTTTGTATATTATCTGGAAATCCTACCTCTAATAAAGCTATCTTTGCTAAGTCATATTAAATTAATTGATATTGTTAGTATATTTAGTTGAATAAGAATTGTAATACCTTTATACTGCGAGAGTTTGCAAGGCTATAAAAGATACTATTTACAGATTAAATATTTTTCAAATTTATAATTAAAATAAACAATTTAATAATATATTAAAAATAAGATAAGAGATAAAATGACAAAACAAGATATGATAAAATTTTCTGATTTAGGATTAGATTCATCAATTATAGAAACCCTTGATAAGATAGGCTACATTCAGCCAACACCAATTCAAGTAAAAGCAATTCCACCATTACTTGAAGGAAGAGATTTATTAGGGATAGCGCAAACTGGAACTGGGAAAACAGCAGCATTTGCTTTGCCAATTTTATCAAAGATTACTACTAAAAAAACTCCTCAAGTATTAGTTTTAACTCCAACAAGAGAACTTGCAATTCAAGTAACAGAGGCATTTAAAATTTATTCTAAAGGTCGCGGAATTGATAGCTTGACAGTCTACGGTGGGCAAGCAATTTCTGTTCAGCTCAGACAGCTTAAAAATGGACCTCAAGTAATTATTGGAACGCCAGGAAGAATATTAGATCATTTAAAAAGAAAATCTTTAAAATTATCTGATATTCATACTGTAATTTTAGATGAAGCAGATGAAATGCTTAATATGGGTTTTATTGAAGATTTAGAAACTATTTTATCAAAAACTCCTGATACTAAACAAACTTTATTATTTTCTGCAACAATGCCAAAAGCAATTGCAAGAGTTGCTTCAAAATATTTAAAAAATAATGTTGAAATTAAAATAAAATCTCAAATTAATTCTGCTGAAAATGTAACTCAATATGCATTATCAACAAATGGAATTAATAAGTTAGACGCATTAACAAGATTACTTGAAATCGAAGACTTTGATTCTTTAATTATTTTTGCAAGAACTAAAAATAATACTGTTGCTGTGTGTGATGAACTAAACAAAAGAGGTTATATAACAGGTGTTTTAAACGGTGACTTAAGTCAAGATTTAAGAGAGAAAACTATTAATAAATTCAAAAAAGGTGATTTAAAAATAGTTGTTGCAACTGATGTTGCCGCGCGTGGGTTGGATATTAAAACTATCTCACACGTAATAAACTTTGATCTGCCACTTGATCCTGAAATTTATATTCATAGAATTGGAAGAACTGGGCGTGCAGGAAGAGAAGGGATCTCAATTTCATTTTATGGTGGAAGAGATAATAAATTAGTTCAAAGAATAGAAAGAACTATTAAAAAACATCTTTTAGAATTTAAATTGCCTTCACTTGCTGAAGTTAAAAAGTTATCTTTATTAAAACTTGGAAAGAATTTAAAAGAAATTATAGAAAAAGATCCTACTAAGTATGATGAGATTCTTTCAACCTTTAAAAAAGAATATCAGCTTTCAGATAAAGAGATAGCAGCAGCATTACTTCATATGCTAACTAAAGATAAGTTTTCAAAAGTTTCTGATTTTAAAGATAACTCAGGAGACAGAAGAAGAGGCGGCGGTGGTGGAAGAGGAAGGTCTGATAGAGGAAGAAGTGGTGGTCGTTCAAGAAATGGCGGCGGCGGCGGAAGATCAAGAAACCGCAGCGGCGGAGATGATAGAAGGTCAAGATCAAGATCTGACTCAAGAAGTAGTAGCGGTGGAAGAGGAAGGCCTGATTCGAGAAGTAACAGCGAGAGCGGACGTTCTTCAGATAATAGAAGATCTAGTTCAAGAGGTAAGTTTAGCGATGGTGGGTCAAGTAATGGAAATAAGAAAAGATCATTTTCTAAGAATGGACCTAAAAAGAATAGCTTTTCAGGACCAGCTGGTTCTTCTCCAAAAGGAAATAGAAGTAAAAGAACTTTTAAGTCAAAATAGTTTATTTAAAGATTTTTTAAGTTATCATAAATTGCTTGAGAGGGGATGTTGATAAATTGATCTTTATCATCATATTTAGAAAGTATTAAAGTGTTTTCCATTTTTAATAATTGTTTAATGTCTTTTTTACGGATTTGGTTTCTCCATTTAATTTCTATAAAATAAACAACTTTATCTAAGATATAAGCAATATCAATTTCACCGGTAGCTTTTAAATAAAATGTAGGGAATTTTTTTTGATAATGATTAACAATAAGGCTTTCAACTAAAAAAGACTCATCAATATTAATATTTTCAAATAATTCTTCATTGATTAATAATGTTAATGCTTTTAAAATAAATGGGTCCGTAAAATGAAATTTCTTATCTTTTTTATGAGCAGCTGTTAATTTATTTAAGTTAATAGCTTTTTGAATATATAAAACATTTAGCCTTTCAAGTATGTCACAATATTCTTTTATAGTATCTCTTGAGACTCCATCAGTATGATCTGTTAATGATTGAAAAGATACTTGGCTTCCATAGGTTTTTAGAATTGATAAAATAACTTGAAGTAGCATTTTTTTAGATTTGTTTAATCTAATAAAGTCACCTAAAATCCAGTTATTATAAATAGTATATGTTGATTTTTTTATCTCTTGTTTTTCGTAATATTCATTAATAGCTATTAAATAACCACCGGTTTTAATAAAATTATTAAAATGTTTTTCAAGGTTTTCGTTTTCTTTAAATAAACTTAAATATTCTTTAAAGTTTAAAGCTAGGATTTGATAGTCTTTAATATCCTCAGAACCTCTTCTGCCAGGAAGTTTTGTTATAGTATCTTCTAAGATAATTTTATCGGATCCAGTTACTAGCAGGTTTGTATTTTCTAAAAGGCCTAAATCAGCTAATGCTTTTATGCTAAGTTCCCAGTCTTTTATATATGTAATTTCATCAATAAATAAATAATTTCTATCCTCCTTATTATTAGTTAAGAAATAGTGACAAATTTTATATAATTCGCTTCTATCTAAAATAGTATCTGTTGTTAAGTAAAATATTTTATCAGCGGTAGTGAGTTCTAAGGCTTTAAGTATTAGTTGTTTTAAAGAGGTACTTTTTCCTAATTGTCTTCCACCAGTTAAAGTAAAAATACCTGTTTTATTTATTGGAAATTTTTTAAGAAATTCAAATTCAAACTTTTTTGCTAGTAATTTATATTTTTTAATTTGAGGGTCATTCTTTATAAAAGACTCTTTACTTTCCCAGTGTAAATTATGTTCTTTAAACCTATCTAACATATTATAATGATTGTAAATTTAGTATAATCTTAATACTTTAAGATTATACTATCTTAAAATATTAAGAAAGTATAGTTTTTTTATGTAAGATGTTGATATGATTATGTTTCTAAATAGATTTTACGATGTTTTCTAAAGCTAAAACAGGGTTTTCAGCTTTATGAATAGGAGATCCGATAACTAAATAATCAGCTCCAAGTAAGCTAGCATCTTTAGGAGTGTTAATTTGCTTTTGGTTATTAATAGATTTATTTTTATACCCTTCTGGTCTTATCCCAGGGCAAAGTTTTAAAAATTTAAAATCTTTAACTAGCTCTAATTTTGTAGATGGAAGAATTAGTCCATCAAATCCAACTTTTTTAGCAAACTCAGCAAACATTAAAACAGTATCTGATAAATCTTTTTGATAAAGCCATTTTGTATATTGATCATCATAATGAGTTAAAACTGATAAACAAAAAAGTTTAGTATTAGAATCTTTTAAAGATTCTAATACTTGAGTAGCAAATTTTTCGCCAACGTGAGGGTAGATATTCATAATATCCACATCAAGTTCTTTTAAATTATTTGCTATAGTTTTCATAGTTCTTGAACCGTTCCAAGTTTTCATATCTATGAATATTTTTTTATTTAAAGTTTTTAATTTTTCAATAAATCTATAAGAGCTTAAAGAGTCTTTAGAAAAATGAGCAATAGAATCTAAGTTAACTTTAAAGCCAAAGTCAGGGCTGTTAACATTTGTTAAAAGCTTTGCAAGCTGAAAATTCTTATCTTGATTTTCAAGATCAAGCGCTACGTAGATAAAAGATTTACTCATTATGCTTTCTTATAATAAATCATATCATGGTTAACTTTAGCAGCAGGAGCGCCAAGATCTAAAGCTTCTTTAGTATCAAGTTTAATCATCTTAGTTCCTTGCTTAATTGCTTTTAAAGCAGATTCTTCAGGTATTACTAGGTTTCTTGATAATTGCCATTTTATTGGATCAACTAAAAATTCTTGATATGAAGTAACCGTGCTTTGGTCAAGTAAATTTTCCGCTGCTGATATTTCTAAAAGCTCAGGAAGGGTAATTAAAGGAACAAGTGTTACTTCTTTTTCTTTTAATCTATTTAATGATTCTTTGTGATGATAAGATAAAATACAAGCTCCGTGAGAAACAAGATATCCTTCTTTTCTAAAAGCTACAGCAGCATTACCAGTAGTACCTGCATAGTTAACAAGTTCTTCAACTACTAAAGCTTTCATACCTTTTTTAATTAAGGGGTTGTTTCTATCTCCTGTAATTAATTCATCGTGACCGCCTTCTTTTCTTGAAACTCTTAAGTAGCAATAAGGAATTTCTTTTTTTAAAATATCACAAACTTGATTATTCAGCTCCCAGGCAGGAATCATTCCACCTGTTGCATTTCCTTCAATAAAATCAAATTCAGCTTCATCGATAACTTTAAAAGCTAACTGTCTACATAAAAATCTCATAATGCTTGGCTGCCCAACTAATCCTTTTATCATTATGTAGCCAGGTCCTCTATTTCCTGTGCTATAGACAAAAGGATCTTGACCATTATCGACATTTCTAATTTCTAAAGCGCCTGAGTTGATGATTTTTGAAATAATTTCTTGTTTTGAACATTTGTCTTGGCTCATAGTGGATTTCTTTTATGTTTATTAGAAATTATAATTTAAATTCTAAAAAAACAACTAAAATATACAAACTATCTATTTATATTTCTTCAAAACTTATTATAATTAGCTTTATGGAACAATTTTTTACAATAGAAAACATCGGAACTCTTTTTATGCTAATTCTGCTTCAGGCAGTTTTAGGGTTTGATAATTTACTTTACATCTCTTTAGAGTCTGCAAAAGTAGAAGAGAAATATCAAAGTATGGTTAGAAAATTAGGAATTTTAATAGCCTTAGTTTTAAGGATTGTTCTACTTTTTCTAATTTTTAATGTAATAAAATATTTTCAAGATCCAATTTTAAATTTTGAATTTGTAAATATTTTAGAAGCCTCATTTAATGTTCATAGTATAATCGTCTTAGTTGGAGGGGTCTTTATTATTTATACCGCTATGAAAGAGATATCTCATATGCTAATTCTTGATGATGTTGGGCTTCATCTTCAAGGTCATCATAAAAGTTCTTTGTGTAAATCAATATCATTAATTGTAATTATGAATATGGTATTTTCCTTTGATTCTATTCTAAGTGCCATCGCTTTATCTGATATCTTTTTAACTATGGCTATCGCTATTATTATTAGCGCATTTTTAATGGTAGCCCTTGCGGATAGAGTTGCTGATTTTTTAAATAAAAATAGGATGTATGAAGTTTTAGGTTTATTTATATTATTAATTGTTGGTGTGATGTTAATTTCTGAAGGGGGACATTTAGCGCATTTAAAGGTATTTGGATTCTCTATTGAACCAATGGCTAAAAGTACTTTTTATTTTGTTGTTATTACAATGGTTCTAGTTGAAATGGCGCAAAGTAAATATCAAAAAAAGCTACTTAAAACAAAAATGCAAATAAGCAAAAAAACAAATAAACAAAAATAAATAAAAGTTAATAAATAAATAAAAGATAAATATGCATATATTATTACTTGGATCAAATGGTAGAGAGAGCTCAATTGCTTATAAATTGTTTAATGAAGGCAATAAGATTTCGGTAATTGCTAAATTTGAATCTCCTACTGTTTTTGATTGTGTCTCTAAGTCAGAAGGGACTTTTGTCATTGGAGATTTTAATGACCCATCTTTTGTTAAGCAAAAAGCTTTAGAAATTAATCCAGATTTAGTTTGGGTTAGCTCTGATGAGCCTTTGTCAAAGGGGATTGTTGATGAATTAAAGACAATCAAGGGCTTAAAAGTTATTGGGCCAACAAAAGACGGATCTGAAATTGAGTGGAATAAGGTTTTTTCTATTGAGTTAGTTAAGGAAATTTTACCTGAATATTTACCTAAGTTTTGGGTAATTGATAATGAAAATATTGATTCAACTTTTATAGATATACAAAATTCTAATATTCAAATTGTTGTAAAACCTCAAGGATTAACAGGAGGAAAAGGGGTTAAGGTAATGGGTAAACATTTAGCTGATTTTGATGAAGCTAAAAAGTATTCTTTAGAATTATTAAAAACTGATGAAAAGGTTTTACTTGTTGAATTAGTTTCTGGAATTGAGTTTTCAATTATGGGTTTTACTGATGGAGTAACTACTGTTTGCGCACCTGCAACTTATGATTACCCATATAGATTTGATAATGATTCCGGGCCAGGAACTGGGGGGATGGGAAGTTTTAATGATGCAACAAATCACTTATCTTTTATGAGTGAAGATGATTTTAAAGTTTGTAGCAATATTATTTCTAAAACTGTTACAAAGCTAAAAGAGTTAAAAAGAGATTTTAACGGTGTTTTGTATGGAGGATTTTTTAAAACAGAACAGGGGATTAAATTTTTAGAATTTAATGCAAGGTTAGGAGACCCGGAATGTATGAATGTTTTAGAAATTATGGACTCTAAGTTAACTGATCTTTTGTTAAATATTCATAATAAAACTCTAAGTTCCAAAAATTTAGTATTTGAAAATAAAGCATCTATTGTAAAATATTTAGTTCATCCAAAATATGGCTTTGATTCAGATGAGTCTGTTGATTTTAATGTTGATTTTGAGAATATTGCTAAAAATGATGTTAAAACTTTTTTTTCAGCAGCTATTAAGTCTAAACAAGGTTTTCAGACTGTAGGAAAATCAAGAACTCTTGCTTTGGTTTCAAAAGGTGAAAGCCTAGAAAATGCTAGAGAAAAGATAGATAAATCAATAGGATATGTATCTGGTTCTTTAGAGTATAGAGAAAATATTGGTAAATTAGCTTAATTTAGAGTTTTAAGCTTGATTTAAGATTAAAATTTTATTACATTTCAATCACTTTTAGGATTTTAAAATGAGCAGTGTTATTAAAAAAAGACGTAAGAAAATTAGAAAGCATAAGTATAGAAAACTTAAAGCAAAAAATAGAAATAAAAAAAGAAAATAGTTTTATAGTTTAAGTGGTTTAGTTAGTAGTAAAGAAGTACCATTATGAGTAAAATTGTAGAGTCAAAAACTGAAGATCCTTTAGTTTTAACTAGAAGAGGTTTTTTAGGAGTAGGGGCTAAAACAGGAGCAGCAGCTTTATTTGCTTCTATATTGTTAGGGGAAAATAAGAAAATATCTTTACATAGTGATGAAGATCATCATCCAGATGACCATTCTTCTACTGAAACAACTCTTGAAGTCCATGATGAGCACGAAGATTCCCATGAATATCAAATTACAGATTTAAATTTAAAAACAGCTGGTTTTGTTGCTGGTGTTTTTGGAATTGAAGTTACTAGGTGTCTATTAGGAAATGATTTTAACCTAGATACAGCTGGTGAGATGATGATTGCTGAAGGTGCAAGGCTTGCAGCTTTATATTTATCTGGGAATGAAGATGATAAGCATATTGCTGAGCATGAGATAAATCATTTAATGATTGATTTAGCAGTAGTTCCTGCTTTAGTTTTAATTGCTGATTTAACTTCTCATACTGAAGTAAATCCTGAAAATATTTTTGATACATTTAAATTTTCTGAACTATTTGAAAATGGTTATGATTATTCTAAGAGGCCATCAATATATGATAAAGAGGGTTTAGAAAAATATCTTAAAGTAGTTACAGATGATTATTTAAATGTAGTTGCTCAAGTTACGACTCTTTCTCAGCTTTTTGCTCCTATAGGAACTACATATACATCTACAGCTATCGCAGATAGTTATTCCGATATGTATTTAAAAATTTCTGAAGCTAAAAATTGGACTAACGCTGCTCTTAATGAGCACTATAATCCAAAAAAACAAAGAATTGATAAAAAAAGAGAAGAGGCCATTGATCAAGGTATTTCCGAATTAGATTCTTTAATTAGTTCAGAGAAGGGTATTGATCAAAAGTTTAATATATTAAATGAGATTATTCAAAGTTTAGGTGTAGAATTAGATTATTCTTTAGATGATAAGTTTGAAATATTAAAATATTATGTTAAGGAAAATGAAAATATAAATAATGATATCTCTCAAAGACTTATACAGGAAGCATCTATCATTAGTGATACTAATAATCATATTAAGTTAGGGAGTAAAGAACTATTAACAGAAGTAGATAATGATTTAGCTGAAATATCAAAAGAACTTGATATAGATTTTTCTTCTATTTTAAATTCTAATGAAAATTTTGATAAAAAATGTGAACTTCTAAAAGAGCTTATAGAAAAAGATATCGACTTAACAGATGAAATGAGAAATAGTTTTTTGTTAAAGGTAGAAAAAATATTTACAAAATTCAAAGAAGAAGATGAAAAAAGTATAAATAAATTAAAAATAGTTGAGAATCAATTAGAAGGGATGTCTGAAGAGTTAGGGATAGATTTTACAAACATTGTTATTTCTTCTAAGGACGCTAAGGATATTTTTAATAAAAGATGCGAAAAAGTTATTAGTTTAATTAAAGATAGTAATAGTTTTTTAACTATTGATAATGAAAAAATACTTAAAGAAGCTATAGCGAACACAAATAAAGATTCAAAAGCAAATTATAATTTTATGTTAACACTATGTGCTAATATACAAGGGTCTTTGGGGATAGGAGATCCTCCAGAAATTTTCTTTTTAATTAAATTTTTCAAAGATCAAAAAGCTATTTTAAAATCTCAATGCGTTGGTGCTGCATTGTCAGAGTTTAACTCTAATCTTTTAACAAGCTTATTTTTATACAACACTGTAAACAGAAATAGCGTTCATCCTTATAAAACTAAATTTTTTGCAAGAAATTTAAAGTTTTATAAAAATTGTCAATTTAAAGTTTTAAAAAATATTATTCAAATTTCTAAGCCTGTTAATTTAAGAAACACTGCTAAAAATTATTCAGATGGAGGATGGAAATCCCCAATAGAAAACTTAGATATTTCAGAACAGTTCTCAATTGCATTTAATGATGGTAGGAAGCTATTTAAAGAATTAAAAAACAAACTTTTAGATGGTGGGTCAACAGATGAAAGCTTAACAGATATTTTAATAAAATATAAAGAAGGTAAGTTTAGACTTTCTTTAAGAGATTATATTAAAGAGAAGTATGATATATTTAAAAATATCAATACAAAGTTGGATCAAAATATTGATCCACAAGATCTTCATAGGTTATTTGAAAGTAAAGAATTTACGGATTTATTAACAGCATTTCATAATGTTAAAGATTCAAGAAGTGGTCTTTTGAACAAACTCAAAGAAGGGTCAAAAGATGATTTTAATAAAACATTTTTATCACTACACAAAGCAATTGATAAGCTAAATGGTGATATTTTTAATGGTTTTTTTGATAAACTTATTGAAGGAAATGGTTCAGAGTTAGAGAAAGATTTAATTAAAAGTGAGAGTCGGGAAGAAAATATAGAACCTGAAGAAGAGATAGAAGATACTACAATTAAAGATAAAATATTAAGTAGGCTATCTTCAACATTAATAGAAGAAGAGCTAGGACAAAGTCCTAATGAAACTAGGTTTATTACTAGTATCTTAGCGCATAAAATATTTTCTGCTAAACAATCTGATAGAAAAAGGAAAAAAGAAGCAGGTTCTGAATTGGTAAGTGTCTTTGAGCAGGTTTTTAGTGCTATAAAAAATAATGAAACTGATAATGAAAAGGCTTCTATTCAAATTGATCCTAAGGAATTAGAAAGTTTTAAAGAGTATCTTAAAGCATATGATGAAGATTCATTTAACTCTTCTTATGTGACAGAAAAATTTAAGAAAAGGTTTGTTAAAAGTTTTATAAAAACACTTGATATAAGAAATGAAGAGTTATTACAACCTATTCTTATGGATTTAGAAAAGACTGTAGATACTTTTGTAGAAGAATTCTTAAATGAACATACTGAGCAAGGTGATCCAAATTTTAATTTTTCATCATATTCTCTGGTTAATGGAGAAAAAAAATTAAACCTTGATCTTTTTATTGAAGAATTAAATATATCATTAGAGGTTTCAGGTTATAAGTTTAATTCTGAATATATAGAAAGTTTTGTTAAAGATTTTCAAGAGAAATATTCTTTTGATCGCTTAAATGGTCACTATAATTCATTCAAAATATCTATTGAAAAGATATTAAATATAAAAGGAAGTGATAGAAAATTTATAGATGATATTGTTGAAGAGTCTTTAGATAGAGCTTTTCATTTACAAGTTTTAATTGAACATCCTGCAATTATTTATAGTATTTTAGATTCTTTAAAGGATGGAATAACTAAATTTACAAAAGTTAGTGAAGATGAGGATCATACTAATGACCATGGAGCTCCTATTACATCTAATGGTAAGATAGCAGCTAAAAGAGTTAATGAGATTTTAAATAAATATTTATCTCATAATGCTGTTGAGGTGGATGGTGCTCTTTTAACACAAATCCCGGCTGTTCCTTCACTTCAGACTTTAGCAAATTTATTTTTACCAAAGTTTATCTCAGATAAATCTGTTAAGGATATGTCAGATAAAGAGTTTGAAAAATTAATTCTAGCAACTTATTCAACTATAATGGTAATGTCAGGATTTGCAGATAATGTTGCCGCATTTTTATTTGGTTATAGTACTATTCCTAAATTTTTTGAACAAAGATATGGAAAAGACTATAAGAAGCTATTTCCAAATTTAGATGCTGATATTTCAATCGCAGCTTTAAAAATTTCTGAAGCAGGTGGTTCAATTTCACAGGTTGGAAATGGTGCTAATTTTTCTTTAAATTATAGGGAAGTGGAGTACGAATTAGGAACTAATAAGTTTATTATTAAAAAGAAAAAATTAAAACTTGGAGAAACTACAGCTGCAACAAATCCATATGCGGCTCTTGGAAATGTAACAACTTTATATTTAATGAATAAAATGATTAAGAGAACAGTTCTTAAGTTAGAAAAAAGTGATTTAGCTCCAAAAAATCAGAAAAACTTTAATAAAGCAGCTTCTGAAAAGAAGTCGGTTAAGTCATCAAATAAAGAAAATATAAAACTTGCAAATAATAATTCTAGTACTGATAAGAAAAAAGCTGCCTCAGTTAAAGAAAATGATAAAATAGCCTTAGCTCACTAAAGTTCTATTTACTCAAAACCGATATTAGATTAAAGGTTGTTTATGAGCAAATTGTACATACTAGGATCAGTATATTTAGAGGAGTTCCTTGATTTAGATAGCTCTATATCTAAGTCTAATACTTGCTATGTCACAGATTCTAATTTTAATATAGCAGGTAAAGGCTATTTTCAAAGTATCTCAGCTTCTAAAATTGTTGATACTAATTTTATTACATTAATCCCTGAGCCTCTTATAGCAATTAAAGATGACTTTAAAAAAAATAATATTAATATTGATCTTTCTAAGACTATAAAATCAAAGGTTCCTAAAAAAACATATTTAGTTTTTGAAAATACTGAAAAACTTTTAATAGAACCAGCTTCTAATTTTAAATTTGAAAAAGACTTTATTTTAGATTCTTTAAATTCTCTAAATAAGGATGACTATCTTCTTTTTCAAAATGAAGTAAATAACTTAGATTTAATATTAGAGTTAGCAAAAGAAAAAACTTCTAATATAATTTTAAACTTATCTCCTTTAAGCTTATCTTATAAAAACTTAGAGATAGCTAAGTATTTAATCTTTGATCTTTTTCAGCTAGTAAGTGTATATCAAACAAAAGATTTTAAAGTTATAGTAAATAATTTAAGAAAAACATTTCCAGATCAAATTTGTATTATTAAAAATCAGAATAAAGATATTTATTATATTAAAAATTTGAAAATTTCTAAAGTATCTTACCCTGATCTTAACTCTCTTATTCATTTTGAGGATATTTTTGTTGGAGCCTTTAGCGCTCATATAGCTTCAGGAGAGAATCTAAAAAATTCAATTAAAAATGCTATTAAATTAGAATTAGAGGCTATAAATAATTAGTATAGTAATAAATTTATAAATTAGTATAATTAAGATATGAGTACGAATCGAAGAGATTTCTTAAAAAAGATAGGAATTGTTACAGCAGGTAGTCTTCTTGTTAATAATATTAGTCTTTATTCAGAACAAGAAATTGTCAAAGTTAAATTCAGTCTTCCAAAATTAGATTATGACTACAAAGCTTTAGAGCCATTTATTGATTCAAAGACTATGCGAATCCATCACTCAAAACATCATAAAGGGTATACAAATGGACTTAATAAAACTTTAGATTTAATAAATCAATCAATTAAAGCTAATGATTATTCAAAAATGCAAAAGTTAACTGAAAGTTTAAGCTTTTTTCAAGGTGGTTATGTTAATCACACAATCTTTTGGAAAAATTTAAAACCAAACCCAAATAAAAAAGAAAATATTCCAACTGGCTCATTAAACAAAATTCTAAGCTCAGAGTTTAATTCGTTTGCTGATTTTAAAAGATATTTTTCAAGTGTTTGTTCTAGCATAGCTGGTTCGGGTTGGGGCGTTTTAGGTTATAGTCCATATTTAAAGAAGTTATTAGTTTTAGGTATGAAAGAGCAGCAAAACTTTGTTGGAGTGGGGATTGTTCCTATTTTAATGATTGATGTTTGGGAGCACGCTTATTATTTAAACTATCAAAATAATCGGAAAGCTTACATCGAAGCTATTTGGAATGTTGTTAACTGGGAAGACGTTGAAAGGCGTTATCAAAAGGCTATTAGAATTAATTTATAATATTTATTAAATTAATAATTCTTCCATTTTCTCCATCTCCATTTTTAAACCTTGAATGAGAAAAAAATCTTTCATCTTTGTAGGTGTCAAGTTCTAAGCAGTTGATATTTTTTTTATTAATCCCAATTTCTATTAATTGATCGCTAACAAGTTGTTTGAATTTGAATTTATTATGTTTATCAATATAGGAATCGAATTTATTCAAAATAAAAGGTTTAATGTTTTCTTTCCATAAAAAAGATTTAGATACATCAAAATTTGGATAGTGAATGTGAGCACCAAATTCACAAACAGTATTGTTTATATCAAAATTATTATCTATGCAAAACTTTTTTATGTTCTTAACTATATTATTTACTGCTGCAATTACCCCGATATGAATAACTCCAAAAAATTTTAAATCTAAATCGTAAATATAAAGAGGGATGCAGTCTGCTGTTAAGGTTCCTAGTGTTAAATCTTTGTCATTAGTTATTATTCCATCAGAGCCAGTAAAAAATTGTTCACTTTTAATAAGAGCTAGAGGTTTATTGCAGTATAATTTAAAATTTTTACCTGATTTATATGTAAGATTGTTGCTGTGAGAGTTATTATTAAGATATATATTAGGTAATTCAAGGTTTAAATTTTTATATAACAAGTTTTTGTTTTCGGCAGCGCAGCTACTATGATTTGGTGACATATTTTTGTCAGTAAATTCAGATACATAGATATTTACTTTAGAATTTTGAAATCCCTTAAACTTTAACATTATTAATTGAATATTTTAATAAACTAATATTGATATATATTCATAATTTTGATAAGATTGCAACTTAAATCTTAATAATATAAGAAAACATTAATGATATTAGGTACTTAGTATGGGTTTGAAAATAAAAGATACAGGGAAGTTTTTAACAGATTGTAGGTCTGATTTAAAAAAAGTTACAACTCCTACAAAAGATGAGACTTTAAGATCAACATTTATAACGTTTATAATTGTTGTTGTTATTGCAGTATCTATTCTTTTATTTGATACAGTTTTTGATAGATTAATGTCAGTTCTTTTAGGGTAGTGATGACTAACAACGAAGGCGATAAAGAAAATATAATAGAAACAAGCGCTACAGAAGAAGCTATAGCTTCTAGTTCTGAAGATCTTAATACTTCTAATGATACAAGTGAAGATTCTGCTTCTGAAAAAAAGTCTAAAATGCCTTGGTATGTAGTTCATGTTTATTCAGGCTATGAAGAGAAGATGAAGCATGTTCTTAATGATAGAATTGTTTCTGATGGTTACGCTCAAGATTTTGGAGATATCGTTGTTCCTTCAGAACAAGTTACTGAACTTGTAAGAGGCGAGAAGAAGTTAAAGAGTAAGAAGTTTTTCCCTGGATATATACTAGTTCAAATGAATTTAAACCAAGACACTTGGCATTTATTAAATAGTATTCCTAAGATTACAGGATTTGTAGGTAATTCAAAAGACCCGCTTCCTTTATCTCAGGATGAGGTGGATAAAGTTATAGGTCAGATGCAGGAAGGGGCTGCTTCAGTAAATACTAGTTTACTATTTACAGAAGGTGATGATGTTAAAGTTATAGATGGTCCTTTTAATGATTTTTCAGGTACTGTTGATGAAGTAAATCATGAAAAGTCCAAGCTCAAAGTATTGATTAGTATATTTGGACGTGCTACTCCTGTAGAGCTCGATTTTTACCAAGTAGAAAAAATAGGATAAATAGAAAGATGGCACCAAAGAAAGAAATAAAAACTCAAATTAAATTACAAATTCCTGCTGGTTCAGCTAACCCGGCACCTCCTGTTGGTCCTGCTTTAGGGCAACATGGTCTAAATATTATGGACTTTTGTAAGGCTTTTAACGCAAAGACTCAGAAGCTAAATGGGCAAATTTGTCCTGTTGTTATTAGTGTTTATAAAGATCGGTCATTTGATTTTATAATTAAAACTGCTCCTGCGTCATACTTAATAAAAAAAGAAGCAGGTATTAAGTCAGGATCAGGTGTTCCAAATAGAAATAAAGTTGGTAAAATTACACAGGCTCAAGTTGAGGCAATAGCAACAATTAAAATGCCTGATTTAAATTGTACAGATATGGCTGCAGCTTGCCAGATTATAAAAGGTACTGCAAGAAGTATGGGTGTTGAGGTAATAGGATAATGAATAATATCGGTGGAAAGAAATATAAAGAAGTTGCTAAATTAGTTGAGCCAATGAAGGTTTATACTTTTGAGCAAGCTTGTGAATTAATTTGTAAAACAAAAACTGCAAAGTTTGATGAAACTATAGAAATTTCAGTTACTTTAGGTGTTGATCCAAGAAAAGCGGATCAAAACATAAGAGGAGCTGTTCCGCTTCCTCACGGTTTAGGAAAAAATGTAAGAGTTGCTGTTTTTGCAAAAGGTGAAAAGGTACAAGAAGCAAAAGATGCAGGTGCTGATTTAGTGGGCGGTGATGATATTGCTGCTGAGATACAAAAAGGAAATATCAATTTTGATTCAGTTGTTGCTACTCCAGATATGATGGCTGTAGTAGGAAAGATTGGAAAAGTTTTAGGGCCAAGAGGTTTAATGCCTTCTCCAAAAGTTGGAACTGTTACTTTTGATGTAGCTAAAATGGTTGCTAACTTAAAAGCTGGTATGGCTGAGTATAAACTTGATAAATCATCTATTGCTCACGTATCAGTAGGAAAAGCTTCTTTTGGTGCTGAGAAAATAAAAGAAAACATAGAAAGTTTATTTGCAGCAATTAACAAAGCTAAGCCGCAAACAAGTAAAGGAATTTATTTAAAGAAAGCTTCAATGTGTTGTACTATGGGGCCAGGAATTAGATTTGATGTTACAGAACTTAGAAATATTTAGGTAGATTAAAAAATGGATAAGCAAGGAAAAAGAGATATAGTTAAAAGTTTAACAGAGAATTTTCAAAATAGCCAAATTGCTTTATGTGCAGATTATTTAGGCTTAACTGTTGAACAGATTAGTAACTTAAGAAATGAGCTAAGAGAAACTGGATCTTCTGCTAAAGTAGTAAAAAATACTTTAACAAAGATTTCTTTTGATGACAGCTTTAAAGAAATATCAGATGAGGATTCAAGTAACTTTAAAAATATGTTATCTGGGCCTTCTATGATGGTTTTTTCTGATGATCCTGTAAGTTCATCAAAAGTTTTAGCAAAGTATGCTAAAGAACATAAAGTTTTTGAACTAAAAGGTGGATGGTTCGAAGATAAATATATTGATGTGAGCGTAGTAGAGCAGTTATCAAACATGCCTAGTAAAGAAGAATTGTATGGTAAACTACTTAATCTTATCAATACACCGGCAACATTACTTGCAAGACTTATTGGTACTCCGGGTACTAAGGTTGCACAGGTAGTGAAAGCTTATGAAAATAAGCTTAAAGGATAAATTTTATTAATTAATTAAAAAAAGAGGAGTTAACATGACTGAAGCTAATCTAGAACAGATATGCGAAAATATAAGTGGTTTATCATTAATGGATGCTGCTAAACTAGTAGAGATGCTTGAAGACAAGCTTGGAGTTACTGCTGCAGCACCTGTTGCAATGGTTGCTGGAGGAGCTGCTGCTGGAGCTGAAGCTGCTGAAGAAAAAACTGAATTTGATATTTCATTAGATGAAGTTGGAGCAGAAAAAGTGAAGGTAATTAAGGTAGTAAGAGGGATTACTGGTTTAGGTCTTAAAGAGGCTAAAGACATAGTAGAATCTGCACCAAAAGTACTTAAAGAAGCTGTTGCTAAAGACGAAGCTGAAGAGCTAGTTAAGCAATTGACTGAAGTAGGTGCTAAAGCATCATTAAAATAATTACATTTTAGTTCGTAAGAAGATTTTATTTAGATATCATTTGACTATCTAAATAAAATCATATATCTTATTGAGCTAATTTAGACTATCTAAAGGGTAGTCTAAATACAAAAAAACATACATATTTGTAGGGAGATATGGCGCACAAAAAACTAAAAACCAACTTTAGACTTAGACGTGACTATTCAAAAATTAACAAGATTGTTGAAATACCTAATCTTTTAAAACTTCAAAAAGAATCTTATCATAAGTTTTTACAATTTATTGTTGATCCTGACAAGAGAGAAGATTTTGGATTGGAAGCAGTTTTTAAAGATATTTTCCCTATCAAAGACCATTCAGAGACAGTTACATTAGAATATGTTTCATATAGTTTAGATACTCCAAAATATGATGTTGAAGAATGTCGTCAAAGAGGAATGACTTGGTCAGCTCCTTTAAGAGTTAAAGTTCAATTAGTTTTATGGGACAAAGACCCTGAAACAGGTGTTAGAAACTTAAGTGCACTAAAAGAAGATACTGTTTATTTTGGTGAAATTCCACTTATGACAGAAAATGCTACTTTTGTGGTTAATGGAACTGAAAGAGTAGTAGTTTCACAGCTTCATAGGTCGCCAGGTATATTTTTTACAAATGATAAAGGTAAGAAACATATCTCAGGAAAGATATTATATTCTGCAAGAATAATTCCTTATTCACAGCGTGGATCTTGGATGGATTTTGAGTTTGATGCAAAAGATATTCTTCACGTAAAAATTGATACAAGAAGAAAATTTAGTTCAACTATTGTTCTTAGAGCTATAGGAATGGATGCTGATCAGATTTTAGATTATTACTATAAAAAAGAAGAGATCAAATTTGAAAAAAGAGGTGTTGTAACTAAAAAGTTTATTCCTGATCAAATTGAAGGACAGAGAATTTTTAAAGACATCAAAGTTAATAATAAAGTTATTGCTAAAGCAGGTGCTAAATTTAATAGAGCTGTTGTTAGAAGAATTAAAGATGCTGGAATTGAAGATATCTTTATTGATCCAGATTCATTAATTGGAATGGTTTCAGCTGATACAATTATTGTAGCAACTGAAGATATAATAAATCCTTTAACTGAAAAGAAAGTACTTTCTGCTGGAACAAGTGTTGTTGGTTGGAAAAAGATTTGTAAAAAATTAAAACCTGTAATTGAAGAACTTGAAGAAGAAGATTGTAGAAAACTTTTTGAAGCAATTGCAGTTGTTGTTTATGCTGGTGAAGAATTAATTGCTGATAAGATTAGTACTAAAGGTAAAGTTTTAAATGCTGGAAACCTTTCTCAGTTAAGAGATTTAGGTTTAACAAAACTTAACACACTTTATTTAGATGATAGGCATATTGGAGAATCATTATTAAAGACATTAAATAATGATAAAATGTCACCTGAAAGAGATGATTTATATTCAAGAGTTATTTCAAAACCTTGTGATGATAGTTTAATTGAAATTTATAGAAGAATTAGACCAGGAGATCCTCCAAGAATAGAAACTGCTAGAGCTACTTTTAGAAATATGTTTTTTAATCCTGATAAATATGATTTATCTGAGATTGGAAGATATAAAATTAATCATAAACTGTACGTACCTCATGGACTTGAAGCTCCAACATTGGATACAAGAATTCTTTTAGAGTCAGATATAAAACAAACTGTAAGTTACTTATTAAACTTAAAGAACTCTACAGATTCAAGTAAATATACTTTGGATGATATTGATCATTTAGGTAACAGAAGAGTAAGAGCTGTTGGTGAACTTGTTGAAAATCAATTTAGAACTGGTTTAGTAAGATTAGAAAGAACAGTTAGAGAAAAAATGGGAATGCAAGATATTGATACTCTTGTGCCTCAAGATTTAATTAACTATCGACCTGTAGCAGCTGTTTTAAAAGAATTCTTTGGTTCTTCTCAGTTATCTCAGTTTATGGATCAAACAAATCCACTTTCTGAAATTACACATAAAAGAAGACTTTCAGCTTTAGGACCAGGTGGTTTATCAAGAGAAAGAGCAGGTTTTGAAGTAAGAGATGTAAACACAACTCATTACGGCAGAATTTGTCCAATTGAAACTCCAGAGGGACCAAATATTGGTTTAATTTCTTCACTTGCTGTTTATGCTAGAGTAAATCCTTATGGGTTTTTAGAAACACCTTACAGAATTGTAAATGATAAAAATAAAGTTACTGAAGATATCGAACATTTAACCGCACTTCAAGAAGAAAGAGAAACTATTGCTCAGGCTTCTGTAGATACAGATAAATCTGGTAAGTTTTTAAATCCTACAGTTTCTTGTAGAAAAAATGGTGAGTATGTAAATGTTGAACCTGAACTTGTTTCAAAGGTTGATGTTTCTCCTAAACAAATTGTATCAGTTGCTGCTTCATTAATTCCATTCTTAGAAAATGATGATGCTAATAGAGCCTTAATGGGATCGAATATGCAACGTCAAGCTGTTCCTTGTTTAAAAGCTTCTGCTCCATTAGTTGGAACAGGTATGGAAGAGGTTGTTGCTAGAGATTCTGGTGCTACTATTACCGCTGACAGAGCAGGGACTGTTGTTTCTGTTGACGCAGAAAGAATAGTTATTAAAGCTGATAAGCTTTCTGGTAATAAAGGAGATTCTGGTGTTGATATTTATAAAGTAACTAAATATAAAAGATCAAATCAAGATACTTGTATTAACCAAAGACCGATAATAAGACCTGGTGAAAAAGTTAAAGCAGGAGAAGTTATTGCTGATGGGCCATCAACAGATATGGCTGAATTAGCTTTAGGACAAAACATTCTTGTAGCTTTTATGCCTTGGAATGGTTATAACTTTGAGGATTCAATCTTAATTAATGAAAACTTAGTTAAAGATGATATTTTTACATCTGTTCATATTGATTCTCACGAGTGTATTGCAAGAGATACTAAATTAGGAGCTGAAGAAATTACTTCTGATATTCCAAATGTATCTGAAGATCATTTAAGAAATTTAGATGAATCAGGGATTATTAAAGTAGGAACCGAAGTAAAATCTGGTGATATTTTAGTAGGTAAAATTACTCCAAAATCTGAAACTCAATTATCTCCTGAAGAAAAACTTCTAAGAGCAATTTTTGGTGAAAAAGCTGGTGAAGTTAGAGATACTAGTTTAAGACTTTCTCCTGGAAATACTGGTACAGTTATTGGTACTCATATTTATAGCCGAAAAGGTATTGAAAAAGACGAAAGAGGGCTTCAGTTAGAAAAAAGAGAAATCAAAGCAGTAGAAAAAGATTACAAAGAAGAAATGAAAGTAATCAAAGATATTGCATACAGTGATTTAGATAAATTCCTTTCTGGTAAGAAAACATCTACTAAATTAGTTGATAAAAAGAAAAAAGAAATATTTGCTAAAGGCGCAGTATTGAATTTAGAAATTATCAAAGATGCTAATTTTGAAAGTTTAAAAGATATTCAAATAGGTGATGAGAAAATTGAAGGAAAAATTAAAGAGTTAGTTGTTAAAACTAATGAAATGCTTTCTTTAAAAAGATCTGAGCTTAAAGATAAAATCACAAAAATAAAAGAAGGTGATGAATTAGCGCCAGGTGTTATAAAAATGGTAAAAGTTTTTGTAGCTCAAAAGAGAAAAATCCAAGTTGGTGATAAGATCGCTGGAAGACACGGAAATAAAGGAGTCCTTTCAAGAGTAGTAGCTCAAGAAGATATGCCTTTTATGGAAGATGGAACTCCTGTTGATATTGTTTTAAATCCACTAGGTGTTCCTTCTCGAATGAACGTAGGACAGATTCTAGAAACACATTTAGGTCTTGCTGCTTGGAAATTAGGAAAGAACCTCTGGCAAACTTTAGATAAAACAGTTGACCCAAGAACTGGTTCATTTAGATCAGGCTTTTCTGCTGAAGATAGAACAAAAACTGCTAATGAGTTAAGAGATACTCTTAAAGGCGCTTATGGCGAAGATAGTTTTAAAGAACAGATGGGTGATTTATCTGATAAAGATATCTTTGAATATTCTAGAAAACAATATGATGGAATTAGAGTAAGTACTCCAGTTTTTGATGCTGCTAAAGAAGAGAGTATTAAAGATTTATTAGAGTTTTCAGGTCTTGATAGATCAGGACAAATGACATTATTTGACGGAAGAACAGGAGAATCTTTTAACGAAAAAATAACAGTTGGTGTTATGTATATGTTAAAGCTTGATCATTTAGTTGAAAATAAAATTCATGCTAGATCAACTGGACCATATTCTTTAGTTACTCAACAACCTTTAGGTGGTAAAGCACAGTTTGGTGGTCAAAGACTTGGAGAGATGGAAGTCTGGGCACTTGAAGCTTATGGTGCTGCGTATACTTTACAAGAATGTTTAACTGTTAAATCTGATGATGTTATTGGTAGAAATAGAATGTATGAGTCTATTGTAAAAGGTGACCATAAATTTGAGCCAGGAGTTCCAGAATCATTTAATGTATTAGTTAATGAGTTAAAAGCTTTAGCATTGAAAGTAGATTTAATTGATACTAACGCAGTTGATACTTCAGCTACTTCTGAAACAGAAACTAAAGCAGTTAATACAGCAAACATAAAATTTTAATTTAATTATTTATTAAGGATAAATATGTCAGATTTTTTTAATCTTTTCGATAAACCAAAAAATAAGATTGATTTTAATTCTATAAAAATTTCTTTAGCTTCACCTGAAGAAATTATGAGTTGGTCTTTTGGTGAGGTAACAAAACCAGAGACTATCAATTACAGAACTTTAAAACCTGAAAAAGACGGTTTATTCTGTGCTAAAATCTTTGGTCCAATTAAAGATTATGAATGTATCTGTGGTAAGTATAAAAGATTAAGACACAGAGGAATTGTTTGTGAAAAATGTGGTGTTGAAGTAATTGAATCAAAAGTTAGAAGAACAAGAATTGGTCATATTGAACTGGCTTGTCCTGTTGCTCATATTTGGTTTTTAAAGAGTTTACCAAGTAGAATAGCTACAATTTTAGATATTACACTTAAAGAATTAGAAAAAGTTTTATATTTTGAATCTTATATTGTAACAGATGAAGGGGATACTGATTTAGAATTTTCTGAAATCTTATCTGATAAAGAATATCGATTAGCTAGAGAAGAGCACGGAGCTGATTTTGAAGTATCAATTGGTGCTGAAGCTGTTTATCAATTACTTCAAAAGTTAGATTGTAATGAAATTTACACTGAGCTTAAAGAAGAATATAAAAATACTAAATCTGTTGCTAAGAAAAAAAGAATTAATAAAAGATTAAAAGTTTTAGCTTCATTTTTAAAATCAGATAATAAACCTGAATGGATGATATTAAAAGTTATTCCAGTTATTCCACCAGATTTAAGACCTTTAGTTCCACTTGATGCCGGACGATTTGCAACATCTGATTTAAATGATTTGTATCGAAGAGTTATAAATAGAAATAATAGATTAAAAAGACTATTAGAGCTTCAAGCTCCTGATATTATTTTAAGAAATGAAAAAAGAATGCTTCAAGAAGCTGTAGATGCATTATTTGCTAACGGTAAAAGAGGTAGAGTTATTCAAGGACCAAATAAGAGGCCATTAAAGTCTTTATCTGATATGCTTAAAGGTAAAACAGGTAGATTTAGAGGAAATTTATTAGGTAAAAGGGTTGATTACTCAGGAAGATCAGTAATTGTTGCTGGACCAGATTTAAGATTACATCAATGTGGTATTCCAAAGCTTATGGCTTTAGAATTATTTAAACCTTTTATCTATAACAAATTAGAAGAAAGAGGTTATGTAACAACTATTAAATCTGCAAAGAAAATGGTTGAGGAAAAGAAAGCTGTTGTTTGGGATATCTTAGATGAAGTAATTAAAGAACATCCAGTTCTTTTAAACAGAGCACCAACACTTCATAGATTAGGAATTCAAGCTTTTGAACCGATCTTAATTGAAGGTAAAGCTATTAGATTACATCCATTAGTTTGTTTTGCATATAATGCTGACTTTGATGGTGATCAAATGGCTGTTCACGTTCCATTATCAATTGAAGCACAAGTTGAAGCGCGTGTTTTAATGATGTCTACAAATAATATTTTAAGTCCACAAAATGGTCTTCCTGTTATTGTACCATCTCAGGATATTGTTCTTGGTTTATACTATATGACAAGAGAACGTCCTTATGCTAAAGGATATGGATTAAGTTTTAGTTCTCCTGATGAAGTTTATTTAGCCTGGGAATCTGATGTTTTAGATCTTCAAGCTGCGATTAAATGTCGAGTAGATGGTGAAGTTTATGAGACTACAGTTGGAAGAGTTATTGCATTTTTCTTAGCACCTCCTAGTATTCCATTTACAAGTTTTAATAAAGTATTAGGTAAAAAAGAGTTATCTAGTCTTTTAGATGAAGCTTATAGATTATCTGGAAATAAAGCGACTGCAATTTTAGCTGATAGATTAAAAGATATTGGTTACAGATTCTCAACAATCGCTGGAATTTCAATCGGGATTGACGATATGGTTATTCCTGCTAGTAAGACTCCAGTATTAGGTAAAGCTGATGAAAAAGTAGCTGAAATTGATTCACAGTATCAAGAAGGTTTAATTACATCAGGTGAGAGATATAATAAAGTTATTGATATTTGGTCAGAGGTTGCAGACACTATTTCTGATGATTTAATGCAAAATATCTCAACTGAAAAGTTTAAATCTTCAGTTAAAGGTGAAGAAACAAAAACTGAAGCATCATTTAATTCAATTTATATTATGGCTGATTCAGGCGCAAGAGGTTCTGCTCAACAGATCAGGCAGCTTGCAGGGATGAGAGGTCTAATGGCAAAACCTGATGGATCTATTATTGAACAACCTATTAAAGCAAACCTTAGAGAAGGTTTAACAGTTCTTCAATATTTTGTATCAACCCATGGTGCACGTAAAGGTTTAGCAGATACTGCTTTAAAAACAGCTAACTCTGGTTACTTAACTAGAAAACTAGTTGATGTTGCTCAAGATTGTATTATTACAAAACATGATTGCCAAACTACTTTAGGTGTAGAAATGTCTGCCTTAATTGAAGGTGGTGAAGAAATTGATTCTCTACAAAATAGAATCTATGGAAGAGTCGCTGCTGAAGATGTAAGAGATTCTGTTACTGATGAAATTATCTTATCAAGAGATGAGTTAATTACTGATGAAAAAGCAGAATTAGTTTCTAATTCAGGAATTGATACTCTATACATAAGATCTGTACTAACTTGTGAAAGTCATCATGGAGTTTGTCAGCTTTGTTATGGAAGTGATCTTGGAAGAAGAAAACTTGTTAACTTAGGTGAAGCAGTTGGAGTTATTGCAGCTCAATCAATTGGAGAACCTGGGACTCAGCTTACAATGAGAACATTTCACGTAGGGGGTGCTGCTTCAGGTAAAGCTGAACAAACTGCTCTAGAATCTAGATTTTCTGGAACAATAAAACTTGATGATGTAAAAGTTGTGACTAAGAAAGATAAAACTCAAATTGTTATGAGTAGAAAATCTGATATCATTATTTTATCTGAAGATAATAGAGAAAGAGAAAGACATACTCTAGTTTATGGTTCAAAAATATTAGTTAAAGAAGGTCAAAAAATAGAAGCCGGAGATCTTTTATGTGAATGGGACCCGTTCACGATACCAATGCTTTCAGAAAATGAAGGTACAGTTGAGTGGGTTGATATTAACGAAAATACTGTTGAAGAAAGAACTGATGAAAGAACAGGTTTTGTAGAAAGAGAAGTTATTCCTACAAAAGTTTCTACAATGAGGCCAAGAATAATAATTAACAGCGCAAGTGGAGAATCTAGAGTTTATAACTTACCTGTTGGTGTTAGAGTTTCAGTTGAACACGGTCAAGAAGTTGATTTTGGTGATATTATTGCTAAAAGAGAAAGAGCGACAACTAAAACTAAAGATATTACAGGTGGACTTCCAAGAGTTGTTGAACTTTTTGAAGCTAGAAAACCTAAAGATCCTGCTGTTGTTGCTGAAATTGATGGTGTTGTTAAATTCGGAGATGATAAAAGAGGGAAAAGAGTTCTAATTATTGAACCTGAATTTGGTGAAGCAGTTGATTATGCAATAGCTAAAAATAAACATATTAATATTCAAGCTGGAGATTTTGTTAAGTCTGGAGAAACAATAACAGATGGTGCTGAAAATCCACATGATATTTTAAGAATTGATGGGATTAATAAGTTATCTAATTACTTAGTTAATGAAATTCAACAAATTTATAGACTTCAAGGTGTAAGAATTAATGATAAGCATATAGAAGCTATTGTTAGACAAATGTTAAAAAGAGTAACTATTACTGATTCAGGTGATTCTGATTATCTAGTTGGTGAAAATATTTTAAGATTTGAAGTAATGGATGAAAATGAAAGATTATTGGCTGAAGGAAAAACTCCTGCTAAGTATGATTACTTACTTATGGGTATTACTAAAGCATCACTTTCAACTAACTCATTTATTTCTGCAGCAAGTTTCCAAGAAACAACTAAAGTTCTTACTCAAGCAGCACTTAGCTCTAAACAAGATAATCTTGTTGGTTTAAAAGAAAATGTGATTATGGGTAGATTAATACCTGCTGGATCTGGATTTTCTGAATATACTAATACAGAGATAATTGTTGAATCTGATGAGGAAGTTGAAGTAGCTAAACCTAAGAAATTACAAATTTCTGAGGCTTCAGTTGAGTCATTAGCTGGTTTATTATAAAATAAAATTAATTATTTTTATTAAATTAGAAGCAGAAATACCTTTTAAACGATTAATATAGGACTTTTGAGGTATATTATGATAGATGTGAAACAAATTGCTAAAAATGTAACTGAGATTAGTTTAAATAGAAATTTTACTAAAGCTCTATGCGGCTTAGTTGCTTTAATTGGTACATCCGTTAGCTCTTATGCTCAAAATAGTATAAATGTAGGCAGAGTTATAAGTGGAGGAAATGATGTTACAGAAGGGTTTCCTGGAAGAGTTATTATTAATGGCGTGGATGCTACTCGCAGTGAAACATCAAATCAGGGTTATTCTAAACTTATAGAGAATAAACATAATTATAATGAGATAAGAAGAGAGGGAGAAACTCTTAATAATCTTTTTCCTCAAAGAAATTCAAGAAGTGACCGAGAAGAATTGCAGGCTCCTAGCAAAGATAAAATACAAACTCTTGATCAACTTAAGAAAAAATATCAAATAAATTTACAAGGAGACCTTTATTCTGATGTTAAAGAATCTGATTGTTTAGGAGGTTCAAATCAATTATCAGTCCTTGATAAGGATGGTAAACTTATAACCTCTATTATTCTTTTTTCTTTAGGAAACAAAATCAAGCCTAGTCAAAAAACTTTTCAAGATAAAGCTCCTCAAGAGCCTAGTGATAAAACGAATCTGAGCTATATACCACGTTTGGCGAAGGTAGATACTTATAGTATATTAAATAATATAGTTCCTTATGAATTAAGATTATTATTAGTTCCTGTGTATGATGATGGAATATTTATTGGAGGGATAAGTATTAATTCTGCCACTGGTAGTTTAAGAACGGGAAGAACTGTTAGCCCTAGTTTAGAAGCTAAAGAAACTACTTCTAGAATTGAACAAAGTCAAAGTAGAAATAATAATAATTTTGATCCCGATATTATAGAAGATTTTAATAATTTCTCTATAAAATAGATATTTTTTAAGTTAAAAATTAATTCTTAATTAATTCTTTAAATCGAGCTTCAAATTCTTTTTCTATGTTTTGATAATACTCTTCAAATTTATCTTTTTTAGAAACAACAGGTTCAAAACCTTTTAATCCAGCAGTTAAAGCATAAAGTTTTTCAACAAATTCGCCTTTATTATTGATATATCTTTCGATCTCATTGATACCTTCAATAATAACATCTCCATCTTTAGTTCCTAGGATCCAAGCAGGGGATTTAGAGACTGCCCCGTACTTTTTAGGAACTTTTCTATTTAAGTTTAATTTACCACCCATAACAAATACAGAAGTTAGATATTGAGGATCAATCCCTAGATGGTAATTACCTATTAAATAAACATCTTTAATTTTTAGATTATGCTTTTTAGATAAGCTATGAATTCTTTGAATATTTTGTCTAGTATGTAAAATCTTATCAGCATTGATTATCAAACTGATATATTTAATCTTGTTTCCTCTAGTATTAAATAAATCATTTACTTTTCTAAGTTGATCTTCAGTTATTTCTTTTTCTTTAACTTCAGACTCTTCTTTGACTAATATCTTTTCTTCTTGAAAAAAATTACTATCTTGGTTCTCAAATAAAGAAGAGGGGGAGTTGGTATTTTCTTTTGAATCTTTTTTAATAATTTCTTTTTGAAAAATAGGATCTTTTTTTAAGATAGATTCGTTTTTAAATAAATCTTGATCTTCCTTTTTAAAAAAAGGATCTTCTGCAAAACAGAAGCTAGAGATTAGTAGAATTGTTATTAGTTTAAAAGTATATTTCATCGGGCCCAAAAGGTATATAGCAGTCATTTTGTTCAGGACATGATTGAACTGTTCTCCAATGTCCATTTTTATATCTAGTACCATGTACAAAATCATATTCTTCATTAATAATTTCACCAGGTCCTAATTCATAATGTTCTAAGTTTCTATTCTTTAATCTGTAACCTGTAAGTCTTGCAACATAGTGAGAGGTTTCTCCTTCTTCAGGGTATTCAACATCATCAGGAAAACAGCCATCATATTTTTCAAATCTTTGTCCAATAAAACTGACTAAATCTCTGTGATGAACAGTGTCCCCGCTAATTATTGATTTTTCAGTTATGGGATGGAAAAGTCCATCTCCACCTATTTGGCTATAATCACCTATTGCTTCAATTTGACTATTTAATTCATTTAATCTGTTATTTAAGTTTGCAAGATTTCCATTTTGGGTATGAGCAGCAACTGCTGCTGATCCAAAACCAAATATACTTTCAATTCCTTTTTCAATATTTTCAGCTTCTTCTTTTAAGTCTCTTGCTTGTTTAAACTTTTCTGTAGCTTGAGCTCTTATTCTGTTTCCAAAGCCATTTCCATCTTTACCACCTGTAAATCGTAGTCCTCTATAAGCTGCAATGTCAGCCATTTTTTGTGGATAAACAGTATCTATTTGATGGACTAGTGATGGTCCAAACTTTAATCCAGAAGCTCCAGTTAGACAAAATGTTTCGTTTACACCATTTAGAAGAGAATTTCTAATTCTAGAATTAAAAGGTAAGATATCTCTTGGTGATGATTGTGCTATAGAAATATCAGGAATGTTTTGTCTTTGCATTTTTGATTCAATACAATTAAATCTTCCTCCTGGTTCAATAACTTCACCTTGAAAATCTTCTTCAATGTGTAATGCCCAGTTGTTTCTTGTTAAAGTATGAAACCATTCACTATAAAAAATTGGAACAGGTACATCAAATTCAGGCTCTTGTCTTTGATGAAGTGCTCCATCATGAAGCCAAGTAAATGGTATCGAATAAGAGCCAGTGTCAAAAGTTGGAAATAATCCTAATCTTTTACTTTCCTCAACCATATTAAATCTAACATCTGCCTTTACCTCAAGACTGTTAGCATATGCAGTTCCTATAACATGAAAATCCATTGATGAAGACGCTTTAGGGTAAGCAGATCTTAATCTTAATTCTAAAGGATATTCTTTAATCGCATACATTGCATGTATAAAACCACGTAAGCTAGCTTGATGCGGCATTTGATGCATAGGAATTTCTTTTATATATTCATATAAGTTTTCTATTCCTTCATTAAAAAAAGCTAAAGCAATTTCTCCTACGTCCGGTTCGGTAGCGCAATCTTGAACGCTAAATTCATTGAATTCTACAAAAAATTCATATAAAGGAAGTATTATATCAAGCTCTTCTTGATCAGATTTATGTATTATAGGAATTCCCCATTCATTTTCTTCTGCGCTCGTATTGTAAATGTTGCTGTTTTGCATAAGTGAATTAAGTTGGTCTTTGTAAAATTGAACAATATTTAATCTCAGTAAACAAGCTTGTTCTTCATTTTTAGGATTATTTTCATTGTCCTCAGTATCTTTTAATCTATACCCTGTTGTCCAAGGAACAGGTGATGATTCTACCATTTGAAATGGAACTCTTTGTTGCCAATAAACTTCAACAGGGAGGCCTAAAGTATTAGAACAATCTCTTTTTGTTGAGCTTCCAAAATGTCTAGCAATTCTTGCAGGGTCAGAGGCTTTAGATATTTTTTTTCTAACAATATCAGTTAAACCAACAGAAAAAATGTCTTCTGTAAGAATTAAATTATATATAAATTTGTTTTCACTCTCTATATTGCGGCTAAGATTAGCAAATAAACTTAGATAATCTTGTACAATGCCTACAGGCCCAGATTTTATTAAAGCTCTGAAGATATCTATAATAACACTTTTTTTAACACAAAATCCAAGAGCATTTGGTCTAGCGCACCAAGTATCAAAATCCCAGAATTGATAATTTAAAATCTCATAATCATTTATTTCTTCTTCTTCAATTTCTTCTTCAGTTTCTACTCCTCTATCATATTTTACAAGTAAAGGATTATTAATCTCAGGGTTAAGCTCTCCTTTGCCATCAATAATTTCAATATGAGATTTTTCAACAATTAAATCTTTAATTAAATCTAACTCTTCTGCTCTTTCATCAATAGTTGGTTTAACTTTATCAATCCAGTCAGGAAGTGTTTCTCTTTTTTCTTCATGGGTTCTAGCGCAGAAAAAAGCAGGCACGTCAAGTTCTTCGCAGCTTGCTGCAAAGTCTTGAGCTGTTAAAATATTATTAAAAAATAATATAATTAATATAAAAAAATATTTATTTCTCATCAGTATCTTTTTTTATTTCTAAATCTAAAACATCTTTTCCATAACCATCAGGATCTTTATCAAAGTTTTTTAATGCATCCGTTCCGTAATGAATATAAGCAGATTTATTAGTTAATCTCATTCTACTTGGAATACAATTTAAGCCTAAAGATTTTGCGTAATGATTTTGTGAATTTAATTTTTCACCATAATCTAAACCAATAATTTGAGTGTGCTTTCCATATTTAATATAAGATTTAACATTTATATCTTTATGGTAAAGAAATAAAATATCTCTTATTACTTGGCTTTTAGTACCCTTGTAAGCAGTAGGTTTAATTAAAGTTTTATTAAAAATACATTTAGTAATATCAATAGGTTTATCTAATAAACTAGTGTTGTTAAATTTTTTCATATTTAAATTTTTCTTTTTATTCTCTAAAAAGTCTTTTTTAGTTAAAGGAGTAGGAAAATCTATACCTTCAGTACCTCTAATATGTTTACTTATTTTAGTGTTAGTTTTTATTTTATTAGTACTAAAATCTCCTCTTATTATTTTTTTAAAATGTTCAGAATCTTTGTCAACACCAATTGTTAATGCAAGAGCTTCTTTGCCAATTTCTGATTTAGTAAATATGTATTTAAATATTGCATTATTCAGGTCTTTTTCAACTTCTTTTTTCCTAGATTTTAATTCTTCAGAACTTAAACCACGATATTTTTCTAAAACTCTAAAATGATCAACTTCAGCAAATATGTTGATATTAATTAAAAATAGTAATATTAAAAATCTAAACATTTTCATTAAACTTATAGTTACATATATATTATGCTATTTAAATATAGAATTGTTACAAAATTTTTTTTCTAGTAATAATTTTCATACCAATAATATAATAATATGATCAAATAATTTATTCTTAAATCTGAATTTTAATTAACATTGAGCGGTTGAGCTTCCTTGTTAACATGCTGAATATATTAATCTTTACTTCCGAGTTGCTATAAACATAAAGTTATTTTAACTGCAAATTTATTACTAATACTTTTGTTTTTTTAAATTAAAATTACTGTTTAATTTTTCTACCACTTTTATAAGTGAAAATATTATTCGTCTTATCATCATAAAATGATTTAACCTCTCCGGAGGTATTAAAGTCAAAATTAAAAGAATCAGTATAAACTAAATCACTTTTAGCATGAATTAAAGTATCTGGAAATAATACTGATACTACTGCAGAAATTGATAGATCTTCTTTAGAAGTATCTGCCGCAGCCAAACAGGATGCTAGAAATAAATCTGCATTGTTTTCAAAAATATTATTTCTTTCCTCTTTTATTAATAGAGGAAAATCTTCACTAGAGATATATTTCTCATTATACCATTCAAACAACGGACCAACTTTAAAAGGATTTCCTGCTAATAAACTTGTTGAATTTCCATGTGTAAATATAATTCCAATTTTACAATTTTTTTGCAAATTATAATGCTCAGTAGTTGCTTTTCTCATAGAAGCAATAAAATCACTAGCTCCAGAAAATTCAACATAGTTAACATTATATCCATTATCTATTAAATTACTTAATTTACTTATGCTATTTCGAAATGCTCCTGCTTCTCCACCATTATCAAATTTTGGAGCTAAAACCATTGCTAATTTTGTTGTTTTATCTCTGTTAGATTCTAAGTGAGATACTAAATCTATTAAAGCTATCGGAGTCATATTAAATACCTTTTCAATATTATGTTCCGGGGCTTTTTTTAAATAATACGTATAGTCTGAAATTTCATATCCTAATAATTGTTTACTATCAAAATAATTATTTGAATCAAATTTATCTAATTCTTTTATTATATTTTCATATGAACCTAATTCATATACTGCTAAATTTACTCCAAAATTTTGAGCACATAGCATTCCTATGACTGCTTGTTCTGAAGTATTGTACTTCATATCATCTAAGTATAATGTAGATTTTTCATAAGATTTATTATTTTTAAATAATTCATCAAAATGCTGAAAATCATTATTTAAAGCTAAGAATAGACTAAGGATCGCTTTTTTATTTTGATCTTTTGATGACTCTAATTCTTTTTTTAAAAAATCAATTTTGTTATCAAAGTCATTTGTACAAGATAAAAAATAATATAAACTATCTAGGCAAGTATTTACAAAATTTTCTAAATGCTTATTCTTTATTACTTCAGGGTCATCAAGTTGTTTCTTAAGCTCTTTAACAAAATAATTGTAGCTATTGGCAACTTTGTCCAATTTCTCAAAATAATTTTTATTTCCAGTTAGTGCTAATTTTTCTAAGACTATACATAAACTATAAAGAGGGATAGAGTCTTTTTCTGAACAAGAAATACAAAAATTAAGTAACATTAAGCTATTTTCTTGTTCTATGTTTTTTATCTCATTTACTACTTCTTTTGTGTTATATTCTAGTTTTTCCTTACTATTTAAATATGAATCTATTGCACTTTTTTTAGCTAAAATTATTAAACTTTCATAATCTTTAATTAATTCCCTATGTTCTTGTGTGGAGAAATCTTCTGTTAATAGAAAAGATAACTCTTTTTTAGCAATGTGGATATAATCAGAAGAAGTTGGTTTAGTAATCTCTTCATAGTACTTAGTTTTATTTCTTTTATTTATTTTTTCAATAATTTCACTAAATTTTCTATCAGACGTAATACTTCTTTTATTTAATAATTGGCTTTGAATAACTTTATTTATATCTGACTTATATGAATTTTTAACTTTTTGATAAAATTCTTGTTTTCTAAGATCTTCTAACTGAGAGGTGGTGATGGATAAAATTTCAGGATTATTTTGTTCTTGAGCAAATAGCTTAGTGTTGAAAGATACACTCAAAAATGCAATAGTAGCCAAAGCAGTAGAGCTTGCTTTTTTCATTATATTTTCAATCATATTTTAAATCTCCTTAATTGTTTATCAGGTTAACTTATAAATTTGCTTCAATATTTTAAATTTTTGTTTTAATAAATAACTTTATATTCCGCTACGATTTTTCTACAGAGAAAACTTAGGAAAGTTCAGGATGATTCAGTAATTACAAGCTTTTTTTTGTATTTTAAAAAAGTCTAAATTTGTTTTTTGAAATGATCAACTTCCGCAAATATGTTGATATTAATTAAAAATAATAATATTAAAAATCTAAACATTTTCATTAAACTTATAGTTACATATATATTATGCAATATAAACACTGATTTGTAACAAAAAAAAAGATTTTATGTAACAAAATCCGTGCCAAGAGCATATTAATTATAAGAGCTTTTTTTATTTATGTTTTAGTAAAAAATAGCCGAATTATAGTATATAGATATTATATTAAGGGAGTACTTTGTTTAAAATATTGAAATTATTATTGTTAATTATATTTGTTAATAATTTATTATTAGCAGATGAATTATTCTTTGATAGTAATTTACCATCTAATCTATTTTCGAATGAAGTTTTCCAAGCTTCAACAGATAATATTATTTTGATGAAAGCAAAACAAATAGAAGATACTCAAAAAACTCAAGATCAAATTGAAAAATCTACTCCTTTAAAACTAAATGAAGACAGCTTAGAACTAAACCAAGGCTCAAAGAAACTATCTGCTAAAGAAGAACTTGTTAATAAATATGGAAATCCAAATATAGATAAAATAGTTAAAGCACAAGAAGATTCTCCTGAGCCTTTTAAGGCAATGGTAGAAAGCTATTCACGAGGTGAAAAGGAACTTGCATATCAGTACGCAAGACAATATGTAAAATATATCAGTGACTTAAAGAAAGTTACTAATGATGTTATAGGCCTTCAAGGACAAGCTTTAATACAAGAAAGCGTTCTTCCTAAAGGTGCCTGGCCAAATGATCAAAGGTTTAAACCTTTTGAGCAATATAGAACTGATATAGAAGCTGAAGGCATTCCTGAAAAAGGGGAGTCTTATGAGGTTAATATTGATCAAGAGTCTTTAGAATTGTTAGATCAGTTAAATAACGATGAATTTAAGCTTTTTGATAAAGAAACTAGTAAAGAAGAAGAGATTAGGCTTAGAGCTAAAGCAAAAGCTTACTTAATAGAAAGGATTCCTTCATTTGGAGATGTTCCTATAGATGTGTTGTTCTTTTTTGATGTAGAAGATGAAAAAAGCAGATTAGCAGCTAAGGAGCTGAATAAACTATATAAATTTTCTAAAAATAATCTGAAGCAAAAGTATAACTTTGCTGGATTAAGTATTAAGAAACTAGAAAAAGGAGAGAAAGATCTTTTTAAAGCTAAATCGAAAATTCAAGTTCCAATTATTGAAGGAAGTGTTTTGGCTAAAAATTTAAAAATTTCTAAAACTCCAAGCTATGTTTTTATCAGTAGAAATGATGGCCGCTCTTACATAGAGTCAGGTATAAGAAGTTATTTTTACTTAGAAGAGTTATTAAAGCTTTTAGAAGGTAGGAAATGAAAAAGGTTTTATTTTTAGTATTATTATTATTTTCAGGTTTAGTTTATTCACAAGGGGCTACACCTGTTGGGCCTGGCGGGGCTGTTGGGCCTGCAGGCCCGGCTGGTGTTACAGGTGCTACTGAAAGCACAGATCCATTTAATGTTTTAACAAATAATCAATATTTTTCTTCTGGAAAAGGTAGAATCCCATCGATTGTAAATGATACAAATAGAGAAGAGGTAGAAGAGAGACAAGATAAAATAGCTACTACTATAGAAGGGGGTGCTTTTAATACAAAAGGTGTTGAACAGATACCAGTTCCTTTTATTCCATTTGGAAGAGCAAACCAACAAAATGTAGGTTCTGAAGTTTCAGCATCAACTTTAGAAGATTCCTCTGCTATTAACCCTCCTTATACAAGAGATTTTTTATTCTACCCTAAGCCATTATCAGGTTTAGTTGATTTAGCCTATGATGAACAATCTTTAAATTTTTTAGATGCTATTATTAGAAGCCCATTAAATTTACAGTTTACCTCAATAAATATGGTAGAACCTGCCATTGCTCAAGCTGCATCAGATACTTTAAATTTTACAACTAAAGTTCAGGATCTAGCATATACAGGGGATGCTATTTTTAGAAGAGGCTTAGCGCATAATACGTTATTAAATGCTTTTATTTTACCAACTTATAATGGTTGTATTAATAATCATGTTTCAAAAGGCTCAAGCTATGTAGGAGCATTATCTCTTTGTCAGGGAGATTTATTTGACCCGTTAGCAGAAGCTGAGGATGAAGAAGAACCGGAAGAAGAAGTTAAAATAGAATCTCAACCAGGTTTACTAGCTGTCTATAATCCAAATCATATTTTTTATGAAGAATTTTTAAATTCAGAACAAACTGCTGAAGATGTGAAGCCTTTGTATAATATTATAAGTGTTAATGATATTTTATTTAACAATTTAATTAAAAGAGCCAATGGGGCAAATGGAAATGAAGAAAATGAGCAAGCTGAAAATGGAACCATTTCTTCAAAGTTAGCTAAGCAGCTTAAAAAAGACTTTTTTATGTTAGCAGGAGATCATCAAATATTATTTCAAAATTGTACTAATTTTCAAACAGAAGCTGCTCAAGAAAATATTTTTAAATGTATTGATGATAGAATTAATAGAGCAGAATCAAGAGAACCTGCAAGATTTAGTCCTCTTGAAGTTACAACAGGACAAGGCGCTGTTACTAGTATAACAAGTCTTCTCTCAAATCTTGGTTCTTTAATCTCTAATGGGGTTTCAGCAATAGAACAAGCTGCTGCTCAGCAAAATCCAGCTGGTTTTGCTAATGCTGTAATTGAAGCCTGCTTTGAAAACTTTATAAATGAAGAGGCGATAGAAGATCCTTTAGCTTGTAAAGGAGCAACTGTATATGAAAGAACAGTTCCTCAATGTAATATTCCTGTTGAATATGATGGAGATACAAATATTTTATTTTGCCCAACAGATCATAGAGTTACAAATGTTCAATTATTAGAAAAATTAGTTCATTTAAGGTTAAAAGAGCTTTTAGAAATTTTACAAAAAAATTGTGACCACGTATTTGAAGAATCAGACAATGCGAATTCTGAAAAGACTGGATTTGATTCATATTTAAAAACTAAAGCAGAAGTGAAGGTAATAAGAAATTTATCACTTCCTTATTATGTTTTTAATGAAAATTTAGTTTCTTTATTTAATGAATTACATAGAGATGGTGGAATTAATTCTTGTGAAAAACTAACAGCTAGTCATATCCTAACAAAAATTGAAAACAAGCAGAAAGTTAACAAGAAATTTAGATGGATTTATAGTTATGCTAAATTTGTTGCTTACGGACAGTTTTTACAATCATTTATTGAGGCTGAAAAAACTCTTTTAAGTCTAGCACCTGATAGTGATAACTATTTTGTTGCAAGAGGGATTGCTCTTCTTTATAAGTCACTTGGAAGCAATGAACCACTAGAGTTAATTTATAGAAATTTTGAAGATTTAAAAAAGTTTTTAGTTGCTTTAGAAGATGCTGTTAATAAGAAAAAAAATAAGACAAAAGGTAAAGTATGAAAAAGTTTTACCAAATAGTATTTATATTTATATTAAGTTTTTTTATTAGTGTTTCTTCAAGCGCTCAGGCAGGATTCTTACAAAGATTTGATTTAGATAGTTTGCTAGGACAAGCTACAGGAGTAGCTACTCAAATTGGTGGCACAATAGGTGGGCAAATAATTAACCCAAGAACTGGAAGATTTGATCCTGAACTAGTTGGTTTTGGAGGGGTAATTATTAATCATCCAGTACTTGGTGAGATTAATATATTTGGTGATGGTTTTGATAATATTGCAGTAAATATTGGTTTATTTGGTGCATATTCAGGAGACCCTAATATTCTTAAATGCCAAGGAAGAATAGATTTTCAAACTGCTGATTGTTCAGCCACAGCTTTAAATCAAATAGCTGCCGCCTGGGCTTCTGAAGGCTACTGGGCGCAGTATGGAATATTATCAAGACTTGCAACTTCTCAATTTGGAGCAATAGCATCACTAATCTACGTAGTAGCTGCAATTAGCGCAATAATAATGTTTGCTTTTGGTTCTCCTCCTAAAATGTATTTATGGTATTTTATGGGACCAGCGATATATGCATTTTTATTATTTACACCAGCATATAGAAAGGGGGTTAGATGGCAGATAGCAGGAGTTCCAGGGGATATGCGGGAAGTCTGGAAACTAGCAGAAGTAGGTATTCGAAATGCTGCAGTGAAGCATTTCTCATTAGCTAGTGCATTACGTGCTGCTGGAGTAAATGATGGTGGATTATTAAAATATGTTACTCTTCCTGAAATTACTTTTGATCCAAGCGCTTTTGGTACCTTTTATGATGTAGAAACAGGGCCTAACGCATTTGCAAGAGTCTCCTGGTTTTTTTCTATGTATGATTCTTTTGTTAGTGGGGTAGTTGATCGTTTAGTTAGATGGACTGGTATTTTTACTCAAGTAGGAGCAGCAGGTCCGTCAAGTAATTTAATGAAAAGCCCAGTTGATGCTTATAATAATTCCTGGTTTTTATTATCAAACAGCAAATGGCCGCTTTTACAAGATATTACTTCAGCTAAATTAACAAATTTAAATTTTAGAGAAATGATAGCAGATTTTTTTGCTAATGAATGTGGTGAAGTTTTAAAAAATAATTTAAATGAAACTAATTTTATAAATGCAGCAAATCAGGTAAAGAAGACTAATGTAAATTTAATTACGGGAGTCTTAGAGAAAGGTACTTACAAAGAATTACAACATACAATAATTCCTTTTCCAAAAATGATTAGGGATATGATTATTTTTGATAAAACAAATGTTGCAGGTGCATCCACAGTTTTATCTTTTAACCCAGCTAATTCCTCTTTTAAAAACTTTTCAACTGAGATTGATAAAAATTATAAGATAGTAAGAGACAATGAAGATGGAGAAGAGCTGCTTCCTGATTTTTTATCTTGTAGTGATTATTTAACATATATAGTTTCAGGAATTAGATTTGAGTCAGGACATATCTTTAAGAGGATATTAGCACCAAGATCTGGTAGTAACAGCGCAGTACCTGAACCTATTATCTTATATGATTTTCTTTATGGATGGAAATTATTAGATGGAGAAGGAGAAAAACTTGAAGAATTTGAAACACAACAAGATTTTCTTACTTCATTAATCACATTTTATATGATGAAAAATGAGTTTCAGTTTACAATACCTTTAATGATGAGACAGGAAAATGCCTCTGAAACTGTTATAAGACAAGCTGATATCTCTCTTAGAACTTCAGGAAGTGTTCAAAAGTTTGGTGAGTTCTACACCTGGGCTAAAATGATGCCATATGTTCAAGGGGTATTGTTATATATTTTAGCTTTTGCTTTTCCTTTTGCATCAATTGCGATTTTAAATCCTAATTGGATCAAAGTTTTATTTACTTGGATGTCATTTTTTGCCTGGGCTAAATCTTGGGATGTCGGGTTTGCAATTGTAGCTTCTATGGAGAGATCTATCTGGGCTACAATTGGTTCAAATGCTGATTCGGTTACGATAAATCAAAGAGTATTAGAAGGAGGTCAGCAATTTGGTATTAAAGTAGATTGTAATCAAGCAGTTGCAGCACCAGGTGGTGGACCAGGAGGGCTTCTTGGTACTATAGTTGATTACGCTCAGCAAATAGGAGAATACTTAGCTCTTATTGGACTTGGTATCGGCGGGTCTGGTTCAGCTGGTTTAGCAACTGATGTTCCTAATTTAAGCTGTGCAATTCCTGAGATTACAAGTGATATTGCAAATGCGGATGGGACAACTTTTTCTTCTTTAGCTTATAATTTATTTAATCAAGGGCTTGCAATGAAAGATGTTCTTAATCATGACATCAATAATGCATATTATATTTACTTAATGTCAGCTTTATATTTTGCAGTTCCTGTTGTTAGTGGTCAGGTTTTACTTGGTGCAAAAGCCGGGGCTGCAAGTATTGCAACTCAAGGAATTTCTGGGACTGCTAGTGAAGCAGGACAAGGTGCAAAGAGTGGTTATGTTGGTGATTATACTGAAAAAGGTAAGAGTAATAAAGGAGTTGCTGAGCAGAGTACTTTTGCAAAAAATCTTAGAAAAGGCGGGAAAAATAGTTTAGCTGCTAAAGGGATTGCTGCTGGGAATAAGGCTTTGCAGCATGATTTAGCAGGAGCTCTTGCTGGGGAAGCTGAATCTAATATTGGTAGAGTTACTTCTGGTTATCAAGCAATGTCTGATCTTTCGAGTCGAGGTACTGGGTTAGATAAAGCAAAAGATGCAAAAGCTCATGATTATATGACGCGATTAATGATGGATAATTTATTTGGAGGTGTGTCTGAAGAAGCTAGAAGATTAGAAGCCATAGAAGGACTACTTGAAAATAGCTTAGGTCAAGGAGGAGGTAGTGGATTATCAGGATCAACGCACACTCCAGGTTCATCAGGTCCAAATCCACCAGTTCCACCTGGAACGCCGAGCGTAAATAATGTTATACCAGAAACTCCAGGTCAGAAATTTGTACGTGGTTTAGTAGATAAATTACCTGGAACAAAATCTACTATGGCAGCAAATTGGAGTGCTCAAGCTAGGCATTTTGATCAAATGCAGGCTAGTAACGATTATAATATGTCAAAATTTGCAAATCAACAAGCTCATATCGGGAGGTTGAAATCTAATCAATATTCAGCTTCTAGGGGCGCTCTAGGAATGAAATCAAGAGCAGAGTCTGCTAATGCACAAAAATATAGTCAAGCTGCGCAACAGCAAGCTAAAGAGGGATCTTGGAGAGATATGAATGCCTTTGGTATGGCAGTTGGTGGAGATGCAACAGCTGTTGGGGTTTTTGCAGGTACTTTTTCTGCTGGCCCTAAACCTGAAAGTATAGATGGAATGGCTGCTTTAGGTATGCTTAATACTTATGGAGAAGGAGGAGAACCTGAAAGTAATCTTTCAGGAGGAGGAGAAGAGGGTTTTTGGTTTACTGATGCACAAAATGGAAGTTTTCAAGGTGATGCCTCGAGAGGATTTAGAGCGCAACGAAATCAAAATGCTGCTGATATTCAAAGATCATTTGATGTAAATGCTGATCATGCTTACCTTGGGAGTTCTTTAACTGATGAGCAGATGACAAGCGGTAAATTTGCAAGTGATGCATTACAAAATAAAGAAAGTCATGATGGAAAAGCTAATGAAGCTTACTCAAAAGATATTTCTAATAGTAATCAAAGAGCAATGATTTTAGCTGGAAATAATACAATTTTTGCAGCTAAGTCTGTTCCTCATATTTCAAAAAATTTAGCTAAGGAATCTGGACGTAGGACGTTAGCTGCGGCTGGGGTTATTTCAGTTATAGATTCCTATAATGGCCAGCCCCCAGAAACATTAGCAGGTCAAATGCAATCAAGTCTTGGAACTACTGATCCAGGTAAATTGGCTATTGCGGGTCTTGCATCTGCTCAAGTAGCCTTAAAGGTTGGTGAGCATCTTCCAGGTTATTCACACGTTCAAGAATTAGGAGGGAAATTAGGAGGGAAATTAGGAGAGGAAATTAAAGAGAGTAAACTTGGGCAAGCAGTTTCTGATGGTTTAAATCGAGTTGGGGAAGAGAAGGTATCTAAATAATGCAAAATATAACACAAGATGAACAAAAGTCTAATCAGCCAAAAGATAGTTTAAATAGAATATTAAATTCAAATAAAGATTTATTTGTTTCTAAAGTTGATCAGTTAAATGAATTAATAGAACTAGAAGTTGGCAGTTTAACTTATAGAATAAAATTTAATAATATTACAGATGGAAAACTAAAATTATTATCAGATAAGGACCAGTTTGATCCTGATAGTTTAAAAGATTTTTTAAAAAATTATATTAATAGTATAAATGATATAGAAGAAGTTTTACATAGCCCAGTGCAGGTTAGTTCAAAACTTAAAACGGAAGTCTTTGAAGCAAAGCAAAATAAAGAACCATATACTCTTGTTGAAGATGGAAATATAAAGCTAAGTTATCATCCTGAGCGAATTGATGAGATTGATTTAAAAATTAATGAAATGGAATTTAGTTTTAAAGTTGACTCTGATACTTTGTCAGGGCCACCTAGTATTGATATTTTAAGTAAATTAAAAAAGGCTTTGAAAAACAAAAAATTTGATGAAGATAATATATTAAATTTATTAAATAAAATTTCTAAAATTGAGGATCTTCAAATTAATACTATAAAAAATACTAATTTTAAGAGAAAAGATTTATCTAAATTATCTATAAATAAAGAGAAATTTACTATAGAAAATTCAATTATAGAAAATTCATTATTGAGAATCGAGACTGCTAATTTTAGTTTAACAAATGTTAGAATTGAAAAGTGTAAAGCACAATTGCAAGTTGGAGAGTTTAATAATATTAAAGGAGTGAAAATATTAGGTAATAATTTTAGAGATTCTAATATAGGTTCTCTTTATGCAGGATCTTATCAAAATTATAATAATGATAAAGATATAGTAACTATACAAGGAAATTCTTTTATAGGAGCTTATGTGGATGCTTTAACTTTTGATTACCCTAAGAGCGCAAGTGGAAAAAATCTAAAAGAGTTTCATAAAAATATGAAATTAAATGATTGGGATAAAAATGGCTCAGGGCATAGTTTGCAAGTTAGGTTAAGAAAAATATTTGGCTTTAAAAAAATATATAATCGAGGAGAGTTTTCAGTTAAGTCAGCTAAATCAATTAAAGAATCAATTCAAGAAATTAAAAAAGACAGTTATAAATCAGAATTCCAAGAGTCGGAAGAAAAACTTCATGATGTTTATGAACAAATTGATCAACTAGAGCCAGTTTTAGATGAAATAAAAGAGGTAGAAAATCAAGCAGAGGCAGATCAGACAATTCTTAAACAAGTTCAACAAGAAATACAAAATGTAGATAATAGAATTAGTCAATCAGAAGATAAAATAAAAAGCTTAGAAGAAGAATCTGTAAGTTTAAGGAAATCATTTAATCCTTTAAATTTTAGATCTAGTAGGATAGATAAAAAGATTAAATTTAATGAAGCACAAGTAGATGCGCATAAAGAATCTATTTTAAAAAATACTCAATATAAAAAAGATATTATAGATGGGCACAGAACGGAAGATACTCGTAAGTTTTTTGATGAAAAAGTTAATATGCCTCCTACTCCTCTAAGTGAAATCCAAAAACATAGTAAGTTTTCTAATACAAGATTAGTTGATTTAAAAAATGATCATTCAGAAGAGATTGCAAGTTTTCCAAGGTTGATTCATTTTAGAGATAGTTTAGAATTGAAAATAGATGAACTAATTACTGAACTCAAAAGTTTGAATATTACAGTAGATAGCCCAATTTTTAATAGTGAACTAAGGGCTGAAAAAGCTAAAGCAGAGTTAAAGACTCAAGAAGTAAAATCAGAAGCTGAAAAAGTAAAAGCAGAAGCTGAAAAAGCTAAAGTAGAGTTAAAGACTCAAGAAGTAAAATCAGAAGCTGAATCTGAAAAAGCTAAAATAGAGTTAAAGGCTCAAGAAGTAAAAGCGGAATCTGAAAAAGTAAAATCAGAAGCTGAAAAAGCTAAAGTAGAGTTAAAGACTCAAGAAGTAAAAGCGGAATCTGAAAAAGTAAAATCAGAAGCTGAAAAAGCTAAAGCAGAGTTAAAGTCTCAAGAGGTAAAATCAGAAGCTGAAAAAGCTAAAATAGAGTTAAAGGCTCATGAAGTAAAAGCGGAAACTGAAAAAGCCAAAGCGGAAACTGAAAAAGCCAAAGCGGAAACTGAAAAAGCTAAAATAGAGTTAAAGGCTCATGAAGTAAAAGCGGAAACTGAAAAAGCTAAAGCAGAAGCTGAAAAAGCTAAAGCAGAAGCTGAAAAAGCTAAAACAGAGTTAAAGGCTCAAGAAGTAAAAGCGGAAACTGAAAAAGACAAAGCAGAAAAAGAGTTTAAAATTGAAGAAACAATGTTATTAAAAGAAAGAGAAGCAAAACTTATTGAAAATTTAAAATCAATAGAAGATCAAGAAACTAATATACAAGCTAGGAATAGATTGAATAAAGTTGAATCAGAAATTTCTAGCAAAGAAAGGGAAAGAATAAAGCAGGCTACTCACTCATTTCAAAATACAGAATTAGATGCATATGACCTTTTTAATTTAACAAAAGGAGTTTCTCTTAAGGAAGTTAAAAAGGTCTATAGAAAATTATCAAAGGAGTATCATCCTGACATTCAAGAAGAAAGTGGAGATATTTCCCAAGAAGATAAGCTTAAAACATTTAAAACTATTTTGAAAGCATATGACATATTAACAAAGCTAAATATTTAAAACCCACCTCTTTTTAAAGGCCCTCCTGTGCCACCTTTATCAGAACTTGTTGTAGGGCTAGGCTTTGCATCAAGTTCATCATCTAAGGTCTTAACCCCAAATCTTTTCCTAGCTTTAGAAACTCTATTATCTTCAGAAGTTTGACGCTCTTTAGATTCTCTTTCTCTTTGCATTTTAAGAAGCTTTTTCTCATTATTAACCATTTTATCATGCTGTGCTTTAATCTTTTTAATAAGAGCTTTCTTGCTTTTTTTATTTAATCCTTTTAATTCTTTATCTTTTTTTAATTTCCTTTTTTTCTGTGCATCATAATGAAACCAAATGACGGTAAGGCCAAAAAGAGTTAAAACTAGGATAATTTTCATATTGAATTTTATATATTTTAATATATTATAATCAATAATTGTTATTATTTAAAGGATAAAAATGTTTGGATTAGGACCAATAGAATTAGTAGTCATCTCAGCCGTTCTTTTGCTTATATTTGGAAGTAAATTACCAGAACTAGGCTCTGGTCTAGGAAAAGCAATATCTAACTTTAAAAGAACATATAAAGAGTCTGATGCTATTGATGTAAATGATAGAGAAGAATCTGAAGATACTACCAATTCTGAAAAAGAAACTAAGTAAGCTTAATAATCAATTGAATAAATTCTTGTAGTCCAATATCTTGCAGCAGGTTCTTTTTGGCTTTCTATTTCTATTTCTATATTTTCTCTAGGTTTTAGTTCGTTTTTGCCGGCTAATTCTTTAAAGTTTATCTTCTCTCTTTTAATCACTTCGCCATCTAAATTATAAAGCAGTTTTTCTATTTTTATATTTTGAAAATTAGCATTAGTTAAGTTCTTTAAGTTCCCAGTATAGATATATTTATTATTTTCAACTTTTAAATCAGATGAATTTAAAAATAATCCTGATGGGGCAGTTGTTGGAAGTTTTGAATTAAATATATTTAAAGAATTAAGAAAGTTAAAATTATAATTAATAATACTTTGTGATAAAAACATTAATAATAAAAACATACAAATCATAGGAGAACAAACATATAAATACTTAGAAAAATTATCTCTAACTTCATATTTAGAATTAACTTGTTTTTTTTGATTGCTTTTAAACGTGTTTTTATTTGAAGCAGAGCTTTCATCTATGCTTAGCTTTTTATTTATAAAAATATTATTTACATTTTTATTTTTAATTTCTTTTTTTTCTTTTTCGATTGTAAATCTTTTAAAATTCCCTTTAGCATATTTTGTATGGCCAATAGTCCAGTTTTTATCGTTTTTGTTAATATTTACAACTTTTTCTTCTTCCTCTTCAATTTCTTCTTCTAATTCCTCTTGATCCTCATATTCTTCTTCTTGGTCCAGGTCATCAATTTCTTCTAAAGCATCCTCTTCATCTTCTAGGTCTTCTTCTTCTTCAAATTCTAGCTCTTCTTGGTTAATAGCCTCATCTTCATATTCTTGATATTCGTATTCATCTTCATTTTCTGATTCTTTTGATAGCTCTAATTTTTCAGCATCAACTTTAAAAATATTCATACATCTTGAGCACTGGAATTTAATAGTCTCAGTATTGTTTTTTAAGCTATATTTTGTTTGACAATGAGGGCACTGTACTAAATTAATATTTAAATCGGTCATATTAGAAGTTTAATAGGAAATTAAGATTCTAAAAAGACTAAAAATTAACTTTTAAAAGACCTTCTGTAGTGACTTAGAAAAATTCCTGAACTAATACTAACATTTACAGAATCAAAGTTACCAAGCATTGGGATATGAACAATAAAATCACTAGCTTCAAGAACTTTTTTTTGTATGCCTTTATCTTCAGATCCAAGGATTAAAGCTGTTTTTGCCGGAAAATCAAACTCATAAAGGCTGGTTGAAGAGTCATTGCAATCAGCAGAAACTACCCAGTAGCCATTTTTTTGTAAGATAGTAATAAAAGATAAAAGATTATTTACATAGGTAATATCTTTAATATAAGAAGCTCCCATAGAGGTTCGATGAACTGTAGGGTTTAAGGCTGCAGATCTGTTTTTAGGTAAGATTATTGAATCAACGTTAAAACATTCAGTGGTTCTTAAAATAGAACCTAGGTTTCTTACATCTAAAATATTATCTAAAATTAATAATAAGGAATTGTCACTATCTTCAAATTTTTTAATTACTGTATCTTGGTTAAGAAAAGTTTTTTCTTTTAATATAGAAACAACTCCTTGATTATCAGCAGATATTTGGTTTAAGGATTTGGAATCTATTTCATTAATTAAGATTTCTTTTTTTAAGCAAATACTTTTAATTAAGTTTATTCGCGGGTTGTTATTGTCTTTTAGTATATTTACTTCAATAAAAGTATTATAAGAGTTTTCTAAGAGTTCTAAGCAAGAGTTGATTCCAGGGATTATTGTATTCATTTATATTTTATTTATAACAATTTTAAAAATGAAAAGATACAGGGCTAGCTCTTTTTTCAAATATCATAGGTTTAGACCAATAAATTTTTCCAGTATCTTCATTGTGGTAAAGTTTAGCTTTTACTCTTTTCTCAGAATCTAAAATATCTACTCTCCAGCAAGGGTAGTTTGAGTCTCCAATTGAACTAAGTGGGGCAGTGGACCATCTGATTTCTTCTGTAAACACTTGGCCTTGTTTTGCTTTAATGTTTTTTACGGCCTTAGTTCTGTAGTCTTCATAGATATATTCTTTTATTTCAAAATAAAAAGATATTTTAATTTCTAAAGATAATCTTATTTTAAATTTGTTTGCTTCATTAATTCTATTAAATATTTCTATGCGAGCTGGGTATGATTTTTTGAGCCTTGATATTAATTGTTTAGAATCATGTTCAAAGGCTTGTCTTTTCTTTGTATTTTTAAAATCATTTAATTCTAATTTTTTTACTATTTCAACATTTGATTTAAGATGCTTAAAAATATCATTAGAATTAAGAGAAACAAAGTTAATTAGTTTATTAAATCTTTTTGAATTTGAGTTTTTATTTAAGCCAGAATTGAGTTCATTATTTATAAGCATTGCAGCAATTTTAAAATCATCTTCATTATTAAACATTAAGAGCGCAATAATAAGTTTATTTTTATTTTTGTTAAAAGAATTTTTAAAATTAACCTTAGAAACATTAGTTAAAACACTTTCAACCAAGTCAATATTTTTAACTAAGAAGTTTTCTTTAGTTAACTTTTTTATTAATAAGTCTCTATTGTCGTTATCTGATGTATAAACTTTATAGGTTTTTAGAAGTAGTTTAATATTCTGAGGGTTTTTTACTAGTTCAGGGTTTTGAATTAGAATATTAATTACTCTATTTTTATAAGAAGATTTGACTTTGGATTTGTTAATTTCTTGTAAACACTTTTCTATCTCTTTTTTATTTATATTTGTATCAAGGGCTAATGAAATTAGATTCTTTAAGCCTTCCTGTTTTAGTTTCTGTAGTCGATGTTTTTTAATTAATTCATTCGAATCTATGTTTATCAAAGAATTATTAGTTTCTTTTTTTAACCAGTTTGGAGCCTCAAGATTTGTAAATAAAAATTCAAAACGCTGCTCAAATGAGGAGAGCTCAGTGGTATTTGTATATAGCAAAGTTGAGTCTGTAGGAGCCTTCATATATAACAATGTTATATTTATTTATGTTCTAAAGAAAGTATTTATAAAAAAATATTTTTAACCTAAATTTTATTGTTTATCTGTAGGTTACTTTAAAGTAATTAAACTAAAAATAACAGTAATTTAAGTAAGATATATTTAGTCTAACTAGACAAATCAAATGAAATTGTATAAATTATAAGAATATGACAACAGATATGCAATTTATAGTAGAATTATCAAGCTTTAAGGGCCCGATTGATTTATTACTTCATTTAGTTAAAAAAAATGAGTTAGACCTAGAAGAGTTAAGCTTAGCTAAGATATGCGATCAATACTTAAAATGCCTTGAGCAAATGAAAAATATTGATTTAGATATTGCAGGAGAATATTTAGTAATTGCTGCAACTTTATTATCCGTTAAATCAAAGTTATTGCTTGATGAAAAAGTAGAATTGGAAGTAGATGAAGATGGAAATATTATTGATCCGCATCAAGAACTTTTAGAAAGATTAAAAGAAGCTGCTATTTACCAGAAAGCTTCTAAGGTTTTAATGCAAAAAGATAAGTTAAACTTAGATGTCTTTAAAACTCCTTCAAAATTATCAAAGTTTAAAGACCCGGATCAAGAGTTTAAAGAGCATAATGTTTTACTTTTAGGAAAAGCATTTGCTAGGTTAATAAATGAACTAGAAAAACAAGATAGCTACTACTCTGTTAACTTAGAATCTGTTTCAATTGTTGATCGAATGATGCATGTTTTAGATGTTCTTAAAAGTAGCGCTGGAAAAAAAATAAAATTTACAGAACTTGTTCAAGATATAACTTCAAAAGGGGAGCTTATTGGAAGTTTCTTATCCTTACTTGAGCTCTGTAAAAGACATGTAATTGAAGTTGTTCAAGATGAATATCAGAATCAAATAATGGTCGAACTTGTTTTAGGACAAGAAGAAAAGATAGATATTTCTTCAGAATATGATATTCAGAAAAATACTGTAAACGGATAGAGGTAAAATGAGTACAGAATTAAAAGAATTAGTAGAAAAATTAGAAAATCAATCAATAATAGAAGCTATTTTGTTTAGCTCAGGGGACGCTTTAAGTATAGAAAAAATAGCAGAAGTAACTACACTAAAGACTGAAGAAGTAGAAAAAACTTTAACTCAAATTCAGCAAAGCCTAGAAAAGTCAGATTCAAGTTTTGAACTTAAAAAAATAAACTCTAAATATCAATACAGAACTAAATCACAATACGCTCCATTTATTTTAGCGTTAAAAACTAAAAAACCTAAAAAATTATCAAAACCTGCCTTAGAAACTTTATCAATAGTTGCCTACAGGCAGCCAATAGTAAAATCTGATATTGAAAAAATTAGAGGAGTTGATGTTAGTCCTACACTTAAAACTTTATTAGAAAGAAAAATTATTAAAATCATAGGACACTCAGCAAATGTAGGACAACCTGCTTTATACGGGACTTCTGATGAATTTTTAAATATTTTTGGTCTAGATTCTTTAGAAGAGTTACCAAATTTAAGAGATATTAGAAGCTTTGAAAAAGAGGTAGGAGAAGTTGGTGAAGACTACTCTTTAACTGAAATAGATTCTAATGATTCACCTAAAGATTCTTCTTCGCAAAGTTTAAGTGCCTAGTTCTAATAAAAATCTATTACGGCTTCAAAAATTTATTGCTGGTGCTGGCGTGTGCTCTAGAAGAGCAGCTGAGGTATTAATTGCTGATGGTTTAGTTACAGTGAATGGAAAGACTGTTACTGAATTAGGTACTAAAATTAACCCTGATCTTGATTCTGTTTCTGTAAAAGGGAAGAAAATAAAACCTGCTAGAAAAGGTTTAATAATGGTAAATAAACCTGTTGGGGTTATTTGCACAAGTTATGATACTAGAGATAGAAAAACGTGGAAAACTTTAGTTCCTACAAATTATCATCATTATTTTACGATTGGCAGATTGGATTTTAATACATCAGGTTTACTTTTATTAACTAATGATGGAGATTTTTCTGAGAAATTATCACATCCTTCAAATGAATTTGTTAGAACTTATATTGTTAAAATTAATGGAACAATTGAGTTTGAAAAACTAAAGAAATTAAAAAATGGAATTAAACTTAGTGATGGGATGGTATCAGCTAATGCTAAGTTGATTGATCAAAATGAGAAAAGTTCTACTATAGAAATTTCTTTAACTGAGGGAAGAAATAGGGTGGTTAGGAGAATATTTAAAAAATTAGGTTTTAAGGTTATTAAATTAACAAGAGTCTCTTTTGGCCCATTTAAGATTTCGCAGTTAAAAGGTGGAAATATTGCTATTTATACTGAGAAAGAGTTTGCTCAAATTAAAAAGAAATTGTTTAATAGTTAATTATTATTATCTATAATTTATCAGCAATTTGCCTTATTGCCATTTTCTTCAAGCTTGACGCACAAAAGGCGCGGAATCTTAAAAATACTTAATTTACTATCAGTAGAGTTTTTAGTTTTTAAGGAGGCTTTAAATTTAGAGTCAAATAATTTCTAAATAATTGACTTAATTATAGATATTAGTTAGTATTTAGCACATCGCGGGGTAGAGCAGTTAGGTAGCTCGTCGGGCTCATAACCCGGAGGTCGCAGGTTCAAATCCTGTCCCCGCAACCATTTTTCCTAAAAAACTCTTTATAAAATCAATAATTTAAGCTAAAAAATAAATATGAAGAAAATATTAATACTAAGTTTACTAATTTTAACAATTTTTGGCTGTCAAAAAGCAACTAGGCCAATAGCGGAAGTGGATCAAGATGGAAAATCAGTTAGCGAGCTTAAAGTCAATTTAAATAAAAATTAACAAATGGATGTTTTAAGTTATTTAAAAACATCAAATCACGAACAAGTTTTAATTGTTAACGAAAAAAAATCAGGACTCCAAGCAATAATTGCAATTCATAGTACTAAACTAGGTCCATCTTTAGGTGGAACTAGAATGATGCTCTATCCTGACTTTAATTCAGCGCTTAAAGATGTACTGCTATTATCAGAAGGTATGACCTATAAAAGCTCTTTAGCAGGGTTAAATTTAGGTGGTGGAAAAGCTTGTATTATTGCTGACCCTCAGATGAAAGGACAGCAAAGAGTAGATTTATTTTTAGAATTTGCAAAAGCTATAAATTCACTTTCTGGAAAATATATTACAGCTGAAGATATGGGGACTTCTGTAACAGATTTAAAAACTATTAAAAGTCTTTCTTCTTATACTACAGGCTACCCTAAAAAAGATGGAGGCTCAGGAGATCCATCACCTTGGACAGCACTTGGAGTTTTTACTGCTTTAAAACAAGCTGCTACTCAAACACTAAAAAAAGACGTAACAGATTTAAAAGTTTCAATTCAAGGTGTAGGCCATGTTGGGTATTATTTAGCAAAGCATTTATTAGAAGCGGGTGCTAAAATTTGTATTTCTGATGTCGATAAATCAAATATAGACAAACTACAATCAGAGTTTGAAGGAGTTCAAGTAGCTGGTATAAATGAGATTTATAATATCAAAGCTGATATTTTTTCTCCCTGCGCAATAGGACAAACTATTAATAAAACAACCTTAAAAGATTTAGATATATCTTTAATTTGCGGGGCAGCTAATAACCAAATAGCTGATAAAAATGTTTATGAAATTATAGAAAAAAATAATATAATTTATCTTCCTGACTTTGCTATTAATTCAGGGGGAGTAATCTCTGTTGCCTCTGAATTAAATAAAGATGGGTGGCTTGAGTCTGAAGTTACTGAAAAAGTTTTAGGGATAGCTAAGGTAACTGAAAATATTATTTTAGAGTACCTTGAAACTAAAGTTCCAACTGAAACTATAGCTTTAAATTTAGCTAAGAAAAGATTACTTAAATAAATAAATAAATATAATAAATGAAAAAAAATAGTCTTAATCAAAATTATCTAAATAATAATAAATTTAAAATAAAATCTAAATTTTCTCCCACTGGAGATCAACCAAAGGCTATTGAAGCTTTAAATGAAAATTTAAATAATGGTATTTTATATCAAACTCTTTTAGGAGTTACTGGAAGCGGAAAAACTTTTACTATAGCTAATTTAATTGAAAAACAGCAAAGGCCTGCATTGATATTAGCTCCTAATAAAACACTAGCCGCGCAGTTATATAACGAGTTTAAAGATTTTTTCCCAGAAAATAGTGTGAGTTATTTTGTGAGTTATTATGATTATTATCAACCTGAAGCATACGTTCCATCATCTGATACTTATATTGAAAAAGATTCTTCAATAAATGAAGAAATAGATAAAATGAGGCATTCTGCAACGCGCTCAATCCTAGAAAATAGAGATACAATAGTAGTTGCAAGTGTTAGTTGCATTTATGGCCTCGGGGCTCCTGAAGAATATTTTTCTAAAATGCTATTTTTAGAAGTCGGTCAAGAATTTGAAAGAGAGCTGTTAATTTCTAAATTAGTTGATATGCAATATAAACGAACAGATTTAGATTTTGTAAGAGGAAGCTTTAGAGTTAGAGGGGAAGTAATTGATATCTTTTCTGCTGATCAAGAACAGTTAGCAATTAGGTTATTATTTTTTGGAGATGAACTTGAAACAATTAGTTTAATTGACTCAATAACAGGAGTGGAAAAAGAAAAGTTATTAAGAGTTAGTATTTACCCGACAACTCATTTTGTTTCATCAAAAGAAGCAGTAGATAAAGCTGTAAAAACAATTCAAAAAGAGTTAATAAAGCAAGTTAGGGATTTAAGAAAAGAAGAAAAAACTTTAGAAGCCGATAGGTTAGAGCAAAGAACCCTTTATGATATTGAACTACTTAAAGAGACAGGGATTTGTTCGGGAATAGAAAACTATTCAAGACATTTTTCTGGTAAAGATCAAGGAGTGCCCCCAACTACTTTACTTGATTATTTTCCTGATGATTTTATTTTAGTAGTTGATGAATCTCATATAAGTTTATCTCAATTAAAAGCTATGTATAAAGGGGACAGGGCTAGAAAGCAAAATTTAGTTAATTATGGTTTTAGACTACCATCTGCTCTTGATAATCGTCCTTTAAATAATGAAGAATTTTGGGAAAGAGTTGGACAGACTGTTTTTGTTTCTGCAACCCCTGGAAATTTTGAACTTGAAGAAACTAAAGATCATATAGTCGAGCAGATTATTAGGCCAACATCTTTAATTGATCCAAAAATAGAAGTAAAGCCTGCTATAAATCAAGTAGATGATTTAATTGATCAAATTAAAGAAACTATAAAAAAAGGCGATAGAGTTTTAGTTATTACTTTAACTAAAAAACAAGCAGAGGATTTAAATACTTATTTTAGAGAATTAAATTTAAATTCTAGATATATACACTCTGATATTAAGACATTAGAAAGAGTTGAACTTTTAAATGGTTTAAGATCAGGAGAATTTGATATTTTAATAGGAATTAACTTATTAAGAGAAGGACTTGATCTTGTAGAAGTTAGCTTAGTTGCAGTGTTAGATGCAGATAAAGAAGGGTTTTTAAGATCTGCAAGATCACTTATTCAAATTATTGGTAGAGCTGCAAGAAATATAAATGGTAGAGTTATTTTATATGCTGATAAGATAACAAATTCAATGAATGAAGCTATAAGTGAAACAGACAGAAGAAGGGCTATTCAAGTTGAATATAATAAAAAACATAATTTAAAACCAAAATCTGTGAAAAGAAAAATTAATGAAGTTTTAACAAATTCAATTAGTAAAGAACTAACAGATAAATTAGCTGAATTTGATTCTAAAATAGAACTTCCAAAAGACCCGAAAAAGTTAGGTAACTATATAATAAAATTAAAGAAAAAGATGTTTGATCTAGCCGCTAAACAAGAGTTTGAAGAAGCTGCTAAAATAAGAGATATTATAATTTTAATAGATAAAAACAATTTATTATGCTCTTAGATGATTTAAAAATTAAAATAAAAAGTATCCCTTCAGCACCAGGTGTATATTTAATGAAAGATATTGATAATACTGTTATCTATATTGGAAAATCTGTTCATTTAAAAAATAGAGTTAGGAGTTATTTCTCTGGTTCTGATGATAGATATCAAATTAAATTTTTAATGAAACGTGTTTCAGATATTGAAACAATTATTACTCAAAATGAAGATCAGGCATTTGTCTTAGAAAGAGATCTAATTAACAAACACAAACCTAGATATAATATCAGATTAAAAGATGATAAGAACTATGTATCTATCAGATTAGATCGTACATCTGAATATCCAAAATTTAATTTAACAAGAAAAATTATTAAAGATAAATCAATTTATTTTGGACCCTATCCATCTACATATAAAGCAAAAGAATTATTAAATATTATTCAAACTACAATCCCTCTTAGAACTTGTTCAGATAAAGTATTTAACAATAGAGTTCGTCCTTGCTTAGAGTATCAAATTAAAAGATGTTTAGCTCCTTGTTGTTTGGAAGTGTCAAAAGAAGATTATCAGTATAATTTATCACAAGCTATTAAGTTATTAGAAGGTAAGAATAAAGAGGTTATAACTGATTTTGAAAAATTAATGAATTCAGCATCAAGTTCTTTAGATTTTGAAAGAGCTGCGCTTTATAGAGATCGAATTGAGTTATTAAATGAATATATATCTAAAGATCAAACATATCTGTTTAAAGCTGAAGATAAGGATATATTTGATATATATAGAGATAATAGTATCTGCAGCGTTAGTATTTTAAATATAAAACTTGGTAAAATTTCTAATACTACAAATTATATTTTAGAAAATGTTGAAATTTCTGATGAAGATTTTTTAGAATCTGTTATTAGTCAATATTATGAGAATAAGAGTAATATTGTTCAAGAGATAATTATACCTTTTGAGTTTGAAAACTTAGAAATAGTTAAAAAGCATTTTAAAAAGAAGTTTAAACAGGCAGTAAGTTTTATTGTTCCAAAAAAAGGTACTAAGTATAGATTATTAAAATTAGCAAATTTAAATGCTAAAGAAAATTATTTATCTAGCTACTCAAGTAAATATAAAAAATCTGATTTAATTGCTCAATTTGCAAAAAAAATAGGTTTAAAACAAGTTCCAAGAACTATAGAGTTACTGGATATCTCAAATTTAGGTAATACAAATATAGTTGGAGCGATAGTTAGTTTTTATGATGGAAAGGCTGATAAATCTAAATATAAAAAATATATTCTTGATCAAGAAAAGGCTGATGACTTTGCAGCAATTTATGAAGTAATTTCAAGGAGATTAAAAAGAGGAGATAGAGAAAATGATCTTCCTGATTTAATTATTATCGATGGGGGAATTGGTCAATTAAATGCAGCAATAGCAGCTTCAGATGATGTGGGAGTTGTAGTTGATATAGTATCACTTGCTAAAAAAAGGTTAAATCAAAATCAAAAGAAAAAAAATATAGAAAAAGAGGAAAGGATTTTTATTCCAAATAAAGATTTTGTAGAATTAAAAGCAGACCTTCCTGTTACTAATTTAATTTCTTATATGAGAGATGAAGTTCATAGATTTGTTATAAATTTTCACAGACAAAGAAGAGATAAGGAGTTAATTAAGTCCGTTTTGTCTCAAGTAAAAGGTTTAACAGAAAAGAAAATAATATTTTTATTAAAAGAATTTGGAAGTGTAAAGCGGTTAATAAATTCTGATAAAGAGAAAATAGTTAAATTTGGAAAAGTTTCTTTAGAGATTGCTAGTAAAATTAAACGTTTAAAGGTTTAGTAAGAAGGCTAGGTTCTAAATTGTGAATGGGTAGTCATTGATCAGATACAAGGAATACAAGGAATAAAAAAAATACTTGAAGATCAGTTAATTATTTTTTTTAGATTAATAAAATTTCTAGATGTAAGTTTATGTAAATTATTAGATTTCAAATTACTTTTTATTATCTTAGTTCTATTAGGATAATATTTATTTTTAATGATTTTATTAAATATTACAGAATTTAAATCTAAGTTATATCCAAAATTATTTATACAAGATGCTGCATAAAGATCTGCGCTTTGTTCTGAAGATGTAGTTTTTGTTAACAGAGATAAATGATTTAATTCCAAGTGTCCTTTCTCATGGCACAGAATAAAAATTAAATCGCTTTCATATTTTAAATCTTTTAAAATCCCCTTTGAAATTAATAGGTGCTCATTATATAAATCTACATATTTTAAATCTGATTTTGTTATATGTATTTCTACTTTATTGTTAAAGACTAAAGACTCAAGATAATTAAAATAATCAATTGTAAAGGAATCTAAAACTTCAGAATCTCGAGTAATAGTTTTTCTAAACTGATCTTGAGTATCATTGATGTATTTAAAATTATTCTTATTTAAACAAGCATTAAAGTATAAAATTGTTGATAATATAATAGTAATTTGTATTATTTTCATTATTTCTCAGTTTATTCCTAGATACTATATTTTATTATTAATTTTAGTTCTAGGTATTTTTAATAAAGAGTATTTATTTATCATTTTAATAGGAATACTAAGTTCAGTATTTAATTCTAATAATTTTCTCTCTTTTAGCCCTAAAAATAATATAAACTTAATTCAAATAAAAGATATATCACAAGTCCAAGTAGGATATCTAAAATTAAAAATCAATTTAAAAAATAAATCCTATGATTGTTATATTAAAAAACTTCCTTGGTTAAATTCGTCAAAAATTAGTAAAAGTGAATATCGAAACGCAAAAATTGAATATAAGAAAAAATATTGTTTTATAAAATATTTGTCTAAAAGCCAGGGTGTAAAGAATAATTACTTTTTAAAGTTTAAAAATAAATTTTATTCGTTTTTAAATCAAAATATAATAAATTCTGAAAGTTCTAAAATCTTTTTATCAATGCTTTTTGGAGATAAATCTGAAATTAGTTTTAAGTATAAAAAAATATTTAATCAGTTAGGTTTATCTTATCTACTTGTAGTTTCAGGTTATCAAGTAGGTGTTTTGTTCTATTTTATAAATTTTTTATTAATAAAAATTAATATTAAAAAAGCTCCTCAGGTATCATTGTTTTTTATAATTATATATGTACTTTTGTGTCAAAATTCACTTTCAACTATTAGAGCTTTGATTACTATCTGTTTATCTGTATGGGTTTTAAAAGATAAAAAAGAATCATTTATAAATCTTATTTTTTTATCTTTATTTTTTGTCTCAGTTATAGAACCATTAGCAATTTCTAAGCTAGGGATTCAATTAACTTTTACAGCATTAATTGCAATTTATTATAGTCAAAAAATAGATTTTAACTCAAAATTACTAAACTATTTATATTTTCATTTTTTACTATCTGTTAGTACATCAATTATTTGTTCTTTTTATTTTGGAAAGCTTTATTTGTTAGGTCTAATAATTAATCCAATATTATCACCAATTTTTTCATTATTAGTTTTAAATTTAGGTTTTTTAGCTATTATAATTTTGATTTTATCTTTTGGTTATCTTAATATCTTAAATTTCTTAATATTTTTAAATGCTTATCTATTATATTTTTTAGAATTAGTATATTTAAATATCAGTATTAATTTAAAAGTAAACTATATTACAAGTTTATTAATTTTGATAAGTATAGTTATAGTACATATATATTTAAGTAATAAATTTAATAAAAATGACAATTCTTACAGGCACGATAATTCAGAATTATACTGATCGATATTTTGGTTTTATTAAACCTACAGGCGGAGGTCAGGATATTTTTTTTCATTATGATGATTTGAGCTATTTAGATAAAACAAAACTTTCAGTTGGTGATAAAGTCCAATTTTCATCTTTTATAGCTAAAAAAGGTCCTAGAGCAATAGATATTAAAATAATTAATGATGTTAAAAATAAGACAATAAGTTCTAATGCTAACACTAATCCAAATAGTTTTAATGATAAAAGAAATAAACTATCAGGGCTTAAAATAGGAATAATTTTAGGAGTTCTTTTTGCTGGGCTTGTAGCTGGGTTTATGAGGTTTCATTTTAATTTCAACTCATCAATCTTATATTTAATAGTTGTAAATTGTTTAGTCTTTATACTTATGGGATTTGATAAGTTTATAGCTTCAAAAGATGCTGGCTTATATCGAGTGCCAGAAAAAGTTTTTTATATCTTAACTTTCATAGGTGGAACTGCAGGGATTCTTTTTGGTATGAGTTTTTTCAGACATAAAACTAAAAAATCATCTTTTCAAGCAACTTTAATTTTTATCTTTATAATTCAAGTAATAATTATTACTTTATTTGAAGATCCCTTAGAGTATTTATTTAAAAATATCTAAAAACTATTGGTTTACAAGAATATTTTCTTGGATTTCTTTATTTTTAACTGTCGGTAGAAATTTTAGATTATTACAGTTTTGTTTATTTAACTCTATTGAATTAAAATTCAAATTTAAATAATTTTGATTGTTAAATGTTTTACGTATGATTTGTTTGATTTTCTTTTCATACATTTTTGTTAGTAGTTTATCAATTATTAAAAAGGTTTCTCCATTTTTAGAATAATAAGTTGGAGTTGTCGGGGGGAGGGTTTGTTTAATAAGTCTAAAAATTAAATTTTGTTTATCTTCTATGTCAGGAACTCCGTTATTTTCTTGATATGCAACTAAGTTATCAATTCCAAAAGAAAAAAGAGAAAGATTATTAGGATTTAGTTTACTGATATAATCATTTGAAATTTCTTCAAATTCATTCCAGCTAGCAGTAGGGATGTTAGAATTAAATTGAGAGATAGAGAATTTAATTAATTCAATGTTTAACTCAAAGTTTTGAATTGAATGGTTATCAAAAAAATCTTCTTTTAAGCTATCTGCAATTAGTATAAATTTATTTTCACCAGTTTCAAAAGAAGAAATAATTAAGCTCTTAGGCATTATTCCTTTATTATAATAAAAAATTCCTTTATTACTTTTTTCAAGATTTTTAATATAAACAGTTTTACTATATTTAGAGATTAAGGCTAAAAGTCCTGAATTAGTATTTACTGTAAAATCATTTTTAAATTCATTTAGTTTAGAGCTTCCAGATATTAAACTATAGCTATTGTTTGAAATTATATTTTTTGGTTGTGCTAAGAGAAATAAGCTGTCAGAGCTAAGAGAATGTGTTAAATTTTGTAAATTTAATAATAATAAATCTAAAATCTTATCTGATAAACCTAACATAGAACCTTTAAAAAACCTGTATGATTAAACTAAGGTATCTTTTAGGTTCTCTCAATATGAAAAAAAACTAGAATCTAATTTTTTTTACTCATTTTCTGATGATTCTAAATTTTGTCTTGACATCTCAAACTTGATATCATCCGGGACTAAAGTTGTATCAGAAACTATAGTAATACAAACATTATAGTTTTTTTCTAAACTTATTAATTCATTTTTCTTATGATTTAATAAAAAGATAGCAGGGTGGTGGGATAATGAGACTTTAACAGTATTAACTCCTCCCATAATTACAGCGCCTTGAATTTTTCTTAATGCTTCAAGTGCTACCATTTCAGGGCTTTTAAATCTTCCTCGTCCAGAACATACAGGACAAAGAACGCTACTTTTGTTAATTAAAGATCTTTTTAATCTTTGCCTAGAAATTTCCATTAATCCAAATTTAGATAAAGGGCACATTTCAATTTTGGCCTTATCATTTTTAATTGCATTAGCCATTATTTTTTCAACAGTAATCTTATGATCTTTCTTTTGCATATCAATAAAATCAATAACTACTAATCCACCTAAATCTCTTAAACGTAGTTGTCTTGCTATTTCAATAGCTGCTTCAGAGTTAACTCTTAACGCTGTCTCTTCAATACGTTCTCCTTTAGTAGCTTTTCCTGAGTTGACATCTACAGCAACAAGAGCTTCAAGAGTATCAATAACAATTGAGCCACCAGATTCAAGTATTACTTCATTTGTAAAAGCATTATTAACCTGTTTATCAATATGAAACTTAGTAAAGATAGGTTCTTTATCTTCATATAGTTTAATTCTTGATCTGTATCTAGGCATAGAGCTAGTAATAAAATCTTTAACTTCTTGGAAAGTTTTTTGATCATCAACTAAAATCTCTTTAATATCAGGTGAAAAATAATCTCTAATAACTCTATTTGCAACATTTCCTTCTTTGTATAAAAGAGTTGTTTTTTCAGTTGCTTTTTCTGAGTTCTTTTGGATTTTCTCCCAAAGTTTTAATAAAGATGCAGTGTCTCTACTAAGATCATTTAATGCTCTATCTAGTCCAGCTGTTCGGATTAGTATTTCTATTCCTTTTGGTATCTTTAGTTCTTTAATTACTGATTTTAATCTTTCTCTTTGACTTGCATTTTTAATTTTTCTAGATATTCCTCCAGTATTACTTCCTGGCATTAAAACAACATATCTTCCTGGAAGGGAAACATAGTTTGTTAATGTTGCTCCTTTTAAGCCACGTTCTTCTTTTAATACTTGGACAATCATTTCCTGACCAGCTTCTAAAAGTTGAGAGATAGGAGTTTTATTTATTTCACTTCTAGATTTAAGTTTCTTTTTAAAATATTTAGGATGGATGTCATTGATTTGCAGGAAACCATTTTTTTCTTGTCCAATATCTAAAAAAGCAGCTTGCAAGCTTGGTTCTACTCTTAAAATAGTAGCCTTATAAATATTTCCTCTTAACTCATCATTATCAGTTGATTCAATTTCTAATTCTGAGAGTTCTCCATCAGATGTAATTGCAATACGAATTTGTTCTTCATTAATAGCATTAATGAGCATTTTGTTATCAGCCATTTGAATTTCCTTATATAAACAGCTTGAGAAATTTTTAATAATTTAAATACATTATTGAAATTTTTTAAAAGTATATCATTTGAATCTAAAATTAATTTTTTTTCAATTTGTAAAAAAATGAAATTAAATTTATTTATTAAATAATTATGTTTGTATGTAAGATTCATTTAATCTATCTCAAGCTTTAAAATAAAATTTTTGTTATGTTAAAATAATTAACTATTTGTTAAGATTACCAAAGATAGAAAAATATTCAATTTATTATTACTTTTATCTAAAGAAAAAAATGTTTTTAATTGAAATTCAAAATAATACTAAGAAAAATCAACTAGTTGAGACTTTTATTGTAAATAAAAAAAATTTTAATATTGGAGTATCTTCGGACTTTTATGTCGATATTTCAAAACTCAGTTCTAAAAATGTAGACCTGGAGGTTAATTCCTCAGCTGGAAATACATTTGATTTAATATCTAACAATAAGCTTTTAGAAAAATATACTCAAGAATATGAAAATGAAGCTATCTGCGTACTGGGAGACAAGGAGCAGATTCTTATTAAAAGACTATATAATGATTTATTAAAATTTTCTAACTCAAAAGATCTTTTAATTAAAGCTATAAGTAAGAATCTGAATAAATTTCCTTTAATTAATGTAAATGGCAAGCAATTTGAGTCATTTTCATTTGAAAAGCCTATAATTATTGGAAGATCTGCTGATTGTGATATTCAAATTAAAGATTTAGATATATCAGCAAAGCATGTTGAAGTTTTAAAAAAAGATGGTCGATATTATGTACAGGATTTAGGTTCTACTAATGGGGCTTATATTGATATGCATCAAGTTTCTGGTAAAATTTATGTTGAACCTGGAATTCCTATTTTGTTAGGTAGGAAAAATTTCTTTATCATAATTGATAAAGAAATTGATTTACAGCATAATAAAAATGAAATTATGAATGTTATAAATAATGAAGAACAAAATGAGGTAGTAGAAGATAATATATTAAATTATCCACTTTTAATATCTTTATCTGATGTAGTCAGACCTCTTAGGAGTATTTTAAAAGAAGGAAATACTTTAGTAATAGGAAGAGATCCTGAAAGTGATGTCTGGATAGGTGCTCCGCACGTTTCTAGGTCTCATGCAAAAGTTTTTTTTGATGGTAAAAATGTAGTTTTTAAAGACTTATCCACAAATGGAACATCTTTTGGTGAAGGGAGAACATCAAAGGGAGAAGATCTTAATTGTACAAAAAGTGCTAAGGTTTTTAATTTTGGCGGTGGAATTACTTTAGCTTTAATTTTTAATGAAAATCAATTAAGAGAATTTATTACTAAAAAAGGCGCTGAAGATACGTTTTTATCTTTAGATATGAAAGAGCTTTTAGAAGAACAAAAACAGTCTGAATATGTTGATAATAAATGCTTAGAGTCATATAAACAACTTAAATTAGAGAATTTAAAAAACATCTCTTTTAAAGAACTGTTTTTAAGTTTTTATAAGAAAGGTTTAATGCCAAAAATATTAATTTTAGTTGGCTTAATAGCAGTATTTATTTTAATTTTTATTATAAGTAGTATTGTTATTTCAGTCTTAAATTCCTATTAAGTATATTGAATCTTTCTTAAATTGTTTTGCATCATATAGTTAATGAAAATTTTATTTTGGAGATATTAAATGTCTGATAATACTGATAATACTGAATTGTCTTTTATAAGTTGTTTTGCCTGTGGTAGCTTAGTTCCTGCTGTTTCTACTCGCTGTAGGATGTGTGGTGCTGTTTTAGAGGCTACAACGCCAAGTGAGAACTTAGAATCAAATATTGAAAATTCAATTACAAATGAAGAAGTTGCTGCTAAAGAAGATGTTACTTCAGCAGATGACTGGGATGCTTTAAATGATTTTTTAGATAAAGCTAAAAATGAAGGAGAGGCTACAGTAGAGCAAGAAGCTAAAATTGAGAAAAGTAATTCTTTAAATAACTTTATAGAAAACGAAGATGATCTTGTTGATGATAAAAGTCTAGAAGATATGATGACTGAGCTCAACTCAGATCAAGAAAACTTAGAAGAAGAACTTGATTTTAATACAGAACAAGTTGACCAAGTTCAAGAGGTTGAAGAAATATTAGCAGAACAAGATCCTGAAACAAATGTAATAATTGAAAATGGTGCTTATGATGGTTCAACTAAAAGTAAATTATCTTTTGGTAAAAATAATAATTCTAATGAAGATTTAGATGCAAGTGAGAATTTTAAACTTGAGTCTGAAAATGAGATCCAAAATAAAAATGAACAATTAAATGCTTTAGATGAGCAAGATGATATTGATCAGGAGTTGTTAAAACTTGAAAAAGAGCTAAATGAATCAGAGATGGACTTTGAAGAAGATTTTGAACTAACAGATGATGATTCTTTTGTTTTCCAAGAAGATGCTCAAGAGACTGAAGATACTCAAGAGGCTGAAGTTGTTAAAAATGATAATTTAGATTCAGAATTAAATAGAATTATTGAAGAAAATAGTTCTCAAGATTTACAGATATTAGATGATAATTTAGAACTAGAAGAAGTAGATAACACATTGGCAGTTTCTAATGTTAAAGAATCTAAAACTGATAGTACTAATTTAGAAATGGAGAATGATATGGAATTAGGTGAAGATTCAAACAATGTTTCTTTTGTTGATCAACAAAGTGATGACAAGCTAGTAGGCTGGTTTATTAGTTATAATGATCCAAAAGGACATGCTTTAGAGTTAAGAGAAGGGCGATTTTTTATTTCTGGTACTAATATTAATAATTCTGTTATAGTATTAGAAGATGAAAGTGTTTCAACTCCGCATGCATTAATTTCAGTAAGTGCAACAAATGGAGTTTTTGCTCAAGATTTAATTAGTAAAGGAGGCGTTTACCTTAAAAGAGTTGGAGAAGGTTCTTTTCAACTTCAAGAGTTTAATTTTCAAGTTAAAACTGGAGATTGGATAAAATTTGGTAACGTTGAATTTTTATTTGTACAAATACCAAATGGTAATAAGGAATAGACTATTAATAATTTTTGTTTTAATAATTTCACTTGTTTCTTGTGATAAAAAGGATCTTGTAGATACTTTATCTCAGAAGCAAGCTGTAAATATAGTTAATTCTTTAAATCAAAATAATATTACTGCACAAGTTGTTAAATCTAATATTTCTAGAAAAGGGTATAACTATAAAGTTGTAGTTGATGACAAAAACTACTTAAATTCAATTGCTATTTTAGATGATTTAAATATTTTAAATAATAAATCTTTAGAATTTGGAGAGTTAACAAGGACTAAATCTTTTTCAACAAATAATAAAAATATCGATGCCATAAAACTAGATAGAGCATTATCAATTGAAATTGAAGAACTTTTATCTGATTTTGAAGATATTATTTCAACACAGGTAGTAGTTAGAAGTAATTTAATTAATAAGAAAAATAAACCTAAAATTACAATACATTTTTTAACAAACAAAGATTTTGTTTTATCAGAAGTTGAAACTGAGTTAAGAAAAATTGTAAATAACTCATTGCCTGAAGTTAAAGATGAAGATATTTATATGTTTAGTTCTGTTAAGAATCAGATATCTAAAACAACAATAAAAGAGTCTCCTTTAGTAAAGTTTCTAGTTTGGGAAGTTCCTGAAAAAGCAGGAAGACAAATAGGGATATTAATTTTAATAACTAGTTTTTTAGTAGCTTTTTGTAGTTTCTTTCTTGGTTTTTTTGTTAAAACAAAAAAAATTACTAATTTGCAAGTTGAGGGTAAGAAAACTAATAAAGTTAAGTATTTATCAAATAATAAATGAGTATAAAGAAACTTTCTAGCTTTGAGTTTGAAGATAAATTATATATTTTAACTGCTTTGTATTTTGATTTTGATTTTTCTTTTGATGTTTTAAGAACAAGTTTTAAAGATATAGATGATTTAAAGAAGATATTTATTAATTTGAATCAAGTTCAAAGAGATTCTTTATTAGCTTCTTTATTTAGAGAGGCTGTAAATGATTAATAAAGAACTGCTATTAAATTATTTATCTAAAGGCTCAGAATTTGATTTTAACAATCAAGAAGGATTAAATGGACTTTTCTTAACAGATTTTATTTCATTATTTAAAGATGTAACAGTTCAGTGGGAAGAAATTAACGCTAAGCTAAATCTTGATTTTAGACAATTTAGTTTTGAAATAATTAAAAATGAAAATTGTTTAAATGATTATAAAAATTCTTATTTATTAGAAATTGAGAATCAGAAAAATTATATTAACTTTAATTATAATTCTTTTGATTTTGATATCTCTAATACTGATTTAAATAAACAGATATTAAAATATTTAGAAAATAAATTTAACTATTCTATACTTTTTTACTTAGAATCCTTTAATGCTTTTAACATTAATTTATCTATAAAAAATGATATTAACATTGATGAGTATAGTTTTTTTATAAGGTTAAAGTTTGTCTTAAATGGAAGGGATGTTTTTATAGATTTTTTTTTATCAGAGTATTTAATTGATTTTTTTAATAAGTTATATTTTGAAAAAAACATTTATTTAAATAATACAAGTTCTGAACTTTATTTAGTTACAAAGGATTTTGGCAAAAATTTAAATGATGATATCAGTGAATATGAAATTAATGAAGTTTTTTTATTTAATGGAAGTTATTTAATTTCAGGAGAATTTGTTAAATCAAATCACTTATACTATTTTCATATCAAGAATTTAACTATTTACCAAAAAGATAGTTTGTTAAAACTTGCAAAGTTTGAAATTCCAACTCAAATGAGTTCTATTTTGAGTCAAAAAAATGCTATAATTAAAATAAATGATATTAACTTAGGAGCTATTAAAGATAAAAAAAACAATGTTGAATTAAGCTTAGAAATCAATGATAATAAATTAATTTTATTAAAAAGAGCAAATGATTGATCAATTTTTATTACTATTTATTTTTATTTCTTCTGGAGCATTCATTAAAAGCGCTACAGTTTTTTCTATTATAAGACACGGTTTAGGGCTTCATTCTTTTGTTTTCGGGATTGTAGTATTGATTTTATCACTTTCACTTAGTTTTTTTGTTAGCAGTTCTCAAATTGATAAGACTTTTGATATCTCAAATAAAGAAGTAAATATTAATAAAATAGAAGTACAAAGATTTTTTAATGATAATACTGATCAGAATATTTTAGATTTATTTGAAATTGAAGATTACAATTTAGAATCTGAGTCTGAGTCTAAATCAGTTCTAAAACAAAATTTTAATCAGTCTTTAGTCGCATTTGTGTTTTCAGAAGTAAAAGCAGGGATATTTTTAGGGTTATTATTTTTAATACCGCTGCTAGCTGTAGATTTAGTGTTATATATTTTATCTTTAATTTTAAATTTAAAAAATAATAACTTTAAAATGGATGTTTTTAGCGTTCCTTTAAAATTATTAGTATTTATTTTAATAGGTGGATTTGAATTGTTAGGCTCAAGGATAATAACAGGTTACTTATAATCTCAAGAGTGATAAGAGGCTAGGTATAATTATGTTAATTATGACTGTAAACAATAGAAGTTAAGTGTTATATTTTTAAAATATGTATAATTTAAATGATTTTATTAATGACCCTTTAAGATCTCTTTTAAAAGACTTAGGAAGAGTTGATAATCTAAAAAATAAGTATAAAGATTTTGATCTAAGATATCAAAAAGTTCTAGAATTACTGTCTAAAAATAAAGATTCAAATTTAGCTTACGAAGAAAAAATGCTTAGAGAAATATTGAATTATATTAAATTAGAAATTGGTTATGAATAATACTAATAATAAGACTTCATCAGATTTATTAAAAAAAGGATATAATTCAAATGAGCTATTTGATATTTTTTCTTTAGCATTATTAAAATATGATTTAGAAGAGTATAAGGCTGCACTTGATATTGTTAATGGCTTACTTTATTTAAATCCTGATTTTATAGATTGTTACTATTTAAAATTGGCATCTTATTTAGGTTTAAAAGAATATCAAAAATTATATGATTATGCTGATAGGCTTTTAATAAATAATCCTGATGATATAAAAATAAAATTATTAAAAATTACTGCTTATATTAAAGATTCTAGATATTTAGAGGCGGGAACAGAACTTGGTGAAATCTCTGATAACTATTCAGATTTACTTCAAGCTAATTTAAATGAATCAAGGTTTTTTAAACTACTTTTAAAAATGTTTAGCGTTGAAAGTAAGCATTAAAACTATTCTTCTTCATCAATTGCTACAGCTTCAACAATCATTTTTACAGCATTAGTTATTACTTCTTGTTGTTCCTTTGTTTGGTTTTTTAGTAGTTTTTGTGCTTCAGCTTCAATTACTTTTAGAACGCTTTGTTTGTTTTTACTTGTTATTTCAATTGATGCTAATGAGTCTAAGCTTGAAATTCTTTTAATTCCAGAAGTTTTTCTTGTTTTTTGGACTTTACTAACTTTATTGATATTTTTAGTTTTATCAATTTTACCTATCTTTTTATCATCATCATTACTCATTTAAATCCTTATTAATTAATTTTGTAAATACTCCTACTTTATGAGTTGTTTTTAATTTTTTATCTACATTTTTTAATCCAGGTCTAATTCTTGGAGGTTTGATTTGATTTGGGTGATTTAAGCAGGTAATTAAAAACTCTAAAAGAACAGTGTGTTCTCTAATAACATTTAGTTCATCAGTTTCCCAATCTCTTGCTACTCCTCTTAAAGATGATCCTTCCCAATATACATTCCAGATTAATAATTGATGGATAATTTCCATTATTGAAGCAACTTTTGTCATACGCTTATATTCAATAATCTTATCTGGTTGCGCAAATTCAGAACCATATTTTGTTGCTACAAGGCAGGCAGAGACTAATAATTGCTTGACACTTACTTTTATATTGTCATTTTCAGAACCTTCTTCAAAATTTAATTTTCCAGTTCTTAAATGAGGAAATAACTCGAAAAGATCTGCCGATATTTTCTTTGATAATCTTGTAGTCCTTTTATTATTTACTTCTTCTTTAACCCAATTTTTACATTTTCGCGCTGCATCAGTTGCAGATTCGTGAACTCTTCTTCTTGCATAAGATTTAAATGGTACTCCCATTTCTTCATCAAATCTTCTTGAGCAAAAGATTAAAGCTTCAAAAGCAGCACTTTCAAGTCCATCATTTTTATAATGAAGAGACCAGGCTCTGGCAACTGATTTTGAAATAGCCTTAGCCCAATTAGAATGGATAATTACTAATTCATTTGCTTTTTCTATCGATATTTTAGTTTTTTCAGTCATTTAAATACTTTTGTATTAATTACTAAGGTCGGCATTTTGTTTAAAAAAATTAAATTTTTCTGAATCAGTTTTAATTCTAAACAGATAGGTAGGTATATACTAGGGAAAAAATGACTAAAAATACAAAAAAAACAAATAAAATCAGTAAATTAACAGATGGACAATTATCTATAGATGATCTGATTATTAAATATCGTCTAGATGCTCTTAAGATAGCTAAAAGTCTTGCTAAAAAATGGAATTATTGGGTTGATTATCAAGAATTGCAGTCAGTTGTTGATCTTTCTCTATGTGAAGCGGCTAAGAATTTTGATGAGCTAAAGGGCGCATCATTTTTAACTTTTCTCTATTATTACTTAAAAGGTAATATGATTAAATTAATTAAAGCTACTAGTAATATTCAATATGTTTCTATTGATGAGGTAGATTTAGATTATATATCAAATAGTCTAGCTAGTACTAATAGCTCTTTAGATAATTTACAACCTGATACTATATTAATTAAAAAAGAGTTAGCATCTTTAAGTAATAAGGTAGTTGCTAATCTTGATTATTTTCAACAAGAGGTTATTAAGAATTTCTATTCAGAACAAAAAACTATTACTCAATTAGCTTCTGATTTAGGATATTCAAGAGGGCACGTTATGAGAATTAAAAGCCAGACTCTTGGAAATATAAAAGAAGTTTTTGATGATTTATTATCTTTAAATAGCGAGATTAGTAGTAAGGCATTAAATAAAAAAAGAGCTAGCTCATCTATAAATAGAAAAATAAAAAAAGCTGCTTAAGGTTTTTTTCTAAAGAAATATTTATTTACTAATCTTAAAATAAATAAATATACCTGTGTTAATACTAAACAAAATATGGCTAGTGAATAAAACCCAATTCCACAAGCTATTCCAATTCCCCCTGTAAACCACATTAAAGCAGCAGTTGTTAGTCCAGAAGTGGAGTTACCATTTCTAAAAATTACACCAGCACCTAAGAACCCAATTCCAGCAACAATTTGCGCAGTAACCCTTGCCGGGTCTGAAGTACTTGAATTAAAGCTTGGGTCTAGTGAGATAATTGTATATAAACAACTTCCTAAAGAAATTAACATAAAAGTTCTTAAGGAAGCATCTTTTCTAGCAAATTTTCGTTCTAAGCCAATTATAGATCCGATACTGGCAGCTAGGGTTAGTTTTATAATATAATCTAAAGGTAGAACTAAGTATTCCATAATTAATTTTTTTATTTTAGTTAGATATTATATACATTCTTAAATCAATTGCTAGTATATGTAAAAATATTGTAATTTATAAGTATAATTTGATTAGGATTTTAAATGGATAGTTATTTTAAATGGTCAGGCTCGCCAGTTTTGTTTGATTTAGGTTTTATTTCTATTAGGTGGTATGGCTTAATGTTTGCTTTAGCATTTTTTCTTGGATTTAAAATTATGAATTATATTTATAAAAAAGAATCAAAGGATTTATCCGAAGTTGATTCATTGTTTTCTTATATGTTTTTTGGAACTTTGATTGGTGCTCGATTAGGGCATTGTTTTTTTTATCATCCTAAATATTATTTAAGTAATCCTTTTGAAATAATTAAAGTTTGGAATGGGGGCTTGGCTAGCCACGGCGGGGCAATTGGAATTATTATTGCTATTTTGATTTTTTCTAAAAAGTATAAAGAATCATTTTTTTGGGTTATTTCAAGACTTGGAATTTGTGTAGCTTTAGCTGGATTTTTTATAAGATTAGGTAATTTCTTTAATTCAGAAATTGTTGGAAATCCAAGTAATTCTTTTTCTGCAATTATTTTTACAAAACTTGATCAGATCCCTAGGCATCCGACAATGCTTTATGAATCATTTTTTTATTTAATTCTATTTTTAGTATTATTATTTGTTTATAAAAGAAAAATTATTAAAACAGATAAAAGTTTATTTGGTTTATTCTTATTTAGCTTGTTTTTATTTAGATTTTTAATTGAATTTACTAAACAAAGACAAACTGATTTAACTATAGGCTGGGATCTCTCGATGGGGCAAGTTTTAAGTATGCCGTTTATAGTCTTAGGATTCTTTTTATTAGTGATAAATAGAAAAAAAGTATAAGAAAAAAAAGTACAAGAAAAAAATATATAGAAAAAAAATGTGTAGGAACATGTTTTTTATCTAGAATAAAACACGCTCCTTAAATCCTTTTTAAAAACCTCAAATAATGCTGCAGCCTGGGTAAAGAGAAGGATAACTCTTACCCAGGCTTACAGCGGCAAGTAGATACGATATAGGAGTCGGTACCTACTCTAAAAAATAATTAAAAACTAGGGGCTATGAAGAAACCTCTTATTTTAAGTATTTTCTGAAAAAATTGTATAAATTTATTTAATATTAATCAAGAAAAGTAAAAATCTTTTTTAAAGCCTTGTATGCACAAAAATAAACATATTTTATACATATAAACTCTAATCTTTAGAAAATTTATAGCTATTTTAATAATTTGCATCAAATTTTAATTTAGCTAGCTTTGTTTTGAATCTTAAAATATGTACTTAAAGGTTTACCAGTATAATTTTCAATGATAATATAATTTTCATATTTTTTAAAAAAAGGTAAATATGCAGATTATTAAAGAAAATGTTGAGGGGTTTATTGGAGGTGGTTTAACAGTTATAGGTGCTTCTAATTTAATAGCTGTTGGTGCTCATATTGCTAAAGATGTTGGTGAGATAAATGCTCTTGTTATAAATTCATCAATTGCTGGTATCGCGCTTATTACAGCTGGAGTTTGTTCTGTTTTTTCCTGTGTTAAGGACTCAAAAGACATAATTTATGGAAGTAGCACTGCTAAAGAAAAAGTCTTAAATTAAAGTTCATTTTTAAACTTGTTATCTAAGTTAGATAGTTTAATTACAAATAATTAGTAATTAATTTTTTTAATCAAAATATTAAAAACTGCTCAAGAAAAGTGATTAATTTTTTTTAAAGCCTCATATAAAACAATTGATACTGCATTTGATAGGTTTAAACTTCTAACATTTGGCGAGTTCATTGGTATTTTAAGGATCTGTTTTTTATCATATTTTCCCATAAACTCATCTCCTAAACCTTTAGTCTCACTTCCAAAAACTAATATATCATCTGTTTTAAAATCAGCATCAAAATAATTTACTGTGCCAAATTTAGAAATTAACCAAATTTTCTGTTCTTTTTTTTCAGATAGGTAAGTATCAAAATCTGAATATTCTTTTAGATTTACATATGGCCAGTAGTCTAGGCCAGCTCTTCTTACTTTTTTCTCATCAATTTCAAAGCCTTTTTTGCCAACTAAATTTAAAGGCGTATTTGTTGCAGCGCAAGATCTAGCAATAGATCCAGTATTTTGAGGTATTTGAGGGTTTATTAATACAACTTCCATAATCTTTATTAAATATCTAAATTTATATATAGTACAAATTATGTCAGAAACAAACACAGTATTAAAGATGAAAACAGATAAAAATAAACTAAATGCAAGTATAGTAAAAAAAGAAGTAATTACAGAAAATTTAATAAAATTATTTGTAAAACCAGATTTTGAATTAAAAACTTTTATCCCAGGACAATATTTAGCAGTTGGCTTACCTGCAAGTTATCCAAGAAAAGAAGGTTCACTTCCAGAACATAAAGAATATAAATCAGAGGCAATTATTAAAAGATCTTATTCAATAGGCTCAAGTCCTAAAGAGGAGTTTTTAGAGTTTTATCTAGCTATAGTAAATGATGGAGCTTTAAGTTCTAGGATCTGTCTTCTCAATGAAGGTGATAAACTTTGGATGGCTCCAAAAATTGTTGGAAAATTTACACTAGAGGGTGTAGCTGAGGATAAAGATCTTATTTTAATTTCCACAGGAACAGGGCTTGCTCCTTATATTTCTATGATTAGAACTAAATCAATAATAGATAATTTTAATATTACTTTAATTCACGGAGTTAGGTATGAACAAGACTTAGCTTATGATCAAGAGTTAAAAGAATTAGAAAAGCTTAATCCAAATTTTAAATACCATTCAGTAGTTAGTAGACCTAAAGAGTCTTATCAAGGAAATAAAGGGTATATCCAAGATTTATTTAAAAATAATTTAATAAATTATAATAAAGAAAAAGATAATATATTTATTTGCGGAAACCCTGCAATGATTCAAGAGATGGAAACAAAACTTGTTTCTGAAGGTTTTATTGTTCATTCAAAAAGAACTCCTGGAAACCTACATTTAGAAAAGTATTGGTAGTTAATTACTCACTCAATCAATCATCAATTATAATACTATTTCAACGCTATTGCCATTCTCACTGTCTTGAACGTGTCCAATAACCTTTGATTCAATATTATAATACTTAGCAATTTCACTAATTAAATCATAGTTTTTTTCATTAGTAATAATTTCAATTCTATGTCCCATATTAAAAACAGAGTACATTTCATCAAGAGAAAGCTTTAAATTTTTTTGAATTTCTTGAAATACAATTGGAATAGGGAAAAAATTATTTTTGACATATTTTTTATTTATCCCAAATTTTGCAATTTTTCTTTGCCCGCCGCCAGTACAATGAATAATCCCATTAATTTCTGATTTTAACTCAGAACAAACTGATTTAATGATAGGGGCAAAAGTTCTTGTCGGGGACGTGAGTAGCTCTGCAATATTTAAATTAGAACCCTCAGGTTTTTGATCAAATAACAAATTTCCTTTAAATGAGTTATTAGATATATTATTTGGATCAATGATTTCTGGATATTTTTCAAAGTAAGATTTGTGTATTAATCCAGCTCTAGCCATTGTTAAACCATTACTACTGATTCCTGAATTTTCTTCTTTTTCATAAGAAGCTTTTCCAGTTGAAGAGAGTCCAATAATTATATCTCCGTGTTTAATATTTTTAGTATCGATTAGCTCATTTTTTTTAACTTTTGCAAAAACGGTACTGTTAATATCAAGAGTTCTAACTATATCTCCTAAATCTGCAGTCTCTCCGCCGCAAGATCTAATATTAATTCCAAAATTAGCTAATATCTGACAAGTTTCAACATAGCCATTGATAATCTCAGTAATAACTTGATCAGGGATTAATTTAAAATTTCGCCCAATTGTATTAGAAAGTAAAATATCATCAAAAGCGTTAATACAAGCAATATCATCGATATTCATAATTAAGCTATCAATTGCTAATTTTTTGAACCAAGAGGTGTCAGAAGTTTCTTTCCAGGCTATATATGAACAAATAGACTTAGTTCCAACTCCATCAGAGTGCATTAAAGAGTAATAATTAGGATCCTCAGTTTCAATCACCTGGGCAAATAAAGTGCTCTCTTTTTTACCTAAAGCCTTAAGAACGCCATCTTTTGATGATGATGCTCCAAGATTTGCATATATTTCTGATTCTTTACTCATAATTTAACTTTATTGTAAATTTTACTTATTTTCAATTAAAAGCGCTAAAATTATCGAAAAAAATTAAATCTTTTTTTTTATAAGTCGATCTTAATATTAAGAGGAAAAGCTTATGATGAATTATAAAAGATTTCTAGAGATAGCTAAACAACTTGAACTTGCAGGTATTTATTGGAAACCTGAAATTGGAGATGAGGTATGCTCTAAAGATGATCCGAGTAATATTTTTATCTTAGTTAATACAACTAGTCTAACTCCTACAGAAATTAAGGAAAAATATCTTTGGCTTCCAACTGTTGAACAAATGATGCTTCAAATAGAAGTTAGAAGCGCTATTTTAAAACATGCAGGGCTAAGTGCTAATAGAACTGATTTGTCTTATAAAACAGTTATTATTTCTCAAGAAACTGGAGAAATAGAAAGTTCTGCAGCAAGCTTAAGATCAGCATTAGGAATGAGTTTAAGAGAATTAATTCAAAAGAAATACTCAGTTTTACATTAATTAATTATTTTTTCTTTTTAATAATTCGATAAAAAACGTAAATAAAAATTATACCTATTACATATGAAGAAGTTTTTAAATAAGGTTTAATTGTCTCATAATGCTGCGTGCCAAAATACCCAAGATTAATCATAATAATATTAGAAAAAAGGGCAGCTATAGAATCAGAAATTAAAAAGCTTTTTCGTTTCATTTTAACAGCGCCGCACATCAAGAAAGTGGGAGTTCTAAGCCAAAATAAATGCCTAGCAATAAAGATCATTAAAAAGCTATTTTTTTCAAGTCTAAGACTAACTCTTTTAATTCTTTTAGTTGGGTATCTTTTTTTAAACCAATTTACTTGAAATAGTTTATCCCCTAGAGCAGATCCAATAGAATATATAAAATAATCACCTAAAACAGTTATAATATAACAAATAGGGATCAATATATAAGGGTTAGCTAATCCTTTGTGAATTAAAACTCCTGAAGCAATTAAAGGTATATCTTCAGGAATTGGAAGCCCTAAAGCTCCTGCTAGCAATGCTAGGCTAATGATAAGGTATATTATTATTCCTTCTTGTGATATAAACCATTCTAGCATGCGCTAAGGATAGACAAAAAAAGTCATTTTCACTAGTTAAAATATGAAAATCATTATTAAAAATAAAAATGAAATTAAGCTTCTTAAAAAAGCTTGTAAGATAACTTCTCAAATTTTAGATGAAGTATCTGAGATAATTAAACCAGGGATATCTACAGAAGATATTAATTTATTTGTTCATAAAAGAACTGCTCAATTAAAGGCAACTCCAGCTCCTTTAAATTATGAAGGATTTCCTAAGTCTGTTTGTACTTCTATAAATGAAGTTATTTGTCACGGAATACCGTCAACAGATGTAATACTTAAGTCAGGAGATATTATTAATGTTGATATTACTAGTATAAAAAATGGTTTTTTTGGGGATGCTAGTAGGATGTATTTTGTTGGTGGAAGAGAGGCTTGCTCTGATGAGGCTGTAAAGCTTGTTGATTTTACTGAGCTTGCTTTAGAAAAAGCAATTGAAGTTGTTAAGCCTGGAAATTTATTTTCTGATATTGGAAAAAAGATTGAAGAGGTATTAAAAGATTCAAAAACAGGATTTAGTATTGTTAGAGATTATACAGGGCACGGAATCGGCAGGTCTTTTCACGAAGCCCCGCAGATACTTCATTATTTTTCTAATAGGAATAATATCGAGATAAAAGAAGGGATGACTTTTACAATTGAGCCTATGATTAATGTTGGAAGTTATAAAACAGAACTTGATAAAAAAGATAACTGGACAGTTAGAACAATTGATGGAAGCTTGTCTGCTCAGTGGGAGCATACTTTAGTTGTAACTAAAACTGGTGCTGATATTTTAACTATCTAAATTATCTAAAATAAATTGAGTTCTTTCTTCTAGAGGGAAGACAGGAACCTTTATTATTGGAATTTTAAAATATTTATAAACATTTATTAGCTCTAATCTTATTTGAGCAGCTTCTTTTTCAGCTTCTTTTTGGTTTGAGCTTTCTATTCTTACATTATCTTGTTCATATGGAAGGCTATCTAGAATAAATACTTTTTTATAATTAAATTTAGAACATTTTTCTTTTAGCTCTGACCAGTTGATTTGTTTTGTATTTAAATAAGCTAAATTATCAAGAGAACTTCTGTCTAAGAAATAGGGTTTCTTAATATCAATATTTTCTAAAAGCTGATGACTTTTTTTGCAGATTAAATATTGAAAATTATAAAAATCTTTAATAATTTCTGGAATTGTTAAACCTTTGTTTAGCTCTTGAAGGATATGTAGCCGAGCAGCTTCTTGAATGGTAGCATAGTTTTTTTTAGCAAGTAAATTTATAATTGAAGATTTTCCACAAGAGGGTGCTCCAGTTATTACAAACCAATTAGTGTTAATCATTTTTAAGTATATTTTGTTTAGTGAAGTCAAATAGAATTTCTTCTATAAAATTTTGATAGGTTTTTCCAAATTCTTTTGAAATATGCATCTGTATAGTTCTTGAATTTAAACTATTTTGAACTGTAATACCTCTTAAAGTCTTTTTATCAGAAGGGGTAACTGTTAAAAAGAGCAGCTCTCTTGGAAGCGGGGTAAACATAAACTCTGTAAATGAAACTTTATCTTTGTCAGATTTTGTAAATTTATAAGCATCAGAGCTCTTATAAGCAGCAAACATTGACTTAAAAAACATATCATCTTTTCTATAAAAAGGACTATTTTTATCTTTTCGTAAAATGCTTAGTTTTTGACCTTCACCAATAAGTTTTCTAGCTTTTTTAAGTATTTTATGTCTTTCTTGTTTTCCTTTTATAAATACATCTTTAACTTGGTTTAATTGATATGATAAAAAGCTATGAAAATAATTATTTATCTTTGGCTTGTTAGGGTCGCTTTCTAAAAATGTTTTATATCTTAAAGAAAGTAAATCATGTACCTCTTTATCTATAGAGTTCATAAGTAGTTCTTTTACTTTTAATGATTTAAATTTTTTTTGAAATTTACTTTTTATTTTTTCAAGAAAATTTTTAGGGTAAAAAATTGCTTTTATCCCTCGTATCAGTAATTCATTTGCTAATTGATTTTGATGACAAAAAGCAACTTTTGAAAATAAATCTTTTCTATTGTTAAGATAAGTTTTAATTTCATCATTGTTATTATTAAAATTAAATCTTCCTATAGAAATAGTAGCTTTATTAATAATATTTAAAAAATTTGTTAAGTGCTTTGTTAAAAGTTTTTTATTGCCAGTTAAAAAACTGTCATTAAACATATAGGCAGATCTGTCAGCTAATTCTTTTATTAACATCTCAACTTCAGGATAAGTAGATTCTTTATTATCAGACATAATATTAATTATATCACTTGTTCTTGCATTGACTCCTATAGATTCAAAATAGTTATCTAGTAAATCTTTAATTGTTGTTCCATTGTCATCTTTTTGAGTTAAAAGGACGTTTTCAAGATTGTCGTCGTGGTCATAATTAGGATCAGATAAAATTTTAATAATAAATTCTCCTTGATGCGAAAAGGCGATATGCCCAGCATCATGTAAAAGAGCACAAATTGTTGATAAGGTTATTAATTCTTTTGTTCTAATATCAAAAGTATTAGGGCTTTTTTCTATCTCTGATAAAGTAGGAAGGTCCGTTTTAGCATATTTAAAGATATATTTTATTAAATTTGAAACTTGCAGGCTGTGTTCAAGTCTTGAGGTGTTAAATTTTTTATTTTTATCTGTAAAGCATGAGCTTGATACAGCGAGTTTGTCCAATTTACTCATTGCAGGAACTAATATTAGTTTTGCTTCAAAAGGGGAGATCAGCTCTTCTTCTAAAAGAAAACTACAGATATCTTTGATTTTATCTTCAGGTTTAGATTCTGATTGGAAATGTTTAAATATTTGAAGGACTTGAATTATAGTTTTTTCTAATTCTTTGCAGTCAGTATGTTTTATAATTAAATCAGACTCTAATTTAGCAGCTAAAAGTTTTTCTTGAATTGTTAAAGGGGCTCCAATTGAAGATTTCATCCAACTAGGAGGTGTATTTTTAGTTATTGTAGAATTTGCTGGGTCACTTGCTAATTGAATCATTCATTCTTTTTTGGTTAAAATAAAATAGCAAATTGTTAAATTATAAGCAAATATTTATCTTAAATTAATGAAATAAGATATCCCATAATCCTTTTCTTGACCTAGGCGTATTTTCATCAGGCTTTTGTTCATTTTCTATAAATTGGTCATCTTCAATATTTGATTCGAATCTATTACACTCATTAAATTTACCAGTCCCTTTAATAAATATCTCAGTTATAGGATTTGCAGCAGGGCACTCTGCTGTGTCTCTAATTCCAGTATCCGCATCAATTCTAACATATTCAACATTTGATGTTTTAATAAACTTTTCTTTTTCTAAAAAGTTTTGAGCGCACATCATAAAATAACTCCAAATAGGAGCCGCAGCTTTTGATCCAGTAAGAAAAGTTTCAGAGTTATCAGAAAAACCAACCCAAATACCCGCTGTCATATTAGGAGTGTAGCCAATAAACCAAGAATCTCTTGATTCGTTAGATGTTCCTGTTTTTCCAGCAGCATCTCCTTTGTAACCTAAAGATCTGATTACTCTAGCAGTTCCGGAGTTAATTACTCCTTCTAAAAGATTTGTTAGAACATAAACAGCATTTTCATCGGCTAATTTTTTTTCTTCAATTTTAGTTTCTAATAATGATTGATTTGTGTTTGAGATAACTGATGAATATAGTCTAGGCTTAACTAAAATACCATTATTAGCTAATCCAGAATAAGCAGCAGTTATTTTTAATAAATTTGTATCAATAGCACCAAGTGCAATTGATGGAACCGCTGGGACTTTTTTAGAGATATCAAAACTTTTTATTGTATTAGCTACTGCTTTAATTCCAGCCTTTTGAGCTAAATAAACAGCAGGTATATTTAATGATTTTTCTAAAGCTTTTCTTAAGGTGACAGGTCCTTGATATTCTTTGCTAAAGTTTTGCGGTTCCCAGACATCACCATTTGCTAATATAACTTCAATAGGAGCATCAGGTAGAATTGTACTTACAGTTGCTACTTTATAAGAGTTTAGTTTTTCATCTAATGCTGTTAAATAAACAAAAGGCTTAATTGTTGACCCTACAGGTCTGTTTAATTGATAAACGTGGTCAAATTGACTTTTTTGATAATCTCTACCACCAACCCAGGCTCTGACTTCACCGCTAAAAGGTTCAATAGCTACAAGAGCTGCTTGAATTGGAGTTTTGCTGTTTTTTAACTTAGGAAATCCATTTTCAAGATATGTAATATGTTTTGAAATAGCATTTTCTGCGCATTGCTGCATTTCAAAATTAATAGTTGAATGAACGTTTATTCCTTTATTTAAAACAGAATCTAAATTTTCAATTTTTTGTTCAAGATCATCTTTAATTCTATATAAAAAATGAGGTGCTTTGTTCTTATGTCTCTTAGTTTTGTTAACTATTATTTCTTCAATTTTAGCTTGGTCAAATTCTTGTTTTGTAATTAAATTCTGGGAAAGCATATTTTGAAGAACTAAATCTCTTCTTTTTATAGCTTTTTCTATATGTCTTCTAGGTGAATATGAAGACGGGGCTTTGATTATTCCTGCAAGAAGTGCTGATTGGGAAAGACTTAGTTCAGTAGCTTCAAGTTTAAAAAATGTTTTTGCTGCTTCTCCGATACCGTGAATAGCGATTGAGCCTTCTTGTCCAAAATAAATTTCATTTAAGTACATTTCAATTATTTGATTTTTACTTAATCTTCTTTCTAAACTTAAAGCAGCAAAAGCTTCTTTAAGTTTTCTTATTAAAGTTCTCTCAGGGGAAAATAAAATATTTTTAGCTAGTTGTTGAGTTATTGTACTTCCTCCTTGAATAACTCTACCTGCTTTTATGTTTATTATTAAAGCTCTAAATATCCCTTTTAAGTCAATTCCAAAATGATGAAAAAATCTTTCATCTTCAATTGCAACTAAAGCATTTACAAAATTTGTAGGAAGTTCTTTAAAATCTTTGTTTTCAAAAACTTTAAATTCTTTATCAACAAGTGGGGAAAGTGATATTGGTTCAAAAACAATACTAGAAAGTGAATCAGAAGAATCAGTTATTTTTTTAGTTGTTAAGCTTATAGTTTTTAAACTAGCAGTAATATCTTTACCATTTTTACTGTTAAAGCCTCGATTAAAAATAACTATTTCATTCTCACTAGCAATAAATTCTCCAGGTCTTAAATTGGAGATGGCGATATTTTTTTTAATATAATTTCTATTCTTTAAGACTTCTAATAAGACTTTTTTTTTGATTTTATGTTCAGATTTGATAACTGTCGGAGTTGATAATAAAGAGGGTATATTTTGAGTCTGAGTTTGCATTAATCTAGTAGCAACAAGCTCATCTGCCTTTGAAAAGAAATAATAAGCTACTCCTAAGCCTATTATGCTAAAAAAAATGAATATTTTTAAAATTAAGCGCATTTTCCCATTGAATTTAAGCACGTTAAAGTAATAAACTATATATGAATTAAATACAACTAATTTTAAGGAAATAATATGGCTGGTCACTCCAAATGGTCTAAGATAAAACGTGCTAAAGCAGCAAATGATTCTAAAAAAAGTAAAATTTACACTAAGCTCTTAAAAGAGATTCAAGTAGCTTCCAAAATGGGTGGTGAAAATTTAGATGGAAATCATAGATTAAAAAGAGCTGTTGAATCTGCAAAAGCAGGGGGAGTTCCTAAGGATAATATAGAAAAAGCTGTTAAAAAAGGCTCAGGTACAGATGAATCAGTGGTTTATGAAGAAATAACCTATGAAGCTTATGGGCCAGCAGGGGTAGGTGTTTTAATTACGTCTTTAACTGATAATAAAAATAGAACAGTGGCTGAGGTAAGACATGCTTTAAGTAGAAATGGAGGGACTTTAGCAACAAGTGGTGCTGTAAGTTATTTATTTTCTGAGCTAGGTCAAATTAGTATTGATAATACAGAAGTAGAGGAAGATGAGATTTTTAACTTAGCACTTGAAAATGGGGCTGAGGATATTGAAAAAGGAGATGATACTTGGGATATAACTTGCCTTCCTGAAAACTATAATTCTCTGTTTGATAGTTTACAAAAATATAAGTCAGTTCAAGGTGAGATAAAGCCAGTAGCTAGTACTTTAATTTCATTAAATAAAGACGATGCAGAAGTTATGTTAAAGCTTATGGATGTTTTAGATGATCTTGATGATGTTCAAGATGTTGTTGGAAATTTTGATATATCACAAGAAGTAGCTAAGGAATTAGGTTTATGATTGCATCATTAAGAGGAAAATTAATAGAAACAACTGGAAGTACGGCAATAATTGATGTATCTGGAGTTGGATATGAGCTTATTTGTACAAGAGATTGTTTGGAGCAGCTTATATCGAATCAAGAAGTTTTTATTCACGTTTATACTGAAGTTAGAGAAGATAGGATTTCATTATTTGGATTTAAAGATTTATTAGAAAAACACGTATTTAAATTATTAACTCTGGTAAAAGGGCTTGGTTCTAAATCTGCTACAGAAATTATTTCAAAAATTGAAAAAACAGAGTTATTAAAAATAATAGCTGAAGGAAATGTTACTAAATTACAAACTATTAAGGGTATCGGTAAAAAGACTTCAGAAAGAATTATAGTTGAGCTAAAAGATAAAGTTGCAGAATATGCAAGCAATAATGTTGCTGTTAAAGTTAGCTCAGTAGAACTTGAAGCTGGAAACGAAGCTATTAATGCACTAATATCATTAGGCTTTAATAAATCCATTTCGGAAAAAGCTGTATCTTTAGTAGGTCAAAATTTTACAGATTCATCGAGCATAATTAGAGAAGCATTAAAGAACTTATAATGGAAAATGAAGATAACTTAACAGATGATATTTGGCTTGGGATAAATCAAGAAGCGCAAGCTAAAGAAGATACAGTAGAACTTGTCAGTTTAAGGCCTGACGGGTTTGATGAGTACATCGGACAGGATAATTTAAAAAACACCTTAAAACTTTCATCAAAGGCAGCTGTTACAAGATCTGAAGCGATGGATCATGTTTTGCTTTACGGGCCTCCTGGTTTAGGTAAAACATCAATGGCTAGGATCTTAGCTAATGAGCTTAAAGTTAACTTTAAATCAACTTCTGGTCCTGTTATTGAAAAAGCAGGAGACTTAGCAGCTATTTTAACAACTTTAGAAGAAAAGGATATTTTTTTTATTGATGAAATTCATAGATTGCCAAGAACTGTAGAGGAGATTTTATATTCAGCTATGGAAGATTTTGAACTCGATATAGTTATTGGTCAAGGGGCGGCAGCAAAATCAATTAAAGTAGAATTAAAACCATTTACTCTTGTTGCCGCAACTACAAGAACTGGTTTATTAACTTCACCGCTAAGAGATAGATTTGGAATAATAGAAAGATTAGAATTTTATTCAATAGAAAATTTAGCTTTAATTGTTAAAAGGTCTGCAAGGATTCTAAAAACAGAGATAGATGATCAGTCAGCTAAAGAAATAGGTAGAAGGTCAAGAGGGACACCAAGAATTGCAAATAGAATACTCAAACGAGTCAGAGACTATGCACAGGAATATAATAAAAATATTATTAATTTAGAAATTACTCAAAAATCTTTAGAAATGTTAAATATTGATGCAGCAGGTTTAGATGTTACTGATAGGAATATACTTTCTGTTATAATTAAAAACTTTGCAGGAGGACCTGTTGGGCTAAACACTATAGCAGCATCAATTAGTGAGGATGTTCAAACTGTAGAAGATGTTTTTGAGCCTTTTTTGTTAAAAGAAGGATTTTTACAAAGAACGCCAAGGGGAAGACTTGTTACTGAAAAAGCTTATCAACATTTAGGTTTGGATAAGAAATTATGAAGTATAAAATTTTTATTCTTATTATTTTCTTAGTTTGTTTTAATGTAAATTTATTTTCTGATCAAGATTTATTTAGTATAAAGTGGGATCAAAAAGAACTTAAAACTTTAAGTTTAAAGATTAATAAACAAGAAGATTTATTTAATACCTGTTTAAAATCTGGTTTAGAATATGAATATAGGTTTCATTTTGTTGTTTGCGAGAAAAAAAATGGGGTTAATAAAAACTGTTTAAAGCAAAGAGTTGAAACAAATAAATTAATTTTTAACCAGTTAAAAGAAACATACGTTCTTGTTAATGATAGGCATAAGTTTGGACAACTTCCTAAAGAAGTAGTTTTTAACTCAGCTGCTTCTGCATTTGATGCTCTAAGATCAGTTAATGAGATTCCTTTAAGATATTTATTATTTAAAAAGAAAAAGTATTTAAAGAAAAATAATTTAATTTTAAAGGTTCAAGTACTATCTGATTGTCATAAAAAAGGTGGTAAGGTTCCTGGTAGCTTTTATAGATTTTTATTTTCTAGTTTTGATTCACTTTCAGGTTTTAATACTAATTGGTTTGAATTTGACTTAAATAGAGAAAATAAAAAAATAAAAAAATAAACTAAAATAAAATTATAATAATAAAACGATAAATGTCATATAAACTTACCAAATATATTTATAAATTAAAGAATTTATCGATTCTAACTAAACTTGCTAGTTTTTTTATATTATCAATTCTTGTTAGTATCTTTATATACAAAGCAACACCTGAAGTAGATAGTACTTATTTAGGGACTAATATTTTTATTTTTGGTCTTTTAAATATTAATTTATTATTAATCATTGCCTTGTTGTTTATTTTTGGAAGAGTTTTATTTAAAATATTCTTTGATAGAAAAAATAAAATCTTAGGATCTAAGATCAGATCCAAGCTTGTTTTATCTTTTTTATCATTAGCTTTTATCCCTTCAGTAATAATATTTTTCCTTGCATCAGGGCTTTTAAATCAAGCCATAGGTGGGTGGTTTAATTCTCAGGTTGAAAATAATGTTCAAAGTGCATTAGAAGTTGGAAGGGAACACTTAGATTTAATAGAAAAATTCACTTTTAAGGCAAACTTTGAAATTACAAACAAATTAAAATCTAAACCATTAATATATAAAGATTTTGGTCAATTACAAAATTTACTTGATGATACAAGAGATTTATTTAGTCTTTACTCTATTTCTTTGATTAATAGTAATTTTGATTATTTGTTAATTTCATCAAATTTAAAAGACAACTTACTTGGAGATAATATTCCTGAATTTGATAAAGAAAAAGTATTAGAAATTTTAAAAGGAGAGACTAAAGTTTTTGAAGATGTTTACAACGAGAATAAATATATTAGAGTTTTTAGTCCTAGTATCTGGAATGAAGAACCTGTAGTGGTTGAATCTATTTTTTTAATTAATTCTTTAGTCTCATACTCTTTAAGAAATATTGAAAGTTCTTTTAATGAATATTCTCAGCTAAAACTATTTAGAGGTCCTCTTCAGTCAGGGTATCTTTTAACTTTATCATTAGTAACTTGTTTAATTATTTTTGCAGCTGCTTGGATAGGGATGCATATAGCAAAAGAAATATCAGTTCCAATTGGTCAATTAGTTGATGCTACTGAAAGGGTTAAAAAAGGAGATTTAGATCATAGGGTTAAAATGACTGGTGATGATGAAATATCACAGTTAATTAAATCTTTTAATGAGATGACTACAGATTTAAAAGCTTCTAAAGAGGATGCTGAAAAGAGAAGAATTTACCTTGAAACTATTTTAAGTAATTTAGCTGTCGGAGTTATTTCAATAGATAAGGATGATCAGATTATTAATATTAACTCTTCTTGTTTTTATTTATTTAATATTAATTCTAGTTTTGATTTTAAAGAAAAACAGTTATCAACTGTTTTGGACTCTGATACATATAATCAAGTTCAGGATTTAATTGTTAAATCTAAACAAATTGAAGAGATAAATTCTGCAGTTGTTCAGAAAAGAATTACTGTAATCGTTAAAGGAGTAGAAAAAGAATTGCTTTGTTCTGTTGGAAAAATATTAGATAATGATAATAATTTATTGGCGCAAGTAATAATTTTTGATGATTTATCAGAACTTGTTAAGGCTCAGAAATCTATTACCTGGAGAGATGCTGCAAGGAGGATCGCACACGAAATTAAAAATCCATTAACTCCAATTCAATTGTCTGCGCAAAGGTTAGATAAATTATTATCAAATCAACATCCTGAAATAAAAGAAACAGTTGATAATATTGTTAATAATGTTTCTTCTATAAAAAGACTTGCTGATGAGTTTTCTCAATTTGCCAGAATGCCAACAGCTGTTAAAGAAAAAGTTGATATTGCTAATTTAATTAATGGTATAATTTCTCCAATAGCATTAAACCAAGACTTAATTAATATACAAACAATATACGGTGACAATATTTCAGAAGTTTTAGTTGATAAAGAACAAATTGGACGATTGGTTATTAATTTAGTTGAAAATGCTAAGCAGTCTTTAATAGAAAATAAAATAAAAAATCCAAAAATTATTGTTAAAGTACGAACGGAAAAAGATAATTTAATATTAATAATTTCTGATAATGGAAAGGGGATTACTATTAAAAATAAATCAAAGATTTTTGATCCTTATTATACAACAAAAACTGAAGGTGCAGGTTTAGGGCTTGCTATAGTAAATACTATTGTTAATGAACACTTTGGGACAATTTCAGTTAAAAACCTACACAAATCTGGTGCTGAGTTTAAAATTGAGATTCCTCTTGAAGCTAATATGAAAAAATATCGAAATATTTAGTATATTAATATAAACTTGCTGAAAGGTCTTGAAAATCAGATGTATCAATTGCAGTAATACCGTTTTCAGTAATTGTCCAAATAGTAGAAGTAAAGTCATCTGAAGGGTAAGGTGATACAAATTTTTGTCCTTCTAATATATAAAGGGCTCTGATAATTTCACCTTCTTCAGTAGTTTCCATATGCTTTGCAAGCTCTTGAACAGGATATTGCCTTAAAACAGTAGATGTTTTTTGAATATCATACATAATTTTTAGAATCTTTAGTTGAAAATGAATTTTGCTTCCAGGAGGCAGTGTATTTATGTCGTATTTAGGTTTCTTTTTTGCTCTAGCCATTAAACTGCTCCAAAATTCTAGTTTGTTTGTTAACTATAAGTTAATTAAGAATCTAAATCAATTTTTTCTTAAACCATAAAAATTTTTTATTATAGTCTCTTAAAATTTTAAAAGATAAGTTATTTAGGGAGCTTAAGTGAAAAAAGAGTTTATCTATAAAACTCTATATTAAAATTTTTTTCATCACTTTTAAATTTAAATTTAAAGTTTTTATCATCAGAAGAAACTTTATTTTTAGAATATATGACCCTAATAGGAGCAAGAAGTTCTCTAAATTCTTCATTTAGATTAGTAAATATAAAATCAAATTCTGAGTATTCTACTTTATTTAAATTAGATGTTTTGATATATCCTGAGGCTTTTATTTCTCCTTCAGTAGTAATAAAGTTCATATTATTAAAAAATATTTTATTATTTTCTATTTCATAATTCACTTCAAGGTTACCATTTGAAAATTCAGGTATTTTTAAATTAGCTAAATTGAATTTAATAAAATTAGTTTTTTCTTTGTTTACATCAGAAATAATTAGTTTACCTGATCCTTCTTTTAAATTATTTTCTTTTAAAACAACTGTTCCTTTTGAATTTAATTCTCCACTTGGGATACCAAAAAGATAAGAACTAAGGTTTATTTTTGAAATATTAAAATCAATTTTATTATCCTTTGTTTTAATATTTTCAGATTCTAAAAACAAATCTCCATTATAAGCTTTAGCATAAATTTTAATTTTAGGATTAAGGCTAGCTGAACTCTTTAAAGTAATTTCATCAATTTTAAATTCTAAAAATAGTTTGTTAATTAAGGCTCCAATTTTTATATTATAATCATGAATTCCAATAAATTTAGGTTTAGGGTTATTAAATGAAAGAAAGATATTTTCTTTTTTAAATTCTCTAGAAATAATTGATGTGAAATATTTTGTATAGCTATTTTTTAGTATGAAAAAACTAAAGATAATAGAAATGAATATTGATATTAATATAATTTGAATAATTTTTTTAATCATTATTGTTTTACCAAGCTGCTAACTGTTATTTTTACTTGTAAATTCTTTTGTCTATTATTTTTTGTTAATTGAATATTAGATAAAAGAAGAGGTTTTTTTCCTGTTACTAGTTTTTCTAAAAAGTTTTTAAGAACTGTTAAATCTGTAATCTTAAATTCAATATTATAAGAATTTTGTTTATAGCTATTACTAAATCTTCTGCTACCTTTTTCAATTATTTTAAAATCTGAATCATTTTTAATTTTAGCCGTGTTTTGAATTAAGTCTTCTAAGTGAGACAATACTCCTTCTTTAATTTCTACTTTTGCATACTGATTTTCAATATTACTTTTCTTTTGTTGAAGTTTAAGTAGTTTTTCAATATTATTTGGTAAAGATTTTAAGTCTCTTTCAGTTTTTCTATATTTTGCACCTTGGTTTGAATACATTTCACTTAGAGGTGCTAAAGTAGTATTTATAATAGTATATAGAATAAATAAAATCATAAATAATAGTAAAGTTTTTTCTAAAGGACTTCTCTTATTTAGAAGTTTTTTAAATAATTTAAAATATGCTCTTACTTTATTTTTCATTTAATTACTCACATAACCTTATATCATAAGAAACTTCTCTTGTTTGAGAACCAAAATTACCTTTACTGTTATTTGCTTTAACATCACAAAATATATTCTTTTTAGTATTTAAAATTCCTGTAATTTTTTCAATAGTTTTATAATTTGGAACAGATCCCTTAAATTCAGCTTTATTAGAAGTAATATTTAGCTTGCTTAAAATCACCTCGCTATTAACTGAAACTTCAGCAATTATTTTTGTAATTTCTAAATAAGTATCGATGGGGTTTATTTTAGAAGGAGACCCGAGGCTTTCTAATTCTTCTTCTAGTTTGTTTATTTCTTTTAATAGGGAACTGTTTTCTGAGCCTTTATCAAATTCAATTGTCGGGAGGCTTGATGATAATAAGCTAGCTATTTTATTATTTGTTTTAGTAATTGATGTTTCTCTAAATGTATAATTTCCAATTAAACTTAATAAGGTGATAAAAAATGCAACTAAAAAGTATGGAAAAACTTTTTTTAATTCTTTAAAAAGATTACTTAGTCTTGGAAAATATTTAAATTCACCGCCTCTAAAGTTAGAAAAAGTTTTTACTTCAGAGTTATCTTGAGCAAAAAGAGATGCAATTGCGTTTAATGGTGTACTGTTTTCTGGGTTTTGCAAAAAATGTCCTAAATCAAGGCAGTTTATCTTTTTATTTAATGCAGCACTTGATTTTTTGCTATCAAGGTTTGAATTAATCAATACGATATCTTCAATTTCAATATCATTTTTATTTTCAGTTGCTTTAATAAATAATTTAATCTTTTCAAGTAAAATATTTTCTACATCTTGATTTTGATTAAAACTATAACTTGAATGAAGGTCAAAAGCTGTTTCTTTATAGTTATTTTCTTTATCTTTATATTGAAGATAAAAGTTGTCACCTCTTTTAAAGCCAATCATTGTATTATGCGTAAAATAATCTGGTCTTAAGTATCTGAATCCATTTAAAATAGCCTGCGGGGTTGTGATAATTAAGGGAGATACGTCAGCTTTTTTACACTCATAAAGAACAGTTTTTAAAAGTTCTTTTTGAATTAAACAAGCATTAACTATGCTAGTTGTATTCTCAGTTTTTAAGATTTGGTAATTTATATGAAACTCATTTAAATTAAATGGAAGTTTTTTTTGAATTGCTTGCTTTATTATTTTATCAATTAGTTTTTTTGTTTTAAATGGAAGCTTTAATTGAATATTGTATGTATTTTCAGAAGGGATAATTAGAATTGAACTCGTCCAAGTATTATTAGTATTTTTCATTACTTGAGTTAAGCTTGCAAATGGCTTTATCTCTGTTGTTGAATGTTTTGAAATTTTTTGAGCTGAAAGTATTTTTTTATTAAGATTCTCAACTGGAAGTATATCTTCGATCTTATCATCGATATTAAAATTTGGAGTATTATTTTTATAAATTGCGCTATGTGCCATTCTATGAAATTCAAGAAGATTGATATTGTTTTTATCAATTTCAAAAATAGCTATTTGTGCTGGGTTAGCTGATATATCTATAGATAATATTTTTTGCATACTATTAATTTATGTCTATGTTTTAACTCTGACAATATAGTTTAATCCTTAAAATTATGATGATCTTTAAAATAAAAAGTTTCAAAAAAAACTATGTTTTATTTTTTACTAGTATTGATAGGAACTGTTGTCGAGTATGTCTTAATCTTATTGTTTTCTCCTAATAATTTAATAGTAAACCTAATTTGAAGAGGTAAATCTCTCTGATCTTCCCATTCATTTAACCATTCTTCATTTTTTTCATCATAATAAGAAAAATTTAATGATATTAAATTATCTGTAATAGGAAAGCTCATTTTATACTCAAGAGCTTCATTATAATCATTTAAATTAGGAGTTTCTTCTCTAATTAAGTAAAAAGTTTCTATTTCTTGATTAGGGGCAAGATCTGGGTTTGTAGCCACTCTATAACTAATTTCAACAAGTGGTGTATTATGCTTTTTATTTGGCAGGTATTGACCAACGTTTGAAGCAAGAAAAGTTATACTACTACTACTTTCTCCATTTGATAATGAGTCTGATTGACCAAGAAGAAAAACTTTTTTTTCTGGATCAAGTAAATGTTTTTCTTTAGAAATTTTTTGAATTTCTAGAATCATTCTAGAAATAACAGCATTTGCAATTAAAAGAGTTTTTCTATTTTGTTCAACTAACTTTTTACTTCTAATGATTTTAGTAAGCGAGCTATATGAGGAGTATATTATTCCACTCATTAAGCCAATAGATATAATTAACTCAATAAGTGTAAATCCTTTTTCTTTATTTTTATTATTCATTTGCTGCATAATAAAAGATTTCTATATTATTTCCATCACCAGGGCCCCAAAGGACTTTGACATTTACTTTTTTCATCTCGATCGGCTCAAACTCGCCAAATAATGGAATCTCTATATCTCCGATTTCAAGTTCTACATCCAAACCATCAAAATCTTTTTCTTCAATATCTTGGTCATCATATAATTCGAATTCTTTAATAGCATCAAGGGCAGAGTACCGTTCATTCATATCATCTAATTCTTTTTTAGTTTCAAGGTCAGCTAAGATACTTCTTGCTAAGAGCATAGCTTGAAACTGTTGAGTGTCTTTATGGTTTCTTGATATTATTGAAGTTTGAAGACTTAAAATTACAACTAGGGTACTTGATAAGATTAATATAGCAATCATTATTTCAGTAATAGTAAATCCTGCTTGCTTATTAGTTTTCATTATATTTCCATTCAAAGTCTTTATACTCTCTATATATTTTAGAAATCCCTGTAAAAGGGTTTGCAAAGATAGTAAGTTGCCTGTCCTCATTTTCATCTAAAGTTAAATGAATTACTGTAAAGTCGGCATAGCCTTTAGGTGTAAAAATCATTCCTGGGTTTTCAGAATCTCCAGGTAAAAAAGTGCCTTTAATATTTTTAATATCAGTATATTTTAAATCACTAACAAATTTAACTGGTTTACCTAAAGAGGGAAAGGCTTTAGGAGGAATCATATTTTGATATTCTCCTTGAGATGGATTTAAAAAAGTAGCTAATTTTAAACTTAAATTACTTTTTTCAGCATCAGCTGAGGCTAGTTCTTCAAAGGCAGAGTTGTCAATTCCTTCAGCAGCTATTTCTCCTAATTGGTAACCAGGTTCTGACATATGAAATTCTAATCTATAAAACTTACCTTCAATAATCGCTCTATTGTAAAGAAAAGTTATTACTTCAGAAAGTTTTCTAATCTCTGATTCTTGATTCCATCTTTTGGTAAAAGATAAATTAGGCATCATTAAGGAGCCAGCAACGCCGATAATTACAATAACTAAAACTATCTCAATTAACGTGACTCCAGATTCGGACTTTCGTCCCATTTTATGGACCTTCAACAACTAAATCTGAATCAGCACCTGATCCACCTGCTGTTTTATCAGCTCCAAGGCTTGTGATTTTATATGTTCTTCCATCAGAAGAATATTGAAATTTTGTTCCCCAAGCATCTGATATTGCTTTTTCCTGATCTTCAGGATTACTTTTACTTATTACAGGAATGCAATTTGAACCAGATGTGCTACCACATTTGATTAGTTCATCAATATTTGTTGGATAACTGTTATATTGAGTTTTAAACTCTTCAAGTGAAAATTGAATATCATACATTGCTGTATTTGAAAGTTTTGATTTTGCTTTATCACCAGCTCCAAAGATTCTTTTACCAATTGTTCCCATTACTAGTCCAATGATAATTAAAACAAGCATAATTTCAATAAGTGTTAAGCCTTTTTCTAAGCAGTTTAAATTTTTAGAATTTCTATTATTCATTACTATCTCCAAAATAAAAATTATCCTATCACATTAATCAAATCCGTCATAGGTAGTAAAATTGAAATCACAATAACTAAAACAACACCACCTACAACGATCATCATTAACGGCTCTAAAAGGCTTGTTAAGCCATCAAGGGAAGCATTAACCTCAGCTTCATAAGATTCTCCTGCTTTTGTGAGCATTTGCTCTAATTGGCCACTTTTTTCTCCAATTGCAATCATATGAGGTAAAAGAGTAGGGAATAGCTTTGAGTTAGCAATCTCATTAGAAAGACTAGCACCTTCTCGAACTCTATCTCTAGCAGTATCTAAAGCTTTAACAACGTGTACATTTCCAATTAGCCTTTTAGTTATCTCTAATGATTTTAAAAGATCAACACCAGAATTTAAGAGAGTTGATAAATTAATTGAAACTCTAGCTGTAATAACTTTTTGATATACTTTTCCAAAAATTGGAAGTTTAAAAAGCAGACTATCAACTTTAGCTCTGCCAAGTTCTTGTTTGTAATACCAACTAAAAGTAGCAATAGAACCAAAGAACATAATTAAAACAATATACCAATAGCCTGTAATAAAATTTGAAATCACAAGCATTATTCTAGTTGGAAGAGGTAGGATGGCTCCTTGTTTTGTAAAAATATCAATAATATTTGGAACCACAAAAACAAATAAAGCAACAATTACTAATGTACAAACTGTTAACATAAGTATTGGGTAAGTTAATGCAGATTTAATTTTTCTTCTTAATTCAAGTTGAGATTCAAGGTACTCTGCAAGATTACTTAATACTAAATCTAATTTTCCTGAAGCTTCTCCTGCCTCAACCATATTAGTGTATAATCTAGGAAAAGCATTTGAAAATTTTGTTAATGCAGAGGCTAAAGATTTTCCTTCTTCAACGTCTTCTTTAATTGATATTAGTATTTTTTTTAAATTTTGATTATCGGTTTGTTCTGGTAAAGTTTGAAGAGCTGTAACAAGTGGTAGTCCTGCAGAGATTAAAGTTGATAATTGTCTAGTCATTATTGTTAAATCTTTTGAAGATACTCCAGATTTATTAAACAATTTAGAAAGATCAATATTATTTACATCAAATTTTTGAGCGCCAGATTGATATCCAGCTTCTTTTATTTCAGTTACAAATAATCCTTTAGATGATAATTTATTATTAGCAACTCTTAAATTATCACCTTCAATAGTTCCAGAGACTTTTTTACCTTTTTCATTTAGCGCTGAGTAAGCAAAACTAGGCATTTTTATTCTCCTTCTTCTTCATGAGTAACTCTTAAAACTTCTTCAAGAGAAGTATCACCAGCAAGTACTTTAAATGCGCCATCAACTCTTAGTGTACTAAATCCTTCTTTTAAAGCTTGATCTCTTACAACATTAGAAGCAACACTTTGATTAATCAGTTTTCTGATTTGATCAGATATTTCTAAAAATTCATGAATCCCCATTCGTCCTTTATATCCATTATGGGCGCAATTTGGGCAACCATCAGGATTTGGTTTGAAGATACTTTTGTCTTTTATTTCTGTAGGATCTAAACCTAATTCATTTAATTCATCGTCTGTAATTTTGCTTGGTAGTTTGCATTTTGGACATAATTTTCTTACAAGTCTTTGAGCAACTACTGCAATTAAACTAGAAGAGATTAAAAATGGTTCAATTCCCATATCTAATAATCTAGATGTTGCCCCAGGTGCATCGTTTGTATGAAGGGTTGAAACCACTAAATGTCCTGTTAAAGAGGCTTGAATTGCAATTTCTGCAGTTTCTTTATCTCGAATCTCTCCAACCATAACAACATCTGGATCTTGTCTTAAAATTGCACGCAGGCCTGATGCGAATGTAAAACCTATTTTTTCTCTGATTTGCATCTGTCCAATACCTTCAACTTCGTATTCGACTGGGTCTTCTACAGTTAAAATATTTTTATCTGGAGTATTAATGCTACTTAATGCAGCATAAAGAGTTGTTGTTTTACCAGAACCTGTCGGCCCTGTTACAAGAATAATTCCATTAGGTTTTTGAACTAGCTTTGTAATTTTATTATAATTATTTTCAGATAAACCAATCTTAGCTAAATCTAAACTATTCATTCCTTTATCAAGTAATCTCATTACAACTCTTTCACCATGTTGAGTTGGAATAGTTGATACCCTGATATCAACATCTTTACCTGCAATTTGAAGAGGAATTCTTCCATCTTGAGGAAGTCTTTTTTCAGCGATATTTAATCCAGCCATAACTTTTATTCTAGAAGTAATTGCTGCTTGAAATTTTTTATCAGTTGTTGAAACATCTTTAAGTTTTCCATCAACCCTAAATCGAACGTTTACTGATTCTTCAAAAGATTCAATATGTACATCTGAAGCTCTTTCATTATTAGCATTAAAAATAATAGCATTAACAAAACTAATAATAGGTGCATCAGAATCATCAGCATCAGTTACATCAATCTTCATTTCAGTTCCAAAGTTTACTTCAGTAGTTTCTTCTTTGGTGTTTGATAATTCAGAAGTTCTATCAGACATTAAATTTTTTCTGATTATGTTAATTGTTTTAGTAACTTCTTCTTCAGAGGTTACTATTAACTTAATAGGGCGACCATAGCAGAGCTCTAATTGTTTAATAGCATCGTGTTGATAAGGGTTATTAATAGCTACTACTACATAGTTTTCATCAACCCCAATTGGGATGATTAAATGTTCTTTAGCCCAGGAGCCAGAGATTTGATTAAAATCTCCTCTCATTAATTCTTTAGGAGGGTTTGGTTCTTTTAGCTTAGTAGCAAAAGCTAATCCTAAAGATGAGGCTATTTTTTTTAATTCTTCAGTATTACTCATTAGTTACTTTCTCTCCAGGGCCCTTTTCCTAAGTTTAAAACTTCATAAGGAGTTAGTTTATAAGGTTTAGATGTGTAATTTGCTTCTTTAGATGCAAATTCTTTATGAGTGTCATAAATATTAACAACTTCAAATTCAATATTATTTCCTTTTAATGAATAATAATATTTATTTCCTTGTTTAAAATACTCTTTTGCCTTTGAAGTAATATCTTTTGGTAAGATTACAATTAATTTTTCACCTTTAGGATCAAAAGGAAGTTTTTCCTGTGTTTGATATTTTCCAGTTGCAATTAATGAAATAAATTTAGATCCTTCAGTAACTTCATCTTGTGTTTTTTCTTGATTTTCAGAATCTTGATGTCCAAAACTAGCTTTAACTTTTAAATTAATATCATCAGATTTAGAATTGTTAGTAAAATCTTGAGCTTCAAATCTTGGCTCTTTTTCAATTGGAGGTAGTATAGTTCCAGGTTTTTCTCCTTCCCATATTTCCGCCTGTGCTACGTTATCTAAATCTTTTGATTCAAGGATATCTGCTCTATCAGGGTAAAAATTATTTCTATCAATTTCAGATTGAACTTTTGATTTATGATCAATTGTCATATCTCTTGCATCAAATTGATTCTCAATAATTTTTGGAGTTATGAAAATTAGTAAATTTGTTTTTGATTGTCTATCCGTTCTATCTCTAAATAGATGTCCTAAAATAGGGATCTCTTTTAAATATGGCACGCCAGATTCAGATTCTGTAATATCATCTGACATTAAACCACCAATAACTACCATTTGGCTATCTTTAGTAATAACAGTAGTATTACTTGTTCTTACAGTTGTTGTTGGCCCTAATTCAGAATTTTGAGTACCACTTACAACACTTGATACTTCAGTAAATAGTTTTAATGTTACAAAATCAGATGAGCTAATTTGAGGTGTAATTCTTAATGTTATCCCAACATCTTGTCTGTCAATTTGATTAAATACATTATTTAAATTATCAGTACTCGATGCAGTAGATGTCAGAAATGGCACATTTTGTCCAACAACAATTTCTGCTTCCTCGTTATCAGTTGCTAAAATCGTTGGCGCGCTTAAAACATTTACATTACTATTATTTTTAGCAGCAGTTGTGATAATACTCTGAGTAGGTAAAGAGAAACCACCTGGGAGTTTTAAAGTTCCAGCACTTGCTGCAGCAACTGTAAACTGTGATAGCTGAGTAGGGTTAGATATTATGCTTGCAAGTGAGCCTGCGTTATTTCCAACTAAGACACCACCATTTTCATTTCCACCAGATCCTAGAAATTGATTTGATAAACTAACATCTTCATTAACTGTAACTTCTAAAAGAGTTGCCTCAACTAATACTTGTCTTCTTTTGATATCTAAATCTTTTAATAATAGCTTTATTTTTTTATAATCTGTTTTAGATGCAACAATTATTAATGAGTTCGTAGCTGGGTCTGCAGTTACTGATATTCCATCTCCAAAATCAACGGTATTGTTTCCTCCGTTAGCAGTTCTTCTTAAAGGGTTGGAATCATTTCTAGAAGTCCCTGGAGTTCTAACTTGAGCGTTGTTCCTAGAATTTGTTCCACTTGCAGAGTTTTCAGAATCAGAATTTCCTGTTACTAGATTTGATAATACTTCTGATAATTCTTCAGCATTAGCGTGTTGGCATCTATAAACGTAAAATTTATTACCTGATAAATCTAATTGACTATCAAGTTGAGTTACTAAAGCTTTTATTCTAGCAGTTGTTGTATCATCAGCTACAATAATAATAGAATTTGTTCTTTCATCAGCAATAATTTTTGGTTCAAGAGAACGTGCTGAAACTGTTAAAGAATTATTTGTTGGAGTTTTAACTTGCCCTCTTGATCTTGATGAGGAGGATGTGTTTGAAAGTCTAATGTTATTATTTGTAGAACTTGTTGTTCCTTGAGATTTGCCAGATTCAGTATCTAAAAGAATTTGATTTACTTTTTCAGCAATATCTCCAGCTTCTGCGTGTGTGATTGGAATGATACTCATTTCTCTATCTGTGAATGGGATATCTAAATTGTCAATTATTTTCATTAATCTTTGAATATTATTTTCGTGATCAATCATTATTAAAGAGTTTGTTCCTGTGTAAGCGTTAACCAAACCAGAACTAGAAATAAGAGGGGAGATTAACTGTTTTACATCATCAGCATTAACGTGTTTTAAATTAATAAATCTTGTAACAATTAAAGCAGAACCTTCACCAATAGTTTCTTCTATTAAAGGTATTGTTGTTTTCTGTGCTTCGTTTGATGGAACTATTTTCCAAATATTGTCTTTGATTGGGACTGAAGTAAAACCTTTTAACGCAAGGACTGAATCTAAAATGCTTGTAGCTTCATCTTCAGAAACTTTAGCAGGTAGGTATATTGATACTTTTCCTTTAACTCTTTCATCAAGAATATAGTTTCTTCCAATTTTTTTACTAAAAATTCTTACAAGAGATAATATGTCAGCATCTTTAACATTAATTTCTGTATTATTAACATCTGCTAGTTTAGTTTCTTCTTCTTCTGATATCTGAGCATAAGCGTTTATGCAAAATATGTTAAGAATTAAGAATATAAGTATTAATAGTTTATTTTTTTTCATAATATTACCGTATTTTATATTTTAAAATTTGTGTTTTGTTAGCTCGTTCTAAATGAACTTCAATATCGTTACCATTTTTTAATAATTCTAATATTTTAGTAGTTGTTGTTAGGTCTGTAAAATTATATTTATTAATAGTTTTTAAAATGTCACCATTTTTTAAATTTAACTTTTTATAGAAACTATTGTTATTAATTGCAAATAATCTTAAACCAATAGCTTTTCCACCTTTAAAATAAGGAACTACTCTTGCTTGAGTTAAAAGAAAGGGGATATCTTTTAAATATTCATTTAATTCTAATTTGTTAATTTCAATTGTTGAACTTTCTTGTATTAAAGAATTTTTATTGGTTAGATTATTATGCTTGTTTATTTTATTAGTAGGATTGACTGCGGGTTCGGTGTTTTTAGAAATAAACTCAATTGTTTGGTCATTGGTATTTTTAAAAGATATATTTTTTAAATTTGTAAGATATTCAAGAATTTCCTGAGCTTCTTTATTATTAATTTCAAGATTTATTTTATCAGTAGGTAGATATTGTTTATTTAATTTTTTTGCTAATACTGTTACCATAAGATTAAAGGTTGTGTTAGCTTTTCTAATTTTTCTTGTCTCATCAATTGGTTGTGTATGTAGATTCATTGTTAATATTGAAGCTAAACAAATTGTAATGAAAATATTTTTAATATTCATAATTTTATTATTTAATCCTATACTTTATTACTCTCTCTTTTCTGCTTCTCTCCATTAGAAGTTCAATTTTTTTCTCTTGTTTTAATCTTTCAAATAACTTTATAGCTTGCGTAATATCAGCTAAACTATTTTTATTAATTGATTTTAGGATATCTCCATTTTTTAAACCTATTTTTTCAAATAAGCTATTTCTTTTAATTGCAAATAATCTTAAACCAATTGATTTTCCATCTTTAAAATATGGAACTGCTCTAGCTTGAGTAAGAAGTAAAGGTAGGTTTTCTAAAGCTTTATCTAATTCAGATTCTTTAACATCAATATTTTCTACATTTTCTATATCAGAATACTCAGAACCAGAACTTTCTCCTGATAATGAGCTATCATCAAGCTTTAATATCTCAAGTTCTCCGCCTCTTTTTATTGTAACTTGTAAAGGTTCAACAGATTCTAGTGTTGCTGTATCAAAGATAGTTTCTCCAAGATTAAAAACATCTTCTTTTCTTTTTTCTTTCTCTCTTATAATTGCATATTGAAAACTTCCATCATTATATGTTCCAACAAGTTCAAGAGGGAGGTCACTAACAGTTTCCTGGTCATCAGTATTTTCTTCTTCAATTATTCCAAGTTCTCCAAAGATATTTTTTTCTGCTATTAGTTTATAGTCTTGAGATCTTAAGATATCTTGTTCGATTTTAATGTTATTTGATTTATTAATTTTACTTTTAATTTCTGTATCTAAAGTTGAGATTATAGATTTAGTTGAAAGGTAGTTTTGAATCATTCCAAGTATTATCCACACAAGCAATGATATAGATATAACCAAAAGAGCAAGTCTTATGATTTTTCCAATCTTCTCAGTCGATTCTGATCTAAGTAGCTTTCTAATTTTTATATTTTCTAATTCCATTTATTTATAAAATAATACCTTCAAATATATAAATGCTTTTTATAGATTCAAGTTTCAAAATAAATAATAGAATATAAATACAGTTTGCACACTATTTTATATGATAAGTTTCTATAATTATTGTAAATATTAGAAATTAGAATAGTATTCTTCTTTGTAATCTTCAAATTCAGCTAACTGAGTTTTTGCAATATTTAACTGCTCTGTTACAAAAGTGAGATATTTTTGAGAAGTATCTTTATTTAAATATGAATTATATAGAGAAATTGCTTTTTTAAGATTATCAGACCCGCGGCCAAATCCTTTATATAATTTATGCTCTGACAGGGCAGTTTTAACTAAAAGGTAGCCTAAAGAGTCATTATCTGAGTAGGTATCTAGGATTTTATTGTAGTATCTTGAAGATAAATCATATCTTCCCATTTTATAATATGAATCAGCTATGCCAAATAAAGCAAGCTGCTGATATGCAGAATTTGGAAATTCTTCTAATAATAAAGAATAAGTATCAATTGCTTGAGTATATACTTGGTTATTAAAATAATAATTCCCTAATTTACTTAATTTTAATAGTTCTTTAGGGATACTTGAGTTAGAAGGGGTTAGTATTTTATTCTGCGTACAGGCAGAACAAAATAAAATAAGTATTAATAATATATTCTTAGTTAATTTCACTTAGGTATATTACTTTTTTATCTGAGATAATGGGAGTCCCTTTTTTAATTAAACAGATATTTTTTTGATATTTCTTTTTTGAGTACATAATAGACTCAATTTCATCTTTTAAATTTCTTTCTAAAGTATCCATTTTAGGAAACTTTTCATTTCTTTCGTAGTGTTTAGCTACTTTTAAGAAAGTATTTAACAGTTCTGCTCTTGAATCTTCGTTAATGTTTCCAAGGATATTTAATAGGTTAATAGCTTGATCTCCTCCTGCGTGATCAAAAAGTCCTTCTAGTTGTACTTTTAGGCTTTCAAAACTTAATTCAAAAAAATCTTCTAATTTAGACATCTGGTTTTCTCCGTTAAGGGTATATATTTAAAAACATTAAAGTTTATGTGTATAAACTTTAAGAAAACCTGTGAAAAACAACTACTAAAACTGTTATGGGTGCTTTATTAAAAAAGTAACTTAATTTTAACATCTTTTCTATTATTTAAAAACGGGTATAAAGCGGAGTGTTTTTAGTAGTTTATTAATTATTTCTATTATTTTATTTAAAAAATAAGAAAAGATAGATTCAAATACTATGCCAATTTAATTTAAATTAAGGCTGATAAAGATACAAGAAAAGTGTTAATTATTTTAAGATTTTGATATGTTTACTAAAAGTTTTAAAAAATTTGGAGTATAAATGGATCTTAATCAACAAAGTATTAAATTAGAATCTCCTTTTGAGACGCTAGTTATAAGAGAGAAAAATATATTCACATCTCCTGCTAGTTTAAAGGTAATTCTTTGTATGTTATTAAATGCAGCTGCAAATAACTCAAGAGAGCAGATAGCTACAGCTTTAGAAGCTACTATGAACTTAGAAGATATCAATACAGAAGCTCAAGCTTTAATGAATAGTTTTCAAGATTTAAGTAAAGATTCAAAAATTGAGTTAAATGCTGCTAATGGTATTTGGGTAAATGATAAATATGATCTGAAAGATGAGATTAAACAAACTCTGGGAAGAGATTTTTATACTGAAGTGTTTAAGATTAATTCTTCTGATACTGATTTAACAAAAGTCTTTATAGAAGATTGGATTAAAAAAAATACTCAAGGGCTAATTAAAGATACGGCTCCTAGTATTAATCAAGATACAATGTTCATCTTAGTAAATACTTTATATTTTGATGCTCATTGGACTAATCCTTTTCCTAAAGGTAATACGCAAAAAAAAGATTTTTATTTAGCAAGTGGAAAAGAAAAAAGAGTTGATATGATGTATCAAGGAGGTGATTTTCATTATTGTGAAACTGATGATTTAGAAATTGTAGCGCTTCCATATGGGGACAGTGAATCTGCAAAGATGTTAGTTTTTTTACCAAAAAATGGAGCTGAGCTTAGTCAGGTTCTTAGCTCAGTTGATTTAAACTCAGTTTTAAAAGATTTTAAGAGAGAGGAGAAAAGAAAAGGGTTTATACATTTTCCAAAATTTGATCTTGAGTCTGAAATTGATCTTAGCCAAGTCTTAAAAGCAATGGGTGTTCTAGATATCTTTGATCCTAAAAGGGCAGATTTTTCTCCTCTTGTTAAAGGTGGAGCTAGGGATCCTATATTTCTTGAAAGCTTTATTCAAAAAGCAGTAATTAAGGTGAGTGAAAAAAGAACTACAGCAGCTTGTGTAACTTACAGCAATGGAAAATTAATGAGTTATCAGCCTTCTAGCGTTCCTTTTGAGATGAAAGTTAACAGGCCTTTTGGTTTTGTTATTGAAAGTGCTGGGGTTCCTCTTTTTGCTGGTGTTATAAAGGATATAGGGGAGTGATAATTTTTCCATCACGAATTAAAAAGTTTCTATTTTAATTTAACTAAAGGAAATCCAAAAACGTATTAAATTATGAAAAAGATAAAAGAAATTAAAAAATTATTTTAGAACATTTCTTTTTGGGTACTTTTGTTAAAAGATAAGTAAAAACATTTCACTTATCTTTTAAATTATAAACTTAACTCTTACTGACTAAATCCACTAAAGTGAACTCTTCTATTTTTAGCAAAAGCCTGCTCACTTGAACCCTGAACTAAAGGAATCTCTTCACCATAACTAATAGTCTCAAGACTCGAAGCAGGAACTCCGTAATTAATTAATAAATCATAAATAGCTTCAGCTCTTTTAGCGCCAAGTGCCATATTATAATCATTAGTTCCTCTTTCATCACAATGTCCTTCAAGTTGAACTTTAATTTGAGGATTAGCTTTTAAAAGTTGAGCATTATATTCAACGTTTTGTCTAGCAATGTCTGAGATCGAATTTGAATCATAATTAAAAAAGATATCTCTAAAAAATCCTTCACCTTCAGCAGTTGGAATGCTTCCGTTATTAAAACGTGCATCTCTATTACTATTTAAATCTGAAACAGAAAACTCTCCAGAATCAATTAAGTTTCCATCAGCGTCATATAGAGCACCTTCGATAATTGGATTTCCATTTGCATCATACATTCCACCGCTTGTGCTTGTTCCAAATTCAGAACCAGTTCCAGATCCATAAGGGTTTCCAAACATAGAATCTTTTTTTGAGCTACAAGAAAATAATGCTAAAAGAATTGTTAATATAAGTATATTTTTTTTCATAATAATTAATCTAAATAAATGTTGATAATAAAATTTATAATTTATACTGTATAAATTGGAAACCATCTATTTTTACTAATGTTATACGAAGAATTGTTTAAAAAAAATAAAGATAAGATAATCAGCACCTTAGCTGAATATATTAAATTTCAAAGTATTAGTAGTGATCCTAAATATTTTGATGAATGTGTAAAATGTGCAAAATGGCTAGAAGGCTATTTTACAAATATTGGCTTAAAATCAAAAATTATTAAAACAAATGGTAATCCATTTGTATATGCTGAATATATTAAAGACCCAAAACTTCCAACTATACTTTTTTATGGGCATTACGATGTTCAACCTGCGGATCCTTTAGAATTATGGGATACTGATCCTTTTAAATTAGAAATAAAAGATGAAGTTATATATTGTAGAGGTGCAATGGATCAAAAAGGGCAGCTAATTTATTGTTCTGCTGCAATTGAGGACTTAATTAAAGATTCAGAACTTGCTGTAAATATTAAAATTCTAGTTGAGGGCGAAGAAGAGTCTGGGAGCAGTTCTTTAATAGAAGAACTTGATAATTTAAAAGATTTATTGAAATCAGATCTACTAATTATTATGGACTCTTCAATGCTTAAAAAAGATACGCCAACAGTTACTATTGGCTTAAGAGGGATTATTGGTTTTGATATTAAAGTAACAGGAGCGAATTCTGATCTGCACTCAGGAGCTTTTGGAGGAGGTATCTCAAACCCAGCGTTTGAGTTGTCAAGCTTAATTTCAAAAATGTATGATAAAGATGGGTTTTTAGATATTAAAGAAATTAATGATTTAATTATTCCTGCAACTAAAGAAGAATTAGAATATAGTAAAAAACTGAACCCTGATAAAGAATTATTTAAATCAGATTATGGAGTTTATCCTAGAGAAGATTTTTTATATAGGTCAGCGTTTTTACCAACAATTAGTATTAACGGAATAAGTTCTGGGTATTCAGGAAAAGGTTCTAAAACAATTATTCCAGCAACTGCTACAGCTAAATGTACTATCAGAACTGTTGCTGGAATGAATAATGAAAATACTGTAGAGGCTATTGATTCTTTTATAAACCAAAATTCTTCTAAAGAGCTTAAAACAGAAATTATTTATCATGACATGGCAAGTTTTCCAATAAAATTTCCAATCGATTCTAGTGTGAATAAACAAATGAATAAATTTTGCAGGAGCGTTTTTAACAAAGATATTGTTTATAACTGGATAGGCGCTTCAATTCCAATAACAGGTCCTTTATCTGAGTTTGCAAATGATACTATTTTATCTGGTTTTGGATTAAGAACAGATAATCTTCACGCTCCTAATGAACATTTTGAAATAAAAAGAATGATGATGGGGTATTGTTTTATTAGAGAAATTTTAAAGGAATATAAAGTTGACTAATACTGCTCCTTTATATGAAAAGTTTCGCCCTACAGAAATTAAAGATTATTTATTTTCAGAATTATCAAATAAAACTTTAATTGAATCTTATTTAAAAAACAAAAATATTCCATCAATCATCTTTTCTGGGCCGGCTGGTTGTGGAAAGACTACATTAGCTAAAATAATTGGAAATAGTTCAGATAGGGAGTTTATTTCTTTTTCAGCAGTTCTTGATGGGATTCCAAAAATAAGATCAATAGTTAAAGATATTAAAGAGGGGAGTATTCTTTTTGTAGATGAGATTCATAGGTTTAATAAAGCGCAGCAAGATGCATTTTTACCTTTAATTGAATCAGGTAAAATTGTTTTAATCGGTGCGACAACTGAAAACCCAAGTTATTCTTTAAATAAGGCGCTTTTATCAAGAGTTAAGGTTATAAGATTAAGAAGTTTTAAATTTGATGAATTAAAAATAATTGCTAATAATTTTTTAGAAAAAATTAACTTTAAGATTCCAAATGAACACATTGAGTTAATTATAAAAAACTCTAATAAAGATGCTAGGTTGTTGTTAAGAATAATTTCAGAAATAAATGAATTAAACTTAGAGTCAAAAGATCAGATTCAGGAATATATTCAAAATAGTAGTTTTTTTAATTACGATAAAAATTCAAAAATGCATTATGATTTAATTTCAGCTTTTATAAAAAGCTTAAGAGGAAGCGACCCTGATGCAGCTTTATATTATGGGTTTAGAATTATAATGGCAGGTGAAGACCCAAGGTATGTTATTAGAAGAATGATAATTTTTGCTGCTGAAGATATCTCGAATTCAGATCCTCGCGCTGTTTTAATAGCTAAAAATTGTCTTGATTGTTTTAATTTAATAGGAATGCCAGAAGCTGAAATTATTATTTCTCAATGTATTACTTATTTAGCAACAGCTCCAAAGTCAAATAGAAGTTATATTGCTTTAAAAAAAGTAAAAGACTTAATTAATCAAAATAAAAATTTGGAAGTTCCAGCTGATTTAAAAGATTCTTCAATAAATTATCAGTATCCTCATGATTTTGAAAATTCTTATATTAAAAATAAAAGTTATCTGCCAAACAAAATAAGGAATGAAATACTTTATTCTCCAAGTCAAAGAGGTTATGAAAAAATAATCTTTGAGAGAATAAAGTATTTAAAAAAATAATTTAATTACATTTATATTGAATGTTATCAATGCTTTTAGTTAATTTTCTAATTTTTTTAGAAAGTCTATTTGCTTTTTTCTGATATTTTCTTAAATCAGAAATATTACAATTGATGCTATTAATTTTCTTTTTAAGCTTTTTAACTTTTTTATTAATTTTCTTTTTACTTTTTTGGTTATTAACTTCTAAACAAGAGACATCATTTCCAATAACTATTTCCATCCAAGCTGTTTGCCATACATCTCTATAAAGATCATCAATTACTTTTACATTTTTTCTAAATTGTTTTTTAGACATTTTATTACAAATATTTTGTTTTTTATTTGCAATTGAAAAAGATCTTTGAGTTAGTTTACTTAATTTTAGTGTTAAAACATCTATTTCGCCTCTAGGATCCTCATCATCGCCACCATTATTGTTATCACTTGGAGTATCATTGAAACCAAAATCAAAAGTGTGATCATTTTCTCCAGGATTACCAGTGGATATTTGATGAACTATAAAACCATTGTCAAAAACACCATCTGAGTCATGGATATTATTTGAAGTATCATTTTCTGTTGGGTATAATCCATTTAAAGCAGGATCATCAGCTTTAATTCTAATTTCATACATAGTGTTTGGATTAAGAGGGCCAAAAAGCATATTATCATCGTTTACTCCACCAAAATAATAATTACCATTTATATCTGTTACAGCTTGGCCAACTATGCTTCCGCTTGAATCGTAAAGATAAACAACTACTCCAGCTAAAGGAGGTTCATTTGGATCTTGAACTCCATCACCATCTAAATCATTCCAAACATAGTTACCAATTTGTATCGGCGCCTCTGGGCAGATAGCAACTAAATTTCCAAGACCCGCAGCTTTTCCAAAAGTCAGGCTTGGATCTCCTTCATATAATAAATATGAACTATGCCACGAACCATCATCATTGTTAAAATATCTCACACCGCCAGAAAATCCTTTATCTCTATAATCAGGGCTAAATGGATCATAAGTATTTGATAAAATATATTCTCTTCCAGGGATTTGTAATAATCCACCAATTGCCACATCAGGGTGAAAAGTTCCATCCCAGTGGTCTTCAAAGTAATATTCATCTTCACTACTTGAAGATAATCCAGCAGATGAACATCGAGAATCTCCTGAATACATAACCTCTGGCACGTACTGATTTGCAGCAACTTGGCAGACTCTGACAATATCTCCACCTGCATTTACTTGACTTGGAAGATATGTGCTACAATCGTTTACATATCCTGTATCTTGATACTGCTGAGACATTCTATCCATAAAACCAAGAACTAAATCATCACCATCAAATTCAATATCAGCTAAAATTCCATCATACGATCTATAATCATGTCCTGCTGTATAAAACCTAGAATCATCCCAGTGAATCCAGCTTAAAGTTTCATCTCGATTTACATTCATTGAAAAATCAATAAATTCAGATAAGTTTGAGCCATTAAAAGTAAATACGTAAGCGTGAACTTTAGTATCATCTTTACTTGTTTCTGCAGAGCAAACTGCTCCGATATAAACTAAGCCATCTTTAGTCTCAACAGCAAATGGTCTAACATCATCTGCAGCAAATACGCCAGATGCATCAGTACATTGAGTTTTGATATTATTAATATCTGAATTAATTAAGCTTAATAAATCTGTCTTTGTTATAGTCCCTGAAGTTCCATCAGGGTTAATTCCTATATTTATTAATTCTCTTGTTTTTAAATCTATAGTATAAAGAGAATTTTCATCTTCTGCTATTTCTACATCAGAAAGACCTTCTTTGAAAACCTTATCATAAGCACCAAAATCTCCAAGCCATCCACAAGAATCAGTATTACCTGTGTGAGGATTAGTTCTAGTTGCATCAATTGTTGCAAAAGGAACTGTTAAACCAGAGCTTAATTCAGTTTTATAAATTGTTGTTGGGTTTTGTGTTGGTCCTAAATCTGCATGTCTTTTAATAAAGGCTGCAGAGTAAAGAGTTTCTAAAGATTTGCTATAATCTAATCCCCAAATGGCACCGGCATCTTGGCCTTGAGCAATTGGGTCTACATTTTTAAAAAATGTTAGATATGAATTTCTTGAGCCATCTTCATTAAACGATACTAAGACTTCATTTGCGCTACCTATGTGATTGTCTTGTATAAAACAAGATGTTGCTATTTGAGTATCTTCTCTATCAGAACAATACTCAGCAGGGTTTGCTAGTGAAACATTTTTTGTACAGTTTCCATCTGCTGTTACGATAAATGAAGTAGTGTTTCCGGCAGTTCCTGTAACTAAATGAGCTGGAATATTTGTTGTTTCAATTCTATAAGTTTGACCTGCAGTTAAATTTAAAAGATATTCTCCTTTATTTGCAAGGATTGAACTTGAAACGCTTGAAGTAATAAGGTTATTATTTTCATCATAAGCGCTAATTGTCGCCCCAGCTACTCCTACTTCTCCTGAATCTAAAACTCCATTATAGTTATAATCTCTAAATATCTTTCCTCCAATATCAGAAGGAGTGCACGTTTGAGAGAAACTTGAAATGTTTATTGATAAAGTAAGTAATACTAATAGCTTAAGTCTTTTCATAGTTTTATATTTGTTAATGTTAACTATGATTATTCTCGGCTTTAATTGAAAAAAACTTAAGTAAAAAAACTTAAGTAAAAAAACTATTTAGTTTTTTTTTAGTTAGCCGATATACCAATTAGGTTATGGAGACGTGTATTAAATTACACCCTCTTAGTTTTACCTGGGTATTTATATTAACGCTTACAAGGGGGAGCATAAATTACATGGGTTTAGCAAAGCCAACAATTATTTAATTTTTCTACGAAAAAGTAAAATAATTTTTATCTTCGATAACTTATTTTAATTTGTTTGAAGGCTTCCCCCCTGGTCTGCGATCAGGAAGGAAACCTTCTTACGCCTTAAATTAAGTTCTCTGCGAACTAATTTTTTTACTTTTTCTCCGAAAAAATAAATAATTGTTGTTCAATTATTCAATGTTCCCATAACCTATTTTTTTAGTTTTATATTAATTCTGCCGATTATCTACTTATGATAAAGTCTTTAGATTTATATAAAGAATTACAAAAAAAAGAAAATTATGAAATTGTTTTCCAAAATTTAGCTAATAGAGCTAGAGCTGATAAGACTTTATATAAATATGCACCAGTAAATAAAGAGTTGGATCTTAGATGGTGCTTAATTAATAAAGATTTTATAATTAAAGTACTAAAAAAAAACATAAGTAAAAAGCAATATAAATCAAAAAATAAAAAATTAAATATAATAAATCTTGGAAAAGAGCGAAAAATATATTCATCTAATTGGGTTGATAAAATAATTGAAAGTTTAGTTTATAATTTATTATCTAATTATTTTGAAGATATTTTTTCTGAAAACTTATTTTCTTATAGAAAAGGTTATTCTACATATATGTGTTTAACCAAGTTTAAAGAATTCTTAATTACTAATCCAAATTGTTATATTATTAAAAGAGATATTACTAGTTATTTTGATCATATTAATCCAGATATTTTAAAAACTAAGTTAAAAGAATATTTAAAAGATCAAGATGAATATGTTTGGCAAATAATCGAAGACTTAATTTCTCCACATTTTGATAATAAACAAATGAAATCAGAGAAACTAGAAATAGGGGTTCCAACAGGGGCAACATTTTCTTGTCTTGCGGCAAATATATACCTAACAAAAATGGATAAAGAATTTAGTCAAATAGAGGGTTTATTTTATTCAAGATATGGAGATGACGTTTTAATTGCTCATAGTGACTATCAAGAAATTTTAAAAGTAAAAAAAGAACTAGAGGTTGTGATAGGAGAGCACCAGTTAGAATTTAAACCATCTAAGGATTTAATGGTTTGTTTTAATTCTAAAACTAAAGGGAGTTTTAATGAAAAAAACCATTTTGATTATCTTGGTTTTACTATACATAAAAATGGAGACATCTTTATTTCAAATAATAGAGTAAATAAGATCAAAGCAGAACTAAATAGGATAGTTAAAAAAGCTTATTTAAATTTAAAATATAATGCAAAATTAAGTAAATCTCAAATAATAAAATCATTAATAAATACAACTAATTTTTCTTTAGAAAATTTAATTGTTAAACATCATTTAAATGATTTAATAAGATTTTCTGATGATTCAAAAAAAATAGATAGTCTTGATAAATGGATTGCAAAATTAGTTTTAAAAAATATTTATGGCTCAACTCAAGATAAGGTTTTTAGATATTGTAGTTATAGTAAGTTAAGAAACTTAGGGTTAGTTTCTTTAAAAGATATAAGAAATAGAAGGTTTAGAATTTAAAATGTTTAAAAAGATAAATAAAAAACTAATAAAATCTAAAACTAAATATCAAAAGCTAAGGTCTTTAATTGATAGTGATAATTATTTTGATTTCTTAAAGTATCTTTTTTATAGAATTAAATATCCATTAGTAACTAAAATTTTTACTAAGCTAATCTTATTTTTAGAATTGTTTTTAATTTATAAATATTTTAATAATAATATATTTGGTGAGGTGAGTTTAATTATATTCTTTACTTTAATATTTGGTAAAGTCTTCAGGTCTTTAATAGAATATTTTAGAATTAAAATCTTTGCAAAATTTAAATGGTTTCAAAAAAGTACAATTCAAAGTTATTTGTCATCAATGGAGGTGATCTCAATCGCTTTTGGACTTTTTACCATAATATCATGCTTAATATTGTTTAATATTGTTTTTATATCAGCTGAAACTAAGCTTTTTTTATATCTGACATTAATAGCAATGCCATTTGAATATTATGGGGTTTCTTTATGGAGTTTTTGTTATCTATATCGAAGGGTGAAAAAAGATTTATTTATAGTCTTTGCAATAAGAAGTTTGCCAACTATCTGTTTATTGTTGTTTTATCAAATAGGTATTCTGTCGTATGCAATAGGGTATCTTTTATCTAGGCTTTTAGAAGCGTTTTATCATATTTATTTATCTAAAAGCGTAATTGAAATGAATTATAAATTATTAAATTTTAAATTAAATAATTTAAAAATTAGTTTTAGTTATATTTTAAAAGATAAGTTATTTTATAGATATTTTTCATATGGTATTGTGATTAGTTTTCTTCCCTTAATTTTATCAATATTTATTTATATAAAAAATCCAAACTTATGGAGTCAGTATTTTATTATTTATTTTTTAATTAGTTTTTTTTCATATTTTAGCAAGCAGATTTTTAAAATTATGAAAATGGATTTTTATCTTTTAGCAAAAAGAGGGAATATCATTAAATCTGAAAAATATTTTAAAAATACCTTAATAACTTTTGTAATTGTTAATATTAGCATTTCTACTCTTTTGACATTAATATTTTTAAGTGAAAAATTTAGTTATATTTTAAACGGAGTAATTGGAGAGTATTGGGGATATTTTATAATAATCTTATTTTTTAAATCATTATATCTAAGCATTATATCATATTTTGAGTCAATAAAATCAGAACTTGCATATCAAAAATATTTATATATTATGAATTTTTTAATTCTTCCATTATTACTATTCATTTTTCTATATCATTTTAATTTAGGACTAAAAGGGGTGTTTCTAATTGAGGCGCTTTATTATTTAATTAGTTCAGTATATTTTTTATTAAATAAGTCTTTTGATAATAGCTTAGTTCACAAGATTTCTCAAAAAAACAGATTTAATGAAAATAAAATTATGCGTCCTGTCGTCTGGAGTAGGTGTAAGAAGATTTTTGATAAATTAGAAATAAATTACTCAATAGTCATCCTACAACTTGACCCAGTTTATGCTGACTTTTATCATTTAAAAAATATTGTTAAAGAACTTAATAATAATAGGAATTTACGATTTTATTGTTCTCAAATAACAAGAGGATACTTAATAGCTATTGTAAACAAACAACATAGCAGATTGAATGAAGTTCAATATATTAATAAAAAACTCTCTGGTTTTGTTCGAAGTTCTTATCTAGTTGATCAATCAAAAACTGTTTCTGAAAATTTTTCTTTATTTTTTGAATCATCCAAATATTTATATGAAAGCTCTAAAACAACAAAAGCAATTAAATATCAATTAGAAATGTTATCAAATGAGAAATTCTTTAATAAAACTTCTAAAAAAATTATTGATCAAAATTTTGATATTGAAAAGATATTAGAAAAATATATCCAAAAAAAGCTTCCCGTTTTTATTTATAAAGATTCAAAGAATATTCAGCACTCAATTAAGGATAGAACAATTATTGAATATGGAAATAGGCTGTGCTCATTTAATAATGGTTTAAGGTATTTTATTCATCCATTAAAAAGATATATAATTTTTTCAACAACAGGAAAAGTTATTGCATTAGTTGATTTAAAGGGTTCAGATATTAAGTATAGAAATGAGCTTTTGAATTTATCTTATGTTTTTAATGTTGTCAGTTCAATAAAAGATTTTCAAACCATAGATAATAATAATTTTATCAGTCCATTGTTATATAAGGAAATTACTAATTCATTTAGAGAATTTTATAGATATAGGTTTAAGAGAATTTTTAATGAATCATCAAATAAAGAAATTCTTAAAGATACTTTATATACAAAACTAAATTCAGGGTTTCGATGTTTAAGAAAAATCTAATTATTATATTAATATTATTTTCTAATATATTATATGCAGAAGATGTACTCATTAAAATAAATGCTAGCGATCTTAATACTAGACTTAATTGCTCTGAAGCGTCATTTAAACATTTAGATGTTATAAATAGTAGCCAAGTATATAGTGTATATTTTGGCAATTTATATACAACTGATATTATTACAGACACGCTAGTTTGTCAGAGATTTATTAGAGATTTGAAAGGGTACTTAAGAGAAAATTCAATTTTGAGTCTAGATTTTGAAATAGAAGAAAAGAAAAAATCTATCACAGGAAAAACTTTTTATCAGTTTAAAGATACTACTTTATTAGATATTTGTATCAAATTAGGTTTATGTAATAATAATATTGGGCTAAAAAATAATATAGATAAAAAATTATTTACTTGCAGATCAACAAAAAAAGTTACAGATATTTTTAAAGATTTAATTCCGAGTAAAAATATTGGTAATATAAAAAATATTAAAGATATTGATATCGATATTTTTCCTTTTAAGTCGTTTAGTGAAAGAGCAGTAGAGTTTTCTAACAAAAATAATAATTCTGAAAATGTAAATTTTTATTCTTCTATGACAATGGGGCAAGGAACGGCTCAAAAGTTAAGTAAAAGCTTAACAGGTAATAATCAATTAATTTTAGATGCGGGTTTGATGTTTTTAAATGATGACTATTTTGTGTTTAGCAAGTTATTTAAAAATAATTTAAAAATTCAACCAATTATCCCTGGTGCTGATTTTAAAACTGTTCATCATTGGAAATATGGCTTTTCTTCAGCAAATGATAATTCATTTATTACATCAATGAACCTTGCTACACCTCAAAAAGCACCATATGTGGATTTGATTTATAATTTTGAAGATCCTGATATTAAGAAAGAATTAGTAAGCCTTGATACTCAGGCTAAAAATACTAATTGTAAAAACAAAAAACAGTTTGATTGTTTAATCAATTTTATAGGAACGGGGATAGAGAATAATTATTTAAAAGAATGTAAAATAGAAAAAACTTTTAAAACTAAAAATAAATATATAGCAAATAATATTAAATTTGATTTGTATAGTTTGATTACAAATTATATAAAAAGCGCAAAAGAAGAAATTGTTATTGGAACGCATCAATTTTCATCTGAAATTATAGCAAAAGAATTAATAGCTGCAAAAAAAAGAGGGGTAAAGGTTTATGTTTTTGCTAGTATAAATTCTCCAATTAAAGATTTAAATTTTAGAGATAGTTTTTATTTTACCAAAAATGATAAATTAACTAATAAATTTATTGACCCCCATTTTAAATTAATTATTAAAGATAGAAAAGAAGTGCTCTTTGGTTCAGGAAACTTTACAATCAATGCATTAGAAAATGCTAGAGAAATGTATTTAAAAAGTGATTCTAAAGAATTTATAAAAAAATTATTGTTTATTTTTAATTCATATGCAAAGTTTTTTAAAATTGATTCTTTTAAAGAGCTTTTAGAAGATATAAAAGGAGATCAGTTAGTAATATTAAATAATTTATTTAATAATAATAAAAAACTCCCTCATACAAGTAGGTTTAAAAATAACTCAAATTATCTTTTAATTGACAATTCTTTTAAAAATGAGCTTAAAAAATGCTCCTTAAATAATAAAATTTTTATTTCAGAAGCTGATTTTATTAATTGTTATAGTTCAATAATGCCAAAAAAACCAAGTATATTTAGTAGCTTAGGTTAATTTGAATTTTTTACAAACTATGTTTTATTTTTTTATAAACCCTAAAGTAATTTTACTTTTTGTTCGATTCTTTACTTACGACTATTAAAGGGGTTTAAAAATGAAAATATTTACAAAGATTAAATTAATTATAATTAGTTTTTGTTTTATTTCATTAAGCATTTTTGCTGATAATTGTAAGATTAGTGGTTCAATATTTAATGATATAAATAAAGATGGGGTATATAAGGTAGCAGATGATAGCTTAATTTCAGGAGTTACTGTTAAATTATATGATGAGTTTAATATATTAATAGATACATTTTTAAGCGCTACAAGTTCTTTTTATAGTTTTGATATTGATCCTAATATTAAATACAGAGTAAGAATAGAAAAAGCTGCAGATTTTCAAACAGGTTCTTTAAGTGGTTTAGTATTTACATCAATAAATTCAGGGCTTGATGATAATATTGATTCTGATGGTCATCCATTTGTATCTGGAAAAGCTTACGTAGAGTCAGGTCTAATAAGAACAGTCTGCGGTGAAGATAGTTTAATTTCTGAAGATTTAATTTATTTAGGTCAAAAAAATGTTGATTTTGGATTTTATGAATCTAATGAAATTCCAGTTGTTATTGGAAATGTTATTTGGCTTGATTTTAATAAAGATGGTCTTCAAGATGAAAATGAACCATTAGTTTCTGGAGTTACTGTTTCATTAATTGACTCTAATGGCATGATAATTGATTCTGTTTTAACTGATGCAAATGGTGAGTATTATTTTCATTCACTAGATGGGGTAGTTCCAAGTGGAAGTTTTCAAGTAGTGTTAAATAATCCTTCTGATTATTTATTAGGAGGACCGCTTCATAATTATGCATTAACTAAAAAAGATGCAGGTGCAAATGCACTTGATAGTGATGCTATGATAGTTGCTGGATTTCCTTCAATAAGTTTAATAGCGCCAAGTGCTGGTGGTTTCAATTATACTTATGATTTTGGTTTCATCTTATTAAAAGATGCTCAAATAAAATTAGATGGCGCAGCAAATGTGTTATTTCAAAAATTAAGAGCTGCTGCTAAAAAGAGAATTAAAGCTAAAAAAATGAAATGTGTTAAAGCTTTTTCTAAAAAGAAAGCTAAAAAATTAACTAAGCAGGCATTATTAAGTTATGAAAAAATTTGGGAACTTACTTGGATGAATTTATCAAATTCAGCTGATGAGGCTTTAAGTTGTAACTTAAAAGATAGTGAAGTAATAAAAGCTGAAATTAGCTTACATTTAAACAAGTTAGCTAAGATAAATAAGAAGATCTTTAAAAGTTGTTCTGGTAAGAAAGCTAAGAAACTTAAAAAGAATATCTCTTCTATGGTAGAAGAAGCTTTAGGTCTACTTGATGAATCAATTCCTGCAAAAGTAGTTGTTTGTGAGTAATTGATTAATTGATATAGTCTTAAAAAACTAGAACTTTTTAAATTAAAAAGTTCTAGTTTTTTTTTATCTAAAATAATACTATTTAGTTATGCTATTAGAAAAATTAACACATATAGATAATAATTTACGAAGATTTTTATTAAAATTTTTAAGCTCTAATTTGTTTATAAGCTTATATTCTATTACAAGGACTCCATATTTAAAGTTTTTAAGTAAAAGTTTAAACATAAAAAATATAGATTCAAATAATAAGAGAACGCTTTTTGAAAGCATAATTTTTAAAAATGATATTGGGGTTGCTGCAGGCTTTGATAAAGATGGAAACTTACTAGAGTTTAATTATTTAATGGGCGCAGGGTTTTCTATTGTTGGAACTGTTTTAAATAGAAAGCACTCAGGAAATAACTTAAGTAGTCTTTTTAAAAATATTCCTCCTTGGACTCCGCTTCCCAATTCAAATTCAGCAATAAATTCTTTAGGACTTCCAAATAAAGGAGTTGATCAGGTAGTAAAAAATATTAAAAAATTTAAATCAAAGTATGAAGTAAATGATTTCCCAATTGGTATTAGTGTTATGGGGCATCCTTTAGATTCTGATGAGGAAAAAGTAGATAGTATTATTGAAGTTATTGAAAAATCTTATGATGTAGTTGATTTTTATGAAATTAATGAAAGTTGTCCAAATACTGATCACGATAAAAGTGATAGTGCTCTTGAAAAAAGATTAGAAAAGATTTTTAGTTTTCGAAATAACCAATCAGTTTATAAACCAATTTTTGTAAAGCTTGGAGTTATGGATAACTTGTCATACTCTATTAAGTATTTTACTGATTTTGGGGTTGATGCTTTAGTTTTGGTAAATACTCAAAAAGACTATTCTAAAATAAGAGAATCTGTAAATGAAAAAGACCTTAAACTTTTTGATTATTACACTGCTAAATATAAAGGAGGTGTTAGCGGAGAATTAATTAAAGATTATTCTTTTGACTTAGTTAAAAAAGTCTCATCTGAAATAAAAGCTCAAAAAAGTAATTTAAAAATAATTCATATTGGTGGTATATCAAGTAAAGAGGATCTTTTAAAAAGCCGGGCTATTGATAAAGATATAGTAGTTTTAAGACAATGGTACACTGGGCTTATGGAGGCTATGTCTAAAGAGCGGTGGAAAGATATTTATCCTAATTTATTATCTAATAATTAATAAATTCATTTAATTTAGTATTAATCTTATTTTCTGTAAGAGGGCGAGTTAGATTAAAATTACCCAAATTTGTTTTAGTATTTGAGACTATTAAGGAAGTGTTATTAAGGTTTTTTGAATCAATAAAAACAGGTTCTGTAATGATTTTGTAATGATTTGGTAAATTTTTTACTGAATTAACTTCTTTAATCTCTAGGTTAAGATTTGTTAATAAACTACTAAAAAGAGAAGATATTTTCTTGTTTTTAAAACAAATAGCTATTTTTTGCATAATTAATTCTTTTATTTAAAACCTTTATTTTTATGATGCTAAAATGTTAAAAAAGAATCATATTTATTCAAATATAAATATTATGCCAAAAAGGAATTAATTTTGTTAAAAGAGAACTCAAAGACAATCAGCTTTATTGAAAGAGTAGCTGATATAATAATAGTCTTTTCAGTCTTCTTATTTTCTTATTACGGGAGAGCGAGTCTTTTATATTGGAATAGCTATTTTAATTTAAATTTACCCTTAGCACCAAAACTTGCTGATTTTTCTCAATATTTAGTTGTTTTATTAATTTCTATAATAATTTATCCACTTTTATTAAATGTTTTTAAAGCTTATGAGAGTATGAGGCTTGATTCAGTTTTTAGACTGTTTGGTAAATTTACTTTAATTTCTTTTATTGTTTTTCTTTTATTGTCTTCAATTTTATTTTTATTAAAATTAGATTTTTCAAGATCATTTTTAGTGTTATTTTGTACATTAATGATTTTTGCTCTAAGTGTTGAAAGAGTAATAGTTTTAAAAGTTTTAAGGATAATTAGAAAAAAAGGTTTTAATTACCGTAATATAATGATTGTTGGTTTTGGAAATACTGCTGTTGATTTAGCTAGAAAAATAAAAAGATCTCCTGAATTAGGTTTACGAATCAGGGTTTATTCTGATTTAAGAAATAAGTCTGATATTGATGATTTAGAAATAATTTCTTTTATCGATAGAATAAAGTCCTTAGGGGTTAAGTCAGTAGGACACATCTCATATGGTCTGAAAAATTATTCTAAAAAATTGATTGATTATCCAATTGATGAGGTTATTTTCACATCCGTTAATACAAGCTTAGTCCAAGTTAAAGAGGCTATGGAGATAGCACATGAACAAGGAATTAGAACTTGTATTGCTGGTAATCTTTTTGATCTTGGGTTGATAAGATCTGGCTTTAGTAATTTTGAAAATATCCCTTTAATACATTATGAAACTCCGCCCGGAGATAGATTTGATTTAAAAATAAAAAGATTTTTAGATTTTATTACCTCATTGTTTTTGGTTGTTCTTTTGTCGCCTATATTTATTATTATTTGGCTTTTAGTAAAGTTTGATTCTAAAGGAGCTGGTTTTTTTGTTCAAAAAAGAGTTGGCTTAAATGGCAGAACTTTTAATATGTATAAATTTAGAACTATGTATTTAAATTCTGATTTAAAAAAAGATGATTTAAACTTAGAAAATGAGATGACTGGTCCTGTATTTAAGATTAAAGATGACCCAAGAGTTACAAATATTGGAAAGTTTTTAAGAAAATTTAGCCTTGATGAGCTTCCGCAATTATTTAATGTATTAATAGGTGAAATGAGCTTAGTCGGGCCTCGTCCTCCTGTTGTATCAGAAGTGAATCTATATCTTAGGCACCACAGAAGAAGACTTAGTATGAGGCCAGGGTTGACCTGTATTTGGCAGGTTAGTGGAAGAAATAATATCAATAAATTCGAGGATTGGGTTAAATTAGACCTTAAATATATCGACAACTGGTCTTTGTTTAATGATTTCAGGATCTTAGTTAAAACTATTCCTGAAGTTTTTCTTGGTAAAGGGTCTTAATTTTTTAAGCTAAGCTATTGATCTAAATAAATATTATGTTAAATTATTGATTCTTAATTTTAAAGAGAAAAGAATGAAAACTAAATTCAAAAGTAAAGAAAATGCCTTAGCTGATAAAAAGTGGCATATAATAGATGCAAAAGGAAAAGTTGTTGGAAGATTAGCTTCTGAGATTGCAAGTTTAATTAGAGGAAAACATAAACCTGATTTTACGCCTCACGTTGATGGTGGAGATTTTGTTATTGTGATTAATGCTAAAGATATTAGATTCACAGGTAATAAGTTAAATACAAAACTATACAGACATCATACTGGTTATGTTGGTGGATTAGTTGAAATTCCTGCAGCAACAGTTTTAGAAAAACATCCTGTAAGAATTATGGAGAAAGCTGTTTGGGGAATGCTTCCAAAAAATAAACTTGGAAGTGTTATGAGAAAAAGGCTTAAAGTTTATAGTGGTTCTGAGCATAGTCATTCAGCTCAAATGCCTGAAAAATACGAATTAAAATATTGTTAATTATTAAAAGAAGATAGATATGAAAGGATATAAAGGAAACGCTGTAGGAAGAAGAAAAACTGCAGTAGCAAGAGTTTTTGTTAAGGAAGGGTCTGGTGTTATAACAGTTAATAATAAACCTTTTGAAGAATATTTTGAAAGAGACACTTTGAAAATGGTAGTTATGCAACCTCTTGTTGCTACTGATTCTATTAGTAAATACGATTTTAAAATTAGTGTTAAAGGTAGTGGAAAATCTGGACAAGCTGGAGCTGTAAGACATGGTATTGCAAGGGTTCTTGATGAGCTAGATGATACAGCAAGAAAAATTATTAAACCACTTGGATATTTAACTAGGGATCCAAGAAAAGTTGAAAGAAAGAAATTTGGTCGTCATAAGGCTAGAAAAAGTACTCAGTTTTCTAAAAGATAATTTTTTAAAATTATTATATTTATATATTATAAAGATAGGAAAGAAGATGTTAATAAGGTTTATTAACATCTTCTAAGTTTTTACTGATAAGCCTTTTGTTGTTTTATATACATTAATTTATATTTCCCATTTAATTTCATTAATTCAGAATGAGAACCTTTTTCTGTTATTTTTCCATCTTCAAGAACGCAAATTTGATTTGCATGTTTTAATGTATAGAGCCTGTGTGAAACTAAAATACGAATATTTTGACTATCTAGATTTAAAATAGTTTTAAAAATTTCACTTTCAGCCTCACCATCAATAGCTGAAGTAGACTCATCATAGATTGCAATTTCAGATTCTCTAAATAATAGCCTAGCAATAGCTACTTTTTGATGTGTTCCGCCTGAAAGATCAGTTCCTTTTTCAAATGATGGGCTAACTATTGTATCGTACTCATAAGGAAGGTCCTTAATATATTTATCTATTCCCACAGCTTTGGCTGAGCTTATAACTTTAGGGATAAAGTCATCTTTTGAATTTAAATTACTAAATCCAATAGCAGATTTTAAATCTAAACATTCATACCTATTATATTCCTGCTGCATTAGCCCAATTTTTGAATGCCAGTTGTTTAATTCAAAGTCTTTTATGTTTATGCCATTTACTAAGATACTTCCTTTTGTTGGATCATAAAGCCTACAAAGAAGTTTTATCATAGTTGTTTTGCCTGCTCCATTAATTGCAACTAAGCCAAGAGTATTTTTAGAATTAATTTTTAAATTGATTCCTTTTAATACATATTTATCAGAACTAGGGTACTTAAACCAAACATCTTTAAATTCAATTGATTCAATATTTTTTGGAGTTTTTATAGGTTCCTTAGAATGTGGCAATTCAGATTTCAAATCAAAAGCCTCAAACATATCAGAAATAAAATTAGCATCTTGAACTTGACTACCAATATTTTGACTTAACATATTTAAAGACCATCTAAAAGTTGCAAGTGATGAAAGGTAAAAAGCAAGAGTTCCAACTTCGATATTACCATCAATAACTGACTTAACAAGAATTACAATTGTAATCGCAGCTGAAAATTCTCCTGGAATTAATGCGAGCAATTTCCACTTAATACATTTAGCTTCTACAAATATTTCCTTATCTTTAACAGTTTTTAGTTGTTTAGAGATAAGTTTTGTTATCATTGTAACCGCTTGAAATAGTTTTACTTCTGTTAGAGCTTTAACATCAGTTAAGTAGTGTCTTAAGTACCAAAATTTTCTATTTGGCTCTGCAAGATCTTCTGAGATTTTCCATAATTCATTATTGTATTTTAATTCTACAAGTAGTCTTGGGATTGAAAAAATAAAAATCATAAGACCAAGTTTCCAGCTTGCTGAAAAAAATACGAAAGTAGCAATTAAACATTCAATTATGTTTTGTAATAAATAAGCTGATCTTTCAACAAAACTAGGTGCTCTCCACATAGCGTGTTCTTGAACTTTTGTAATTAAGTCTTTTTTCTTTGGGTTTTCATGAGTAATAATATCAAGTTTAGATAAGTTTTTGATAATTAAGACTGCAAAAAAATGAAATAATTCTTTATATACCTTTTTAGATAAAAAGAATTGTATACTTCCTGCAATAGAAAATAATAAACCTGTAAGTATACTTAAGGTTAATAATAAGCTTAATTTACTATTCCAAATAGAAGTCCCTGCAAGATTTACTATATAGTTTAAGATTTCTCCTAATAAATAAGCCTGTAAAAAAGGCATTATAGATACTATTAAGACCGCTAAAGACAGTAAGATAAGTAATAATTTTACTTTTTGTGAGGCTAAGATAATAATCTTTGCACTAATTTTATATAGATTACTTTTTTTCATTTTTTCTCCTTTTTAAAAGTAAAAATAATAAATAGATTTGTTTTGTTAGTTAAATAAGTTATTTAGCTAATAAGGTGTTATTAATAAATTTGAGTTTTATAGAATTCAAGCTATCTCTCAAGCTTGAAAATAATTATCAAGACTAGATAAGCAGCTTTATACTATTAGCTGAAATATATTTTAATATTAAATCGTTCATAATTATTTTTTAAATTAGAAAGTGAAGTTAGCGTAGATTTATTTGTTAGTCAAATAAAATATTTATTTTTATGATGGGCTTTCAGAACCTAAATTCAAAATTAGTCCAACAGTAAACATTAATATATTAGCAACCCAAGCAGAAATTATAACGGGTATTATTTCTGCTCTTCCAAGGGCTAGGCTTAAAGAGTGGATCAAGTAATATGTAAAAGCTAGGATAATTCCGTAAATAAAACTATTTGCTAAGCTTCCAGATCTTGCTGGGAGTAATCCAAAAGGGATTACCATTATTGTGATAATAAAAATTATTAAAGGAAAGGATAATTTAGAATATAAGTCAGCTTGGAAACTGCTTTTAATTCCACTTTTAGATTGTTCATCTACAAAATCTTTAAGTTGTAGGTATGACATCGTAAACGGATCTGTTTTGTTAGAATAAAAGTCTTTTGGTTTCTTATCTGTTGGAAGACTGAGAGTATGTAAATTATAAGTTTGAAAAGAGTTTTCGCTAGTAAAAAGTTTTTCTCTAACAGAGTTTAATCCCCAACCAAAATTTTCATTAATGTAATTAGCATTTCTAGCAGTTTTTTCATTTATTAGGTTAAACTTTTTATCCATTTTAAGAATTAATAATTTATTTAAAGTATTATTTCTAGAATCAAAGTTGATCGCATTATAAAAGGTGTCTCCACTTTTCCACCAAATATCACTTTTAGAGTATTGTCCTTTTAGGTTTTTAGCTTTGATATCTAGATTATATATTTCTCTTACTCTTCTTTGGCAATGAGGGACTATCGTTTCACTGATTATAAATGAAAATAAGCTTAAAAAGAGACTAATTAATAAAATAGGTTTTGCAAGCCAAAGAATTCGAAGTCCTGAGGATCTTATTGCAGTAATTTCTGAATTTTTAGAAAAAATTCCAATTGTAAAAATAGTTGCAATCATTACAGAGATAGGAAGTATGGTAATAAAAGTGATTGGGATTTTATATAAAAAATATTGAACTATTAAAAGTATTGGAGGGGATTCTTCTAGGATATTGTCAATTCTATCAAAGAAATCAAAAAGAATAAAAACTACTACTAGTATCATAGTAGTTAAAACTAAATTTCTTATTTGAGCAGCTGTGATATATCTATGTAATATATTCATTTATTACTCCTAAAAATATTAACAAAATTAGTTAAACCATCAGATACTGAATTCCATTTTTCAGTTGAAAGTTTTTTATAGATAAAAAATACAGCAAATACTGTTAGAAGGTTTGGGATCCATAAAGCTATATAAGTTGGTAGAGTTTTAGCTTCTGCTAGTGCGTTTCCAACAGAAAATAATGAAAAGTATATTATAAATGAGGATATACCTAAAAGAATAGATAAACTTGCTCCCCAGGTTCTTTGGGTTCTAGGTTGAACAATTCCTAAGGGTAGTCCTAGTATTGCTAATAATAAAGCAGAAAATGGTATCGCAAATCTTCTATGTTTTTCAATACTAAGAGAGGTTAGGAGCTTATTTTTTTCTTTAATGCCCCAATCTTGTTTAGAAATATATTCTTCTTTATTATTAATTTCTTTTAATCTTAATTCTTTATTTTTTATTTCTTGTTTGTTTGCTTCAGGGTTGTATAACTCGTTTGAGCTGACATTTATACTATTTTTTAAGTAGTTAGTTATAGCAAAATCTTCTTTTTGATATTCATAGATTGTGCCATTATCTAAAATAAAAGAAATAGTTTGAGTTTTATCATTAGAATAAATTGCTCCTTTTGGTGCAATGTTAATCGTTCTATTTAAATCACTCCTTTGATCATCGATAATTATATTATCCATCGTTCCAGTTTGATGATTGATATTTGAAGTATAAATTGTAAGTTTTCCAAGTTTATTAAATACCCCGGAGTTTAAACTAGAAGATGTTGAGGATCTTGCAATGGAGTATAAAGATTTTGATAAAGTTCTAAACCCCCAAGGTCTTAAATAGATAGAAATCGCAAAACAAATCATTGTTGTAAGTATTCCTAGAAATATTACAGGTTTTAAAAGTTCATTAAGCGTAACTCCGCTTGCTCTTAAGACGATTACTTCTGAGTCTCCTGAAAGTCTTGAGATCCCAATCATAACTCCAAGCATTATAGAAATAGGAATTGCAATTTCCATAAAGGTAGGGATTATAGAAATAAATACTATTAAAATTTGATTAAGCTCAACACCTTTATTAACAATAAGATTTGTAAATTTTAATATCCTTGCGCTTAGTAATAAAGAGGTAAAGATGAGTAGTGTTACTAAGAAATAATAAAAACACTCTTTGAATATATACCTATGTATTGTCTTCATAGATAAGATTATAATATAAAAAAATATAAATGATAGATAGTAAGTAGTTAAAGTGAAATAATGATTATTGTATTAAACTTCTTCTAAGTCTTGATCTTTCTTTTCTGATTCTTTTTAGAGATTCTTTAGTTTTTCTTTTTTTCTTAACTGAAGGTTTTTCAAAATATGCTCTAAGTTTAATATCTCTAAATAAACCTTCTTTGATTACTTTTCTTTTTAAATTTTTCATAGATTTTTCAAGATTAGAATCTACGTTTACTGCTAAAGCTGGTTCTCTTAGTTTGTCAGGAGTTGTAAAAAAACCTTGTTTGCTTTTGTTGTTATCTTCTGTAGTCATATGTATATATCATTAATAATTGATTTGAATATTATTAAAAAAACTTAAGATTGTAAAGTACTTGAAAGTTTTTAATCTTTTTTATCTTAAAAAGCTTTTGTGATAAATATAGTGATTACAGTAGGTTATCTTTTTTGCTCAAACAAATAGATTTATATGCATAATTTATAAGTAAAATTTGACTAGATTTATTAAATTGTTTTTTATAATAACAATTATTTGATTTAAAAATATGATAAAAAGTAAGTTTAAATTCTTAAAATATATAGTAAAAAGTAATATAAGTTAAAATAAAAAATATATGAAAACGGTAACAGAAGATATAGGCGCCCAAAGCTCCTTTAAAGGCATAAAGTTTAAAAATATAAAAACAGGGGTTTGTGGATTAATTGCATTTAGCTCAGTTTTATTATCTGCTAATCCAGTCAAAAAAAGTTCAAATAATATTTTCTTAAATAATACTTTGGAGTTAAGGGTTTTAAATACAGAGGCTGTAGAAAAAATAGAAGATACTGTTGTTAAAACTCAAGAAAGGGATAGAGAGAATAAAACCACTATTAATAATACTGATCAAGTAACTAAAATAAATAAATTTAAAAAACTTATTGGCGTAGCCTTAGGTGGAATTCTATTTTCAGGGATTCTTGCAATGGGTGTTATGAGTAATTTTTTTTCTTTAACAAAAGTAAATTTAAAATACTTAAAACTTGATTTTAATAAAATAAAAATAAATTCAGGCAAGCTTAAAATATCTTTATTAAAAACAGTACATAAAGATTTGGATATTATTTTTAAATTTACTACAAATTTAATATTTAAAAAAGCAGCGCTTTTAACTAATAGAAACTATTCCTTTTTAACCTTTAAAAAAAAGAATTTTGACAAAGTTTCAAATGAATTAAATGTCCTAAATAGAAAAATATTTACTCCAAATTTTAATGGAGAACAAAAGAAATCAAATAATTTTTATGTTGCTTTGATTTCTGAAAAAGGAGTTCCGGATATACTTTCTGTTACCCCTAAGCGAGATGAAGGTAAAGAATTTAAAACAGTTCTTACTCGCATTAGCCTGTCGGAAGATGAGATAATAGCTATAAATTCTGTTTTTAATGAATATTTGATTTTAGAAATTTTAAATATAGATCAACAGATTATTCAAATTGGAGATAAATACATAAAACTAAAAGAATTTTCAGAGATTTGTTTTTATAAATCATTAGTATCTTGTTTTGATTTGAAATCTTCTAACTTTCAGGGCAGGTTAGCGGAAACGATTTACTCTGCATTAACTACTCAGGATATAGAGCCTTCTAAGAAGTTAATCTTACTAAATAGTTTTTATCTTGCTCAGATTAAAAGATTTTCTAATTTGATAAAAGAAGAGTATGATTTAGAACTAAAAAATGATCTTTTAATTGAATACAAACAGCCTGCTTAAAAGAGTCAGGTTTTTACTAGATTAATTAAAGTCATCTCAGGAGGACAGTTTACTCTTATCGGTATCTCTACAACCCCAACTCCTCTAGAAGTGTAACAAGGGGTTGAATCTAAATAATTTAATCCTTCAAAGTATTTATTATTATTTAAATTAGTTTTAATAGCTCCAATAACTGGAAGTTTAATTTGTCCTCCGTGGGTGTGCCCTGAAAGGATTAGATCATAAATATTCTTATTATATTTACTTAAATTGCTTATGTAGTCAGGGTTATGATTAATTAGTAAATTGAAATTAGAAGTATTAGCTTTTAAAAACTTTGGATTTCCAGTAATAAAATCATCAACTCCTAAAATATTAATGAATTGGTTATTTAAGTATATTTTTTTCTGTTCATTTTCTAGCAGTTTAAAATCAAATTTTTTAAATAAGCTTCTAGTTAAATCAGAGCATAGCCATCTTTCGTGGTTTCCAAATACTCCTAATACATTTTTAATACTTTTAATTTTAGAAAGGTTTTCAAAAAGAATAGATAGAAAATTTTCATATTTATTAATCAGATCAATCTTATTTAAATGGGTATTTCTTTTTAGGTTGATAAGCTTTGCTACTAAGGAGCGGGGAACGTTGATGTAATCTCCTCCTAAAAGGAGTAGGTCGGGTTTAATTTGATTTGCTTTTAATATTATATCCTCAAGCCATTGATGGTTAAAGGTTTCACCATAATGCAAATCGGTTAAAAATAATATTTTATAATTATTAAAATTTTTAGGGATTTTATTTGATTTTATATCTAAGGAAACTAGCTCAATTTCATAGTTAAGATTAAAGCTAGAGTTACAAGAAGTAAGTAAAGCTGTCGAAAGTAGACACGATGATTTTAGAAAGTTTCTTCTATTCATTAACAGTCATCTTTTTTTGTTGATGATACCGTTTTGTTCGGTCAGATCTAACCGCTGTTGACCAGCCACCTGATTTAATCCAAATATCTAAATCTTTTATTTTAGGATGCCTATTTTCTAAAGCTTTAAATTCTTTTCCGTGCCAAGCAGTTTTTCCTTTTTGATTTTTAATTGAAAACCCAAGGCTTGCGTGGCACATTTCGTGGTACAAAAGAGGTTCTAGAAATTGATTGTATTTTGGATAGTTTAGTTCTCTTGCTACTCGTATTTTTTTTTGATGGATATTACAAGAGGCAAGAGTTCTTATTTGATTTCTGTTGCTCCAGTAAACAGTATAGTTATCTAATTGAGCTTGGTTTGGGAAGTATTCTTTTCTAATAGAGATCCATTGATTTTTTAAAAAGGGGTCATTACTAAATTTTAATCTTTTTTTCTTTTTATAGCTGTTCTTTTTTTTATAAGTTGTTTTGTTAGATTTTTTTTTATTAAACTCAGTTCTTAATTTACTAAAAAAATCAAATAAGCTTAGCTGCATCTTATTTAACAGAATCACTTAGCATATCAACAAATTTATCTAACCAAGTTTGGTCAGTACCTTTTTCACTTGATATTTTAATAAGTTCTTCTAATTCACCTTTGTCAAGCCATACTCCACCAGAATCCGGACATTGATCAACAATAACTCCAGACATATTAACAGGAACTAAAGGATTCCCGCTAACAGGGCTTAATCTTACTTTTTCGTTTTCTAATTTTTCTTTAATTCTTTTTTTAGCTTCCGCCTCAATTTTTTCAAAGTAGGCATTTTCTCTAAGCTTAGCTTTTTTTAAATCATCAGACATATAATCAATCCTTTGTATATAAATAAGCTAACTGATATTATTGACTTTTAAAAGTCTTTGATTTAAAAATATATATGTTAAATGTGCGAGTGTAGCTCAGCTGGCTAGAGCGCTTCCTTGCCAAGGAAGAGGCCGAGAGTTCGAATCTCTTCACTCGCTCCATTTTTATCAATCATTTTAAATATTTATAAACTTCCAAGTGCTGCTTTTGAGCAGTTTTCTGAATTTTTAAATAGATTACTTTGACCAACTGATAAATCGTCATTACAAAATCCAGCTAGTGCATCATTAACTAAAGCTCTACCATATGAAAAAGAAATTACCCAAGGATCATTTTCTGTTTTTAATTTGATAATATTATTTAAGTTACTGAATGCATCATTAGAAGCTTGACCTCCAGATAAAAATACTATTCCTGGTAAATCTTTTGGTAAGGTTTCTCTAAAACATTTGATTGTTAAATCAGCTACATTTTCATGTTTAGAATAGTTTGGATTGTCCATACCATTAATTACCATGCTTGGTTTTAAAAGTAATCCAGGAATAAAAACATCTTCATTTTTTAGTTCATTAAATAAACTTGTAAATACTTGGTGGTGAACCTCATAAGATCTTTCAATTGAGTAAGTTCCTGTAATTAATATTTCAGGTTCTACAATTGGTACGATATTAAAAGACTGAACAATTTTTGCATATTTTGCTAATCTCTTACAGTTTTGATTTATAGCATCAGTGCTTGGAAGAGTGTCAGTAATTTTAAAAGTTGCTCTCCATTTTGTAAAAATGGGATTAGCTTTTGCATATTCAGTTAATCGGGATTCTAAAGTATCAAGTCCATTTGTTATTGTTTCTTGGTTCTCGTTTAATTCAGTAAGTCCTGTATCAACTTTAATACCCCAAGCAATGTTATTGTTATTTAAGTTTTCAGTATGTCTTTTCCCTTGGTAGCTTTGAAATAAAGTTTCTTCGTATAAAATTACACCTGTTACAAAGTTATTTAAATTTGGAGTAGTAAAAAGCATATTTCTGTATGCTGCTCTATTTTCTTCAGTATTTTCTTTTCCTAAAGCTTCTAATCTTTTTCCCATTGTAGAATTGCTTTCATCAGCTGCTAAAATTCCTTTCCCAGATGTAAGTAATTGTTGAGTATGTTTGATTAAAAGATCTTTATTCATTGTTTTCCTTTGTTAATTTAGAGTTAGTTTATTATTTTTTAAAATATTTGTACATAAAACAGAAGAATTATTTAGTTTTTTAAGGGTTTTTTTGTGTAGTTTATTAAAACTATACCTTGAAATATTATTGTATTTTTTATGAATTTGTAAAAATGTTAATTCATTTATATATAAATCTTCTAATATTGAAATTTCTTTAAAGCTTAATAGTTTTAATCTTTTTTTTATAAGAGTTTTTTCTAAGTAGAAATTCTCTACATTTTCTATTTTGTTAATTTTATATTTTTCTATTGTTACCTTATATCTGACTTCTTTTCTTAATAAATCTATTAACTTAAATTTGATAAGCTTATAAGCAAAAGATTTAAAGTTAGGGTTGATTTTGGAATCGAACTTCTTTTTAGCAATTAGTAAGGAATCTAAAGATTGACTAAGATATTCATCATAATTATAAAGTTTTGAGTATTTTTTGCAAAAATTATAAGTAATTTTCTTAGTGAAAAGGACTGTTTCATCGTTAATTAAATTATTTTTCATAAACCTAATTTAATCGTTATTTTTATCTTGTTTTAGTTTAGTTAATTTTTAGTTATAAGGAGGGTAGTCTTTTTATTTATTAATAAAACATTTAATTTTAGGTACTTAACTAATAATTATATTTAAAATAGCTTTATATTTTAAAAAGATAGTTTATTTTAATAAACAAAAAGAGTTTATCCTTTACAATACTTAAGAAATGGCGTGCAGATATTAAGTGTCATAAACAGAATTATAAGTATTTTAAATTTGGTAGATATATACCAGGTTACATTAAACGATTAATTACTTGTTCAACGACAATTAGAATTCCTAGCTAACGACAATTAAAATTTCAATGATTGTTCAAGACAATGATTACAGATATACTCAAATTAAAAGTCGTATTTTTTGTTATAATAAAAAATTAATCAAGATTTCTTATATCGTGAATTCTAAATAAATTTTGATTTGGTGTAGGCATAATAGGGCTTATTCTTGAATAAGATAAAATACCTAAATTCTCTTCAGCTCTAGTAATTCCAACATAAAGCAGATTTCTAAAATGATCCATATCAGGATAAGAGTTTTGAGAGGGGTTCCAGATTAAAACATTAAAAAATTCTAAACCTTTTACAGTTTCTATATCTGCAACTAGTATCCCTTGGTCAAAATCAAAATTATCACCAGAGAAATAACAAATTTGATTTCCAAAAGTAGGCTCTAAATACCCAAAAACTTCTTTTGCAGTATTTTTATTAGGGCATAAAACAGCAGTAATGGTGTCAGGGTATTTTTTACTTGCGGTATTTAACCATCTTATGCAAGTTTTGATACCAGAATTTAAATTTGGAGTAAGCATCCAAAGGGGTACTCTTCCAGCTCTGCCTTTAATATTTGCAGAATTCTTAGTAATAAAAGATGCTATTGTCATTATTTGTTTTGTTGACCTATGAGAGATGTTTAGTTGTAAGTAATCAGCAAAATCTTTATTAAAATCCCAATATTTAATTAACTTTTCCCAGCCTGGAAAAGTGTCATTGGCAGATATTTGTTGGGAACTGTCTCCAACAATTGTTAAATCTTTTTTTTCTTTTACAGATGCAATAATTATTGATAAATCAATAGGACTAAAATCCTGTGCTTCATCAAGAACTATATGCCCATAATGAGAAAGAGAGCTATAATGAGTGAATTTATTTCCTTTAAGTTGATGAATTCTGATTATTGTTGGATCCAGTACTTGATGAAATAAATTCTTATCAAAACATTTTATAACAAACTCTTCTGCTTGGTTAATAATATCTTGATCAAATAAACCGCCTTCTTGATGGTTTAATATAAATTTATTATTTTTTAATGTTTCTAGTATATAGTCATAATAGTTATCAGATGAAAATCCTGATTTTACTATAGACTCAAGACAGGCTAAGAATGCAATTGACTTTAAAAGCCTTAATGCTGATCTTGGGCAATCAAAACCAGCTCTTTTTACTTCTTCTTGAAAGATTTGTGTAATTAATTTATCAGTCCATTCATCATATTGAAAAACATTAGGATTAATATCATCAGCAAGTTGGGGGATGGAGTTCTTGATATAGTTTTTTAATACTCGACTTTTAACAATTACTACAGCAGTATCTGACTCAACAGTTGAATTGTCTTCGTGTAAAAGCCAGGCTAATCTATGAAGGGCAACTGTTGTTTTCCCCGAACCGGCAATTCCTTGAATTAGGATAGCAGTTCCAGCATCTTTTGTTATGGTTTGAAATTGATCAGCTGTAATTAGGGATAAAATATCAGGAAGCTGATTATAACTTGATCTTGTTCTGCCTTTAGTGCTTGATGTTTTTTCCCAGGTATCATTTTTAAAAATATATGATCCGCTTGATGTTGCAATTCTTTTTAATTTTGAATTCTCAATTTCTATGCTATTTCTAAGAGTAATTTTTCCTTCTCTTTCTTTATCTAATATTTGCTCAAAGTACTCTTCTCCTTCTTTATATTCATAGTAAAGTTTTGAGACAGGTGCTTTTCTCCAATCAATGATTCTGCATTCTGAATTTGCTTGGTAGCCTAATTTATATTCTAAGGTTTTAAGTTTATTGTTAATAATTTCTTCAACTTCAAATCTTGCAAAATAAGGCTTTTTTCTAGCTTTATCTAATATTTTCAAGTCTTTAATCTTTTTATGACTCATAGCGTGGCTAACAGCTTCATCTGAGGCAATTAGCTGTTTATCTTCATCATTTCTTGAATTAACTATCATTGCTGTTAATTCTCTAGCTCTTGTTGATTCATTTTTATATATTTTCTGGGATCTTATAATTTGATCGTCAATAGATTCAACAACTTGGGTTAGTATTTGTTCTTCGTTCTCAATAGTTTGTTTATCTTTTGGCGTTAATGACATCAAAATAGAGTATTAAAGAAGTTCTTACTTTTCAAGATATTTTGAATTAAATTCTAAAAAAAAATCGATTTTGTAAAAAAGTATTATTTTATAATTATTGTTAATAAAATTATTGGTTAATAAAATAGTTTTTTAATCTAATTTATTAACTTATTGATATTTTTATTTAAAAAGTATATTTAATTAACTAAGACATTTAAAAGCTTAAGTGAATAATAAAGAATCAAATCAACTTTTTTTAACTCTCAAATCAAAATTAAGTTCTTTATACTTATCTATTAAAGAAGATGTTGATCAGATCCAAATAGAAGTTAGCCTAGAAAAGTTTAAAGATTTAGCTAATTTATTGTTTTTAGATAGTGAATTAGATTTTAAAATGCTTTTAAACGTAACTGCGGTTGATTTTCTTGACTTAGAATTTTTAGAAAGAAGTTCACATACAAGATTTGAAGTAGTTTATCATTTTTTAAGCATCACTCATAAAAACCGTTTAAGAGTTAAAGTTTCAGTTGAAGAAACTAATTTAAAAATAGAAACAATTACTGATATTTATAAATCAGCAGAATTTTTAGAAAGAGAAGTTTATGATATGTACGGAATAGAGTTCTTAAACCATCCTGATTTAAGAAGAGTTCTTATGTATCCTGAATTTAAAGGATTCCCACTTAGAAAAGATTATCCAGTTCAGGGTAAGCAACCAAGAATAGAACTTAGGCACCCTGAAGTTAGTAATAGTGCAAGATTAATGAAAAGAGATGAATTAGTTAATATAAATTCAAAGGATAAAGAGTAAAATGAAAGGAAAGCTTTTAGATTATGATTATGGCTTTGGAGGTTTAAAAACTGAAGTTAAGTCAAGAAAGTTAAATGATGATCTTGATTCAGAATCAATGATTTTAAATATTGGACCAGCTCACGCTGCAACTCACGGTACGGTTAGGATAGTTGCAGAACTTAGCGGGGAAAAAATAATAGATTCAGATGTTGAAGTTGGTTATTTACATCGCGGATTTGAAAAAATGTGTGAGACTGTAGATTACAATCAAATTATGCCTTATACCGACAGGCTTAATTATGTTTCTCCTTTTATAAATAATGTTGGTTGGTGCTTAACAGTTGAAAAGTTATTAGAAATTGAAGTTCCAAAAAGAGGGCAGTATATCAGAGTTATTTTATCTGAAATTTCTAGAGTTGCTGATCATTTAACTTGTTTAGGAGCTTCAGCTATGGAACTAGGTGCTTTTACTGTAATGCTATATTTGATGCAAGCAAGAGAATTGTTATGGGAATTACTAGAAGAAGTTACAGGTGCAAGACTTACTGTTTCTTTTTCAAGAGTAGGTGGTTTAAAAGATGATCTTACAAAAGATTTTGATATTAAAATGAAAAAAGCCTTTGTTGGAGTTAGAGAGCATATTAAAAACTGTGATAAACTCCTTTCTAGAAATAGAATTTTTATGGATCGAATGTGTGATGTTGCTGTTTTAACGAGAGAAGATGCAATAAATGCCGGCTTTACTGGCCCTCTTTTAAGAGCTTCAGGTGTTAATTATGATGTAAGAAAAGATTTTCCATATTCAAGTTATCAAGACTTTGATTTTAATGTTCCAGTTGGCTCAAAAGGTGATAATTACGATAGGTTTAATGTTAGATTAGAAGAAATGGAAGAGTCTTTAAAGATATGCGAGCAGGCGATTGATAAGCTACCTTCTGGTGATGTTTCAGTAACAGATCCTCGGATAAAAATGATTGATAAGGATGAAGTTTATAAATCAATAGATGGAATGATTAATCATTTTGAAATGGTTTTTAAAGGTGTAACTCCAAAAATTGGAAACATTTACTCTGCTGTTGAAGGAGCTAATGGGGAGCTAGGTTTTTACTTAGTCTCAGATGGAAGCTCTAAGCCTTGGAAGGTGCATGTAAGAGCTCCAAGTTTTATTCATATGAATAAATTTTCAGATCTGATTCAAGGATTAAATGTGTCAGATATTGTTTCTACTTTTGGAATGATTAATATGATAGGTGGTGAGTGTGACAGATAAAGATATTAAAAGTTTAATAACTAAAGAAGTTCAAGAAAAAATAGATTCTTTAATTAAAAAATATCCTAATCCAAAATCTGCTGTAATGCCAATTCTATATATTATTCAAGATTTATCTGGCAAGCTTGCTGATGCTGAAGTTTCTTATGTTGCTTCAGTAATTGGAATTCCTGCTATTAAAGTTAAGGAACTAGTTAGCTTTTATACTATGTATCATAATAAAAAATTAGGAAAATATAATATACAATTATGTAAAACTATTAGTTGCCATTTAAATGGAGCCAAAGATGTTTTAGAATCTATTGAGAATGAACTTGGTATTTCTAAAGGTCAAACAACTGAAGATGATTTGTTTAGTTTAGAGTTAGTTGAATGTTTAGGATCTTGCGGAACTGCTCCAGTTTGCCAGATAAATGATCATTATTTTGAGAATTTAACAAAAGAATCTATATTACAAATTATAAAAGATATTAAAACAGAAAAACCAGATTTAAAATTATCAAAAATAACAGATGATTTTAATGGTGATTTTAAAAAATATAAAAAGTCAGATAATATTTAAATTAGATATTAAGTTATGAGTGAAAAAGAAATAGAGTTAGTAAAAATTAATTTTGATGGACAAGATATTGAAGTTCCTTCTGGAACTAATTTAATTGATGTTGCTAAAAGTCAAAATACTGAAGTTCCTCATTATTGCTATCATCCTGATTTAAGTGCTCCTGGAAATTGTCGGATGTGCCAAATGGAAGTTGAAGGCGCTCCTAAGTTAATGATCGGCTGTTGTACAAATGTTAGAGATGGTATGGTTGTAAAATCTCATAAAACATCTCAAAAAGTTAAAGATACTCAAAGTGCTAATTTAGAATTAATTTTAATTAATCATCCAATGGATTGTACTGTTTGTGATCAAGCAGGGCACTGTAAATTACAAGATTATCATTATGAGTACAATGCAAAAAACTCTAGATTTATTGAACAAAAAGTTAATAAACCAAAAGCTAAATCTTTAGGGCCAACAGTAATTTTAGATGCTGAAAGATGTATCATGTGCACTAGGTGTATTAGATTTTGTGATGAAATAACTGAGACTTCTGAACTTGGAATGATCAATAGAGGAGATAAATCAGAAATTGATATTCATCCAGATTTTCCTTTAAATAATGAACTTTCAGGAACTGTTGTTGATCTTTGCCCAGTAGGTGCTCTTACTCATAAAAAATGGAGATTTAATACTAGGATTTGGTATACAGATTCAAAAGATTCTATTTGTACAGGATGTTCTAAAGGCTGTAATGTAAAAGTACATACAAGAGATGATCAAATTGTACAGGTTAAGGCTAATTATAACGAAGATGTTAATAAAGAATGGCTTTGTGATTATGGAAGATATGGTTTAGAAGATTATGATTATAAAAATAGAGTAGATAGTTTTTATAAAGATCAAAAAAAAGTTGAGAGATCTGTTCTAAATGATGTAATTTCGGTTTTAAATTCAGAATCAGTAATCATTTTAGACTTAAGTTTATCATATGAAGAATTATTTTTAATCAAAAATTTAATTACAGATACTGATATAACAGTTTCTGTAATTAACAATCAAAAAGAGCTTTCTAAAGTTGAAAAGATACTAATGAGTTCAGACTTATCTGCAAATATTGAAGCTTTTAAAGAGATCTTTAATGGTTATGAAAGAGTAGTGGAGTTTAATGAATTTAAAAAAGATAATTATGATAAATTTAAAAATATTATTATTATCGGGGATAATGATAAAAATAATTTAAATGAATTGTCTCAAGATTTATATTCTTTTATAGCTAATAAAGATTCGGCTCTCTTTTCTGGGTCAAGAGTTGTTATTCCAGTGGAAAGTGTATTAGAAAAAACAGGGATATATAAAAATACTAATTTAAGATATCAATATAAAGATAAAGTTTTAAATTCAAAAAATAGTTTAGCAAAATCTTTAGAAGAACTTTTGTCAAAAAAAGGGAATAAAGAATTCAGTTTTGAAAATGATAGAGAGCTGACTTTAAAAGTAATTGAAAAAGTAGAAAATTTCCAAAATTTAAAAATTAAAGATTTTAAAAAAGGAGTCTTAATTGAGCAGTAGTTTCATATTTATTACTTTAATAAAAACTGTTTTTGTTTTTCAGTTAACTTTAATGCTTGCAAGCGTGTGTATCTGGATTGAAAGAAAAGCCTCAGCTTTAATTCAAAATAGAGTAGGAGCTAATAGGGCAGGTACTTTTTTTAAAACAGATTACTGGCTTCTAAAGCCGATATTTTTTGTTATTAGAGTTTTAGGAAAATTGGGATTTATTAATACATTGGTTTGTGATGCATTAAAGGCTTTATTTAAAGAAGACTTTATTCCTGCTGGAAGTTCTAAGTTTTTACATGCAATAGCGCCGATGATTGCAGTAGTTCCTGTATTTTTATCTTTTGCTGTACTTCCTATGTATCCTGAATTTGAGATTTTTGGTTATACAATTAGCTCTGAACTTGCAAGCTTAAACTACGGAGTTCTATTTGTTTTTGCTATGGGATCAATTTCAGTTTATGGAGTAGCAATTGCGGGGTGGTGTTCTAATAATAAATTTTCTCTTTTAGGTGCTCTTAGAGCTGTTGCTCAAATGATATCTTATGAGTTAGCTTTGGGACTTTGTTTAGTAACTCTTGTATTAAGCTATCAAACATTTGATTTAACTCAGATAGTAAATATACAAAGTGATTTTTCAGCTTGGGGGATATTTTCACAACCAATAACGTTTATTGTTTTTTTAATAGCAGGAATGGCAGAAACAAAAAGAGGGCCATTTGATTTACCAGAAGCAGAATCAGAACTAGCTGCTGGTTATTTTACTGAATACTCTGGTATGAAATTCTTATTGTTTTGGCTTGGAGAATTTGCTGAAATAGCTTTATTTGCATTTTTAATTACAGTATTATTTTTTGGAGGATGGAATTTACCATTTCTTGACTTTTCAAATGCTGGAATTGGTATGGCAATTTTAGGACATATTATATTAATATCAAAAGTAGTTTTTTTTATGACATTACAAGTTGTCATCAGGTGGACAGTGCCAAGATTTAGATTTGATCAATTGATGAATTTAGGATGGAAGATGCTTCTTCCAATTAGTATCATAAATTTAATTTTTACAGCATTTTTTAAATTATTAGGAGCTAGTTAATGAATATATTATTAGTAGTTTTATCTTTTTTAATAATTTTAAGTGCATTGTTTGTTATTGTATTTGATAAGCCACTTTATTCTGCTTTTTCTTTAATTATATCTATGATTTTGATTGGGGTTTTATTTTCAGTTATGAATTTAAGTTTTTTATCAGTTGTTCAGGTAATAGTTTATGCAGGCGCTGTAATGGTTTTATTTACTTTTGTAATAATGCTTTTAAATATTGAAAATGATTCTATTTTTTATAAGCCTAGTCTTTGCGCTTTATTTTCTGTTTTACTTGTTGGGTTTGTTGTTTTTAATTTAGTTTTAATTATAAATACTAATTTAATAAATGTTGATTTTAATTCGTTTAGTTTAACTGCAAAAAATCTTGGTGCTGTTTTATTTACTAAGTATTGGATTCACTTTGAGGCAATTTCAGTTTTATTATTGGCTTCGCTTTTAGGTTCTGTTCATTTAGCTGAGAATAAGAAAAATAAAGATCAGGAGATTGAGAATGCTTAACACTCAAATCTTATCGTTTTTAGGTATTTCACTTTTTGGTATAGGCTTAATAGGTTTATTAAGTAGAAAAAATATCTTTGTAAGTTTTATGTCTATTGAATTAATGCTTAATGGTTTAAATATTTTATTAGCTGTATTTGGGATAATTCATCAAAGTTTTGATAGTTTTATTTTAATTTTTTTCATAATGATTGTTGCTGCTTGTGAGGCTGCTTGCGGGCTTGCAATTATAATTACTTTTTTTAGAAATTATAAATCTGTTAATTTTAAAGATTTAAAAAGGGTTTTTAAATGATAGTTAAAGATAGTTTAATTTTACTAGTTTTAATTCCTTTAATTTCTGGGGTATTAACTAGATTCTTTGCAAAAGATTCTAAATTATTTATTCCATTTATTTCAGTTGGAAGTATTTTATTAAATCTTTTAATCTCTTTAAGTTTTTTATCTGGTATTAATCTAGGGAATCTCTATTTAGATAATGTTTATAGTTTAATAAGCATTGGAAATATAGAGGTAGAGTTTAGCTTATTTCTTGATAAGTTAGGAATAATAATGATCTTATTAGTTAATTTTATTAGCTTTTTAGTTCATTTATACTCTTTAGAATATATGGAACACGATAAAGATCGAGTTAAATTTTTCTCATATTTAAACTTTTTTACAGCATTTATGCTTCTTTTAATTCTTAGTTCTAACTTTATTGTTATGCTAATGGGCTGGGAAGCTGTGGGAATAATGTCCTATTTACTAATCTCTTTTTGGAACGATAAAGAAAAAAATATAAAAGCTGGTTTAAAAGCTTTATATTATAATCGTTTTGGTGATGTCTTTTTATTTTTAGGTATTATCTTTTTCTTTTATCTTTTTGGAACTTTTGATTTTTTAACTTTTAAAGCTCTTGAGCCAGTTATTGATACGAATACAAATTTTGTATTTATCATAGGTTTATTTTTGTTTATTGGAGTTGCCTCAAAATCTGCCCAGACGCCGCTTTTTCCCTGGCTTTCTGATGCAATGGCTGGGCCAACACCTGTAAGTGCACTAATTCACGCAGCAACAATGGTAACAGCTGGAGTATTTTTAATGCTAAGACTATTTCCATTTTTTAGTTTATCAGAGGAGCTTGTTAGTTTAATTTTTTATGTTTCTTTATTTACAGCTTTTATTTCTGGGATTTCTGCTTGTTTTCAAAAAGATATTAAAAAATTATTAGCTTATTCAACCATCTCCCATTTAAGTTTAATGATTTTATCTATTTCTTTAGGTTTATACTGGGTAGCTATTTTACATTTAGTTATCCACGGTTTCTTTAAAGCATCTTTATTTTTAATTTCAGGCAATATTATTCATCAATGTAACTTTGGAGAATTTGAAAAATTAGGTGGTTTAAAAAAGAATATGCCTTATTCTAGGATCTTTTATATAATTTCTGGACTTTCTCTAGCTGGTATTTATCCATTATCTGGTTATTTTTCTAAGCATTTAATTCACGATGAGTTCATTAAAATATATGGGTTATCAAGCCTTAATATTGTTTTTACTTTAATTACATTTTTCTCAGTTATTTATATTGTAAAAGGATACTTTGAAATTTTTGAAGGTAAAAGAAAAGATGCTTTAGAAAATGTAACTGAGATAGGAGTTTTAGGTTTAATACCGATTGGGATCTTAAGTATAATTACATTATGCTCTGGTTTCTTTTTAGAATCATATTTTGCTAAATTTTTTAATGGATTCTTTAATGAAGATATTCATATTAAACATCTTAGCTCTTTAGAAATATTTCAAAGTTTAACATCCATATTTGTTTGTTTGTTATTAACTGTACTTTTTTATAGTTTTAGAAATTTAAACTTAGTACTCCCTAAAACAATTTCCAATGTTTTTTATAAGTCATTTTATATAAATGAAATAATTGATTTTATTTTTGTAAAGCCTTTTTTATTTTTAGCTAGAACATTAAACTTTTTTTGTGATTTTCTGTTTGGAAGGTTTATTAATGAAGGTATAAGTTCATTTAGCTCAGGATTTGGGTTATTGTTTAAAAGTCTTCAAACAGGTTCAATCTCTACATACTTGCTTTTTATATCTGTAAGCATTGTTTTTATTTTTATATTTATTGTGGGACTATAATGATTATTTTATTAAAGCTATATTTATTATTTCCATTAATAATACTAGGTGTCTCTTTATTTCATAAAAACATTTTAAATAGAAAAGTATTATTAGTTTTTGCATTATTTCAAAATGTAATATCTTTTAAACTTTTAAATATTTCTTATATTAATTCAATAAAAGATGTGAGTTTTAGTTTTCCTGTTTTTTCTGAATTAGGAGTTTTTTATTCAGTTTCCTTTAATACTTTAAACTCTTGGTTTATTATTTTAAATTCATTATTTTTATTATTCATATTTCTAAACTATAAAGAATCTCTTGATGTTAAGAAGTCTAGTCTAGTTATTTTTCTTTCTTTTTGTTTTTCAAATGCTATCTTGCTTGATAATTTATTATTATTTTACTTTTTCTGGGAATTAATGTTATTTCCATTATTTTTCCTAATCGGTTTTTTTGGAGGATTTAAAAAACAGTTAATTAGCCCATTTTTTGTTTTATATACAGCAGTAGGTAGTTTATTTATGCTTGTTGCAATTATTATATATGGAATTTATAGCTATAAAATACATGGTTATTATGATTTTGAATTTAATAGAAATATTACTAATGGAAATTTTAATCAACTTATCCCTTGTAGCTTATTATTAATTTCTTTTTTAATTAAAATCCCAATTTTTCCTTTTCATACTTGGCTTCCTAAGGTTCTTAAAACTGTTGATAGAGTAACACTTAGTTGTTTTTGTTCACTTATCTTTAGCGCAGGGATATACGGAATTTTAAAATACTGTGTATTCTTATTTCCTTTAGGTTTATCAGTTTTATCTCCTTATCTAGCGCTGCTGTGCACTGTGAGCTTTATTTTTGGTGCTACTAAATCATTATATGTAAAAAGTATTAGAGATTTCTTAGCGTATTCTTCAGTTTCTCATTTATCTTTAATTGTTTTTGGATTAAGTACTTTAAGTATTAATATGATTCCTTTAATCATTTATTATACCTTTGTTCACGGAATTTTAATGATGATTTTTATAAAATTATTAAACAAAGTAGAAGATAATGCTCCAAATTTTGAAATTGGTTCAAGATTAGGCTTTGGAAAGAGGAGAGTAGCTTTTTCTGCAATCTTTTTATTATGTATACTTAATTATATAGGCTTGCCTTTAACTGCAAGTTTCTTTGGAGAATTCTTTATATTATTTACTGCATTTAAGATTTATCCTTATTTAAGTTCTGTTTGTTTTATCGCTGTCTTTTTAGTAATTGTTTACACATTTAAACTTAAAACATCTGTTTTATCTGGGGAATGCTCTAATAAAGAAATGCCAGATTTGAGTACTATAGAAATAGTTAGACTTTTACCTATTTTAATTATTTTAATCTTTTTAGGATTCTATCCAAATTCTATACTCGATACTACAAAATCTGCTTTTTCAGTTTATGAAATTCAAATGGAGAATAAATAATGAATAATCATTTGATTTGTTTTTTGCCGATTTCAACTATGCTTTTAATTTCATTATTAATTGCTTGTTTTTCAAAGAAAGGTTTTCCTGTAATATATTCTTTAGGTTTTTTTATTAATTCTTGTTTCTTATATTCTGTTAAATTTAGTGATGCTAAGATTTTAAATTACTCTGAGTTTAATCATAATGCTTTATTAATAGTTTCAGTTATTAGCTGTATATACTTCTTATTTAAATCATATTCAGATTCTAAAAATAATAATAAAGAAGCTGATTTTTTAATTCTTAGCTCTATTTTGGGAGGATCTCTTATGATCCTTTCTACAGATTTTATTTTATTATTTATTGGACTTGAGCTTTTATCAATTCCTCTTTATTTTTTATCAAGTTTTGACTTAAACATAAAAGAATCTGCAGGGGGGGGAGTGAAATACTTTATTTCTGGATCTTTTTTTAGTGCGCTTTTTTTGCTTGGAGTCTGTCTTTTATTTTTAACTGAAGGCAGTTTTAGTTATTTTGATTTTTATGGAAAAAATTCCTTTAATTTAAAAGTTGGTAGTTTAATTATTGTCTTATCATTATTTTTTAAGCTTGGTTTGGTTCCATTTCATTATTTTTATACAGAAATATATAAAGGGGCTCCAAGTTTTGTATCAATATTTTTTGCCTCAATTGTAAAAATTCTAGTTGCTATTAGTTTATATAATTTAATTAAGATTCCATTCTCTGGAATGTCTAATGAGTATATACCGATTTTTTGGATCATAGGATTTTTAAGTATTCTTATAGGTTCTCTTTTAACTTTTATAGCTGTAAATATTAAAATTAAATTAGCATCATTTTTAATAGCAATGAGTTCTTTTATTATTTTCATATACTTATCTATTGATCCATTCTCTGGAGATAATCTTTTGTATTATTTATTAGTTTATGGGGTAAGTAGTATTTTAGTTTTTGATATTGGATATAGTCATAAATTAAAAGGTTTATATTCAGTTTGTAAAACTAGAGCTGTTTTGTTTTCATTAGCTATTTTAACAATATTAGGTTTTCCTCCAATTCTTTCTGGACTTTTTGCTAAGATATTAATAATTAAAAATGCATTAATTTCAAATTATTTTGGATTAGTACTTCTATATATTGTTGGTTTAGGGATATCGTTTTACGCGATTTTACAAGTTTTATCTCAGATTTTTCTATATGAATCGGCTGATGATGAAGGCTTAAAAACTAATAAAAATAGTACTCTTTTTGTACTTTATTTACCTATTTTAGTCTTAATAATAATTTCATTTGTTGATATTTTGATAAGCTATTGAAAAATAAGCCTTTAAATTAAACAGTAATGTCATTTTTTAACTTGCTAAAAAATATAAAATATAACTAAAATAAGAATGAAAGTTATATAACCCTTGATTTTAAAGGCTATATGACTAGTTGTTAAAAATTATTTGGAGAAAAAAATGACAAAAAAATGGCCAAAACTGACTACACCGAAAAACACTAACACTAAAAGTTATACAATGAATGAGTTCGTTGAAAATATGATGGGGTTTTGTAATGTTGATACAAAAACTGAATGTCGTCAGATTTGTGAAGGTTTAAATGAGTTACTTACTCAGTGTCTTAAAAAAGGATATAAGGTTCCTTTATTAGGTTTAGGTAAGTTATACGTAAGAAAATCTAAAGCTAGAAATGGAAGAAATCCAGCTACTGGTGAAGCGATTAAGATTCCTGCTAAGAAAAAAGTTAAGTTTTCTGTAGCAAAAGCTTTAAAAGAAGCTGTTTTATAAATTTAGTTTATTTATAAGATTAATAAAGGGGAGTAGGCTGAAAAGTTTACTTCCCTTTTTTTATTTCAGTTTTAAGTATTTTAATTAAATTTTCACAATCTCTAATTTGATCATCTTTTTGCTTATCTGCTTGATACCATTTTTTTAATATGATTAGAAAACTAATTGCATTATCTGCATCATTAATTTCTGTAATTCCAAAATCAATTAAGTTAGATAATTTTGACCTATAGTTAGTTAAAGTTTTTTCATTTCTTTTCAATAATTCAGATTCGTTTAATCTAAATATTTTTAAATTATTTTTAAGAAGTTGGTCTTGAGAGGTCGTTAGTTTAATTTGAGTCATAATTTACTACATAAATATTACCTGATTAAGTTAATAAATATTATTAACATAGTCAAATTTACAAAAAAGGCTTATTTAATATTTAGAGCTATTAGTTTTTTTATTTGTGTTAAGAACCAGGTTCTTTAAAAGTTTCAAATATTGAATGACAATTGTACATAGTTATAAAATACTGAAACTTTATTAATTTTTTCAGCAACAATTAAATCAGTTTTTCTGCAATGACTTCAGCAATATCTTTTACTTGAACGACTTCATTGTCGTTGTTTTTTAAACCATCTTCCATCATTTGCATACAAAAAGGACAAGCTGTGGCAATTTTTTCTGCTTTAGTATCTAATGCTTGTTTTGATCTAATAGTATTAATTCGTTTACCTTTTTTAATATCCATCCAATAATGACCACCACCAGCACCGCAGCACATTCCTTTTTCTTTATTGTCTTGCATTTCAATGATTTTTAAACTTTTAACATTTCTTAATGCTTTTCTTGGTGCTTCATATTCATTGTTATATCTTCCTAAATAGCAAGGGTCGTGAAAAGTATATGAACTTTCATCAAGCGATGTACTTATTTTTTTAGAATCAATTAAATGATTAATTAAATGTGAATGATGAATAATTTCAGGAGTTCTTCCTTCTTGAAGATTTCCTATTTGGGGGTATTCATTTTTTATTGTATGAAAACAGTGAGGGCAATTAGCAACAATTTTTTCAAACTTAATAGTTTTAAGTGTTGTAATATTTTTCTTAGCTAGGCTTTGGTATAAGTTTTCCTCTCCAAGTCTTCTCGCTGGGTCGCCTGTACAATTTTCTTTGTTCCCTAAGATACCCCAAGAGACATTTGACTTGTTTAAAATTTTAACAATAGATCTAGCAATTTCTTGTTTTCTTTTGTCATATGAAGAAACACATCCTACCCAGTATAGATATTCAACTTCATCGCCTTCGTTTAATATTGGAACATCTAAAGTTTCTATCCAATTAGTTCTTTCATCAGGTTCGCCGTATGGATTTGTTCTTGTTTCTAAGTCTCTTAAAGTTGATTGAGCTTCTTGAGGCATTTTACCTTTCATTAAAACTTGATTTCTTCTTGTCTCAACAATTTGTTCAACATGATCAATTCCAACAGGGCAGACTTCAACACAAGCTCTACAAGTAGTACAAGCCCAGAAGAGGTCAGGGTTAAGAACAGAGCCAGCAATTTCTTGATTAACTGATTCTCCTAGTTTTAATGCAGCTTTATTTACAGCTTCATTAGAAGACCTATCTACTCCTTCATTGATATAAGTTCCAGAATCTATATCTAATCCTGATGTTTTAAGAAAGAAGTTTTTAGTTAAAAAGTTATCAATTTTCCTAAGTGGCTTAGGTATAACAGATTTATTTAATTTTTCTTCAGATCCAAGCTTTAACATATGATTTCTTGTATCAAGAATCATCCATTTAGGAGAAAGAGACTTATCAGAAAGATAAGCAGGGCAAACATCTTGGCATCTTCCACAAGATGTACAGGTATCAAGGTCTAATAATTGTTTCCAAGTGTAATCCTTAATAGAGCTAACACCAATGTTAAAATCTTCATCAGCAGATTCAAACATCTGTTCAATATCTCCAGGGTTTTTTAGAGCTCCAGCAGGCCTTCCTTTGTCGATAAAAAATAAATTAATTGATGATGTGATAATATGAAAAAACTTTGAATATGGAACCAATGCAAAGCAAATAAAAACTGTGAGAGTATGAAACCACCAGTTTATTTTATGAAGTACTACTGCTGATTCATTGCTAAAAATCCAAAATAGTTTTGCAACTAATAACCCAACAGGAGAGTACATTGCAAAAGGGTCTTGAGTTACCTTGATTCTTAATCCTTCTACTATATAACCTTGAACGCATAAAAGTCCTAAACCTATTAATAAAATATGATCAGCTGAGAAGGTGTGTAGTTTATCTAGTTTATCAAAATATCTTCTTTTTGCTAAAATCATTAAACCAACTAAAAGTAGTACCCCAAAGATATCAGATAAAAGAGTAACTGCTAAATAAAAATTTCCTTGATAAATATGAATACCTAGGTCGTGATCGATAAAAACCATAGTTGTAGTAAACATTAAAACTAAAAAGCCTAGGTAAATTAATCCGTGAGCAAGGCCTGCAATTTTATCTTTTGAAACTTTTTTTTGTAACCATCCAAAGTTACCTAAATCTAAAAGTCTTTTTTTAAATGGTACAGAGAAATTCTCTTCTTTTCCAGAAAGCCAATATTCAACTCGCCTTATTATTCCAATTGAGGCAATCACTAGAGATAAAAAAAACAGAGAATACATAATTATTACATTAGAAAGGGAATTAATGTTCCACATAATTTCTCTTGTCGGTATTTGTGATGCTATATTATTCATATGAATATAATATATAAAAAAAATTACTATGAAAACTATTTAAAATTATTGTAATTTTTTTAGTAATTATATTAAAGATATTCTTAAGGTATTGAAAAATAAGAATAATTAATTATAATTGAACTTGTTTTAAACTAAATAAAGAATGATTATCAAATATTGTCATTAAGGAAAATATGGAAATTGAACCCAATATAGTATTATATTTATTATTTAGTATTTTTAGTATTTTTTATATTTTTTCTAAAACAGCAATATATTCTATCATAAGATCAATTAAACTTAAAAAAAGTGACTCAGAAGATCAGCCAGACATTGCATTTTTTTCACGTAAAATTTTAAAAAAAATAGATATAGTTTTAATATCAATTCATATTTTTATGTTTTTTACAGTAGCTACTTTAGGGTACTGTGTTTATAAATTATTACTTTTAAATAAGTTTTCTTATGAAAGTATAGTTTTCTTGTTTATCTACACTATTTTAGTTCAGTTTATACATCATTATTTTAAGTATAAAACTTTTTCTAATCCATTAAAGATTTTAAATTCTATTTCATCTTTTATATTTATTATTTACTATTTATTATTTCCATTTGTTTTTGTTTTAAACCTTTTGTTTAATTTTACAAAAATAAAACTAGAAAGTGAAAATGATTTAATAGCAAGTTCTGAAAGTTTGAAGGAAATTGTTCAAAATAGCACTGCGGCTGGTGAACTTGATATGCAGGAGAATATTATAATTCAAAGCGCTTTAGGTTTTAATAATACTATCTGCTCTGAGGTGATGACCCCAAGGAATGATATTGTTTTTATAAAAGAGACAGCTAGTTTTAGTGAGTTATTAGAGTTAATAGAAAAAAATGGAGTTTCTAGAATACCAGTCTGTAATAACGAACTAGATAATATTATTGGAGTGATAATTGCTAAAGATTTATTAAACTTTAATGATGAAAATTTTAATATTAATAAAGTTTTAAGGCCTGTTCTTAAAGTAAGATGCTCAGATAACATAACTAAAGTTTTATTTCGTTTTAGAAGTACTGCTAATCAATTAGCAATAGTTACCGATGAACACGGTGGGGTTGATGGTGTAGTTAGCTTAGAAGACATTCTAGAAGAAGTCTTTGGCGAGATATTTGATGAATATGATGAGCCTAAAGATGATGAAATGGTTAGGCAGGAAAAAAATGGAGATTTAATCTTTGATGCTTCAATCGATATTCCTAGCGTTAATAAGCTTATTGATTCAGGAATTCCTGATGGGGAATATGACACGCTAGCTGGTTTTATAATTCATAAAATAGGTAAGTTTCCTAATATTAATGAAATAATTAATTTTAATAATTTAAAGTTTGTAGTTTTAGGTATCATTGATAACCGTATAACTGAAATTAAAGTAGAAAAACCAGCTGATGCAGTTTAGCTAGTTTTAAAATTGTTATTAATATATTTTTTAATTTCAGTAAAATTTAATTCATCAAGAGCTAAATCAGAATGTCTATTCCCAATCTGAGCTAGTGCATTTGCATTAGAAAAGTTTAGGTATTTAAATTTTCTTCTTGGCCATTTTTTTTCAAAATAATTTATAGAATTTGGATAATGCGCTAAATCAAAAGTTCTAAAGTTATATACTTCTACTAATTTTTCAAGTGCAACTTGTCTTGAGGGGGTTTTATCCATATTATTTGGAATGCAGATACATTTGTATTTTTTAATTGTTTTTAAAACTTCTCCAAAATCTTTTTCTATTACATAATTTTCATTAAATGCAGCTGAGGCTGGGATTTCTAGTTCTTTTAAAAATTCTTCAATTTTTTCTGCAGAAGTATTTTCTCGAAATAAACAGCTAATTAAAACTTGATCACATAGTCCAATTTTACATCTAAGCATTAATCCTGGAATAATTAATATATTTCTATCATTCCCAGCTGATATTAAACGATCAATATCTGGACACGTATAATAATCTGTAACAGAGATAGCATCTATTTCTTTAATTTTTGCTAAGTTTATTATAGCAGGTATATTATCAACTCCAGTTAAATCTATATAGCTTAAGCTGTTAGGTGTATGAATATTAAGATCAAACCTGAAAGTATTGTCTTTTTTAATTTTCTTAACTCTTGGCATTTTTTATCCTTTATTACCTTTACATCTGTTTTGATGTAGATTTAGGGCAAAAAGTTTCAAATTAAGAATTATTTAATTATAAATACCCCAGAGCATTTAGAGATTAACTTATTATTTTCATTATATATATTTGATTCTAGTCTATGAACAGATCTTCCTATCTTGATAGGAGTAGTTTTAGCAATTAAAATCCCAGAACTTGTTGAACTTAGATGAGAGCCGTAAAATTCTGCTCCAAAACTTTGTTGCCCTTCATTTATATTAACACTTGAAGCAATTGACATAATATTTTCAGCTATTGATAAATAGACTCCGCCGTGAGTAATTCCAAAAGGTTGCAGGTGATGTTCTTTAATCTCAAGAGTTGATTCAACGCTGTCTTTAGTTATCTTTGTAATTAAGAGGCCTAAATGTTTACTGAAATCATTTTTTTCTTCTCTTATTTTAACTTTATCTTTTATAGTTTCACAGATATATGTATCTTTTGTTATCATTATATTACTTTTTTTTATTATTGGTTATGATATGTTATTTTAGAATTTTAAAAAAGTAAATTATGAATATAGAATGGAAAATAGAAGAGGGATATCAAGATATAATTTTTTCTAAATATAAATCAATTGCAAAAGTTTCAATTAATAGACAAGAAGTTTTAAATGCCTTCAGGCCAGAAACGGTGAATGAAATGATAAAAGCTTTTAGAAGTGTCTATTCAGATCCAGCTATAAGATCTGTTATTTTAGCAGGTGAGGGTGATAAAGCATTTTGTTCAGGAGGAGATCAAAAAGTTAGAGGGCACAAAGGATATAAATCTAAATTTGGAGATGAGTCATTAAATGTTTTAGAGCTTCAAAGAATTATTAGAACGATGTCAAAACCTGTGATTGCAATGGTTTCAGGATATTCAATCGGAGGAGGCCACGTGCTTCATTTAGTTTGTGATTTAACTATTGCTGCTGAGAATGCGATATTTGGACAAACAGGGCCTAAAGTTGGATCTTTTGATGGTGGTTTTGGTGCTAGTTATTTAGCTGATATTGTAGGTCAAAAAAAAGCTAGAGAGATTTGGTATCTTTGTAGGCAGTATTCTGCTTTTGAAGCTGAAAAAATGGGGTTAGTTAACAAAGTGGTAAAGATGGAAGATTTAGAGACTGAAACAGTTGCTTGGTGCTTAGAGATAGCTAAAAAGTCTCCATCTGCGATTGCTTGTTTAAAAGCTAGTTTTAATGCAGGAATTGATGGGCAGGCTGGAATTCAAGAGCTCGCCGGTCAAGCTACTAGGTTGTTTTATATGTCTGAAGAAGCAAAAGAGGGAAGAAATTCTTTTGTTGAAAAGAGAGACCCGGATTTTAGTGATTTTTAGTTAAATCAGCTTTTTTTACTTTATTTAATCATTTTAGTCGATATAATGATATGTAAGGATAAAAAATAGGGCATAAATGGATATTGAAAGAGAATTTTTTGAGTTAAATGAAGGTATTAGTTATTTAATACTTGGGCCAAGGGGAACTGGAAAATCAACATATTTAAAAAATAATATTAAAAATTCATTAATTATTAATTTATTAGAGCCTGACACTTTGAGGTCTTTTTTAGCTAAGCCTGAGAGATTATATGAAGTTGTTAATTCAAGTGATAAAAATAATATTATTATTGATGAAATTCAAAAATGTCCTGAGTTGTTAAATGTAGTTCATGATTTAATAGAAAAAAATAAAAAGAAAGTTTTCATTTTAACTGGGTCAAGTGCAAGAAAATTAAAAAAAACAAGCAGTAATTTATTGGCTGGTAGAGCAATATTTAAGAAGTTTCACCCTTTTATTGCATCAGAATTAAAAGATGATTTTAATTTAGAGTTAGCTTTAGAGGTTGGATTATTGCCGATTGTTTATAATAGTAAAGATAAGCTAAATTCTTTAAAAACCTATCTTGAGCTTTACATTAAAGAAGAAGTTAAAGAAGAGGGTTTAGTTAGAAATGCCGGAGATTTTTACAGGGCATTGGAAGTTTTTTCTTTCTCTCATGCAGAACAAATTAATATAAGTAATATTGCGACAGAAGTGGAAGTTGGAAGAAAATCAATTGAATCTTACTTATCAATTTTAGAAGATTTATTAATCTCTTTTAGGGTTCCTGTTTTTAGTAAGAGGATTAAAAAAAAGGTTGTTAAGCAAGCAAAATTTTATTTTTTTGATGCAGGGGTTTTTAATTATTTAAAACCAGGTGGAGTATTAGAGCAGCACTCAAATCCAATAGGAGCGGCTCTTGAGGGTTTAGTAGCTCAACATTTAAGGGCTTGGATTGATTATACTGATAATCAAGATAGTTTATATTTTTGGAGGACTAAATCTGGAACTGAGGTTGATTTTATTGTTTATGGGAACTCAGGTTTTTATGCGATAGAGGTTAAAAATTCTAAGAATATAAGAAGGTCTGATTTAAAATCTTTAAAAAGTTTTATTGATGATTATCCCGAGGCTAAGCCTATAATTTTATATCGAGGCAAAGAAGTATTAAAAATTGATCAAATTGATTGTATTCCAGTTGATCAATTTTTAATAAATTTAATTCCTAAAAAAGAAATAAATACTTAAATATTTTAAGGAACGTAAACATTAATCATAGCTTGGTTACTTGGATTATATGTTGGCGAAAATGATGAAACATCTCCAGCTCCACAATTTGCAAGAGTTCCAGCAGAAACAACTCCCGCTTGAGTCCAAACCCCAGCTCTTTGAACTAAGATTGGTCCACCAGAGTCCCCATTACAAGTGTTTGATCCATTGCCTGTAAAAAATGACCAAATATGGTCTGTATCTGCTTCATATATAAACATATATCCAGCTCTTAAAGTTCCGCTATTTCCATTTTGATCCAAACCATAGCCTGAAACAATTGAAAGCTCGCCAGGAGTGATATCATTTGTTGCTAAAATTGGGAAATTTTGATTAATCGTTGCTACTGGAATTTTTACTAAACCAAAGTCAAATTCAGTTTTAAATCCAAAGTTATAGTTAGGGTTGTAAGTAACAAAGTTTGCAGTATAAACACCAAATGATGTATGAACTTTTACTAGAGATGTTCCATCAAGACAGTGGGCTGCTGTTGTTAATGTATCAGGACTTACAAAACTTGCTGAGCAACTTGAAGTACTTCCGTTTGGATAGGTCATTTCTAATAATGCAACAGGGCCATCTCCTGGGTTACAATCAGCACCTGTAATAATTGGTGCGAGTGGATTTGTAGAGTCTGCAGCAATTGAACAAGATGCTGAAGCTGGAGGGATGATTTGTGGGTTATTTAAAATAAAAGTCCCACGTTTACATTGTCTTAGCCCTTGATAAATAGCTTTAGTTCTATTTATTTTATTTTGATTTGAATTTAAGCGTGAGCTGCTTGCATTGATTGAAATTAAATATGCTTTATTATCTTTTAATCTGTTTAATCTATTTCTTTTTCTTCTAATGGGAGTAGTAAAACCTACAGAGATAGTTGAGTTGTTTCTTGTGATCCTTAGAAGATAGCTATTTGTCTGGTCTTCAAAGCAGATATAATTACTTGTTGCTATTGGAACGCTTGTTTGAGAAAATAAAGTGCTTGAGCAAAGTACTAAAAACAATGATAATATAAATTTCATATAATCCTTTAAAAAACTATATGATTTATACTATATTTTTTATTTTAAACCTAATATATGAACGATTTTAATAACAGTTTTTTAAAAAATGGTAACTTTGACCAATGTTTTATAAATGATGTTAAGTATCTAGAAATTAATAATATTTTTTATAGTTATCATCAAGAATTTGATAAAAAAGGAATTAAATTTGATGAAAGGGTAATTATTTTTTCAGATTTGAGTAAAGATTTTATGCTTTTGTACTTATCACTACTTTCTTTTGGTTGTGTTGTTTCGGTCATAAATTCTGAGATTAAAAAAAATGAGTTTTTAAAAATTAAAAAAATATTTAAACCTGATTATATTTTAGATTTAGAAGACTTTAAAAATATAGAAATTTTAAAAAACTTAAAATATAAACTTCCTGTTTTTAACTTTAATAAAGAATCTATTGTCGTATTTACATCAGGATCAACAGGAACTCCTAAAGGAGTTGTTCATAGTTTAAATTCTTGTTTAGAAAGTGTAAAAAAGTTTGATAGATATTTTAACCTAAATAAGCAGAATAACTATTTATTAAGTGTTCCTGTTTATTCAATTGCTGGGATTGCTATTATTTTTAGGTGTTTATTTTCCGGGCTTGAATTGATTATCCCAAAATCTGTTAAAAATGAATTTTTAGAAAAAGAAATTAGAACAAAGAAAATTAATTGTATCTCTCTTGTTCCAAATCAGCTTAGTTATTTATTAAATAAAAATATTGATATTAATTTATTTAAGATAATTTTAATTGGAGGAGCGGCAATAGGTAATGATTTAAAAGAAAAGCTATTATTAAGACAAAATCATAATAATTTATTTTTCTCTTATGGTTCTTCAGAATTTTTTGCAACTATTGCAGTAAGTACTAATATTGAAAATACTTTTACAGCTGGAGATTTTTTAGATGGAATAGGATTTAAAATAAAAGATAAAGTTCTTTATTTAAAATCAAGTTCACAATTTATAAAATATTTAGGAAGGAAAAAAGAAACTGATTTTTTTAATACAAATGATTTAGCATTAATTGATAATAATAAACTAACAATTCTTGGCAGGTCTAGTTTGTTGATAAATTCATATGGGCTAAAGATCTCTCCATTTGAGATTGAAGAAGTTGTTAATGATTATAAAGGAGTTTCTGAATCTGTTGTAGTAAAAAGAGTAGATAATGATTTAAATGAATATCCACATCTTTTTATTGTGAAAAATATAGAGTTTGATTTAAATGATTTTAATATTTATTTAAAAGATAATCTTCAAAAAGAAAAGATTCCAAAATCTGTTAGTTTTTTAAAGAAAATTCCTAAGTTGAGTATAGGAAAAATTGATTATCAGAGATTAAGTTTATGAAAAAATATAAATAATTTTTTAATCAGTAAGATTATTTTGAGTATTTAATAAATCAAAAAATAAGCCTTGATTTTTAATTAAATTAATAACTCTTCCATCTTCAACTATTTTTCCATTTTCAAAATATAAAATTCTTGTATCTTCTCTAAACGTATTTAAGCGATGAGAAATCATTATTGATAATTTGTCTTTTCTTACTTCACGTAACTCTGATATGAATTTATTTTCTGTAATAGGATCAAAATTTGCAGTAGGTTCATCTAGAATTAATATTTTTTTATTTCCTACCAAAGCTCTGGCTATAGAGATTTTTTTATGTTCCCCTCCAGAAAAATCTCTTCCTCTTTTCTTGTCAGATTCTGAACCAATAACACTATCCAAATCAAATTGATGAATATCAGAGAAGGATAAAACTTTGTTTAACTGCTCAAACGATAAGTTTTTCTTTGGGTTTATATTTGAACCAAGCAAAATTGCATCTTTTACTGGTAATGAATAATCAATTTCATCATTCTGTGGAGAGTATCCAGTAATAGAGTACCAACCTTGTTCTGGTATTTCATCTTTAGAAAAAACTTCATCTCCAATTGTAATAATAATTTGTCCCGAGCTTATATTATTGAATCCAAGTAAGGTTTCAATAAAAGTAGTTTTACCAGATCCAATTAACCCAACAACTCCGATAAATTCATCTTTTTTAATTTTCAAATATTCAATTTCTAATATACGTTTTTTTAGTTTAATCTTATCAACAGTTTCGGTAACATCTACAATTACATCTTTAAATTCAATTGAAACAGGGTTAGAGTTAATTTTTTCTACAAAAGTATCTATTTCTTTTTGAGTAAATTTTTTTTCATCTAATTTCTCTCCTAAAGAAAATATAGTATTCACAATCTTAGAAGATTCGGCTGCGTTACCATAGTTTTTAATTAAGTTGCTGGCAGCAGAATTAAAAGCTTTGATTGTTAAAATTAAACCAAAAATATTTCCTTTATCTAGCTGAAGTACGTTTAAAATATTTATATTATAAGAGCATCTAATTGTAATCCAAGTTGAAAAAGTTGCTAATAAGGCAGTAGTTACTAAAATAGATTTAGAGTCAATCTTGTATTTAGAATCAGTATTGTCATTTAGTATATCATTTAATTTATTAGTATGTTTATTATAAGAATCTTTAATAATATTAGAGTTCCCTGTGGCTCTTATTTTTAAAACTTCAGAAATTTTAGTTAATACATATTTTAAGGGATATGATTTATCATATATTGAATTAATTTCTTCATCTAAATTATTTTCATTTTTAACTTTTTCATTTTCATTTTTTTTAATAAAGAAATAAGCAACTGCAGCAGATCCAATGGCGATAAATGGATCTATAAGTGCAATATAACAAGTTGTAAAAGTAAGTGAAATAGAACTTTGCTTTAATTGATAATAAGAAATCGCAAATTTATTAAATTTCCCCAAAGAGTTTTTAGCTAAATTTATCTCTGAGCTAGTTAACTCTTTAATTATTTTTGATACAGGTGTTTTATCTATTTTCTCAACAAAGTGTTGAGAACCTTTTAGGTCGGATAAGTTACTTATCTTGTCATTTAGAGACTTTGATTTTGATACAACTGAATCGTTTAGATGAAATATTCCCACCAGCAGGGCTAAACCGATGATTAAATGACCTTGGTTATTCGAGTTTGTTAAATTCGCTGCTGCTCCAAAGATAACAGGCTGAGCGACTGCTAAGGCAGAAGTTATAAGAATAGTTATATTCATTTTCGAATGGATTTCAGAGTGTTTTTCTTTTAAGAACTTTCCCATTTGTTTTTTTGTTATCTGGGTTCTTTTTGAGATTTCTTTTTTTGAAAGATTTTTAAGTGTAGATGGAATAGTCAGTTTATTAAGAATAGCAGTTCTTTCAATAATAATAGGATCAAATGTTTCTGAAGTATTTGGCTTTGCTGTAAGAGGCTCTGTTGATTCTAGCTCAGTATTTTGAGGTTGGTCGAGAGTCTCATCATTGGTTATTTCAATTTTTTGTGTATCTGCGCTCATATCTATCTTTATTAAGATATGAATAGATATTTATTTAGTTAACAATAATTATTTTAATATGCTGTAAATATTAAAGAATTTTTTTATATCAAAATCTCTTCCACTTTATTCTTTAATACTTAAAAATAATTAATGTTTTCATATATTTTATCCGATTTAATACTTACGTAGGTTTGTTATGGAATTAAAAGATTTTTTAAAAACAATTAATTTAAAATTATTAATATCATTTATATTATTGATTATATTTATTGGAGTCCCGGCCAAAGATTTTAACTATTGTACTGGGGATAATAATTGTATAGTTTTAGAAAATAATATTGGTGAAATAGGAAAAGATTTTTGTAAGCCAGGATTGGTTCCATATAATAAATCAGAAGACTTGTTTTGTTTATCTTCAAATAACATTTGTGAAATTGTTAATTGTCTTGACTATGGTAATACTGATATTTCCTTAGAATCATATTCTTACACTAGGGATGAGAATTATGATATTTTATTGGATATTGTCGGATCTTCAACTAACTATGATTATTATTATATTGAGGGACAAACTCTTAAAAATCCAACTCCAATTAGTTTTCCTTTAGTATCAAGAGGAACTAAAATGTTGTTACCTGGAGATATTAAAATTATAGTTGTTTATTTTATTAATTATAGTGGTGTTATTACAGACGAATTTGAAGTTGTTTTAGGAAAAGATGAATGTGAATTTAGTAATGATTGTTTGCCAGATGAATATTGCCAAGAAACTAAATGTGTAACAGAGTCAAAACCTGAATATGAATATCAAACTAGTGTCTTGGGTTTTAGTACAGGTTTTGGATTAAAATATGACTTGAAATGCAAAGATACTTTGTGTCAAGCTATAAATATAGCCTTAGATTATAAACTATCTTGCGGAATAAATCAGTGTGGCATTACCTCATCTGAGTCAAATTTAATTTTTGAAGAGTTTGTTAAAAATTTTATTCTTGGATTAAGTGCAGATAGACTATTAAGGTCTGATGGGACACTTGTAGACTTGAAAAACTTAAGCGGCTCAAACGATGTTAAGGATCCTTCAGATACTCTAGAAGAAAACGAGGACGATGATACAACTAAGAGAAATTATGATATTGTTTTATCAGACAGTGATATTAGTGTCGGTGTTACAGGTAATGTAACCCCAAGCCCAACCCCAAGCCCAACTCCAGATCCAAATGAGTATCATACAGAATTAATTTTTGATGATCCTAAAGTAGAAAATGGAAAAATATATTTATTATATGCATCTAGTGAAGAAATTCCACCAGAGAGTAGTATCTTATTTACTAAAGGTAAGAAATTATCAGATGGAAAGGGATTAATTGAAGAGGAATTTGAGGTTATAAATAACGAAGTTTTTAATTCAGTTACTCCAAATGAATATTGGAAAATATATAAAAAAGAGGGCTTTGGTTTTATCTTGAAAGGTGATTGGTATTATTGGATACAAGAAATAGAATATAAAGATATTAACTGTGGATTATTCTTATCTAACTCTGAAATAGAAGCAGAGATAGTAAATGAAAATCAGAAAGTATTTAAAATGTCACATAAAAACTATGATTTTGATTTATCAATTGATTATGAGGATCAATATTCAAGACACGAAAAATTTTATAATAAAGACCCGAGAAAGTTTTATAAGAAACCATCGTTTTTAGATGATTTTTCTGTGAAGCTAAAAATTAAACCAGAATGTGATTTTTCTTCACTAACTTCTGAAGTTGATATATTACCTGAAGGCGAAAAGAGCGAATTAATTAAGCCGTATAAGTTTGATAGGGAAACATTTGAACAAGATCAATCAAAGGTAAGTAGATTTAAATTAATAGAAGGTCAAAATAATAATAAATATAAAACTCTTATTGAGAATAAGTATTATAACTATAGTATGTATTTTAAAAAAGACTATGAAAAGACTGAAGATCCATATGGTGTAAAAAATATGAATATCGATTATTTTTCTAAAAATCATCTTGAAAAAGATATTTTTTATAAATTTTATAAAGAAAATACTAATGAAAACTTTGGAGATAAAAATGAATTTGAGCCATCAATTAATATATTAATTGATAGAGAAGATTCTTTAGATAGGAAGTATTATACATATTCCTCAAATAAACAATACTCCACAAAGAAATTTGAAGGCACTAAATTATCATTATGTCATATAATAGATGGAAGTAAAAATTTAATAAATCCACAAGTTCTAAATTTTAGAACTAATGTTAAGCAATTTGAGAGTGGAGAGTTTGATGGCAGTTTTATTAATACAAACAGGAGTAAAGGTGATTATGCGTTTGCTCTTCCTTTCTATACTCATCTATACCTCTCAATTAATAAAGAAAATTCATATAAGTTTATAAAAGAAAAATTTATATCAAATTTAAATATCACTTATGATTTATTAAGTTATAAAATTAGTACACCGCTTGATACTAATTTAAGAAAGTCAAATAGTAAAATTTATTCAAGATGCGGCTTAAATAAAAAGAAAAAATATCCAGTTATTTTACTTGATAGAGCTGACTCTGTGACAGCTGGGGGGGCTATTGCTTATAATATGTTACAAGATAACACAATTGTTATTAATAATACTTCAAATAGTCAAACATTATATCATGAAATAGGACATACTTATTACTTGTCTGATGAATATGAACATTTTGATAAGAAGAATATGATTAGCTCTCTTCATAAATACTACAAGCTTCCTAATAATGATTTTTTTAACAATTTTTTAATTAATAGATTTAAAGGAGATAGTAACTGTCAACATAGATATAAAGAGACTAATTATTCTATCGATAACAGCTTAAAGTTTCCAGATGTAAATGAAGGGTGTTATTACGTTGAGGATTCTTTTAAATATTCTACTGGTTCCTTAATGAATAATTCTGATCATTTAGATGAATCTTGGTATTTTAATCTTCCAAGCTGTATGGTGTTATTGAAAAATTTAGATAAAAAAAAGGATGATGATAAGTTTAGTTTTATTAAAAGTAATTCATATTATAAAAAAATATGTTGTAGCTATAAAGATAACGGAGTTCTTGTCAATTCAGGAGATTGTTCATGAGAGTATTTAAAATATTAATATTAATTTTGTTAAGTCAAAATCTATTTGCTCAAAATAGTTGTTATTTAAACTTAATTCTTGATATCAAAGAGAAAAAAATACTAAGCGCAGACCTAGATAAATCTAAATACTATTCTTCACTTTCATCTTTATCAATAAATAACAAAATTAAAGATTCAACAGCAAATTCTTTATTTAAGAAATTTAAGAAATCAAAATTAAAATTCTTTACATTAAAGTATGCCAAAAATAAAGATTTAATATTTTCTACGCACTTAGGGGATATTAACGATCATTCTAAACAGTACTTAAAGCCCGGCCATCCTGCTTTAGATCAGACTCAGTTTGCTTTTTCTGTTCCCTATAAAAAAAATAATTTTAAATTAAGAATTAAATTAAATGATGGATCTAAAAAAGTATTTAAAATTAAAAGTATGCTTGATAAGGAAAAGATTTCTTATTGTAATAAGTTAAGTAAAATAAAATGTAAAAATTATCAGTGTATCAGTTCTGATCATATTGTTTCAAGAAATAATCCAAAAGTTTATTTTAATCTTAATGATAATGATAAAAAAATAAGATTTAAAAACCCAAAAATAATTGATAATGAAGTATGTGGGTGTTTTCGTACAAGAAATCCAGGCTTTATAAATGATATAAAATTAACAAATATTAAAGAAGATTCTAGTGGAGAGAAATACCTAGATATGTCTTTTAAAGTCATAGGTTCAGAATTTAGTTTTCAGTCCTTTTCTTCTTATACATATAGTTCTACTACAGAACAAGAATCTAAAATCACTGAAAAACAATTGATTGTAGATAGCACTCAAGATACTTATAAGGTTGAAATAACCGATCCGTCGCACGATATGTTCAAGATAGTCTTATATGATGAGAATAATAATTATCATTATTTTGGGCCATATTCGATTAAATAGTTAAAAACTTAACTAAATAAAAACAAATCATTAACAAAAAGTTTAGCTTAAATAAACTGTGAAATACTTTTGGCTCCGTAGCTTTTAAAACTTTATAATTTAAAAATAATACAAAAAATAAATATATAAAAATTAAATAATTCATTTCTAAATTAAAAATAAAAGGGAGTATAGTTGCTATCAAATATTCAATTTTCCCAAATCTCAAACCAAATCTAACTACAGCTGTTTTTTTGCAAGCAAGCCTATCTTCATTAAAATCTCTTAAATTATTTAAAGTCAAAATACTTATTGGAATAATACCAAAACTTAGAGAGTCAAAAAGTAGAGCTAAGTTAAAAGGAATATTTAAAATAATGCTTGAGCCATAAAATAAAACTGGGCCAAAAAAAAGAAATACAAAAAACTCAGATATCCCAAGATAAGATAACGAAAGTTTAGAACCTGTATATAAATATGCAAATAAAATACTTACTAAACCAATAAGTAAAATAATTAAATTACCTTTTATAACTAAATATAAGCCTGAAAAAATAATAATAGTTAATAAACTAAAAATAACTTTTTTAATAAAGCTTAGATTATATTCAGGGATTTTTTTAAATGAAGATTGTTTATTTCCTTTTTTTATATCATAAAAAGTATTAATAACATTTGATAAAGCTTGCACGCTACAAGCAGAAATTAAAAGAATTAAAGATGTTAATAAATTAAAGTCTGAATTTAATTTAGCTGAGTAAATAATCAAATATAGAATTGGAAAAAAACTAACAATTAACGTTTTTAATCTTAAAATAGAAATAATATTCATATTTAAAATATTAATTTAAATATTTCTAAAATAAAATAGACTTTGAATTAAGAAAAATATAAGATAATTCTTAATAATTTAGGTATAAATTGAATAACTTTACGCACTTACATTTACATAGCCAATACAGTCTTCTTGATGGGGCAAACCATGTAGGAAAAGTTATCAAAAAAGCTTCAAAATTAAGTATGTCTGCTTTGGCTCTTACTGATCACGGCAATATGTTTGGAGCAATGGAATTTTTTGAAAAATGCAAAAAAGAGGGAATTAAACCAATTATTGGTTGTGAGTTATATATCAACCCAAAATCAAGGCATGAAAGGCTTACTGTTCAAAATGGAGGAGCAGGGACTTTTCATTTAACAGTTTTGGTAAATAACAAAATAGGATATCACAATCTTTGCCGTTTAGTGAGTTTATCTTATACAGAAGGTTTCTATTTTAAACCTAGAATTGATCACGAAATCTTAGAAATGTATTCAGAAGGCTTAACAGTTTTAAGCGGATGTATGAGTAGTGAAGTATCAAGATTAATCTTAGCTAATAAATATGAAGAAGCTAAACAACGAGTAGTGTTTTATCAAAGGGTTTTTAAAGAAAATTATTTTCTAGAAGTTCAGCCTCATAAAACTCCTGAACAAATTAAAATCAATAATACGCTATTACAATTTTCTAAAGAACTTGGAATAGGGCTCACTGCTACAAATGATTGTCATTATTTGGATTCTGATGATGGATATGCGCAAGAAGTATTAATGTGTATTTCTACTGCTAAAAATATTAATGACCCAACAAGAATTAAACATCACGAAAATGTTAAACTTCACTTAAAAACTAGACAAGAATTAGAAGAAGAGTTTAATGATAAAAATTATATTGAAGCTTTGGATAACAGTAATTTAATAGCTGATAATTGCAATTTTGAATTTGATACTTCAAAAATATATATGCCTCTTTTTGAACCTGAAGATAATTTAACTCTTGATGAGTATTTTTGTAAGTTATCAAAAGACGGTTTAAAAAAAAGATTAGATGCAATAAGAGAGAAAAGACTAATACCTGGTAAAGAATTAAAAGAATATGAAGACAGATTAGAATTTGAGTTAAATCTTTTAGTTGATATGGGGTTTTCTGGTTATTTTTTAGTTGTTGCAGATTTCATAAACTGGGCAAAAGAAAATGGCATCCCTGTTGGTCCTGGAAGAGGAAGTGCTGCAGGTTCTTTAGTATCTTATGCATTAAAAATTATTAATATCGATCCAATAGAGCATAAATTATTATTTGAGAGATTTTTAAATCCTGAAAGAAAATCAATGCCAGATATTGATATCGATTTTTGTATTAACGGAAGAGACAGGGTAATAGATTACGTTAAACAAAAATATGGTGAGGATAAAGTTGGACAAATTATTACCTTTGGAACTTTAAAAGCTAAAGCTGTGATTAAAGATGTTGGAAGAGTGTTAGGAATGAGTTATGCAGAAACAGATAGGATAGCGCAACTAATACCAGCACCAAGACAAGGATTTGATTTTGATTTAACTGCTGCTATTAAAATGGAAAGCAAGTTAGAAGCATTTTCTAAAGGGGAAGGGAAAGATTTTATAAATTTAGCTAAAAAATTAGAAGGCTTAACAAGACATACCTCAACTCACGCTGCCGGAGTTGTAATTGGTGACCGTCCTCTTTTGGAACTCGTTCCATTAATGAAAGATAAAGATGATAACATTGTTACGCAGTATTCTGGTAAGTATATAGAAAAAGCGGGTTTAATTAAATTTGATTTTCTAGGTCTAAAAAACTTATCAACTATTCAAACTGCTATTGAATTAATCAAGCTAAATAGAGGAATTGATATTAATATTGATGATATTCCTATTGATGATAAGAAGACATATCAAACTTTATGTGATGGAAATACAACAGGAATTTTTCAATTAGAGTCAAGTGGTATCACTGATATGACAATGAAGCTTAAGCCTGAAAAATTTGTTGATATTGTTGCAACTATTGCTCTGTATAGGCCAGGTCCACTTGATGCCGGAACAGTTGATGATTATATTAATCGAAAGCACGGAAGAGAAAAAGTTAAGTACACCCATTCTTTAATGGAAGATACCTTAAAAGATACTTATGGAATTATGGTATTTCAAGAACAGATTATGGAACTTGCTAGAGTTCTTTCTGGGTATTCTTTAGGTGAAGCTGATTTATTAAGAAGAGCAATGGGTAAAAAAGTACCTGCTGAGATGGCTGCTCAAAGAAAAAGGTTCTTAGAAGGCACAAAGAAAAGTAAAATTCCTGACAATAAAGCAAATAAAATCTTTGATACAATGGAAACTTTTGCAAGGTATGGTTTTAATAGAAGTCATGCTGCTGCATATGCAATGATTACATATCAGACAGCATACCTTAGAACTCATTTTCCAACTGAATTTTTAGCAGCACTTTTAAGCCACGATCTAAATGATACTGATAAAGTTTTTAAATTTATTTCTGAGGCTAAAAAAAGTAATATAACTATAAAACCTCCTTGTGTTAATAAAAGTATCGGAAGTTTTTCAGTTAATGGTGATACTATAAATTACGGACTAGTTGCTATTAAGGGGATTGGAGAAAAAGCTATCTTAGGACTTGTTGAGGAGAGAAGAAATGCTGGAGATTATAAAAGCTTTGAAGATTTCTGTTTAAGAGTAGATTATAAATTTTTAAATAAAAAATTGTTAGAAAATTTAATTAAAGCTGGGGCATTTGATTCAATAAATAATAATAGAAGACAGTTGTTTGAAAATTATGAACATATTTCTAAAATCGCTGCTAAAAGACAGAAGCAAAAAGATAGTTCTCAAATTTCTCTTTTTTCTAATAGTTCTGTTGTTAATAAATTTCCAGAAATGTCTAAAACACCGATGTGGAGTGAGAACCAGATGCTTACTATGGAAAAAGAGTCTTTAGGATTTTATGTTTCAGGTCATCCGATAACAGAATATAAGGAATTTTTAGTTAAGAAAAACTCTAAAGATATTTTAGAAGCAAAACAAATGCAAAATAAATCTGAAGTAAAAATAGGTGGAGTTGTAACAGGTTTAAAACTAAGAAATACTAAAAAAGGAGATAGATATGCATCTTTTATCTTCGAAGATGATACAGGGGTAATAGAGGCTTTAGTCTGGCCAGATTCATATCTAAAAGTTTCTCATTTATTAGAAACTAATGAGGTTCTTTTAGCCGAGGGAAAACTTGACATTACTGACCAAAGGGCAGCATTTATAATTTCTGGGATTACTGCTTTAGCAGAAAATAAGAATTCTAGAGTCTCTTTTGGACTGATTGATTTTGAAGCAGAAGAAGTTACTGACTCTCAATTAGAATTGTTAAAACAAATTTTTGAGCAGCATCCTGGAAGTACTCCTGTAAAGATTAAATTAAAACTAGAAGCAAAAGAGGTGATTATCAATTTAAAAGACCAATATAATAATGAGGTAATGGTTATCCCTTCAGAGGATTTAAAAGATCAAGTAAGCCAGGTTTTTGGAAAATCGGTATTAAATTTCATCTAATTATATTGCTAAACATTTCCTTTTTGATATAAGAGAATCTAATTATTTAGTAAGTAAGATGCAGCAATTATTAGAAGCTAACAAAAGCAGTGAGTCACAAGCTTTAGCTCGTTTATTAGAAGAGTTTTCATTTTTAAAATTTTATAATATGGGAAATATCAATGAAAATTTAAGAGTTCTTAATACAAGATTTGAAGGATTAATAAATCATCAGATTTATAATAAAGATATAGAAGAATTTCCAAGCTTATTTGATGAAAATGATGTTTTAATAGTTTTTGATGAACAGGATTTTTACAAATATATTACAGCTGAAAATAAAGCAACCGCAGTATTATTTACCAATAATCTAAATCAAAGGGTAGAAATTTATGGCAATAATCTTAAAATAAAAGCTGTAAATGCTGCAAGTAATTTAGAATTCTTTTTTGATTCATTAAAGCAAATACTTATAAATAGGAGTCCGGTATCATTTTTATAGTTAAATAGCTGTTAATTTTATATTTTTTATACTAAATTTAATTAAAATATAAAAAAATATAATGAACAATAAAAATTTAAATTTACTTCCTCCAATCTGGGTTATCATTTTAATTATCAGCTCACTAGGAATTTGGCTTTTAATTGAACTAAAAGAAATAGTTACTTTACTAATAATTGGTGGAGTTATTTCATATCTTTTTGAGCCTGCTTTAAAGAAGTTAGAGTCTTATAAAATTCCAAGAGCTCTCGGGATAGTTTTATTATCAATCTCATTATTACTACTTTTTACTATTTTAGTTATGACAGCTTTTCCTGTTATAAAAACTGAATATCTAGATTTAAAAGACAATTATCCAGATTATATTTTAACAGCAAAAGAAAGATTAATTCCTTTAATACAAAGATATCAGAACTATTTACCTGAACAATTTATTGATTCTCCTTTTAAGTATTTAGAAGAATATACAGGAGTGATATTTGAAAATTTAGGCTCAGGATTATTAAAAGCGTTGCTTGGTGGGTATTCAGTAACTTTAACAATAATAAATTTAGCATTACTACCTTTTATTGTTTTTTATATCTCTGTAGATTTTCCATTAATAAAAAATAAATTTAAACATTTATTTCCATATCATCTTAGAGATGAAGTGGAGCAAATTTTAAGCGAGATTAATTTTTATATATCCTCATTTGTTAGAGGACAGTTTGTTATAGCAAGTATTTTATTTGTTTTATATTTAATTGGCTTAAAGATAGTTGATATTCAGCTTTGGTTCTTAATTGCTTTTATCTCTGGATTTGGAAATATGATTCCATATTTTGGGTTTTTTGTCGGAATAGTTTTAGCTTCTATTATGTCTTTAGTTACTTTTGGAACTTGGAGTAGTTTATTCCAAATCTGGGCGGTTTATGCGATCGTTCAGTTTTTAGAGGGTACTTTTATAAGTCCAAAAGTTTTAGGAAATAAAATTGGCATATCTCCTTTAATTATTATATTATCAATTATTGCTGGTGGGACTCTTTTTGGCCTCTTAGGTATATTTTTAGCAGTTCCTATGGCAGCAGCTTTAAAAGTAATTTTTAAATATTTTTTAATTTGGTTAAATAGGAATTTTAGTAATGTCTAAAATAGATAGAAGATTAACAGATTGGGAAAGAAAGATTAAGCATAACCTTTTACCTAAAGATAAACAATCAGTTGTTGTTAGAGCACTTCAAAAAACTAATTCAACAATGGCAGCAGCTAGAGTTTTAGCTGAAAATTTATCATCAGAGGAGTATGGGGTAGTTATCGCTCAAGAACAAACTAATGGTAGAGGAAGACAAGGAAGAACTTGGTCTGAGTCTGATCAAGCTTTGTATTATACTTTAATTTTTGATTTAGGAAAAAAAATTGATCTTACAGGTTTTTCTTTAGTTGTTGGTTTAGCCACAGTAGATGTTTTAAGTAGCTATAATGCCGAGGTTTATTTAAAATGGCCAAATGATGTTGTTGATAAAGATAAAAGAAAATTATCAGGTGTATTAATTGAAAAAGATAATAATAATTTAGTTGTAGGAATAGGTGTAAATTTATTATCCACTCCCCAAGAAGTTCCGATGGCAGTTTCAGTTTATGATTTAATTAACTCTGAAGTTCATCCAAGCGAGTTTGCGGGTAAGCTAACAAGTAGTTTAATTAGGTACTGGGAAGAATATAAAAAATACGGATTTTCTTATTTTAGGCAAGATTGGTTAAATACAGCATATAGATATTCTGAGGACATTGAGATTAGTACTGTGAAGGGAGTCATAAAAGGTAAATTTTATGATATCTCAGATGTTGGTGAGTTAATAATTGATACTGGTGTTAATAAAGAATCTGTAATGTCTGGGCATATTGGAACTGTAGAAAAATAGCGGGGCTGCAAAAAAAAAGTATTTGTTTAATATTAACTTTTAATATTTTTAATTAGGCTTGGTAGTTTTCTAAGTCCGACAATCATTTTTCTCCAATGTTTTACAGGAACGGCTGGAAAACCTGCATAATCACCAGGCTCTTTAATTTCTCCAATTAATGCGCTCATACCTGCAAGTCTAACATTGTCAGGGATGTTAGTATGATCAGCAACAGCAGAGCATCCTCCAAAGGTAACATTGTTTCCAATATTAGAACTTCCTCCGATTGCAACTCCTCCGCAAAATAAACAAAATTGTCCTGATTTTACATTATGACCAATTTGAACGTGATTATCTAGCTTATTGTTATTTCCAAGAACAGTATCTCCAATTGCTCCTCGATCAACACAAGAGTTAGCACCAATTTCTACATTTTCGCCAATGATAACTTTTCCTATTTGAGGAACTTTTTTAATACCTAGTTTAGAATCTGGGATATAACCAAAGCCATCAGCTCCAATAACGGAACCATTATGGATAACAGTATTATTATTAATTATTGTATCTTCTCTAATATGAGATCCAGAGTGAATTATGCAATTATCTCCAATTGAAACATTGTCATAAATACAAACAAAAGGGTGGATTATGCAATTTTTTCCAATTTTAACATTGTCAGCGATATAAGAAAAAGGAAGAACGCTTGTATCTGAATCAATGCTTACTGATTTTGAGATTTCAGATTTATCACTGATTAATTTAGGATATGTTTTTTGAGGAAGGCAGTGGTTAATAATATCAATGAAAGTTGATTGAGGAGCATCACTAATTATAAAATTTGATTTAATGTTTTCGTACAAAGCTTTAGGAGTTTTACTATCAATTATTAAAACTGAATCAGTAGGAAAATTAATGTCAAAAGTAGATTTAACTTTAGAGCTTGAAAAAGAAATATGATTACTCTTTAATTCATCATAAGGTGAAAAACCTTTTATCTCTAGATTTTGATCTCCAAGAAGAGTAAGGTTTAGCGCAGATGTTATATCAGATATGTTTTTATTTATCATAGTTTAAAAGTATTCTTAAAATAAAATTATAGCAATAATAAATAGAAATTAAGTCGGTATGTAAGCTTATTAAGCTATTAATTATCTAAAACGCAGCTAATTGGTGCGTGGTCTGAGCCGTAATACTGATCTAAAATGTTAGAATGTTTAAGTTTATTTTTTAATTTTTTATTAATAAAAATATAATCAATTCTCCAACCTAAGTTTTTTGCTCTTGAGTTTGCTCGGTAGCTCCACCAAGAAAACTTTTGAATATCTTTGTTTAGCTCTCTATATGTATCGATAAACCCAAATTCTTCTAATTTAGAAACCCAAGCTTGTTCATCCTCTAAAAAGCCAGAGTATTGTTTTTTTCTAGCTGTTTGAGGGTGATGAATGTCAATATCTTTATGACAAATGTTAACATCTCCTAGAAGTATTAAATTTTCTATTATTTTTTTAGGAAGCTTTGCTAAGTACTCATATAAGGCATCTAAAAATTTATATTTAAAATCTTGTCTAATATCTCCAGTAGTTCCAGAAGGGAAATAAATATTAAAAAAATATAAACCAGAATATTCTACTAATAAAAATCTTCCTTCACTGTCAAATTCTTTAATATTTATTTTTTTTGAAAAGGTGCTCACTTTTAAATTGTTTTTATAAAAACAAGCAACTCCTGAGTAACCTTTTTTTTCTGCAGGATTAATAATTAATTTATAATTTAAAGGAGTGGTTTGATCTTTAGTTAATTGCTCTTGCAGGACTTTAGTTTCTTGTAAAAATAAAAGATCAGGAGATTCTTTTTCTAAAAAATCAAGAAAGTTTTCTTTATTGTAAACAGCTCTTAATCCGTTTACGTTCCAGCTAACTATCTTCATTGTAAGTTAGTTTAATTAGAAATTGATAAGCAAAAAAAGATGGGAGTATGTTTCCTAGCTTAATTCTTACTTTTAAAAGTTTTTGAAATATTTTTGAATTATAAATTTTTTCAGGAAAAATAAAATTATATGGCTCAATTGAGTAATCAATCGAATCAACAGATACATTTTTAATTTCTTTTAGAAACTTTTTTAAACTTGATTTTGTATAAAACTGCAGATGAGTTTTATCTAAAATCCCTCTATCAAAATGATTAAATTTTCCTGTAAACAATAAGTAAAACCTAACGCTCCAGTGCGCAGTATTTGGAACTGAGATATATATTGAAGCTTTGTTCTTTAAATGATTTGATATAAGCGTATCAAGTATTTTTTCTGGTTGAGCAGTATGCTCAAGAACGTCCAAAAAAAAGACATGGTCAAATTTTACATTAGCCATTTCTTTTAAATTTTCTTTAATTGTTAGATATTTAAGTTCTAATTCTTCTTTAGCTTTTTCATCAATTTCAATAGCATGAATATTAATACAGTTTTGTTTTTTAAGTTCATCACTTAAAAACCCCGTTCCTGGGCCATAATCAAGGATAGTATCTTCAAAATTGATATTTTTTAAGTGAGATAAAGACCAGGAGTGAGATGATCCTGTAATCATTTTTACTTGGTATCTTTCTTTAACAGATTTCATAATTTTGTTTATATCTTAAAATATCTTTAAGTTAAAGGATTAAGGAATTAAAATTACTGATTTTTACTTTAAAACAATACTTTTAAAATTATAATAAATAGCTATAATCAACCAATGTATAATAATAATCTTCATTTTCATTTTACAGGAATAGGTGGTTCAGGAATGAGCGGGATTGCTGAAATTCTTTTAAGTTCTGGATTTAAAGTTTCAGGAAGTGATTTAAATTATAATTTAGCTTGTAAACGACTAGATTCTTTAGGGGTTAAAATATTTAAAGGTCATAGTGCCGATAATTTATCTTCAGATGTAACAATGCTTGTATATTCATCAGCTGTAAAAGAGGATAATCCTGAATACCAAGAAGCAAAACAAAGACAAATCCCAATAGTTTCAAGGGCTGAAGTATTAGCAGAGTTAATGAGATTAAAATTTGGAGTAGCAGTTGCTGGAAGTCACGGAAAAACTACAACAACATCTTTAACTGCTTTGATATTAGAAAAAGCTTTAATGGATCCAACTGTTGTAATAGGTGGTATTGTTAAATCACTTAAAACAGGTGGAAAACTTGGGTCAAGTGAGTACTTGGTTGCAGAATCTGATGAGTCAGATAGAAGTTTTTTATTACTTAAGCCAACAATTGCAGTGGTTACAAATATTGATGCAGAGCATTTAAATGCCTATTCTTCAATGAGAGATTTAGAAGATTCTTTTGAAAAGTTTTTAAAGGCAGTTCCTTTTTATGGTTTGGCAATAGTTTGTATAGATGATGTCAGGCTTCAAAGTATAGCTAAAAATTTTAAAGGCAGGCTTGTTGGGTATGGTTTTTCTGAGGATGCGGATCTTTCTGCTAGGATTATCTCTCAAGATAAGTTTAATATTACTTATGAATTAATAAAAAATAAAAAGTTTATTTCTAAAATAACTCTTCCAATACCAGGTAGGCATTTAGTTTTAAATTCTCTTGCTGCTATTGCTGTTGGTTTAGAGTTTGGAATAGAAATAGAAACTATAAAAGATGCATTAAATCAATTTCAAGGGGTTGCAAGGAGATTGGAAAATTGTGGCTTGGTAAAAGATGTCACAATCGTTAGTGACTATGCTCATCATCCTACTGAAGTAAAAGCTAGTCTAAAAGCTTTAAAAGAAGGTTTTAAAGATTCTGAAACAGAAACGCATATAATTTTTCAACCTCATAGGTATTCAAGAACAAAAGAAAGCTTTATTGATTTTATGGATTCATTTTCAAATTCTGATAATTTATATATTTCTAAAATATATTCAGCAGGTGAAAAGGAAATTGAAGGGATTACAGGTAAGAAATTGTTTTCCGCTATTGATCACTCAAAAAAAGAATATGTAGATGATATTTTTTCTGATTCTTTTTTAAATGTTTTAAAATCCAAAGTAAAACCTGGTGATTTAATTGTTTGTATGGGGGCAGGTTCTATTGGAAAGCTTCCTTCTGTTTTGTTAGATTTCTTATCTAAGGATTGATTTGAAAGATATAATTAATTTTATAGAAAATAAACTTAAAATTAAAGTATATCAAAACTATTCAGCATCAAGACTATCTACTATTAAAGCAGGCGCAGATGTAAAATACTTAATATTAATTAAATCAATAGAAGAGATTAAATCTTTAATTAAATTTTTAAATATTGAAAAAGTTAAATATAAAATTATAGGAAATGGATCGAATATAATTTTCCCAGACTCAAGTATAAATGAAATAGTTATTAAATTTTCTAGAGAGTTTGATAGTTATAATGTAGATAAAGATTTAATAAAAGTTTCTTCATCTTTTTCAATGATGAAATTTTCTAGGATTATTTCTGGTCTAGGTTTTTCTGGCTTTGAGTTTGCTGCAGGTATTCCCGGTTTAATAGGGGGAGGCTGCATTATGAATGCTGGCGCTCATAAAAGTAATATCTCTGATGTTTTAGAAAAAATAGTAATTTGCAATGAGTTTGGTGAACTAGAAGAGTTGTCTGCAAATGATTTAAATTATTCATACAGAAATTCTAATTTGGGTTCAGAATCAATTATTTTATTCTCTGAGTTTAAATTAGTTAAAGCTGACAAGAATAAGATCTTGAAAAAATTAGAAAATAATTTATATTACAGAAAAAACACCCAGCCGCTTCAAATGCCTTCAACTGGGTCAACATTTATGAATCCTAAATCAGGTTTTGCAGGAGATTATATAGAAAGGGCAGGTTTAAAAGGATATTCTATAGGAGGAGCACAAGTTTCAGAGCTTCACGCGAATTGGATTATTAATCCTGAAAAAAAAGCAAGTTCCCAAGATTTAAAAAATCTTATATACTTTGTCAAAGATAGGGTTTATGAGAAGTTTCAAGTTAATTTAGAAACTGAAGTTAGGTTTTGGTAGAATGGTAAATAAAAAAATAATATTTTTAGTTTGTTTTCTTGGTTTAGGAGTTTTATCCTTTTATCCGTTTAATATTTATAAGTTTACAAATAAACAGTTTGTTAAATATTCTAATAGTTTTGAATACAAAATATCAGGGATTAACTATTTAAAAGAAAAAGATGTTTCTAAATTTTTACCTAATAAAAACTTTATTTGGTTTTTATTTAATAATACTTCTCTAGAGCTTTCTATTAGAACAAATTCATTGATTAAAAATGCTTCAATTAATAGATGTAGTTTTTGGGATTTTAATTGCATAAATATCAAGATTCAGGAACGAGAACCTAGTTTTGTTGTTAAAAATAATAAAAATCTTTGGGTAGTTTCAAGCGATGGTTCTATTTTAAGTAAGCTTCCTACTAAAACTAATATTTCTAAAATTAAGCTTCCTATTGTTGAGGGTTTAATAAAAAGTGATTTAAACTTATTTGATCAGCAAGCCTTGTTAAAAGATTTATCAAATAAAATAAATATAAGCTCTGAGAAATTAAACATAAAGCCTGTTAGAATTTTAGTTGATAAGCAAAATGCTGAATTTAAATATCAAAAATTTAATATTAATTTCAACTTTGAAAAAGATTTCAATGATTCTCTCTCTCAAGCAAGAAGCACTTTGAATAGTTATTCTGATAGTTTAGATAGGATATCTAGTATAAATTTAGTATATGGTAATGTTGGAATTGTTAAACATAGGAAAGAGAGTTAAATATACTCTTGTTATTTTATAAAACTACGTTTAATTTAGTATTATGCTTAAAAGTCATGGAAAAATTGCATCCTTAGATATCGGTTCTTTTGAAATCAAGCTTATTATTTCTGAGCTAGATGAAAATGGTGCTTTGTCAGTTGTTGGGGTTGGTACTTCAAAATCTTGTGGGGTAAGGAAAGGTGTCATAATAAATATTGATACTGTTATAAATTCAATCAAAGAAGCATCTAAAAACGCTATTGAAATGGCAGGAGTTTCAATTAATTCTGTTAATGTGACAATTTCTGGAAACCATATTTCAGGAATTAATAGTAGCGGGGTTGTTGCTATAAAAAATAATTTAATTTCTAAAAGAGACATTGAAAAAGTAAATGAAACATCAAAAGCTATTCCGCTAAACTCAGATAAGGAAATTTTACATTCAATTGAACAAGATTACACTATTAACGGACAGGCTGGGGTTAAGAATCCAATAGGGATGCCAGGTGTTAGATTAGAATTAAATTCACATATAGTTACAGGTTCATCAAGTTGTATTCAAAACATAATTAAAGCAGTTAGAAGGGCTGGCTTATCAGTTGATAGTTTAACAGTTTCAGCAATTGCATCGTCTGATTGTTTGTTGACTTCCGAAGAAAAAGAGCAAGGAGTGTGTTTGCTTGATATTGGAGCAGGAACAACTGATATCGCTGTATACTCTGAGAGTTCTTTAAAGTTTATTTCAGTATTACCTTTAGCAGGAAACAATATCACTTCAGATTTAGCTGCTTGTTTAACAATCCCAGTACTAACTGCAGAGAATTTAAAAGTAACAGATGGCATTGCTTTTAGAGCCTTGGCTTCAAAGGATAAAGTAATTCAAATTGATTTATCTAACCAAAGGTCAGGAGAGGTAGTTAGCGCTGATATTTCAGAAGTTATAGAAGGAAGAGTTTTAGAGATTTTTACTTTAATTTCACAGTTGTTAATAGAAAATGGTTTAAATTCAAATATCTCTAGTATAGTTTTAACCGGCGGATCTTCTAAGCTATATGGAATTCAAGAATGCGCTGAAAATGTTTTTAAACTCCCAACAAGGTCTGCTGAGCCTAGGCTTAATTCTGGATTGTTTGAGATAGTTAATAGCGCTGAGTTTAGCTCTTCAATAGGGATTTTAAGTTATTCTTTAAATTCTGAAAGAGTGAAAAAAATTGCAAGTAATTCAGTTTTATCAAAATTTAAAACCATTATCAGTGATTATTTCTAAGTTTTATCTATTTAATGATAAAATTTTTTAGTGATTAATCTAAAAAACTTTACTTTTTTCTTTAAGTTAATTAAAGTGGATAAATAATTTGCTTTTCTCTTATAAAAGTTTTAAATATCTAGAGTAAAGTATTTAATGGAGTTTTTACACAATGAGTCAAGATAATAACAATAAAAAAACTAATGAAAATTTTAACTTAAACGCTAATATTAAGGTGTTTGGCTGCGGTGGTGCAGGGTGTAATGTAACAGAAAATATGATTGTTACAGGTCTTGAGGGTGTAGATTTTTATATAGGTAATACTGACTCACAGGCTCTTGGAAATTCAAAATGTAAAAATAAACTTCAGTTTGGAAAAGAAACAACTAGAGGTTTAGGAGCAGGTGCTAATCCTGATGTTGGTGAAACAGCGGCAAGAGAATCTGCTGATGAAATCAGAAAAGCACTTGAAGGTGCTGATATGGTTTTTGTTACTGCTGGAATGGGTGGTGGATCTGGAACTGGTGCTAGTCCTATAGTTGCAGAAATTGCAAAAGAGCTTGGAGCGTTAACAGTTGGTGTTGTTACTAAACCTTTTAGGTTTGAAGGTAACAGAAGAATGAAAAATGCTGAAGAAGGTATTGAGAAGCTAAAACAGCACGTTGATACTTTAATTGTTATTCCAAATCAAAGACTTTTAAGTATTTCTGGAAGAAATACAACTTTAACTGATACATTTAAAAAAGCTGATGATATTTTATTTCAAGCTGTTAAAGGGATTTCAGACTTAATTTTAGTTGAAGGCTTAGTTAACGTTGATTTTGCTGATGTTAGAACAATCATGACCGATATGGGGATGGCTATGATGGGAACTGGGGAGTCTAGAGGAGAGAATAGAGCCGTTGAAGCTGCTGAAAAAGCTATCAGTAGTCCATTACTTGAAGATGTTTCAATTCACGGAGCACAGGGTGTGTTAATTAATATTACTGCTTCTCCTGATGTTACACTAAATGAAATCAATGAAGCTGCTGAAATGATACATGCTGAAGCTCACGAGGAAGCAAATATTATTTGGGGTATGGTTATTGATGATACTTTAGAAGATACGGTAAGAGCTACAGTTATAGCTACTGGTTTTGCTGAAAAAACAACAGCACCTGTAATAAATACTCAAAACAATCCGATCTTTGGAAACCAAAATAGACAGAATACAAGAAAAACAGTTTTAAGTGGTTTAGGAATGAATAAGTTTACAAAAACTAATCCTTCTGAAATCATAGGCAAAGGAGCTACAACTAATAATACTACTCCAAAACAAGAAACTGTAAAAATTGGAAATATTTCGGTTCTCTCATCTGATGATGATATTGAAATACCAACTTTTTTAAGAAAAACATCAGATTAATTAAAAATAACTAATAAAGCTAATAATTATAAATACTTAAGTTTATTAGCTTTATTAACTAATCTATATTCTATTAAAATTCGATCAATATTTTAGTTATTAATCATATTTTACTTATTATTGATCAATGTTTTAGTTATTATTGATCAATGTTTTAGTTATTATTGATCAATGTTTTAGTTATTATTGATCAATGTTTTAGTAAATAAACTCAACAACCGATATATATATTATAAAGAGTTTGAGTTTATGTCAGATAATAAAAAGATAATTAGAAAAGATATAGTACAAGAAAAGAAGTCAGATCTTGCACCGGCTATTGCAAAGCCTAGTGTTAATACGATTGATGAGCTTGATATTATTTTATCTGATGAATTAAATCGAAAAAATCAAAAAAATGAAGATTTTTTTCGTTTAGATTTTGATGATTATGAAGAAAGTCAACATGAGATAAATCAAAAAGAGATTTTAGAAAAGATCGAGGAAAGAAAAAGATTAGATAGATTAGCCAATTCAGATAAAACTCAATTTAATAGGTCACTTCTTGCAACAGATAGCATTTCTATTGATTATAGAAATATAATAAAGAGTTTAAAGTCTGAAGATACAGAATCACAGAAGCAAATCTTAGGAAGTTATAAGCCTGAAAATATTTCTTTAACTGATATAGGTAACCCAGAAAATTTAGTTACTACTTTAGCAGATGTAGGTTATCAATGTAATCCATTTTTAGCTGCTCAAATTTGTTTATCACTAAATACTAAAAGTGACAGCGTTAGAGGTGTTCTTTTAGAAGGTCCAAGTGGGTGTGGTAAAAGTTTTATGGCTAAGTGTTTAGCAAAAGTTACTGGTTCTGAATTGTTAACTTTAAGTTGTTTTCCAGGAATGAACATTCAAAGTTTAATTGAATCACCATCAAACTTTGCATTAGCAAAAGCTATGGCAGGAAATGCAACTGATGAAAAAGAGTTGATGAACTTAGGAGTTATTTCTAGAGCTTTTGAAATATCGCAAACTAAACCTGTTATTTTATTAATTGATGAATTAGATAAAGTTGATCAGGGCGTTGATACTTTCTTTTTAGGACCTCTACAAGATGGTGTCATTTGGCTTGAATCACAAGACCCAATAGAAGCTAATATTAATAATATTTTAGTTTTATTTACAAAAAACTATGATCGAAATTTAAATGATGCACTACTAAGAAGATTGCAACCTATAAGTATGACTTATCTAGATTCTAAGCTAGAGAGAAAGATACTTTCAAAGCATTGTCTTCCGCAATTAATAGAAAATTTAGTAACTATTGCTGATATTATGAGATACAGTGATGGATCTTATACCTTTGATAGACCTCCTGCGCCTGAAGAACTTTTAAAGACAGGTAGGTATGTGATGCAGCTTTTAGAATGGGATATTGTTGATTTTGAATTTGTAGGAAGAAATGTTTGGTATATGATAGCCAAATCAGAAAATGACAGATTTGTATTAGAGCTATTATTAAGATATCACCCTGATTTTTATGATTCACTAAATCCATCAGGAAGAAAATTAACACTTCATGAAGTATATAAGAAGTTAGGACAAGTAATACTTAAAGGGATTGTGGCAGACCCAAAAGCTGTGGAAAGAAAAGCTGCCTATAAGGTAGAACAAGTTGGGTTAACTTCAATTGGAGAACCAAAAGATATTTTAAAGAAATTAAGTGATGTTGGATACCAATGTCCTGATTTTTTAGCAACTCAAATGTCTTTAGTCTTAAATACTCCATCTGAAAAAGTTAGGGCTGTTTTACTAGAAGGTCCTCCTGGGTGTGGTAAAAGTTACTTAGCAAAATGTTTAGCTAAAGTTACTGGTTCTGAACTTATGTGTTTAAGTTGTTATTCAGGAATGAATATACAGCATTTAATTGAAAGGCCTTCTGCTTTTGCTGTTGCAGGGCTTGGAACTGAGAAAGGATCTAAAGATGATATTTTAAATTTAGGGATATTGTCTAAAGCGTATTTAAAATCTAAAAATCAACCTGTTATTTTATTAATTGATGAGATAGATAAAGTAGAAGTTGGAATTGATACTTTCTTTTTAGGGCCATTACAAGATGCTACTATTTATTTAGAAAGTAGACCTGCTATTGATGCAAATGTTGATAATTTGCTTATTATATTTACAAAAAATTATGAAAGAGTTTTAAACGATGCACTTTTAAGAAGGCTACATCCAATTGAGATGAGTTATTTAGATTCAAGCTTAGAGGCTAAGATTTTAAGTAAATATTGTACTCCAACTTTAATTACTAATATTATGCAAATTGTTGATAGAATGAGACACAGTGGAGGGACTTATGGATTTGATCGTCCGCCGGCTCCTGAGGAACTTTTAACAATTGGTCATTATATTAATCAAATGCTTGATTGGGGTGAGGGGAGTTTTTCTGAGATTGGAAAAAATATTTGGTCAATGCTTGCTAAGTCTGAGCACGATAGAAAAGTTTTAGATTATATGATGAGGTTTCATCCTGATTTTATGGATCCATTATATCCTGATGGTAAAAATATGAGTATGGAGCAAGTATTTGAAAAAATTGGAGCTATTATACTTAAAGATATTATTGAAGATCCAAAAGAGAGACTAAGAAAAGCTGCTTGGGATAAGTATCGAGATAATTAAAAAATTAAATATTTAAGATAAGATATGACTTATAGCATCTTTCCAAAATAAAGCTGATACATTTTCAAATTGTTTTTTTGTCTTATCATTTGAAATTAAAATAAATTCTGCATCTTTAAAATCATTTTTAAAGTTTATTAGAGTTGAAGCATGTCTAATATCAATATTGTTTGTTGATTTAATTTCACAAACAAAAGTTTTATTTGAGAGTTCTATAATTAAATCTATTTCTGAAGTCTCAGATATTCTTAAGAAAGAAAGTTTAAATTGAACTTCTTTATAGTTTAATAATCTATTAATTTCATTAACAATAAAATTTTCAAATAAAATTCCATATTCATAAGTTTTTTCAATAACTTTGTTATCAAGTTGATTAGTTAAAGTTCTTATAACCCCACAATCAAATAAATAGAATTTTTTAGATTTCTTTTGTTGTTTTCTAATCGATTTAGAATAGCTTGGCAGGAAAAAACCTAAAAGCGTATCTTCTAAAATTTCAAAATATCTTTGAATTGTTTTTGGATCGGTTGAAACATCTTTAGCAATATTTGAATAATTAATAATTTCGGTACAAGAGTGTCCAACTATATCAAGAAATCTTCTAAAAGGAGGAAGTTTTCTGATAATTTGTTCTATTATAACTTCTTCTTTTAAATATGTTTGAGTGTATGATTTTAGAAATCTTTTTTTATCGAGCGTATTTGTAAATTTATAAATTTCAGGAAGGCTTCCAAAAGATAAAACATCTAATAAATTAAAGTCATCATTGAGTTCTTGGTAGGTTAGTGGAAATAAGTTAAAAATAAAAGCTCGACCTGCTAATAAATTAGCAGAGCCTCTTTTAAGTTTTCTAGCACTTGATCCAGTTAAGGCAAATTTAAACTTCTTTTCAAAAATTAGCTTATGTACTATCTCTAAAAGAGCAGGAACTTTTTGAACTTCATCTATAATAATCCAATCAAGTTTTTTTGTATTATTAGTAATTTCAATTAAAGATAGGAGGTTATTTGGATAACTAGAGAGCTCATTTACAAGTTCAGGGTCTAATAAATCAATATATAATGAGGTTTCTTCTGAAAAAATCTTTGAAAGGATATAAGATTTGCCTGTTCCTCGAGCACCAAATAGGAAAAAAGAATTAGTTTTTGATAGTGATATTATTCTAGGGTACATATGCCAAAAATATACTATATATTTGGCATATGGTCAATTTATTTGTATTTATTGTTTCTAGGAGTAAATGCTTATGAAATTCAATATGTTATAAGGGACTATGTAAGTTTTTATTATAAATAAATAAAATTAGACTAAAGAAAATGTTTTAATGTTAGTATAGTGATTGTGAATCAAAAACCTGTAGATTATGATTTAACAGTTAAAACTTTTCTCTGTAAATAAAATTAATGGATACAATAATTCCACAATTAGTCATAAATTCTCTTATCTCAGGAAGTCTCTACGCATTATGCTCTTTTGGTTTAGCATTAGCTTACGGAGTTCTAAGAATCTTAAATTTCTCTCACGGCCATTTAATGATGCTTGGAGCTTATTTTTTTTATAGCTTCAGTGTCTTATTGAAACTCTCAATTATTTTGTCAGCTTTTTTAACTTCAATTTCTTTAATTATAGTTTCAATAATTAGCTTAAAGTTATTTATTATCCCATTTAAAAAGTATAATTTTATTTTAACACTTGTTACAACTTTATCTTTGGCAACTATTTTAGAATCACTTGTTTCTATTTTTTATGGAGTTAATGTTAAATCAATTTCAGTATCAAACTTTGATAGTTATAATTTCTTTAACTTAATCTTTATAACTAAAATTCAAATAGTTATTATATTAAGCTCAATTATAATCTTATCAAGCTTAGCTTTTATTATTCATAAATCTTCAGTCGGTAGAATAGTAAGAGGGCTTTCTGAAAATTCAGAACTCTCTGAAAGTATAGGAATTAACTCAAATAAATATACTTATATTATTTATACTGTAGGAGTCTTAATAGCAGGCTTTGCTGGAATAATGATTGCATTTGAATCAAGCATGCAGCCGACTATGGGAAATAATTATACAATTAAAGCCTTTGCTGCAATGATCCTTGGAGGTTTAGGAAACTTATGGGGAACAATTATTGGAAGTTATCTTTTAGGGTTTGTAGAAAATTTTGCTATTGGTTTAGATTTTAAAGGGTTTTCTATTCCTGCTGGGTATAAAGACGCATTTGCATATACAATAATATTGTTAGTATTATTATTTAAACCAACAGGGCTTTTTAATTCCAAAAAAAGATCAGCATAAGATGATAGACTATTTTATACATATAGCAATTTTGATAAACATTTATTTGATTTTAGGACAAAGTTTAAATTTATCTTTTGGGGTTGGGAAATTATTTAATTTAGCACACATTGCAAGTTACTCTATAGGTGCTTATACAAGCGCTTTGTTAAGTGTAAATTATGAATTTAATTTTCTAAGCTGTTTACTTTTAAGCGGGGTTTTTGCATCGATGTTTTCTTTTTTAATAGGGTTAATTTCTTTAAAGCTTGATTCAGATTATTTTGCAGTAGGAACAATTGCTTTTGCAGCGGTTGTGACTTCATTATTGATTAACTGGAAAAGTTTAACTAATGGAGTTCTAGGTATCTCTGGAATCGACAGGCCTGAAGTTGGGAAAATAGATTTTTATTCAGATTTAAATTTTTTAATACTTTCAAGCATTGTATCAATAATCTCTTTAACAATACTTTACTTATTTTTCAAATCATCTTTTGGAAGAGATTTAAAGGCTTCATCTGAATATGAGCTTGCTGCAAAATCTTTAGCTAAAAATATTTTACTGCTTAGAAATTGTACTTTTATAGTTTCATCATTTTTTGCAGGAATTGCCGGTTCTTTATTTGCTTTTTATATTAATTATATAGACCCGAGTTCTTTTATGTTAAATGAAATGATTTTTGTTATAACAATAGTAATAGTTGGAAAGCCAGGCTCATTTTTAGGCTGTGTTTTAGCTTGTGTATTTTTAGTAATTTTACCAGAACCTTTAAGGTTTGTTGATTTACCCTCAAGCTTAATTGGCCCTGGAAGACAGATATTATATGCTTTAATTTTATTTTTAGTTGTTTATTATAAGAAGGATAAATTGTTTCCTCATACAAGAAAGGTTTAAAAAGATGCTTAAAATAAAAGATATACATTTTTCAGTTGCAGAGTTTAAAATTTTAAAAGGAGTTTCTTTTGAAATTTCAAAAGGTGAAGCTGTTGGGATAATAGGAAATAATGGAAGCGGTAAAACGACACTTTTTAATATTATCTCAGGTTTTATCACACAAAGCTCTGGGGAGGTTTTTTTTAAAGAAAAAAAGATCACAAATTTAAAAGCATACAAAAGAGCAAGACTGGGAATTGGTAGAGTCTTTCAAAATTTTGGAATATTTTCTGATATGAGCGTTTTAGAGAATATGATTACTGCAATAGAAAGTAGCAGTAAAAAAAATCTTAACTTTATCCTACCTTGGAGTAGAAAACATAAAGCTAATGTTAAGTTAGCATTTGAATATTTAAAAGAAATAGGTCTTGAATCAAAAGCTTATGATAAAGCAAATAGTTTATCTGGGGGGCAAAAAAGACTTTTAGAAATAATGAGAACTATAGCTTTTAGCACAGATTTAATTTTATTAGATGAACCAACTGCTGGGGTGTCTCCAAAAATGAAAAAAGATGTTATTAAAATAATCAATAAACTAATAGCTATGGGCAAAACTGTAATCTGCATTGAGCATGATATAAGTTTTATAGAAAAGTTTTGTAATAGGGCAGTTGTTTTAGATTCTGGAAAGCTAATTTTAGATGATAAAATAAGTAAAGTTAAGCAAAGTCCTGAGTTAACAGAACTTTACTTTGGAAAATCTTGATTAAAAGAATTCTGAAATATCTTTTAAAAATGGAAGTTCTTTGTCTTTATCTGAAATTAATATTTTCGATTTTTCTACTCCCCAGTCAATGTTTAAATCAGGGTCATCAAATTTAATTCCAGCTTCTGAGCCAGGGTTGTAAACATTATCTACTTTATATTGAAATATAGCAGTCTCTGAAAGGACAACATAAGCATGAGCAAATCCTCTTGGGACTAATAGCTGTTTTTTGTTTTCTTCAGATAACTCAATTCCAAATCCTTTTTTAAAAGTAGGGGAGTCTTTTCTTAAATCAATAACATAATCTAAAACTTTTCCTTTTATTACTCTTACAAGTTTTGCTTGAGCAAATTCACCTTTTTGATAATGTAATCCTCTTAAGATTCCATATGAAGAAAAAGCTTCGTTATCTTGAATCCAGTTATTCTCAATTCCAGCTTCTTTTAATTCATCATAGTTATAAGATTCAAAAAAATAGCCTCTTTCGTCTCCAAATACTTTTGGTTCAATAACAACTAAACCTTCAAACTCTGTTTTAATAATATTAATTTTCATAGCTTCTTTGTAAAAAATACAAATTTTAAATTAACATATTAATATTATATTGTCCAAAGAACATAATATTGCTAAAAAAGGATTAGGTTTTAAAAAAGGAATGTTATGAAAAGGTCTTTAATTAGGTTATTTACTTCAATCTGCTTATTTTTTTCAATAAGTGGTCACT